>Ga0068707_1000755_pt1 | contig 21776 bp, 13 predicted proteins | sample YNPNPMetaG_FD_66600 | JGI IMG/M metagenome (GOLD analysis project Ga0068707, IMG submission 66600) | Anoxygenic and chlorotrophic microbial mat microbial communities from Yellowstone National Park, USA - YNP NP MetaG | ecosystem: Environmental > Aquatic > Thermal springs > Hot (42-90C) >...
GCGCCGGCGCCCGCCTGAGCGGAGGGCCGCATCCGCACGCGGCTTGCGGTTCGTTCCCCTGAGCACGCGGTCTCCCGGCAAAGAAACCACGCGGCCGGCGCCCGGTCACAGCAGCGCCAGCAGCCGTCGCGCCGTCGTCTCGGGCGGTTCGTCGGCCGGCACATCGAGCCAGGTCACGTCGCGCCAGCGCCGGAACCAGGTCCGCTGCGACTTGGCCAGCCGCCGCGTGTTGATCTTGATCGCCTCGACCGCCTCCTCCAGGGACAGCCGGCCCTCCAGGTGCTCGATGATCTCCGCGTAGCCCACCGCCTGTCGCGCCACCGGACCGAGTCCTCCGGGCCCGGCCAGCAGCGAACGCACCTCGTCCACCAGGCCCATTTCGATCATCCGCCCGACCCGCTGGTTGATCCGCCGGTTCTGGTCGGTCTTCTCGCGCCGCAGCCCGAAGAAGCGACAGTCGTACCGCCGCGAACGATCCCACTGCCGCTGAAGCTCGCTGATCGGTCGACCCGTCAGGCGGTACACCTCCAGCGCCCGCTCGATTCGACGCTGGTCGTTCGGGTGGATCCTCGCGGCGGCCACGGGATCGAGGGCGGCCAGCTCCGCGTGGAGAGCGGCGCTGCCTTCCGCTTCGGCGCGTTGCCGGAGCTGCGCCCGCAACGCAGGATCCGCCCCCGGACCCTCGAAAAGCCCCTCCGACAGGCCCTTCACGTACAGGCACGTGCCGCCCACGGCCAGAACCCGCCGACCCCGCCGACAGATCTCCGCGATGGCCGCGTCGGCCCCGGCAACATACCGGGCCACGCTGAAGCTCTCCGACGGCTCGACCACATCGATCATGTGATGCCGCACGCGGGCCCGGTCCTCCGGCGTCGGCTTGGCCGTTCCGATGTCCATCCGGCGGTACACCTTCATCGAATCGACGCTGAGGATCTCGGCGCCGAGCTGCTCGGCCGCGATCCGCCCGACCCGACCCTTGCCGCAACCTGTGCACCCGATCAGGAAAACCACCTGCATACGGCGTCGATGGTAACCGAGCGCACACGGAGAGGAAGAGGCGCAGCCCACGGGCCGCCGCGCCCGGAAGCGCGCCCTCCCGGGCCGCCCGCAGCGTGGCCCGAATCGAGGGTTGCCGGTTGGGCGAACATCGGATATAGTTCACATGCAGGCGGCGCGCACCGGCCGCACATCGTCTCAGACACGCCGCCTCAAAAGGAGCAACTCTGCTCTCGCGCGATCCGGGTTGCTTTCAGTACCCGCCGAGGGCGGCGGAGGAACGGATGGAAGGGAGGTCTGCCTTGACGAAGCGGAGTACGAACAACTCGAAGCCGGATCCCCTCCATCCGGATCTGACGAGGCAACGCACATGTCTGGCATGCGACCGCCCGTTTCTCTCCAGTGGTCCGGGCAATCGCATCTGCCCCCGATGCTCTCATCGCCGGCGCACGGACGCACCGGTGCACACGCATACGATGCGCGGATGACGGGGGCGGCGATCGGCGGGTCGACGAGCAGGCGGCCCTGTCCGCGGCACCCCGGTTCACCCGAGAAAACCATCATCGGGGGCGCAGCCCCGGCGGCGCCGTCTTGCCCGGAAAGTCGTCCGTCCGGAACGGCGATGCCGGCAGACCCGCCCCATTCCACAGATTGCCGAGCGGATAGTCGGCCCAGCCATAGCGCACCGCCACGGGCCGGCTGACCTGCGGGCTCCATACGACGACCGTGTCGGCCTCGATCCTCGCCTCGGCATTGACAAAGACGCGATCCTCGCCCGCGATGGTAAAGCCCCTCAGCGACCCGCCCCTGGCCACGAGCCCGCCGGTCGTGTGGCTGAAGTGCAGGACCGCTTCGCTCCCGCGGATCTCCAGTCGCTCGTACAGGGGGCCCAGGTATTCGACCTTCTGCCCATACGCGATGGCCTCCGCTGCCAGGGCGAGCCTCTCCCCCACGACCCGCTTGGCCTTCGGGTGAATGTCGTTCTCATCTCCGGCATCGGTGATGACGGCCATGGCCGTGTTGGGCGTTGTCCGCATGGTCAGCAGTTGGGCCTCGCGGAGTTCGGCCCAGGCGCTCTCGGTGGGCCGGTCCGCCTTCTTCATGTAGGGGGCCAGTTGCACGAACAGGAACGGGAATGCCCCCTGGCCCCAGTCGCGGCGCCAGCTTGCGATCATCGTCGGGAACAGCGTGCGGTACTGATAGGCCCGCGGGGCGTTTCCCTCTCCCTGGTACCAGATGACGCCGCGGATCGCGAACGGCTGAAGGGGCCGGATCATGGCGTTGTAAAGCCCCGTCGGCCGCTTCATATCGACGGCGGGCGCCGACGACGGCCAGGACCCCACGCCCCCCGCACGCCGCCTCGGCCGAGCCGCCGGCGCGGAGGCGGTTGCCGCCAGCAGTCCCCGCAGATCCGGTTCCGCCTCGAGCGCCTCCCGCGGCGTCCAGGCTTCGGCAGGCGTCCCGCCCACGGACGAATTGATCAGACCCACCGGAACCCCCAGGTCCTGCTGGAGCTTCATGCCGAAGAAGTAGCCCACAGCCGAGAACTTCGCGACCTCAGCGGGGGCGCAGGGCACCCACTGGCCTTCGGGCAGATCCGTCTCGGGCGTCGGCGCCCACCGCCGAGGCACCGTGAACAGGCGAAGGTCCCGGTTCATCGGACCGCTGAGCACCTCCTCGGCCCCGGCGCTCATCGACACGGGCCAGGCCATGTTCGACTGACCGCTGCATACCCACACCTCTCCGATCATCACGTCGGTCAGTCGTATGGTGTTCGTCCCGGCAATGGTCAGCGTATGCGGGCCGCCCGCCTTCATCGGCGGAAGCTTTACCATCCAACGCCCGTCCCGAGCCGTCGTCGAGGCCGCCTGCTCGCCCAAGCGGACTTGGATCGCTTCGCCCTCGTCGGCCGTACCCCAGACGGGTATCGGCACGGCCTGCTGAAGCACCATCGAATCGGTGAAAAGCCGGGGAACGCGGACGTCGGCCTGCGACGGCCGGTTCATCAACCCGCAGGCAATCCAACCCATCGCGACGAGTAACCGACGGTGACGAGGCATGGAGGTCGCTCCTCGGGGCAGGCAGCCCCGTTCTCAGGGGTCGCGCAGGATACGGCGGTGCCCTCCTTGAGGCAAGCGCGCCGCCGATATAGGATGGCCGGCGGCCACGGCCTGCCCGCAAGGCCGCGGCAGTCCGCCCGACGTGATGGAATGCGCACCTTCTGCCCTCGTGGCTCGGGAGATCGAACGCTCAGCCGATCGCGCCTCATCCGGGCGGCCACCGTATCGTCGGACCCGCCGCGGGCCTGTGTCGCCCGCGCTGCCACCGCCCGGGCCCGGTCCCGCTGCGGGCATGGCGCGCACCGGGCCGGAGGCCCTCGCATCGGGAAGCAGGTAGCGTGGGACTGCCGGCAAGGGCCTTTGGGAGGCAACGTATGCGTTCAAGGTACATGGTACCGGTGATCCTGGTCCTGGCAGTGCCGGCTTGGGCCGCTGTCATCGAGATCCCTCCGGACTGGTCCGCGCCGCCCGACCTGTCCCGCTGTCGCATCGCCGGCGGCGACGCCTCTTCCACGTTCGACCCGGGCAGCCCCACTTACTCCGCCGGGCGCGCATTCGACGGCGACCGCAGGACGAAGTGGGTGGCCGCCGAAGAGCCCAACCTTGCCTCCCCACAGTGGCTCCGGCTCCGCCTGGCCTCGGAGCGCCGGGTGCGCGCCGTCGCCGTCTTCGGCGAGCGCGTCGACAACGACGGCATCATCGACGGGCAGGTGCAGGCTCTCGACCCGGTCACGAAGGCCTTTCGGACCGTCGCGGAGATTCGAGGCGCCAGGTCCTCAAGCTGGCTGGCCCGCTTCGACCCCGTCAAGACGACCGAGGTACGCCTGCTCGTGACCCGTTCGGGCCCGCCCTCACCGCATACCGACGTGTATGAGGTCGAGGTTTTCGCCGAACCCCGCACGCCTCCCGAAGTCAGGGCCTCCGCGGAGCGCGGGATGATCGAATTCCGCAACGCCCTCGCCCGCGCCGAAGCTGCGGTCGAGAGGCTGGCCGAGGCCGACCGGCCGGCCGTCCTCAACAGACAACTCGCCGCGCTGCGCGATCAGTATGCCGCTCTGACTGCCGAGATGTCCGGGTGGGATCGCCTGGCCCCCGCTCGCCTCGAGCCGCTCGCCGCCGAGATCGAGGCCGGACAGGCGAAGGCCGCCCGCCTGGTGGAACGGCTCGAGCGCCTCCGTCCCGCCGGGCTCTCGCCGCAGGCCGTTTCGTCGGCTCCACCCGGCACCGGCACGGCGGCGGCCTCCTCGGAGCACACCTGGGTGTTGGAAAGCCCGCACGTAACGCTCACCGCTCGCGCGGACGGAGCATTCAGCGCCGACTGGCGGAGGCCGGCGAGGGCTCAGGTCCGCCACGCCCGGTCATCGGTCCGCGTGGACGGCCGCGAGCTGCTGTCCACGCCGCCGGAGCCGGCGACTCCTGACCCGACCCAGGCGCCCCCCTCATCGAACGTACTGACCCAGAAGTGGCCCGGACCGATCGAGTTCGTCCGGGAGATCGTAGTGGGCGACGCAGGACGCCCCCGGACCACACACTCGGCCCGCGCCTCGACCCCAGGAGGAAGGCACCTTCCTTTCGGGGGACCCTTCCTCACCATCTCCGGTCGGCTCACGAACCGAACGGACCACGACATCACGATCGACTCCGCCCGCCTGCTCGAGCTCTCGGCCGATCGCGGCGGCTGGTGGTACGCCGGACACCTGCTGGAAACGCCGGCCGCCGTATGGATCGAGGGGCTTTCCACACTGCTCTGCCAACCTGCCGGCGCGGGCGACCTGTCCGGCGACGACGAGCGATCCTACGCCGGCACGGGCGTGCTCTGTCTGGTCAACCGGGAACCGACCACGGCCCTGGTCATCGGCTTCGCCACGGGCCGCGAGGCCCGGCCGGACCTGGCCGCCTCGTTCCGCATCGGCGAAGGCGGACGCTCGCTCGTCGCTTCGCAAATCTTCCATGGCCGGCGCCTCGCTCCGGGCGAAACCCTGGCTTTGGACACCCTCTACCTTGCGGCGACAACGGACCCCTATGCCGCTCTGGAGCAGTACGCAGATGCCGTCGCCGCGATGGCCGAGGCCCCCGTGCGCGCAAAGGCCACGTCGCTCTGGTGCAGTTGGTATGCGCACCGGATGGCGGTCTCGGAAGACCTCGTGCTGGCCAATGCGGCGGTGATCGCCAAGCACTTCCAGCCGCTCGGGATGAAGGTGGCCCAGATCGATCACGGCTGGCAGGCGGGCAACATCACGGGCGACTGGGTGCCCAACGAGCGGTTTCCACACGGGCTGCAATGGCTCGCGAATGAGCTGCGTGAGCGTTGGGGCCTGGAGTTGGGCCTCTGGATCGCCCCCACGGACGTCGCGGCCACCAGTGCCACTTTTCGAGACCACCCGGACTGGATGCTCAAGGACGATGCCGGCCGGCCGCGCGTCAACTGGCGGTGGTACTGGGCCCCGAACCCCGACTGCTTCGAGCTGGACGCCTCACACCCCGACGCCGAGCGGTGGATCGCCGAGACGTTCGCTCGGCTGACGGCGGCCGGTGCGCGGTACTACAAGATCGACTTCATCGCGGCCGCCGGGGGCGATCACTTCCGCCAGCACGACGCCGGCACCACCCGCGGCTGGGGCGTTCTGCGGCGGGCCATGCGGGCCGTCCGTCAGGGGGCCGGCGAGGCCGCCTACATCCGCTACTGTCAGGCACCCCCGCTGCTGGCAGCCGGTCTGGCCGATGCGGCCTACGGGGGGGACGACACGCTCGACGCAGGCCTGAGCGGCAAACTGGACGTGCTCAGGAGCAACGCGCGCTCCCTGGCGGCAAGCTGGTGGATCCATGATCGCCTCTACCATCGCGAAGTGTGCGACATGAGCGTCAGGATGCAGGCGGACGTGGAGGAAGTCCGTCTGCGTCTTGCGATGATGACGCTGGCCGGGTGCAGCATATCCTTCTCCGACGAACTCCAATACCTCCCGCCTTCGCGGATCCGCATGATGCAGCAGTGCCTTCCGCCGGGCGGCCCGCCGATGCGCCCGCTCGATCTGCTGGATCGTGAGATCCCCTCGCTCTGGCACATCCCCTGTCGAAAAGAGGTCGGCCAGTGGCACGTGGTCGGATTGTTCAACTGGGAAGACCGCCCGGAGGAGCGAACCGTCGATCCCGGCACCCTGGGCCTTCCGACCGACGCGGACCTGGCCGTCCTGGAGTTCTGGACCCGGCAGTGGCTCGGGCTGCGGCGCGGACCGATCGCAATGACGCTGCCTCCGCAGACAAGCCGCATCCTGCTGATCCGCCCCGTGGAGAAACACCCGATGGTCGTCGGCACGGACATGCATCTGCTGGGCGGATGGCACGAACTGACTCGACTGGCCTGGAATGCCCAAGCCCGGACGCTCTCGGGCGAATGCCGTCGGGCGGCGGGGCTCTCGGGCCGGGTGTACGTGTACGTCCCCCCGGGCTGGCGGCCGCACTTCGAGTTCCCGCTGTCCGCCGCCTCGGCGCGGCTGACGAACCTCGGCCGGGACCTGTGGGCATATGAGGTAGAGTTCACGGCGGACGCATGTGCATGGTCCGTCCCCTTCGATTCGCCGTAGAAGCGCGCCGATCCTCCGGCAGGCCGCCTGCCGTCACGCGGAGGCCGCCGCCATCCGCGCCCGCAGGATGGCCCGCGCGGACTCCACGTCCTCGCGGACGGCCGCCGCCGGTCGCCGCTGGAGCATCGCCACGTCCTCCACGTCCCATCCTTCCAGGACGTGCAGCGCAAAGGCCCGGCGCTGGAGTTTCGGCAGCGTTCGGAGCTGCGTCAGTATCCACCGACGCCGCTCGGCGGCCGCCAGTCGCTGCCACGGCTCCACGCCGGCCGGCAGCACATCATCCAGCGTCGGGCCCTGGGGCTCGCCCCAGTAGGGCTCGTTCTCAACGACCCAGGCGTCATCGGCTTCATACCGGCGATCGTCCGCGGCGATCGCCCCGTCGATGTGCTCGGGGGCCGGCTCGCGGGCCCGCTCGTCGATCATCTCGTGCAGCAGATGCACCAACCAGGCCTCGAGCGACTGAGACCGGGGCCGACGCCCGAAGTGATCCCACGCCCGCGTGATCAACTCGTCGAACAGCTCCGATAGCGTCAGCTCCCCGGGCCGCAGCACGCCTTCGAGCCGCGCCAGCACCAGCTCATGGTGCGCGTGGTCCCGAAGGTTCTGCAGCACCGGCCGAAGCAGCTCCTGAAACGCCTGGCGGTCCAACCGGTCCGCTCCGCGCTCCAAGTGACGGTCCGCGGCGAGGGCCGCCTCCGCGGCCCGACGGCGCCGGCGGCGCTGCACGTGTTCGTACCGAAGCAGCTCCTTGTGCCGACGGATCTCGTGCGTCAGACGATCGACCACATCGTCGATCGCACTCATGTAACCGGTCGAGGTCGTCCGGGAACTGGCCACGAGCGTGCCCGTCGGGAGAGCGAGAACGGCCCGCGCATCGAATCCGATTCCGTGCTGCTTGAGACTCAGGCGAAGGTGGGCCTGGTCCGGAGGCATGTGCGCCAACAGCCTCTCCATCCGGCCCGTCTTGCTCTGCCAGTAATCCCTCGCCCCCTCTCGGATCCGCGCCGGGCACTCACGGAAGACGATGGCACTGGTCATGGCGACCTCCTGAGTGGTGCCGGGCCTATCGGATTATACGTTCGCCGCGGAACCGGCGTCCTGAAAAAACCCGGCGGGCGGGCGGATTCGGGGGCGGCCTCAGGGCGAGGCCGGCGACCGCCGGACTTCCGTGCTCTCGGTCGCCGCGGCCCGCGGGCCCGCAGGAGCCTGGATGCCCAGCAGGTCCAGGGCGTTACGTTCCACGATACGGCGGAGCTGCTCGCGCGGAATCGTCGGGAGGTTCGTCCCGTGGCTGACCTGGTTGACGCTGTAGAGCGTTTCGATGCAGCTCGCCGCCGACGCGAACGGAAAGTTGCTCCCGAACAGGAGCTTGTCCATGACATCCGCCTGGTGGGCGGCCATGAGCACGTTGTAGGCTGGCCACTCGCTCTGGAGCACGCCGGCGACATCCGCGTACACGTTGGGGTGTTTGCCCAACAGGGCGATCGTTTCCTCCACCCAGGGCCGCCCGAGGTGCGAGATCACGATCTTGAGGTCCGGAAACTCCCGGGCCACCTCGTCCAGCAGATACGGCCGGGCGTATTCCAGCTTCGCCCCCGGAGTGCTCAGCACGTCCTGATCGAACACGACCGGCAACCGCAGCCGCATCGCCTCCGCATACACCTTCATGGCCGACGTGCTCGCCGGGTGCACATCCTGCGCGGCCGGCGAAATGCACAGCCCCTGGAGCCCCAGCTCCTCGCGGGCGCGAATCGCCTCCCGGATCGACTCGCGGGGTCGCGCCGGATCGACGGCGGCAAAGCCGATCACGCGGTCCCGGTGTGCCCGGACGTACCGGGCGATGTCCTCATTGGGCACATTCGCCCCGAGCCAATGGCTGCGCAACCCGAGGACGATCGTCCAGTCCACCGGCTGGCTCGCCGCCAGGTGCCGGTGGGGATCGGCTTCCAGCCAGGACCGCCGGCCGCGCGGCCGGTCGGCTCCGGGCGGCACGTATCGTCCGAGCTGCTCGGGCGAGTCCCAGATGTGAGTATGGCAATCGACAATCATCCACGATCAGGCCCCGTCCGGGGCCTGCCCGGTCGCATTGCCCTTATACGGGGCCGCACCAGGCCGGTCAACCCGATGACCCGTCGGGCCGGCGACGCTCGCTCCGCGATGCGGCCGTGCAGGCGTTCCGCGCGCCCGGCTGAGGTTCGTTGTGCGGCCCGCCGACCGGCAGTACACTTTTGCTTCTTACAGGCCATATGGGTCCCGGCCGGCCGGGCCGGTGGCCGCATCGGAGGGCAAAGCTGTGACGAATCGCTGTGTACTGACCATCGGGCTCGGCATCCTCGTGCAGTCGGCCGCCGCCGGCGCCGATCCGGCCTATACCTTTACGACCATCGCCGACACCGGCGGCGCCTTCACGTACTTCGACGGGCGAGCGTCCATCAACGATTCCGGGGCCGTCGCTTTCCGCGGAATCCGCAGCGGCGCCGCCGGGATCTTCGTCGGCGACGGGACGGTCGTGGTTCCGGTCGCCGGGTCGCCCTACACCGAGTTCGTCGAGTCCGTCTCCATCAATGCCGCAGGCACGGTCGCCTTTCGGGCCAGAGGCCCGCAGGGGCTCGGCGTATTCGCCGGGAGCGGCGGGGCCGTCACGACCATCGCCGACGCCCAGACGTTCTACGCAAGCGAGTTCGGTTACGCCCCGGCCATCAACGAGAGCGGTACGGTGGCGTTCTACGGCCGACGCAAAGGCGGAGGCGCCTCCGGCATCTACGCCGGCGAGGGCGGCGCCACCCGCGTCATCGCGGACGTCGACGGGCCGTTCAGCGCGTTCTATGGGTCGCCCTCCATCAACGCCGGCGGGTGGGTGGCGTTCCGCGCCAGCCTCGACACACCGGGGGTGGGCGGAATCTTCGCCGGCGCCGGAGGAGCGGTCACGACCATCGTGGACAGCCGGGGCATCTTCGCGGGGTTTGGCGACCCGTCGATCAACGACTCGGGGCTCGTCGCCTTCGTCGCCGACCTTGATGCCGGCGGACGCGGGCTCTACACAGGCGACGGTGGACCGGTCACGACGATCGCGGATACGAACGGCCCCTTCCGCGACTTCGGTCTGGCCGTGTCTCTCAACGACCGGGGCCGGGTCGCATTCTACGCAGGGCTCGATGCCGGCGGCGCCGCTCTCTTCGCCGGCCCCGATCCGGCAACGGATCGCGTGATCGGTCTGGGCGACGCCCTGGCCGGATCGTACGTCACCGCGATCGGCTTCCACGCGGAAGGGCTGAACAACGCAGGCCAGCTCGCCTTCTATGCAGAGCTGGCGGACGGCCGGAAGGGCATCTTCCGTGCCGACCCGGTCCCGGAGCCGACCTCGGTGATCCTGCTGGGGGCGGCCGGGCTGGGCCTGATCGTCCGGCGCCGACGCGTGTGAAGCCCCGCCACGCGCGGACCGACCGCGGACATTCGCCGCAGACGGATCCGGCGGTTCCGGAGACCGCCGGTCGTAACCCGATCGCCCCCGGGAGGTGCACCGTGCTCACGCCACTTCTCTGTACCGTTCTCCCCGCGGTGGCCGCTGCCCCGGGTACCCCGGAGTTCTCCGAGGGCATGCAGGATCTTGCACGCCTGACACCGGGCCGCACCGGCGCTTGCAACGCCCTGTGGATCGAGAACCCCATGACGGCCCGCTTCAACACGTCGAAACGCGTCGTCGTGGCCGACATCCGCGGGCCGGCCTGGATCACGATGATCCACTTCGCCCTGCCGCAGAGCCACTTCCTCCAGCCGCCCCGGCTCCTGAGCCGCGAGCTGCTGATCCGCATGTACTGGGATGACGAAGAGCAGCCGAGCGTGGACTGTCCGTTCGTCGATTTCTTCTGCGATCCGGCAGGCACGCGCGAGATGGTCAACACGGCCCTCGTCAACAAGCGGCGGGGCTGGAACGCCTACTTCCCGATGCCCTTCCGGCGGGCGGCGAAGATCGAGCTGCTCTACGACGGACCGCTCTCGCCCGGGGACGAGCTCTGGAGCCGCATGCCGTGCTACAGCTACGTAATGTACCGCACGGTCGACCGCATCCCGGACGATGTCGGTTACTTTCACGCGGGCTGGCGGCAGGAGGGGCTGCTGCTCGGCCGCACCGACTACCTGGCCCTGGAAGCCGCAGGCCGCGGGCGGTTCATCGGATGGAACGCGAGCGTCCGGCGTCCCGGCCGTTCGGATTACCCCGTGGACATGAACGAGAAGTTCTACATCGACGGCGAACCGGCCCCCTCGATCGAGTTCCAGGGCATCGAGGATTCCTTCGGCTTCTCCTGGGGGTTCCCCGAGAGCGAAAACCTCTTCCCCCTGACGGGCTACTTCCCGTTCTTCAAGGGGGCGGCGGCCTATCGCTTCTTCATTCCCGATGCGATCCGCTTCGAGAAATCGCTCCGCGTGACCATCGGTTTCGGCACCCATGAGGACCCGGTGTTCCGCCGCGAGTTCAGCAAACCCGGCAACACCCTCCAGCTCTCCACGACCTGTTACTGGTACCAGACCGAGCCGCACGCCCCGCTGCCGGCCGTGCCGCCCGCCGCCGACCGTGCCCCCGCCCCCGACGATCCGTTCTGGCCCGGGAAGGAAACCTTGCCGACTCCCTCCGAGCTGCGGGACCGCGGCGTGAAACTGCACATGCTCTGCGGACGCTCGAAGCAGGAGGTTGTCCACGCCGAACCCGGCTATGCGGCCGAGGTCAGGTCCGGCTATTCGTGGGAAGGCTGGGCGTTGCCGGTCTATCATTGCCGGGCGGCCGAAACGGGCGAGGTCCGCATCGACCTGACCGTGCCTCGGTCGAGCTCGGGGCTCGTGCGAGTGTACATCATCGATCCCGACAACCATCACGGCGGCCGCCGCCAGACCGTCGCCGTCGAAGGCCGGCCCGTCGGCACGTTCGAGAAGTTCCAGGAAGGCCGCTGGATCGAAGTGCCCGTCGGACCGGAGGCCACGGAGGACGGACGCGTCACCGTCACGGCAACGAACGCCCGCCCGGACGGAAAGGCCAATGCCGTGATCTCGATCCTCGAATGGGTCGAAAAGAAGTGATCCTGCGGAATCGCGGAGGATGAAGGCGCCGCTGCGGCCACGGCCGGTCGGTCCCCCTACCGATCACTCACCAGCATCCGGAGTTGGAGGCAAGCCATGTCGCGCGATCTCATTCGATCCGTCCTTTTCCGCCTTGTGCCGTTATCTCTTCTTCCGGCCCTTGGTTGCGTCGCCAGGCCGCCGGCTCTGCGGGACCGGTTCGCCGACCCCCCGCGCGAATACGCCACCGCCCCCCTGTGGGTCTGGAACGACATGCTCACCGAGGAGCAGGTCATCTCTACCCTGCGCGACCTGGCCGGGCAGGGAGTCCGGCAGGCCTTCGTCCACCCGCGCCCCGGCCTGATGACCCCCTATCTGTCCGAGTCGTGGTTCCGGCTCTGGCGCGCCGCCCTGAACGAGGCCGAGCGCCTCGACATGAACCTCTGGATCTACGATGAGAACTCGTATCCCTCGGGCTTCGCGGGGGGCTGGGTGCCGGAGGTCATGCCGGAAGCCCGCGGCCGCGGGCTGCACTCCCGCGAGGAAAACACGCCGCCCAGACCGGACGACGCCACGGTGGCGGTCTTCCGCATCGACGGCCAGCGCTACGAGGACGTCACCACGGCCCTTCGCACGGCCGGGGAGGCGCCGACCACCGGACCGGCCGCAACGTACGTTCACTACTTCATCCGCCGCGCGACCGATTCGCCCTGGTACGGGAATCGATGCTACGTCGATCTGCTCTACCCGGGCGTCACGGAGAAGTTCCTCGAAATCACCCTGGAACCCTATCGCAGGCACTTCGGCGAGCAGTTCGGGCGGCGCATCCCCGGATCCTTCACGGACGAGCCCCAGCTCCGGCCCGCCGGCGGCCTGCCGTGGACCGACGACCTCCCGCGCCAGTTCGAGCAGCGCCGCGGCTATCGTCTGACCGAGCACCTGCCCTGCCTGGACCGGCCCGTGGGCCCGTGGCGCCAGGTCCGCCACGACTACTACAAGACGCTGCTCGAACTCTTCGGCGAACGGTGGGGCAAACCCTACCACGACTGGTGCGAGCGCTACGGCATCGAGTTCACCGGTCACTACTGGGAACACGAGTGGCCCGGGTGCATCAGCGTGCCCGACAACATGGCGATGTATGCGTGGCACCAGCGGCCCGCGATCGACATCCTGATGAACGAATACGACGAGGCTAGCCCGCATGCCCAGTTCGGAAATGCCCGCGCCGTCAAGGAGCTCGCCAGCGTCGCCCGCCAGCTCGGCCGCACGCGGACCCTCTGCGAAGTCTACGGGGCCGCGGGCTGGGACCTGCGCTTCGAGGATATGAAACGGATCGGCGACTGGATCTACGTCCTCGGGGTGAACACCATGGACCAACACCTCTCCTACGTGACCATCCGCGGCGCCCGGAAACGCGATCACCCTCAGAGCTTCTCCTACCATGAGCCGTGGTGGAGCGACTACCACGTCAGCGCCCGGTACTTCGCACGACTCTCGGCGGCGCTGTCGGCCGGCCGCGAGGTCAACCCCGTCCTGCTCATCGAGCCGACGACGACCGCCTGGATGTACAACGGCGGCGGTCGCGGCGACCCCAGACTCGCCGAAATCGGGACCTCCTTCCAATCGCTCGTGCTCAACCTGCTCAAAGCCCAGGTGGAGTTCGACATCGGCTGCGAGGAGATCCTTGCGAAACGCGGATCGGTCGGCCCGCCGACCGACCCGCCGCAGGTCTCCGGCGGCCCGCCCCGCTCCCCAGCCGTGTTGAAGGTCGGCCCGTGCGAGTACGCCACCGTGGTTATCGCTCCGCTGACGGAAAACCTGGAGGGCCGCACGATGGACCTCCTCGAAGAGTTCGCCGACCGGGGCGGCACCGTTTGGGCGTGCGACGTGCCCACGCATGTGGACGGACGCCCCTCGGATCGGCCGGCCAGGGCGGCGCCGAAGAGTTGGAATCGTCAGCCCGCCGAACGCACCCTGTCCCCGGACGCGCTGGTCGCCAGACTCCGGGAGGACTGCGGTGAGCCGTTCCGGATCGAACGCAGCCCCGCCGACGAGGGAATCCTCTTCCATCACCGGCGCCGCCTCGACGAAGGGGAATTCCTGTTCCTCGTGAACACCAGCAACCAGGCCCGCACCGCAGGCACCGTCCGCAGCCCCGCCGGCGGCGCGGAACGGTGGGATCCCTACACCGGTCAGACCGAACCGTACCCATTCGAGCACCGTGCGGGCAGCCCGACCGGGATCCGGTTCGACTTCGACCTCCCCCCGTGCGGAAGCCTCCTGCTGTTCCTGCCCGCCGAGCCCCGCCCACCCGTACCCCGGCCCGGGGAAAGCGTGTCGGTCCTCGCGCCCGGCGGGCCCCCCGCGATTCGGCGGATCGGCCCCAACGTCCTCACGCTCGACTATGTGGATGTCACCGCCGGCGGCCAGACGAAGAAGGACGCCTACGTGTATGCGGCCGCCCAGTTTGTGTTCCAGAAGAACGGGATGCCGCGAAATCCCTGGGACAGCGCCGTTCAGTTCAGCAATGAGCTGATCGCGAAGACCTTTCCGCCCGACAGCGGCTTCGAAGCCGTCTATCGTTTCACGATCGCCGAGCGGGTTCCCGAGTCGATCGCCATCGTGATCGAGCGTCCCGACCTGTACGCGATCACCTGCAACGGCACGCCCGTCACCGCCGACAGGAACGACTGGTGGCTGGACAGGGCCTTCGGCCGGATCGACATCCGGTCCGCCGCCCGGGTCGGTGCAAACGAGGTGGTCATTAAGGCCGCGCCGATGACGATCTGGCACGAGCTGGAGGCCGCCTACGTCATCGGCACCTTCGCCCTCCGCCCCGCCGAAAAGGGCTTCGTGATCGTCCCCGAGCAAGGCCTGAACCTCGGTCCCTGGAACGAGCAGGGCTGCCCCTTCTACGCCCAGGGCGTCTCGTACACGCAAACGTTCGAGGTCCCCCGCAAGGCCGGCCGCTACGTGGTAGCCCTTCCGAAGTGGCTGGGCAGCGTGGCCAGGGTGACGGTCAACGGCCGATCGGCCGGCCATATCGTCTCGGCTCCGTACGAGTGCGATGTCACTCGGCACATCCGCCGGGGAGTCAATGCGGTCGAGGTGGTGGTGATCGGCACGCTCAAGAACACGCTCGGGCCGCACCACGGCAACCCCCCGCTGGGCCGGGCTTGGCCGGGCTCGTTCCACAAGGCCCCCGAATCCGGTCCGCCGCCGGGCACGCAATACTCCGTGGTCGGATACGGCCTGTTCGAGCCGTTCGTGCTGAAACAGGTATTGCGGTGAGTCTGTTTCGCGAGCCGCCGGCCGCCACCGGGTGCCCCGCAGTGAAGCCCCATCCGACGCGCCGGGCGATGCGGATTCGTGGCGCCACGCCGCCCGTTGCGGTTTCGAAGCGCTGAGGCGATGATCACCGCCCGCGGTGACCGATGTCCCTGGCGCTCCACACGGAGGCAAGCATGCGGCGAACGTGGTTCGTTCGAGCGGCCCTGCTGGTTGCGGCCGCCCCGTTCAGCGTGGTGGCCGGCTGCATCAGGAACCTCGGATATACATTGGGGTACCTGGCCACATGACGGCCACGGGCCGGCAGCGCAGGAGGAACCCGATGCCCCGTTGCCGAGCGATGGCGCTCATGCTGCTGTGTGCCTCGAACCCGGCCTTCGGCGAGGCGCAACCCCGCGTGCGCCCGGGTATTGAGGTATGGATCCGGCGCGGCTTCGCACCCCTGGTGGGCAAGCGGATCGGCCTGATCACCAATGCCACCGGGGTCACGTCTGATCTCCGCTCGACCATCGACGTCCTGCACGAGGCCCGGCAGGTCGAGCTGGTCGCGCTGTTCGGCCCCGAGCACGGTGTCCGCGGTGACGTCTTTGCCGGGAAACAGGTCGCCAACGAAGTCGACTCGCGGACGGGTCTGCCCGTCTACTCGCTTTACGGCAGGACGCACAAACCCACGCCCGAGATGCTCAGGGGGCTGGATGCCCTGGTCTACGACATCCAGGACGTCGGCTGCCGGTCGTACACCTACATCAGCACAATGGGCGCCGCGATGGAAGCCGCCGCCGAGAACGGCCTCGAATTCGTCGTCCTCGACCGCCCGAACCCCATCGGGGGAAACAGGCTGGAAGGCCGCCCGATCGATCCGAAGTTCCGTTCGTTCGTCGGCTACTACGAGATCCCCTATGTCTACGGCCTGACCTGTGGCGAGCTGGCCCGGATGATCAATGACCGTGGCTGGCTCCGCAACGGCCTCAAGTGCCGGCTTACCGTCGTTCCGCTGGAGGGCTGGCAACGGAACATGACCTTCCCCGATACGGGGCTCCCGTGGGTCATGACCTCGCCGCACGTCCCCACGGCCGAGACGGCTCTTCTGTACGCGGCGACCGGCATCCTCGGCGAGCTGGGCGTCGTCAACGAAGGCGTAGGCTATACGATGCCCTTCCATCTGTTCGGGGCCCCGTTCTTCGATGAGCAGAAACTCGCGGCCGATCTGAACGGGCGGCGGCTGGCGGGCGTACGATTCCGCCCGCTCGCGTACACACCGTACTACTTCCGGTTCAAGGACCAGAACTGCCGCGGCGTGCAGATCTACATCACCGATCGCGACGCCGTCGAGCTCACGGCCCTCCAGTTCCACGTCATGGACTACGTGCGGAAGAATCACCCGGACGTGGCCCTCTTCGGCAAGGACCGGGACGCGATGTTTGACAAGGTGTGCGGTACCGACCGCATCCGCCGGGCCTTCCTCGACGGCCGGAACATCGAGGAGATCCTCTCCATCTGGCGCGAAGGCGTCGAGCGGTTCCGGAGCGAGCGCGAACCCTGTCTGCTCTACCGATGAAAGATCGCCCCTCCGCTCTCTCGCGGTGGAGGTCCGAATCACCGCCGGCGCGGGCAGTCGCAAGCGGAGAACGTGCGGGGACAAGGCGCTCCCCGCGGGACGGGCATACCGCAGAGGCGCAATGACAGTCAGGCCACCGGGCCGCCGCAGCCGGCCTGCGTATCGCAGCCCTGGCTCCGCCGCCCGCCGAGACAAACCATCAAAGACGCGGGCCGCTGCGCCGGCCTTATGCGTCGTCGCCCTGCAGCGCCTGGGTGACGGCCGCTTCGGCCAACGGCATGGTGAGGCGCCCGAACTCGCTTAGCGCCCGGTGCAGCTCATCCGGGTCGGAGGTGGAATCGGCCAGGGCCTGAAGGCAAGCCATGGCAGCCTCGATCCGGCTGCGCTGTTCGGGCGCGAGGCGCTGCCCGGCCTTCCCCAGCATCTGCCAGGTCTTGTCGATGTCGAAGGCCACCTGGTTGCGGAGGTCGATCAGTCGGTGGGCCGTCATGTCCTGGCGGGCAAAGCGATAGGACTCCAGCTCCATCCGCTCGACCTCCTGGGGCGTCAGCCCGTGCGCCGGGACGACCTGGATCGCCGCCTGCCTTCCGCTGCGAAGCTCGCAGGCCGACACGTGCAGGATGCCGTTGTGGTCGATGAGAAACTCGACTTCGATCTTGGGCAGGCCCGCAGGCATGGGCGGAATGCCGCGGAGCTCGAACGAGCCCAGCGAGCGGCAGTCGCGGGCCAGTTCGCGCTCGCCCTGGAGGACGTGAATCCGGATGTTCGTCTGACCGTCCACGAAGGTCGTGAACATCTCGCGGGCGCGGCAGGGAATGCGGGTATTGCGCAGGATGATCTTGCCCATCGCTCCCCCCAGGGTCTCGATGCCCAGAGAAAGGGGAACAACGTCGAGCAGCAGCATGTCGCGCTTCTGCCCGGCCAGGGTGCCGGCCTGGATGGCCGCCCCCAGGGCAACCACTTCGTCGGGGTTCAGGGCGGTGTACGGGACGGTGCCGAAGAACTCCTGCACGCGGCGGCGGACCAGGGGCATCCGGGTCGAACCGCCGACGAGAACCACATGGTTGATGTGACGAGGCTCCAGGCCGGCGTCGCGGAGCGCCTGGCGGCACGAGGCGAGCGTCCGGTCGACCCAGGGGTCGGCAAGCCGCTCCAGTTCCGCCCGCTCCATGGTGCGCTCGTACAGGCGCCCCGCCCCGAGGTCGATGCAGATCGCGGCTTGTTCGCGATCGCTCAGGCGGATCTTCAAATCCTCGGCAAAATTCCGAAGGGCCTGCCGGATCCGGGGTGAGTCGATGTCCAGGGCGAAACGTTCCTTCACCTCGCGTTGCAGGAGCTGGACGATCTCGCGGTCGATGTCGTCGCCGCCCAGGTGCGTATCCCCGTGGGTGCTGAGCACCTCGAAGACGCCCCCTTCGATCCGGAGGATGGAGATGTCAAAAGTGCCTCCGCCCAGGTCGTACACGGCAATCACGGACGGGGGCGCGCCCGGTCGCAGGCCCAGACCGTACGCCAGGGCTGCGGCCGTCGGTTCGTTGATGATCCGAACGACCTCGAGACCGGCAATGCGGCCGGCGTCCCGGGTGGCCTGACGCTGAGCGTCGTCGAAGTACGCCGGGACCGTGATCACAGCCCGGCGGACCTCCCGCCCGAGCGCTCGTCCGGCCCGGTCCTTCAGTTCCCGAAGGATCAGGGCGCTGATCTCCGGCGGGGTGAGCGATCGCCCGTGGATTTCCACGGCGACCACGTCCCGACCGGGCGTATCCGACTCCAGCCGGACGACGCGGTAAGGCAGATACCGCAGTTCGCTCTGCGCCACGTCGGCAAAGCCCCGGCCCATGAGCCGCTTGATGGAGAAGACGGTGGTGAGGGGATTCTCAACGGCATGCGCCCGGGCTTCCCAGCCGATGGTCACACGGCCGTCGGGCGAAAAGCAGAGCACGGAGGGCACGCGGCCCTCGCCCTGTTCGTCGCGGACGATATGGGGTCCGGCCTCGTCGCACCAGGCGACGAGCGAGTGGGTCGTGCCCAGGTCGATGCCGACGATCGTCTCGTTCGGTTCCGGCATGGACAGTCGCTCCAGGGCCGCAGGGACCTCCGGCGGACGACTCGCGCCCCCTGCGGCCGCCTCCATCATAGTTGAGCCGCGAAGTTATCCAGGAACTTCATGCCGTTGATTTCGCGCCGAAGCTCGTCCAGCAGCGCGGGGCAGCGCTCCTCCGGCAGGCGGCGGCTGAGGCTCGCGATGCGATCGAGAGCGGCGGCCCGACGGGCCTCGACGTCGGCCTTCACGGCGGCGATGGCGGCGTGATCACCGGCGGACCGGGCCCGGTCGACGTCCTCCCGCATCATCATGATGTCCGCCAGCAGACACCCGGGAACGCTCTTGCACTCGGCGGAACTCTTGCCGCCGCTGATCTCGAGCAGGTACTCGGCCCGCAGCACAGGATCGCGAAGCGTTTCGTAGGCCTCGTTGATCCGCGCACTGAGACGCAGGGCCAGGGCCTGCATCTCCGGCTGCCGGCCGCTGAAGAAATCCGGGTGGACCTGCCGGCTGATGCTCAGGAATCGCCGGTGCAGCTCGGCCGGGTCGATGTCGTATCGCGTGGGCAGACCGAACAGGCGGAAGTGGGTCTCGGACGGGTCGACGGGATACAGCGTGTGGCACGCCTGACAGCACACGGGCGAATCCATCGGCCGACGGCAGGCGGCACACTTGGCGGGCGCAGCGCTCTCGGACGAGTCGGTCATTCGGGTATTGTCGAGCAGGCACCGGGCGGTCCGCAAGCGGACGGGTGACCCCGGCCGACAGGCCGCGGCACGCGTGGGGTCTCGCGACCGGGCGGCGTGAAGCGAGCGCCATCCCCCTCAGGCATGTCGAAGGGCCTCGATGGGATCGAGCCGGGCGGCGGCGGCGGCCGGATAGATTCCGAAGAACACGCCGACGGCGAGGGCCAGTCCCAGGCTGACGAAGATCGTCCACTCGTGGATGAGGGTGGGCCATCCGGCCCAGCGGGTAATCAGGTGAGCCCCGGTGGCACCGGTCAGGATGCCGATGAGACCCCCGGCCGTGCTGAGGATCAGCGACTCCATGAGGAACTGGAGCGTGATATGGCGGCGCTTGGCACCGAGGGCGCGACGGATGCCGATTTCGCGGGTCCGTTCGGTCACCGTGGCGAGCATGATGTTCATGATGCCGATTCCGCCGACGAGGAGCGAGATGCCGGCGATGCTTCCGAGCATGATCTGGCGGTTTCGTTTCTGGGTCTCGGCGATGCGGAGGGTCTCGAGAGGCACGCGGACCTGATAGTCGAGCTTGTCGCGGTGGTTCCGCTGGAGAACCTGGCGGACCATCTCCGAAACGGCCACGACGTTCTCCAGCGAGTCGGCCTGCACGTAGAGGTCGCTGTACTCGCAGCGGGTGTGCTCGTGGGTGCCGGACGTCCGTTTGGACTGCATGTCGCTGTACCGGGCGTCGGCCGTGGCGAAGGGAATAAGCACGTCGGTGTTCAGGTTCCGCTCGCCCAGGCCGCGGGCGGGCTCGCCGGCCTGTTCGACGCGCTTGAGCACGCCGACGACCTCGAAGGGCACGAGCGTGCGCCCGGCGGACACGGTGAGCGACCGACCGATGGGGTCGTCCAGCGAGAAGAGCTGCCTGCGGACCTCGTCGCCGATGACACACACCTTCGCCTGGTCGCGCTGATCGATGTCGCAGATGGGGCGGCCGCGGGCGAGCTCGACGTGGATGGTCTCGAAGAAGGCGGGCTCGGTTCCGACAACCGTGGCGGGAAAGACGCTGGCCTTGTAGGAGACCTCGAAGCCGACCTCCCGCATCGGGACCACGCGGGCCACGCCGGGAATCGTGTGCTGGATCATGCTGAGGTCTTCGGACGTGATGCCGTACTCGAGGAGTTCCGAGCGGTTCTCGGAAACGGACCGGACGCCTTCGGGTTTGACGGACTTCACGATGACGTTCTGGGTTCCGAGCATCCGGATGAGAGCCATCTGGGCCTCGCTTCCCCCCTCGCTGATCGACAGCATGCAGATGACGGCGCCCACGCCGCAGATGATGCCCAGGGTCGTCAGGAACGAGCGGAGCTTGTGAAGGAAGATGTTCTTGATGCCCAGGCGGGCGGTCTGAAGAACGAATCCGGTGTACATGCCTGCGCTCCGGCCCGCGCGTTCAGGTGTCCTCGCCGCCTCCCCGCGGCCTCACGTCGCTGACGACCTGTCCGTCCCGCAGGGTGATCACCCGGCGGCAACGGGCGGCAACGCTCTTCTCATGCGTGACGATCACGATCGTCTTGCCTTCGCGGTGCAGTTCCTCGAACAGGTCCAGAATGACCTCCCCGGTGGCCGTGTCGAGGTTGCCCGTCGGCTCGTCGGCCAGGATCAGCAGGGGGTTATTGATCAGGGCCCGGGCGATGGCGACACGCTGCTGCTGGCCGCCGGACAGTTCCATGGGGCGGTGGTGGATGCGATCGGTCAGCCCCACCTTTGCAATAAGGGCCATGGCCCTTTCCCGACACAGCCGGGCCGGAACGCCCTGGTAAAAGAGCGGCACTTCGAGGTTCTCGAGCACAGTAAGCTGCTGGATCAGATTGAAGCTCTGAAAGACGAAACCCAGGCGCTTGCCTCGGATTTCCGAAAGCTCGTCGTCCGTCAGGCGGGAGAGGTCGGCCCCGCCCAGGATGTACTGGCCCGAGGTGGGGCGGTCGAGACACCCGAGGATGTTCAACAGCGTACTCTTGCCGGAGCCGCTGTGTCCGCAGATGGCCACGAACTCGCCTTCGCCGATATCGGGGGTCACGCCCCGGATGGCCGCCACCTCGACGCTGGTCCCCGGTACGCCGTAGATCTTCACCAGCCGCCGGAGGCGCGCCAGAACCCTCCGCGGCCCGCGCAGGACGGGCGGTTCACGAGAAGCAGCGTCCAGCGTACCCGTCATTCCCATCGCGCACGGCGGCTTGCCGGCCGGGACTCGGCGCCGACCGGACGCGTCATGACCGGAGGTCGCGGCCCGCGACGGCGTTCGCGTCCGGCGTCCTGGACCTCCGGCAGCTTGAGTCGGGCCTCTTCGGGAACGGCCAGGTAGACCGTCTGACCCTCCCGGAGGCCGTCCTTGATCTCCACGTACTCGCTGCTGGCCAGGCCCAGGCGGACCTCCAGAGGGCTGGGCTCGCCCTTCTGATCCACGAAGACGTAGTGCTTGTCTCCCTTGCTGAACACGGCCTGCACGGG
>Ga0068707_1000757_pt1 | contig 21767 bp, 17 predicted proteins | sample YNPNPMetaG_FD_66600 | JGI IMG/M metagenome (GOLD analysis project Ga0068707, IMG submission 66600) | Anoxygenic and chlorotrophic microbial mat microbial communities from Yellowstone National Park, USA - YNP NP MetaG | ecosystem: Environmental > Aquatic > Thermal springs > Hot (42-90C) >...
GGGTCGGCGGGGTGGGGAGGTGGCACACCTGCGGGAGTTCCGCCCCGGGGACGACCGTCGGGACATCCACTGGAAGCAGACGGCGCGGCAACAGTGGCTGGTGGTGGTGGAGCGCCAGGAGGCGCCGGTGGCGGCCGACTACGTGGTGCTGGACCGCCAGCTCCCGCGGGCGGACGAGCCGGTGTGGCAGGAACGCTTCGAGGATTTGGTGGCCGAGGCGGCAGCAGCGGTCTGTGCCCGCATACGCGCCGGCATGCCGGTGGGCCTGGTGCTGGGGGGCTCGGTGCTGCCACCGGCAAGGGGGGTGGCCCACTGCCGCCGTCTGCTGCGGGCGTTGGCGCTGGTGGAGGCGGTTGGTCCCGGCGAGGACCCGCTGCCGGCGGTGGTGCGGCCAGGGCAGGTGTACCGGTTGGTGGGGGGAGGATGAACGGTTCGCTCCTCCGGCAACGGCTCCTGGGTGGGGTGGCCCTGGCTGTGGCCGTGCCGGTGGTCACGACAGGCATTGGGCATGGCCTCTTCGTGGCGCCCTTTGTCCTGGTGGCGGTGGTGCTGCTGCTGGCTCGCCGGCCGCTGCGCCCGCTCCCTGCCTGGGTGGAGAACCTCTTGGCTGTGCCCATCCTCCTCGCGGTGCTGAGCGCCGGTGGGTGGGAGTTCGGGGTGCTGCGGCCGGTCACCCACCTGACGCTGTTGCTGGCCGCCGTGCGTTTGCCAGGGTGTGGGATGGGAACTCGCTTCTGGTCGGTGGGTGGGGTGGTGGGGCTGGTGGGGGTGGCGGGCGTGGCCTCGGCAACGCATCCCCTGCTCGTGCCCTACCTGGTCGGCCTGCAGGTGGCGCTGCTCTTGGGGGCGGCGCGGCTGGTGGCGCTGGAGCTGGGTGAGGCAGGGGTGGGGCGCGGCGGGGAGGGGGGATCCGGCACGCTTGCGACCACGGCGGTGACGGTGGTGGTGGGGGTGGCGTTTGCGGCGGCCATCTTTGTTGCGGCACCCCGCCTCCGTTCCCCCTTTGCCACGGCGTCCTTTGGTGGTCGCGCGGTGAGCGGCTTCCGAGATGCGGTGGCACTGCACCGGATCGGTCAGATCACCGCGTCGCGGGCAGTGGTGATGCGGGTGCGCTTCGAGGAGGGCGAGAGCATCCAGCCGGAGTGGCTACGCTTCGTGGGGAGCACCCTCCAGCACTACCGCGGCGGGGTCTGGGCCCAGGGTCGCCGCACCTCGAGCCTGGGGACGCCCAGCGCCCAGGGGTGGACGCGGCTCGCCACGCGGGGGGTAGCTCCGCTGGTGGAGGCGCGGTTCGTGCTGGAAAGGCCGCAGGAGGTCCTCTTCGTTCCGCCCGGGGTGGTGGAGGTGCAACTGCCGCCCGTGGCCGTCGCCAGGGGGGCTTTGGGGGCGCTGCGGGTGCCGGTGGGTACCACCTCGCGGCTGGCCTACACCGTGCGGTTCGATCCTGCCCGCATCACCCAGGAGAGACCCGAGCCGGCGGATCTGGAGGTGCCGGCGCGGTTGTCCTGGGTGCGCTCGCTGGCCCGGCAGGCCGCGGCGGGGAGCCGCACCACCCTGGGTGCAGCCCTGGCCATCGAGGCGTATCTGCGGGCTAACTACACCTACTCGGCGCGCAGCGACGCCCCGCTGCGGCGCGACCCGGTGGAGTGGTTCCTCCAGGAGAGCCGGCAGGGACACTGCGAGTTCTTTGCCTCGAGCATGGTGCTCATGCTGCGAGTGCTGGGAATTCCGGCACGCCTGCAGGCGGGCTATGCCGGGGGCGAATCCGACGGTCGGGGTGGGTTCACGGTGCGCGACAGTCACGCCCACGCGTGGGTGGTGGCGTGGGTGGGAAACTGGCGCCCGGGGGAGGGGGTGCCGTCGGCACCGCGTGGGGGGTGGCGGGTGTTCGACCCCACCCCGCCCGAGGGGCAGCCCACCCTGCAGGGGAGTGTTCCTGGGTGGCGATGGGTGGCGAGCTGGGAGCGTCTGGAATCCGCCTGGGATCGGTGGGTGCTTACCTTTTCCCTGGCGGATCAGCTGGAGGCGGTGCGCGCCGTGCTGGAGCTGGGGAGGCGAGCGGTCCGACCCGGCGTGATGGCTCCAGTGCTGGGAGTCGTGGCGGTGGCGCTCCTCCTGTGGTGGGGAGGTCGTGGGAGGGATCGGCCGCGCCGCGGCGCACAGGGGGGTGCAGCAGGAGCCTTGGAGATGGTGTACCGGGAAGCCGCTGCCCTGGGGCTGGGTGGGGGTGGGGGCGTGACACCGCGGGCCCTCCTGGCGGCAACTGCTCGGGCCGTGCCGGAGGCAGTGGCCGAACTGTCCCGGCTCGTGGCCTGGCACGAGGCGGTGCGGTACGCCCAACGGCGCCCGGCCGGACGGATGGCTGCCTGGAGATCGGCGCGGCGGGTGGTGCGACAGCTGCGCCGCCACCGTGGGAGGTAGCGCCGCTGCCAGTGTGGACTGGTGTTAGAATCACAAAAAAACGGAGTGTGCGTATGTTCCCCCGATGTTCGACGATGCTGGCGGCCGCCGTGCTGGCCACGGCAGGGTGGGGGGAGATCCCCCGTTTCCCGGCGTTGCGCGTGCCCGACGCCTTGGGTGTGAACATTCACTTCACCACCGCGGACCCAGGGGAGCTGGAGCTCCTGACGGCGGGCGGCTTCCGCTTTGTGCGCATGGATCTGTTCTGGGTTGCCGTGGAGTTCGCCCGGGGCCGGTACGACTTTTCCGCTTACGACCAGCTCCTGTCCGCGCTCGAGGCTCGGGGGGTGCGGGCCATCCTCATCCTCGACTACGACAACCCGCTCTACGAGCAGGGGCGGCACGTGCTCACCGAGGAGGGGCGTCAGGCCTTCGCCCGCTTTGCCGAGAAAGCCGCAGCCCGCTATCGCGGCCGCGGGGTGATCTGGGAGATCTGGAACGAGCCCAACATCGAGCCGTTCTGGTCTCCCCAGCCGAGCGTGGAGGCGTACCTGGCGCTGGCCCAGGCTACAGCCACGGCAATTCGCCGCGCCGACGCGGACGCCACGATCGTCGCTCCGGCGACCTCGGGAATCGACCTTGCCTTTCTCGAAGCGTGCTTTGCTGGCGGCCTCTTGGAGGTGATCGACGCTGTCACGGTGCACCCCTACCGCGTGGAGCCGCCCGAAACGGTGACCGCCGATTATCTGGCGCTCCGCACGCTGGTGGCGCGCTACGCACCGCGAGGCTCGTCCCGGCCGGTGCTCTCCGGGGAGTGGGGGTACTCGGCGACGGACGTGGGCAGCGACACCCAAGGGCGGTACCTGGCGCGGCAGTGGCTTGCCAATCTCGCCAGCGGCGTGCCGCTATCCATCTGGTACGACTGGCGCAACGATGGCACGGACGCCAACGATCGCGAGCACAACTTTGGCACGGTCACGCGCAGCCTCGAGCCCAAGCCAGCCTACGCTGCTGCGCAAACGCTCACCACCGTACTCGACCGGTGCGAGCCCCAGGCCCGCCTCCTGACGGGCGTGGCCAGCGACTGGCTGCTCTCCTTCCGGTGTGCGGGGGACTACGCCATGGCCGCGTGGAGCAGCGGCGAGCCCCGTGCCGTGACCTTGCCGGTGGGTCGCAGTCGCGGGAGCGTGGTTTCGTTCACCGGCGGGGCCACCCCCTTTGTCACCACCGGTGCTGGGCTCCCGCTGACCCTCACCGACGCTCCCCAGTACGTGCGCTTCACCGCTCTGGACGGGACCGCCGTGCCCGAGCTGTCCTGGCGCATGACTCCTGCCCCCGAGGTGGTGCGCGGAGGCGAGGAGCTGGCGGTGCTCCTCACGGTGGAGCGGCGCCCCAGTGGGGTGGCGGCAGCAGAAATGACGGGGAGCGGTGGCGCGTCGCGGGTCCGTCAGCGCCTGCAGGGGCGAGTCGGCGCCACGCTGCTGGTGGCAACGCCATCGGGATCCTCCAGCTGCGAAGTGTGGCTGCCAGCCGGCCTGTCGAGTACCCGGGTGGTGCTGGGGAAGGCGCTCCGCAACGCAGCCAACGTGCCGGTGACCGCGCGGTTGGTCCTCGACGGTCAGGCCCTGCAGACCAGCCGCGAGGCCACGATCCTGGTGGCGGACGCGCTCGCGAGTCGCTTTCTGCCGCTGCCCCCCCACGGCGTGGCCCTGGAGCTGGCTTCGCCTGTAGCTGGCGAACGGTTCAGCGGGTACCTGGAGCTCGTGGGCCGCGGCGAACACCTCCCTGTGGAGCTGGAGGGCACGCGGCCAGTCCGGGTGCTCCTCCCCGTTGCCGAGGGGGCAGAGGCTACGTACGAGATCCCGAAACTGCGCCTCTTCTCCAGCGGCGGCACCCTGGTGGCCGAGTGGGCGCCGCGAGCGGTGCGCATCGCTCACGACTTTTCCCGGCACGGCACGGGGGGCTGGAGCGTGGTGCTGGCGGGGAATCCGCAGGTTCCGGCGGAGGCGAGCTTGAGCCTCGCCAGTTCGCCCGAGAGTCCGCTGCCGGAGTGGAACCCGGCAGCGGTGGCCCGTATCGACTACTGGTTCGGTGCGGGCTGGCGTTACCTGGAGCTCCTGCCGCCCGCTTCCCTCACGAGGATCCCCGACGTTCCCGCCGAGGTGGGGGTATGGGTGTACCTGGACGGATCGGGGAACTGGGTGATCGTTCGCCTGGTGGACGCCACGAACCAGACGCACCAGATCTACCTGGGAAGGGCCACCGGGAGCGGTTGGCACTACCTTGCTGCCCCTACCACGGGGGGGTTCCACTTCGGGGGAGCCGACGACGGGGTCCTGCACCCCCCGCTGCGCTGGGAGAGCCCGTTCCTCTTTGACAGTGTCGGTGCCAGCCCCTCTCCCAGGCACGTGTTCGTAGGCCCCTCGGCCCTCTTTACACCCGCTCCCTGAGCGAGGCGGCGGGATCGACGGGGGTGTGCGGCCGCGGGTAGCGGCGCATCAGGAGGGGGGGCGAGGCGGCGCGAGGCTTGCAGCGGGCACGGGGCCGTGGCAGCGGGCGGCAACGAAGAGCGCCAGTGCGGCCAGGGGCACGGCCGCCACCACGTCCACCACGTAGTGGTAGGTGAGGAGGATGGTGGCGGCAATGAGCAGCGCCCCCACGGGGAGGAGGGTCTGGTAGAGCCAGGTGACGCGCCGGCGGGCACAGTAGAGCACCGCCAGGGTGACCATGGTGTGGCCCGAGGGGAAGGCATCCGTCTTGGTTTTTTCCCAGTGGTCCAGGAGCTCGCGGATGGGAGCGCCCACGACACCCTTGGGGAGGGTGGCGTAGCGCTGGCTGGCAACGGTAGCGCGGGGCCCGTAGGCGGGCACGACAAAGTACCCGGCGTAGGAGAGGAGGAAGGTGAACACCACGGCGCTGGTGACCCGCGGCAGGAAGGGGTCGCGCCGGGAGGCCAGGGTGACGGCCAGGAGGATTGGCTGGAAAAAGAAGGTGGAGTAGGCCACGGTGAGGAGATCGGCCAGCCAGGGGGGCAGGGAGATGGCGTACAGCGCCTCCTGGGCCTCCACACCCAGCAGCGCGCGGTCCCAGCCCAGGAGGGTGAGGTCGAGCACCCGGGAGTTCACCACCGGAATGAGCTTGCCCAGGGTCAGGAAGATGTAGGGAATGACCGGTACGGGGAGCAACTCCCGGGCCCAGTACCGCCAACCGGTCTGATTTTCCCCCAGGGCAATGGCCGACAGCAGGAAGAGGGTGGTGACGGTGGCGAGCGAGCCGCGCGTGGCGTTGGGGATGGAGTGGAGGCCGAGCCAGGAGACGAGGTTCATCCACAGGAGGAACGCCGCGATGGCCACCTCCGCCGGTCGCACGGCAAGCTTGCGGGTTTCAGCCGGGGGCACTATCATCTCCTCGTGATCCGTCGCTATCTCGCTGCGCTCTTCCTCCTCGCCGCCACCTCCGCCCCGGCCACGGGCGGGCAGCGCGTGCTGGTTTTGACGATGGATGATACCATCCAGCCCGCTTCCCTCCGTTACCTGCGGCGTGGGCTGGAGGCTGCCGATGCCTCCGGGGCCGAGGTGACGGTGCTGGAGCTCAACACGCCGGGGGGGCTGCTCACCTCGCTGCGGCAGATGACCAGCGCTATCACCGGGGCACGGCGGCCGGTGGTGGTGTTCGTCCGACCCTCGGGGGCGCAGGCGGCGTCGGCAGGGTTCTTCTTGCTGGTGGCGGCCGATGTGGCTGTGATGGCGCCGGGCACCAACGCCGGGGCGGCGCACCCCGTGGGGGGGGAGGGGCAGGAACTCTCCAAGACCATCGCCGAGAAGGTGACCAACGATGCCGCTGCACTGATCCGCTCCCTGGCGACCCAGCGGGGCCGTTCCAGCGAGTGGGCCGAGAAGGCGGTGACCGAGTCGCTGTCCTACACCGAGCGGGAAGCGTTGGACAAGCACCTCATCGACCTGGTGGCCAGCGATCGGGGAGAACTGCTCAAGGCGCTGCACGGGTGGAAAGTCCGCCGTTTCGATGGAGCCGAGGAGACGCTGGATCTGTCGGCGCCGGAGGTGGTCCTCTTCAAGCCCAACGCTGGCGACCGGCTGTTGTCGGTCATCGCCCACCCCAACATTGCCTACCTCCTGCTGCTCCTGGGCATGCTGGGCATTTACTTCGAGTTGTCCCACCCGGGGGCGATCCTGCCGGGAGTCATCGGTGGGGTGAGCATCCTCCTGGCGCTGTTCGCCCTGTCGGTGCTGCCGGTGAACTACGTCGGCGTGCTCCTCATCCTGCTGGCGATCGGCTTTTTCGTCGCGGAGGTGAAGGTGACCAGCTACGGTCTCTTGGCGGCGGCGGGGGTGATTTCGTTCGTGCTGGGTTCCCTCATGTTGGTGGACTCGCCGTTCCCGTCCATGCGGGTGGGCCTGGAAGTGGTGCTGCCGGCAGCGGTGCTGGTGGCGGCGGTGGTGATTTTCCTGCTCTCGAGGGTGCTGCGCGTGCACCGCACGGTACCACTCACCGGGGTCGAGGGGTTGGTGGGCGAGGAGGGCGAGGTGAGGAAGGCTCTGGAGCCGGTGGGGAAGGTGTTCGTGCACGGTGAGTACTGGGAGGCCGAGTCAACTGCCCCGATCCCGGCGGGACGCCGGGTGCGGGTAGTCCGGGTGGAGGGGAAGAAGCTGATCGTGGAGGAGTTCCCGCAAACGTAGTCGGGACGAGGAGCACGGGAGGCGCGTATGGGGCCGCAACTGCCGTTTGGCATTGTATTGGCGGGGATTTTCGGGTTGATCCTGCTCTTCAAGTGGATCAACATCCTCAACGAGTACGAACGGGGCGTGGTGTTCCGCCTCGGGCGCGTGCTGGCCGAGCCCAAGGGGCCGGGGTTCGTGTTCGTGTTCTGGCCCATCGACCGCATGGTGAAGGTGTCGCTGCGGACGGTGGTGCTGGACATCCCCCCCCAGGACGTCATCACTCGCGACAACGTGTCGGTGAAGGTGAACGCCGTCGTGTACTTCCGGATCATGAACCCGGTGCGGGCGATCATCGAGGTGGAAAACTACGCCTACGCCACTTCGCAGCTGGCCCAGACCACGCTGCGCTCGATCCTGGGCGAGGTGGAGCTGGACGAGCTGCTGGCGGAGCGCGAGAAGCTCAACCAGCGCCTCCAGGAGGTGATCGACCGGCACAGCGACCCGTGGGGGGTGAAGGTGTCGCTGGTGGAGGTGAAGCACGTGGACCTGCCGCAGGAGATGCAGCGGGCCATGGCGCGCCAGGCGGAGGCGGAGCGGGAGAAGCGGGCGAAGATCATTCATGCCGACGGGGAGTTCCAGGCGGCGCAGCGGCTGCAGGAGGCGGCGGCGGTGATGCAACGGGAACCCACCACCCTGCAGCTGCGGTACCTGCAGACCCTCACCGAGATTGCCACCGAGAAGAACTCCACCATCGTCTTCCCGTTGCCGATCGATACCCTGAGAACGTTTCTCGACGTGGGCAAGCGGGAGAAGTAGGTCGGGTTGAGTACGCGGTACTTCGAACTAATCCTGAGCGGGCGGCAGCTCGCCCTGGTGGCGGTAGGCGTGGCTGCCTTCGTGGTGATGGGGTTCGTGCTGGGTGTGGCCGTGGGGCTAGAGGAGTCGGGCGCCCTCATCCCGCCGCCTACCCCGGCACAGCTCGCCCTGGTCGTGGAAACGCCGGTGCCGACACCCGCCCCGAGGGAGATGGCGCCCCCCTCGCCTGCGCCTCCGCCTGCGCTGGGGCAAGTTGTGAAGGTTCCAGAAGCAGCCGTATTGCCCACGGCGGCAGCGCAGCTCCCCCCAGCGACGCCCACCGCGCTGGCCACGGTGGGAGCCGCCGAGCTACCGGCCGCCACGCCGCCGGCTGCAGCAACGCGCAGTAGCGCCACACCCCGCGGTGGGGTGTACTGGGTGCAGGTGGTGGCGGTATCGCGGCGGGATGTGGCCGGGAAGGTGCGCCAGCGGGTCGTGGGGTTGGGGTTCGAGATGGAGCAGGTGGTGATCCGGGCGGCGGAGGGAAAGTACCGCGTTCGTCTGGGACCTTTCCCTGATGCCTCAAGCGCAGCGCGGGTGGTGGCGCGGCTGCGGGCGCAGGGGTTTACCGATGCCTTTGCGGTGAGCGAATGAGCAGTGGCGTCTTGCCGGGGTGGTTGCGGGGGCAGCGCCTGCGACTGGGCGAGCTGCACCAGATCCGTTCGGTTGTGGGGCCGAGGGGACTCCACACCGTGTGCGACGAGGCCCGCTGTCCCAACCGCAGCGAGTGCTTTTCCCGGGGGACGGCAACCTTTCTCATCATGGGGGGGGTCTGCACGCGGGCGTGTGCGTACTGCTCGGTGGGGCACGGCAAACCCGAGCCCCTGGACGCGGAGGAACCGCGCCGCGTGGCCGAGGCGGCGCAGCTCATGGGTCTGCGACACGTGGTGGTGACCTCGGTGGATCGGGACGATCTGCCGGATGGTGGCGCCAGCCACTTTGCGCGGGTGGTGGAAGCGCTGCACCGCCTCGAGCCGGCCCCCACGGTGGAGGTACTCACCCCGGACTTCCGCGGCTCGCTGGCGGCGGTGGACCTGGTGCTGGCGGCGGGTCCGCAGGTGTACAACCACAACATCGAGACGGTGCGGCGGCTCTACCCCCGGGTGCGGCGGCAGGGGCGCTACGACTGGGCCCTCCAGGTGATCCGCCACGTGGCGCAACACGCACCGGGCGTGGTGGCGAAATCCGGACTGCTGGTGGGGCTGGGGGAGGAGGTGCGGGAGGTGGAGGAAACCCTCGCTGACCTCCACGCTGCCGGCTGCCGGGTGGTGACGGTGGGGCAGTACTTGCGTCCCACCCGTCGCCAGGTGGCCGTGGCGCGGTTCTGGGAGCCTGCAGAATTTGCGGCGCTGACCCGCTTGGGCGAGCAGCTCGGGATGCGGGTGGTGGCGGGTCCCTTCGTCCGTTCCTCCTACCGAGCCGAAGAAACGCTGGCGGAGTTCAAGGCGTAACGCCTGGAGCAGCGGCGCACCTTGCCGCCGTTGGCCTGGGAGGGCGGTTTTTGCTACGGTTGCCGGCGGTGCGGGAGGAGCCTTTTTTGCGCGTGGCTTGGGCGGTGGGGGCGGGGGTGTGTCTGGCCCTCGCCCTGCCAGGGGTGGGACTTGTCCCGCTGGTGTTGCTCGTACCCGGGCTGCTGCGGCGGGCCCTGCAGGGAGTGGCTGGCGTCAGGGCGGCGCGGATCGGCTGGATCGCCGGCTTTTCCCAGTGGGCGGTGGCCGTTCCCTGGGTGGTGATCGTGCTCCATCGCTACGGTCATGCCCCGCTGCTGCTGGCAATTGGCGGGTGGCTCGCCATGGCGGGGATGCTGGGCACTACCTGGGCCCTGGCCGCGTGGGTGGCGTGCAGCGGCCGGGCGTCGTGGCTGCCCTGGGCGCTGCCGCTGGCTCTTGCTGCGGTGGAGGTGCTGCAGGGGCTGCCGCCGTGGCACTTCCCCTGGAACCCGGTGGCGGCCGTGGCGACGGGCTGGCCGTGGCTGCTCCTGCCGGTGGCCACCGTGGGTTCGGCGGGTCTTTCCCTGCTCCTGCTGGCAGTGGGTGGTGCCCTGGATGCACTCTTCGCTCCCGGCTTGCGGCGGCTGGGAGCCCTGCAGCTTGCCACGGTGGCGGTGGCGGCGGTGGTGGCTGCTGCGGCGGCTCCGCCGTTTCGCCCCGCAGGGGGAGCGGTGCAGGTGGCGGCGCTGCAGCCCAACGTGCCCCTGGAGGAGCGGTGGGAGAGCGGGAACCGAGAGGCCATCGAGGGGAGGGTGTGGGATTTGAGCCACGCCGCTGTGCGGGGGGGGAGCCGGTGGGTGGTGTGGCCGGAGAGTGCCGTCCCTCGCATCGTGGAACGGGACGGGGCGTTGCACAGGCGCCTGGAAGAGTTTGCCCGGTTACAGCAGGTGTGGCTGACGGTGGGTTCCATCGGGCTGGGCCGCTGGAGCGAGGCGGCGTACTTCAACTCCGTCTACACCGTCACCCCGGCGGGTCTCGCGCCATGGCGGTACGACAAGATCCACCTGGTCCCCTTTGGCGAGTACGTCCCCCTCCTCGGCCGCTTGGCGGTGCTCCGGCCGCTCGTACGCGAGGTGGGAGGCTTCACGCCTGGACGCAACCCCCTGCCGGTGCCGGGACCGGTGGGGCCCGTGGGCATGGAAGTGTGCTACGAAGTGGCGTTCCCGCAACTGGCCGCCGAACAGGTGCGCCTGGGGGCGCGGGTGCTGGCCACGATTACCAACGACGGTTGGTACGGCGATTCAGCGGCGCCGCGGCAGCACCTGGCGCTGGCGCAGCTGCGTGCCGCCGAGACGCGCCGCTACCTGGTGCGTGCCGCCAACACCGGCATCTCCGCCCTCATCGACCCGCGGGGAAGGCCGCTGGAGCGGCTGGGCGTGGGGCGGTTGGGTATGGTCTCGGGTGTGGTGGAGGGGGGGGAGGGGATCACGCCAGCGGTGGCGTACGGCGGCACGGTACGCGTGGCGCTGGTCGTGCTGGGCCTCGGTGGTATACTCGTAGGCGCCTGGGTGTGCAGGAGATGGCGGCCAGTGACGGGGGCCGCGATGGGGGCACAAGGGAGGTCTCATGCTTGAGGACGTGCTGGCGCGGGCGTCGGAGGTCCGCCAGTTGGTAACGAGCCTGCGGGGGTACCTTTGACGCCCCCTCTCTGGAGGCGGAGCTCGCTCGCCTGTCGGAAGAGGCGCAGCGCAGTGACTTCTGGAGCGACCGGGAAGCGGCGCGGGAGACGATGCGCCGGCAGCGATCGCTGGAAGCCCGACTGGCCACCAACTCGTTCTTGAGGGAGGCCGAGGAGGAGCTGGAAGTCCTGGAAGAACTGGTTCGGGAGGACCCATCGGGGGAGGAGGAACTCCGCCGCACCCTGGAACGTCTGGTCCCCCGCCTGGAACGCATCGAGCTTGAGACGAAAATGACCGGGGAGTACGACGCCTCCAACGCCTACCTGGAGGTGCACCCGGGCGCCGGAGGTACCGAGTCGGCCGATTGGGCCGCCATGCTGCTGCGCATGTACCTCCGCTGGTGCGAGCGGCGCGGCCTGGAGGCCGAGGTGCTCGACACCCAGGACGCGGAGGAGGCGGGGATCAAGTCGGCCACGGTGCTGGTGCGGGGGGAGTACGCCTACGGCTACCTGAAAGGGGAGAGCGGGGTGCACCGGCTGGTGCGGATCTCGCCCTTCGACGCCCAGGGGCGTCGGCACACCTCCTTCGCGTCGGTGCACATCTACCCGGAGGTGGACGAGGACATCGAGGTGGAGATCTCCGACAAGGACCTGCGCATCGACCGGTTCTGCTCTTCCGGACCCGGCGGCCAGGGGGTCAACACCACCTACTCGGCGGTGCGGGTCACCCACCTGCCCAGCGGCATCGTGGTTTCATGCCAGAACGAGCGGTCGCAGATCAAGAACCTCGCTACGGCTATGAAGGTGCTGCGCGCCAGGTTGTTCGAGTTGGAACGTCGGAAGAAAGAGGAGGAGCTGGCCAAGCTCAAAGGGCCCAAGAAGGATATCTCCTGGGGCAACCAGATCCGCTCCTACGTGCTGCAGCCGTACCGACTCGTCAAGGACCTGCGCACCGGCTACGAGGTGGGCGACGCGGAGCGGGTGCTGGACGGGGATCTGGACGGCTTCATCGACGCGTACCTCCGCTTGCAGGCCCGAGGTAACCAGGCCGAGTGACCCCACTCAAGCTTCTCTGGGCGTCACCCTTGCCGCCCATCCGGTCGGGGGTGGCGGACTACGCCGCCGAGATCCTTCCGGCCCTCGCCGAGCGTGCCGATGTGGTGGTGGTGCGGCCGCCGGGGTGGGAGGCTCCACCCGGGGCCGCGTGGGCGCGAGGGCTGTCCTTCCTCGACAGTGCCGCCGCGACTCCCCCCGACCGCCTGAGCCTCCTGCACCTGGGCAACAACCCGTACCACCTGTGGATTGCTAAGCGGTTACGGCAGGCCGGCGGCATCGTCGTGCTCCACGACACGGTGCTGCACCACCTGCTGGTGGAGGAAGCGGCCACGGAGGGGGCGTGGGAGCGCTTCGAGGAGGAGTTGGAGATGGCCCACCCCGGGCAGGGCGGCGCCCTGGCACGGGGGCGGCGGTGGGGGTTTTGGGGTCGGCTCGACCCCTTCCTGTTCCCGGCCCGACGCGCCCTGCTTGCCCACGCCCAGGCGGTGATCGTGCACAGTCGGCGCGCCGCCCAGGTTCTGGCCGCCGACTTGCCCGCCACCCCGGTACGCTGCGTGCCGCTTGCCGTGGCCCGGGTGCTGGGGGATGGCCGGCGGGCCATGCGGGCGCGTCTGGGGGCGAGGGCGGGAGAGCTGGTGGTGGTGCACCTGGGCTACCTGACGCCGGCCAAGGGGTTGGCCACGGTGCTGGAGGGGGTGGCGGCGCTGCGCAGCCTGGGGGTCGCGGTGCGATTGGTGGTGGTGGGGGAGGAGAGTGGCTTTGGGTCGCTGGAGCCCACCGTCCGCTCCCTGGGGCTGGAGGGACAGGTGGTGGTGTGGGGTTGGGCCACGCAGGAGGAGCTGGCGGACCTGCTGGCGGCGGCCGACGTGGGGGTGGTACCCCGCTACCCCACGGCGGGCGAGACCTCCGCGGCGGCCCTGCGATTCCTCGCAGCCGGCAAGCCAATCCTGGTCTCGGGCTACGCCCAGTTCCTGGAGCTGCCAGCCGAGGCGGCGCTGCGCCTCTGTCCCGACGCGGCCGGTGTGGCAGATTTTGTTCGCCACCTGGCAAGCTTTTCCGGCGAGCGACGCAAGGCCGCAGGGCGGGCAGCCCAGCGGGCCTGGCGGGAGGGGGGCCACGATCCCCGGGATGCGGCGCAGCACCTCCTGGCAGCCGTGGGAGAGGTGGCGGGTGGGCTGGCTGGACGAGGTTGAGGCGGCGCTCGGCGCGCAACCTGTCCGGCGCCTGGAAGGAGTAGCGCCTAAGCAGCGTGCAGCCGTGCTGGTGCCACTCTTCGTGCAGCACCACGCCCTGTGGGTTCTCTTCATCCGGCGGGCCAGTGGCCTGGCGCACCACCCGGGTGCCCTGGCGTTTCCAGGCGGCAGCGCCCAGGTGGGTGACGAGGACGAGGTAGCCACGGCGCTGCGCGAGGCCGAGGAGGAGCTGGGGCTGGACCCGCAGCGGGTCCTGCTCCTGGGTCAGCTGAGCGACGTGCCGACCAGTTCGGGCTTCGTGATCTCCCCCGTGGTGGGTGCCGTTCCCTGGCCACTGCCGCTGCGGGTGGAGGCGGGGGAGGTGGCCGAGGTGGTACCGATGCCGCTTTCGGCCCTGGCCAACCCCACGGCGGTGGAGCGGCGGCAGGAGGGGCGGAGGGGCAGCGGGACGATCACCGTGTTGCACTTTGGGCCCCGGCGGATCGCCGGCGCCACCGCCGCTATCCTCCTGGAGCTTCTGGATCGGCTCAGCGCCGCGGGGGTGCCGCGGGGGGGCGAAGAGCCGTTCGCATGAGCTCTTCGGCCGCAAGGGCGGTTTCGAGGTTGCGGGCCGATTCGCTGGCAAGGGGGGGACATCCGGCCAGCTTGCTCGCCTGCTCCAGCTCCAAAAGCGCAGCCTGTCGGTCACCCTGGGCGGCCCGCGTCAGCGCCCGGAGGTAGCGCAGCCGCGCGTTGGCAGGGGCCAACTCCCCCGCCGCATCCAAGATGGTGGCTGCTGCTTCGGGCTGGTTTCTCTGCAACTGGCAGAGGGCAGCTACAGCAGCGGCGTCGGCAGAGGCGGGCGTGGCGAGGAGGGCGAGCGCCTCGTCGCTGCGGCCCAGGCGGCGCAAGGCCTCGGCCCGGGCCGCCACAAAGAGCGCTGGCAGCCCGGCTGCCTCAGCCGGCAGAAACTGGAGGGCCGTGGCCACGTCCCCCCGCGCCAGCAGCGCCAGGCCGAGCCACGCTCGGGCCCAGGGGTCGTCGGGGCGGACCTGGAGTGCCTGCTGGAAGTGCTGGGTTGCCACCGCCGTATCCCCGCTGGCCAAGGCGATCTGGCCCCGCACGACGCGAGCTTCGAAGAGCGTGGCGTTGCGGGCCAGCGCTGCATCCAGTGCCGTCTGCGCCGCAGGCAGGTCCGCCGTGCTGGCGGCCAAGAGGCCCAGGGCGGCCAGGGCGCGTTCGTTGGTGGGATCGAGTTCGGCGGCACGCCGGAACGCCTCGCGGGCGCCGGCCAGGTTGCGGCGGCGCAGGTCCGCCTCCCCGAGGAGGAGGAACAGGTCCGGGCGAGGGTCGGCGAGGATGGCGGCGCGCAGGGCGGCGTGGGCTGCATCCAAGCGGCCAGCGGCAAGGTAGGCCTCCCCCAGCACCTCCAGGGCGGGGCCGCATGAGGGCTGGATGGCGAGGATGCCGCGCATGAGGGCGGCGGCATCGTTGGGTTGGCCGTTGGCAACGAGACGCTTGCCCTCGTTGATCGTTTCGAAGGGTACGGCGCCAGCACCGGGGGAGATGGCGCTGCCAGCACGGGCGGCGGCGGCGCGCCCCAGGCTCTCCAGCGCCTCTTCGCTGCGTCCCAGGCGCTCCAGCACCGCGGCGCGCAGGTCGAAGAGCTGGGGCGCGAGGGAGGGGGGCGCCGTGGCCTCGAGGGTGGCTAGCTCCTGGAGGAGCCGCTCCAGGGTGGGGGGGTCGGCGGCCTCCTCCGCTTGCCGGCGCAGGGAGGCCAGTACTTCGGGGGTCACGGCGCGCGGCTCGGCGCTCCCGCCCAGGGCAGCAGCGCGCGCCTTGACGCGGGAGTAAAGGGCGAGGAACTCGTCGCTGTAGTAATCTGCGGCCAGCTCCAGGGTGGGCTGATCCTTGAGGGCGGCGAGGAGCGCCGTCTCCGCCTTGTCCTGCCGCTGCAGGGCAAAGTACGTCCAGGCCAGCTTCACCCAGATGGTGGCACGAACCTCGGGCCGCGGCTCAAGCTCGGCGGCCACCTGGAAGAGCTCCACAGCCCGGGCGTAGTCGCCGTTGCGGAAGGCATCGTTGGCCTGCGAGAGCGGATCCACCGCCGAGCCCACGCCCGACGCCACCAACAACACCAGGGCAGTACAGCGCAGCCAGTGCATGACAGCGGCAGTGTAGCGCAGCGGATCCCACCGGCGCACCTGCGCGGTCGGCTGCGGGCTGTCTCGCCCGCTCTCCGCCGCTCTCACTGGGGGAGGGTGACGGTCTGCCGGACCGAACCCATGGCTGGGACGACAACGGTGTAGCGGACCTCTCGCCCGTCGCTCCAGCGCACCACGAGCTCGTGCTCGCCGGCGGGTACCTTCCGGTTCTGGATGGGCAAGCTGCCCAGCTCCTTGCCGCTCAAGCTCACCGTGGTGCCCCGCACCGGCACGTCGAAGTCGTTGAAGACACTGAGTGTTCCGTAGGGCGGCAGGCGCAGGCTCACGGTGGGGTTGGCGGCGTCCACGCGCACGGTCACCGTCTGCTCCCGGTAGCCGGGGATGCGCTGCTGGAAACGGTGCTCGCCGGGAGTGAGGGGGAGGTCGGTGCTACCGCTCACGAGACCGATGGCCACACCGTCCACCGCTACCTCGGAGGGTGGGGAGACCGAGAGCCGCACGGTGACTGGTACGGGGGTTGGCACAGGGGTGGGGGTGGGTGGTGGTGCGGGGGTGGCGCTCTCCGGCGGTGTCGGGGTGGCGGTGGCGAGGATCGCGGCCGCCGGGGTTGCGGTGGGGCGGATAGCGAGCCAGACGGCAGCGCCAGCACCGGCCAGTCCCCCAACCACAGCCAGCCAGAGGAGGGGTTTGTGCGGCCGCTTGGTGGGCCGAGGGGCCTCGGCGGTGGGTAGGTGCTCCAGGGGATGGGCCGCCAGTTGCGTGGGTGCGGTAAGGTTGCAGGCCGGGGATTGCTGGAGGCGGGCGAGTTCCTCCCGGACGATGGCGGTGGTGGTGTCCAGGCGCCGGGCGTGCCGGGTATCGGGGACATCGGTGAGCACCAGTTTGAGTTCCTGGGCAAACTCGCGAACGCTGGGGTAGCGCTTGTTGGGATCCTTGGCCAGGGCGCGGAGGATGGCGCGCTCCAGGCGTTCCGGGCACTCCCGATTGCGTTGTCGCGGCGGGACCGGGTCCTGGTTGAGGATTTGATAGATGATGTTGGACACGTTGGGGCCGGCAAATGGCCGGACGCCAGTGACCATCTCGTAGGCCATCACGCCCAGGGAAAAGAGATCGGTGCGTGCGTCGAGGGGCTTGCCGGAGAGTTGTTCCGGTGCCAGGTAGCCGGCGGTGCCCAGGGCGACGCCGGTCTGGGTGAGTCGGGACTCCACCTGCAGCGACTTGGCAATCCCGAAGTCCATGATCTTCACCACGCCGTCCTCGAGCAGGCGCACGTTGGCGGGCTTGATATCGCGGTGAATGATGCCGCGGGAGTGTGCGAAGTCGAGGCCGGCGCAGACCTGCAGGAGGATGGCAACGATGGCCTCGAGCCGCAGACGCTGGCGTTGGAGCACCTCGTCCAGGTCGCTGCCGGAGAGGAACTCCTGCACCACGTAGGGGGTGTTCTCCTCGATGCCAAAGTCGTAGATGAGGGTGATGTTGGGGTGCTGGAGGGAGCCGGCGAGCTGGGCCTCCCGGAAGAAGCGTTGGGTTCCTTCCTGGTCGGTGGAGGCGCACGTCTTGAGGGCGACCCAGCGGCGGATGTACGGATCCCACGCCTTGTACACGACCCCGAAGCCGCCGACGCCAATCTGTTCGGCGATCTCGTACTTTCCGATCGTCTTCGGAATCCCCATGGCACCGTTACTCTAGCGCATCCTCCAGGCAGCGGGGAAGTGCTAGGCTGTGGCCGTGCTGGAGCGGGTTGGGGTGACGCTCGTGGCGGTGGCGATGGCGCTGCCCGGTTGCCGGGGGCGCGACGGTCAGCAACCGCTTGCTCCCACGCCCACCACGGTGGCGCGCGAACAACGGGAGCTCTCGGCCTCCGATCTCAAGCTCCTGATTGCAGTGAAGGGGAGGGCGCTGCGGCAGCTCGAAGAGGCACTGGCGGCCTCCAGCGACGAGGGCGGCGACGCGCTGGCGCAGCTCAAGGATCTGGTGGTCGTGGAACGGGAAGCGGCCGCTGCCCTGGGGGCGGACTGGCAGCGCTACACCTGGGTGAAGGAGGAAATTGCCCGCCTCCTGGCGCTGCAGCGCCAGGGGGAGGATGCCAAGCTCCTGGCCCTGGAGCTGGAGCGGTCGAAGCAGGATCTCGCAACACAGCTCTCCCGGTGTCGGGATGCGGCTAGCCGGCAGTTCCTCCAGGCGCAGATCGACTCCCTGGAGCACCAGCTCGAGGTGCTGGAACGGGGGCAGGTGCTCGATCCACGCTCGGCGGCCGAGCTGACCCTCATCGAGAGTGCTCGCGTGCAGCTGGCCGAGCTGCAGGGGCAGCAGGATCGCATCCAGCGGCGGATCCGCGCCCTGGTGCGCCAGGCTCGGGGTGCTGCCCAGGAGAATCCGACCGTGCGGAAGCTACGTGATCGAGGCCAGGCGGGCGGCGTGGGTCAAGAAGAACGAAAGTAGCTCCAAGTTGATCTTCAGGTCCACGTTCTTGAGCTTCACTTCCGGATGGCCCTTGAGCTGGGCCGGGGCAAAGTTCAGAATCGCCTGGATCCCAGCGTTCACTAAGTCGTCGAAGACCTGCTGCGCGGCGGCTGCCGGGACCGTGATGACGCCAATGTGGATGCGGCGCTCCTTGACGAGGGTGGGGAGGAGGGCGGCGTCTTCCACGGTGAGGCCGCCGGGGATCCGCTTGCCAATCTTCTGGGGGTCGGCGTCGCACACAGCCACGATCTTGAAACCACCGGAGTTGAAGCCGGAAAAGTGGGACAGCGCCGTGCCCAAGTTGCCCGCCCCCACCACCACGACCCGTCGCTCTTCGGACAGCCCCAAGATGTTGACCAGGTGCTCGCGCAACTGGGCGGCGTTGTAGCCCACGCCGCGGATGCCGAACTCCCCGAAGTACGCGAGGTCCTTGCGGATCTGTGCGGAGTTGAGGTGGAAGCGCTCGGCGAGCTCCTGGGAGGAGATGGTGGTGATGTTCTCCTTCTCCAGCTGCTGGAGGCAGCGGAGGTAGATGGACAACCGGTTGATGGTCAGCTCCGAGATGCTCTCGACGGGGATGTAGCGTTTGAAGGTCATGGCTCACCTTGGCAGGGTGCGGGCCGCAACTTCGGCACCTGCCAGCACGATTCCCGGCAGCAACCCCAGGAGGAAGATCCCTACGGCGCACAGGCCGGCCACGAGCCGTACCAGGACCGGTTCGGAAAACTGGGGCTGGCGCTTGGGCAGTGGCCTCATGTACAGGTAGTACACCACGCGCACGTAGAAGAACACCGAGACGAGGCTGTTGAGGACGCCCACCACGGCCAGCCACACCAGGTCGTTGAGCACCGCAGCCCGGAAGACCAGGAACTTGGCGGCAAACCCTACCGTGGGGGGGATGCCGGCCAGGGAGAACATGGCCACAGCCAGGGCGAAGGAGAGGCCGGGCCGCACCCACCCCTGCCCGGCAAGGTCGGTGATCAGGTGCGGCTCCTCTTCCCCTTCGGAGAAGGCGGAGACCACCGCAAAGGCGGCAATGTTCATCAAGGTGTAGGCGGCCAGGTAGACCAGCACCGCCGCCACCCCGTCCTGCCCGAAGGCGACGAGACCCACCAGGGCGTACCCCATGTGGGCGATGCCGGAGTAGGCCAACATGCGCTTGAGGTCCCGCTGGGCAATGGCCACGAGGTTGCCAAGGGTCATGGAGAGCACCGCCACGGCGGCCAGGAGACCGGTCCACCGGGGGAGGGCGGCGAGCGGCAGGAGGGCAGCAACGAGGCGGGCGAGCACCACGAGGGCAGCCCCCTTGGGGACCACGGATAGGAAGGCGGTGACGGGGGTGGGGGAGCCCTGGTACACGTCCGGTGCCCAGGCGTGGAAGGGGGCCAGGGCCAGCTTGAAGGCCAGGCCGGCAAACACCAGGCCCAGGCCAGTGAGGAGCAGGCTCCCCCCTGAGGCGAGGGGTGCCGACGGGGCAGGGGTGCTCGCCAGGGAGAGGGTGCCGGTGGCACCGTACAGGAGGGCCACGCCAAAGAGCAGCACGGCAGCCGAGAACCCACCGACCACCAGGTACTTCCACCCGGCTTCCAGGGACAGCACGTTGCCGGTGTGGAAGGCGTTCAAGGCGTACAGGGAGATGGACAGGAGTTCCAGGCCCACGAAGATAACCAGCAGGTTATCGCTCTTCGCCATCACCATGGCGCCCACGCCGGCCCACAGCAGCAGGGCGTAGAACTCGCCGAAGCGGGCACCGGTACGCGCCAGGTACGGCTCGGCCAGGAGCGCGCACAGGAAGAGGGCAGCGAGGATGTAGCTGTCCACGAAGCGCGCCATGGGGTCCACGAGGAGGACCCCGCCCCACACGCGGCCCGGGAGGGGGATCGCCCAGCGCAGCACCGTGGCGCCCGCCACGGCAACGGCGGCGAGGAGGGCAAAGCGGGGGCGCAGCGAGGGAGCCAGGGAGTCGGCCAGGGCCAGGAGCGCTCCGACCAGCACCAGCAGCAGTTCCGGCAGGATCGTGGCAAGGTCGTTGATGGGCACGCTCAGCCTCCGATGAGCCGCGCGACGGCGGCCTCCGAAAGGGAGAGGAACGTGCGTGGATGCACGCCAATCCAGATCATGAAGATGGCCAGGGGTGCGAAAGCCACTCCTTCGTACCAGGCGAGATCCGACAGTCTCTCGTTTTCGGGGTTGGTCAAGGCGTTCCAGAACACTCGTTGCACCAGGGACAGCATGTACACCGCACCGAGCACGATACCGGTTGCGGCGAGCGCCACCGCCACCGGGTGGGTGCGGTAGGAACCTGCGAGGATGAGGAACTCGCCCACGAAGCCGTTGAGACCCGGCAGGCCAATGGAGGCCAGGGTGGTGAGGAGGAACGCGCCGGTGTAGTACGGCATCACGGCGGCGAGGCCGCCAAAGTCCTCGATGAGGCGAGTGTGGCGGCGCTCGTAGATCACCCCCACCAGCATGAAGAGCGCTCCCGTCGAGAGGCCGTGGTTCACCATCTGGATGAGGGCCCCCTGGGTGGCCGCTATCCCGCCAACGAACAACCCGAGGACGATGAACCCCATGTGGGAGACGGAAGAGTAGGCGACGAGCTTCTTGATGTCCTTCTGGGCCCAGGAGACCAGGGCCCCGTAAATGATGGCAATGACGCTCAGAACGATGAACAGGGGTGCTGCCTTCTCCCAGGCTTCGGGGAAGAGCACGCGGTTGAAGCGCAACAGACCGAAGGTGCCCAGTTTGAGGAGGACCCCGGCAAGGATGATGGAACCACCGGTGGGCGCCTCCACGTGGGCGTCGGGGAGCCAGGTGTGGAGGGGCCAGACGGGCACCTTGATGGCAAAGGCCAGGGCAAAGGCGGCGAAGAGGAGCAGCTGCGGGCTGTGCCAGAAGCCTTGCCCCATGGGGATCACGAGCCGCCGCATGTCCTCGTAGGCAAAGGACCAACTTCCGAACTGCGCGTGGTGCAGCCAGGAGAGGTAGATGATGCCCACCAGCATGAGCAGCGAACCGGCCAGGGTGAAGAGGACGAACTTCACTGCCGCATAGACGCGCCGCTCGCCGCCCCACACGCCGATGATGAAGTACATGGGCAGCAGCATGAGCTCCCAGAACACGTAGAACAGGAACAGGTCGGTGGCCAGGAACGCGCCGATCATCCCGGTCTCCAACAGCAGCATGGCCACAACGTACCCCTTCACCCGTTCCTTGATGGCGTGCCAGGAGGAAATGAAAACCAGTGGCTGGAGGAGGGTGGTGAGGAGGACGAGGAGGAGCGAAATCCCGTCCACCCCCAGGCGGTAGAACACGCCGTAGGCAGGCAGCCAGGGACGAGCCTCCACCAGCTGGAAGGTGGCACTGGCCGGGTCAAAGCGCGACCACACCACCACGGCCAGGGCAAGCGAGACCAGGGAGGCCAAGAGACTTGCCCAGCGGTGGAGGGAAACTGCTCCCCGTGGCACGAAGAGCAGCAGCAGGACCCCCACCACGCCAGGCGTGAGTGTGAGAGCGGAGAGGAGCATTTCTTGGTTTGGCACCGTCTCCCCCTAGAGCAGTAGCCAGGCCACGGCGCCCAGAGCACCGGCGAGCACCATGAGCGCGTAGTTCCGCACGTTGCCGGTCTGGATGAACCGGAGCATGTCCCCAGTTATCTCGGTGAAGAACGCCATGGCGTTGATCGTCCCGTCGATGGCCACCGTGTCCAGTCCCTTCCAGGAGAAGCGAGAGACTGCCGCGAGTGGCTTCACCACCGTGGCGTTGTAGGCTTCGTCCACGTAGTACTTGTTGGCCACCAGGGCGTAGAGGCGGGGGTAACGTGCCGCCACGCGGGCGGGGATTTCAAAGGCGTGCGCCCCCGCGTACCA
>Ga0068707_1000763_pt1 | contig 21710 bp, 33 predicted proteins | sample YNPNPMetaG_FD_66600 | JGI IMG/M metagenome (GOLD analysis project Ga0068707, IMG submission 66600) | Anoxygenic and chlorotrophic microbial mat microbial communities from Yellowstone National Park, USA - YNP NP MetaG | ecosystem: Environmental > Aquatic > Thermal springs > Hot (42-90C) >...
TAAGTCTTCAAGCACAAAGAATAAGCTGCTTGCAGCGCTAGATGATGCTATCAGATCCACTGAAAAAACTGCATCTGTAAAAGGTGCTGATGTAACACCACAGCTAATCAAGATGGCAGAAGATCTTGCCAACAGTGAGGCGGTGGGAATTCAAAAGGAAGCTGAATTCTACGGTGCAGCACTAGCTGATGGATTTTTAACTCGACTAAACCAGTATGCAACCACACTGTCGGCCACTGGACTTAATAAGACTGCAGCTGATGCAGCCTGGCAAGAAGCCTTTCAGGCCGGGTTGGATGCTGGATACAAGGATGGTCTCGTTGGGTTTTCTAAAACTGCAGCAGCGGTTCCCCCAGTGATAGATCCTATGGAAAAAGTAGCATTTGATCGTGGTTATCAGGATGCCATGGCGCTTTTGCAGACTCCTGGCGGTCATGAGAAAGTAGCTGAGTTCGTTCAGGGGTACAATGATGCTGCTCAGCTGCTGAGTACTCCTGGTGGGCAGGAAAAGGTAGCTGAGTTTGTTCAGGGGTACAATGATGCTGCTCAGCTGCTGAGTACTCCTGGTGGGCAGGAAAAGGTAGCTGAGTTTGTTCAGGGGTATACTGATGGCGTTGCTATGCTGAACAAACTGGCATCTGCAGTAGCCCAAACCGCTTACAATCAAACTGTAAACCTGATTTCCAGAGCTGTAAAATAGATGGATCCTAATGCTAAAATAGCTGAAGACGCCAGTGAACTACTGCGCAGTCTTTACAACATATTGGAACCATCAGAGTTCGCCGAGAAAGTGGCTGCGGCTGCAATAATGGTAGAACTCAGTCCTGTGTTGAATATTGTAAATCTCGCTGACTGGAGTTCTCCGAATGAGTATTAGTAAACTTGCTGAAGATGTATTGCGAGAAGTAAAAGCCGATATGCTGCTGAAAAAAGTAGCTAAAGATGAGGTGCACACCAGCAGTGCATTCGAAACCTCACTTGGGCGCAGGCTAAAGAAATTGGCTGAACTCTTGAAAAGCGAACGTGCCGACATCACGGTTACAGTTAAAGACTTGGAAAAGTTTATTTACCAATGAAACCCTCCCAAAAAATAAGAATCTTGGCACAGCTTGTAAAAGAAGCTGCTGTACGTCAGCAGCAGGCAAAACTCTATAAAACAGCAGCTATCACAACCGCCCTGGTCGGTTTGGAATTTCTAAGACGAAAGGTATTTGGTCATGTTTGATAAAATTGCTAATGTCCTGGAGTCGCTTGCTCAGTACGTAGAAGAAGTAGAAAAAGGCAAGACACAGTCGCTTCTGGAAAAAAAGGCCAGTCACATAGAAAAAATTGCCAACAAGTACATCGAAAAGACTGGGTCTGAACCATCTGACAATCTACTAAAACTTCTTCTAAATACTGAGCCAACCGAGCTAGAAAAGATGGCTGCTTTGGTAGATACTTCTTCAGCGGACTTTAGCATCGGAAAGCCAAGCGACAAACCAGATTATCAAGGTGATCCTGAACAAGAATTTATAAATTGGATCGTGTCGTAACCGAAAGGAGTTCTCGAAATGAACCTCGGATCTAAGTTTGATATCCTGCGCGGCACACCAGCTGAGGGTATTGTAAACTTCACAGTAGAAACCGAACAGGGCAGCAATATATATGCCGGCACTATCGTTGCACTGACAACTCGCCAGCTTGCATCTGCCAAAGTGCTGAAAATGGTTGATAATACACTTACCACAGCTCCCGCATTAGCTTCATCAGACCGCGGCAAGGCTTATGTAGTTGCAGGAAACGGAGGTGCATGGAGCAGCTTTAGCGTCGGTGATATTGTTGAGTGGGATGGCACTGACTGGAATTTGATCGTAGCCAACAGCGCTGGCAAACCGCCTACGGGAACTCGTGCTGTGGTGGTAAACACCTCCGCAGCCGGAGCGTTTGCGACACATGAAAATCAAGTAATGTCCTTCAACGGTACTGCGTGGGTTGTGGCAGATACTCCGGTAAACAAAAACCACATCAAAATCGATGGTCAGGGATCCGTTTATTACAACATGTATTTTGACTACAGCGGAAATTATCCCGATGGATTCTGGTACAAGCCGATTCTCCAAAACGATGCTCCAATAGTTGCCAAACCCGCTGCAAAGACTCTTTCTCCGTTTTTCTGGGCTATTGTAATTCGTGGCCAGGATAACTTTGACAGTGCATTTCTTAATAAGGTAACTGTAATTCCGCTCCACGCTGGCACTGAAGTTAAAATTAGTTGCGCTGTCGCTAACACACTGACTCCTGGAAGCATTGTTGCTGTAGATTCCAACGGCGTTGTAGAAGGCGCCGGTAGTGGGAAAGTCAATGTTGGTGTTGTCCTCAACTCCAACGGTAAATCCGGCGCTGATGGCGAAATCGTCTTTGTAACTTTCTGATAGGAGGCAACGATGTCACGCCTTAACTCAGTATTCGATATAATTTGCGGAATTCCTCCACACGACAACACCAGTCTGGAAGGAAATTTTCCCGTACACCCTAACTATGCTAACCAAACTATTGGCGATGGCCGCATTGTAAAAGTAGTAAACAACAACGGCAGTCCGGCAGTTGAACCGCTGACCAGCAGCAACGCCGGTGCTGCACCGGATTACCCCTGGGTTGTAGCCGTGGGTTCCGATTATTCCGATGCTGGTGTATCGGGCAAGTTAACTGTTTATGCAGTTAAACCTGGAATCATTTTTAAGACTGCGATCCCTCAAGGTGTAACCTTCAATGTTGGCGATGTTGTCTGCGCTAATAATGGCTATATAGCAAAAACTGAGGGAAAACAGTATTTTGGAGAAATTATCGAAGTCAACACTGTTGATAATTGGGTAATTGTTGCCTGTGGCAACTAATATTTTATAAGAGGAGTGGTCTATGAGTTATTTATCCTCGGTGCTTGATGTTGTTCAGGGTTGGCCCAATGCAAGTGCATTGTCATATGAATTCAACCCTAAGAATAATGGAAATATTACTGAAGGTACGATCGTTAAAGTCTCGGCCGGAACGCTTCCGGGAAAGTCTGTAGTCGAGCCTCACACCTCTACTGCAACCTATGATTGTCCCTGGCTGGTGATTCGAGGCAAGGAAACTTTTGACTCTGTGACTACAAAGAAACTTTCCTGTCTTAGAATGCGTACTGGTTTTGTTTTCGATATTGTAGCGCCTAACCTAGACGCCAACGTGAGTGACCTGGTTTACGCGAACAATGGTGCGCTAACTAAGACTCCGCCTGTGCAAGATGCTCGTCCTGTCGGACTAATCATCGAGAAAAATCCGGCAGAAAATAAATATCGAATTGTTTCATAAGGAGGATGTGCAATGCTGACTGAAACCACTCAGATGTCTGCGCAGTTTATTAATAAATCATTCCTGCGCAAGCTGGAAGAAGGCAGAATCAAGGAAGCTCAAGATGCTGCTTCTGCTTTCATTCGTGCAAAGCTACGTCAGACCGCATTTTCTCGGGAAATCCTAACTCCCATCTTGCTGGCCGAAGATGAAATCGACCGGGATGAGAACGATGATACCCCGAAGAAGATTGTGGAAAAGGAACCTGATTCCGTAGCTACTTTCGTTACCTTCCAGGGCACTGGCCCGCGCACCTGGTTCAAGGGTCCTCGTTATGCCATTAAGTTTGGAAAGATCGAAAGCCAGCGCTTCCAGAAGTCCAAATTCGAACTGATGACCTACCAGAACGACATCCGCAAAATCCTTTCTGACAACTCGGTAAAGGATATGGCCGATGTCGAAGATACTAAGTTCATCGAGACCTGCATCGAATCCGTGTCTGGCAAGGCCGATCAGGACTTGAACATGAGCAAGCCGCTGACCATGGATGTTATCAGCGAAGGTCTGAAGGCGCACATTTCTCGCAGAGTTCCCATTGGAAAGCTGCTCATGGCCAAGGAAACCTTCTACGATCTGCTGAAGTTGCCCCACACCTCTATCGGTCAGGTGGCCAGCCGTCACTATGATGAAGGCGTAGAAAAGGAAGAGAAGATCGCCGGTATTCCTGTGGTAACCACCATCAAACGAGACATCGTACCTCCCAATACCATTTGGATCTTCTCTCCCCAGGAATTTCTGGGTAACTTCTTCCTGCTCCAGGATGCTGTGCTGTTTATCAAACAGGAAGCCGATATCATTTCGTTCTGGACTTACAGCGCTCCTGGAATCGGAATTGGTAACACCAAGTCGATTACCCGGATTACACTTAGCTAACTAGGAGGCACCAGTGAAATTTGCCGTCAACCAAACTTCATATACGCTGATTCTTATAGGCGGTAAGATAAAGCTCTATCCAATGGGTTCGCCTGGTAATGGAGATCGCTTTTTGATCCAGGACCGCTGGCTTACCCATCCGGATATTGTGAAGTTTGAAAAGCTCGGCAAAATCAAGCTGGTGTCTGCTGAAGAGTTGCAGAGCCTTGCGTTACCACAGGCGGGGAAGGCGGCAACTGTCGCCCCTTCAGAACCGCCTTCCTCGCCTCCCTCCCCCGTAGTTGAAGACAGACCAGCTGTGCAAGCTGAATCTGTTGTAGAAACCGAACAAGCTGAAGAACCCCAGCAGTGGCGCAGACGCCGCCGCAGAAGCTAATGAATGATTACGCCCGGTCAGGTTTCCCGATTTCTTAGAGATCATCCGGACAACAATATTCTACTAGGCGATGTTCAATTTGAAGAAGAAGACATAAATGATGCCATTGCATTCGCGATAAGCGAATTCAACGCAATGGCGCCAATTACAAATTATAACGCCGAAAACTTTCCGAACGATTGGTTACTACTTCTGGGAACAACAGCACATCTGCTGAAAAGCGAAGCATTTCTGCAGATCCGAAACATGGCAACGTATGCAGATGGAGACATCCAGAATATTGGCGTAGATGACAAAGCTGGCCCTTACATGAATCTTGTGCAAGCTCTACAAGCTGAATGGCAGGAAAAGGCACAACGCTACAAGCAGCAGATCAACATGGAGAGCGGGTACGGCTACATGCCATCTGGCTATGCTTACAGGTACAGGTTCTAAAATGCTGAGCGCGTATGAACGTGGACAGTTAGTAAAGCAAGCGTTTTTGAGTGTCGTTGGTCGCGGCTTGTGGAATGCCGCAAAGTTCAGCGTCGGTGCTGGTCCATGGCCAAAGGCTATCTTACGCATGACTCCTGGATTGACAAAAAGCCCGATGGCCTATGAGGCTGCCAAAAATGCTTTGACGTTTGGTATGTTCGGTGGGACAGCCAACGCGCTTTTGGGCGGTTTGACCGGAGACCAGGCTCCCTGGTATGAACGTTTCTATAAAGGATTCATTCCGGGAGCAATCGGTGGTGCTGGTTGGGGTCTTGCTCAAACAGGGTTAGCAAAAGGGCTAAGCAAGCTCTACACTCAGGGACAACCTATCACTGGATTCAAACAACGCCTTGGGGCCTGGGGCGAACGTGTTATGAGGCAGACACGAGCAGAAATGCAAGCGATGCAGCAGAGAAACTTAGCTGCACAAGCTATAGAAGAAGCTAGACAACAGCTACGGCTACGTCAGCAATTCGGACCGACATATCTGGGAAGTGCATTCGAAAGAGGAAAACTCGGTCTGGGTGAACGCGCTGCTCGGTTTGCTACGGGGTTTGGACTTGGTGCCGCCAGCTTAGCTGCTGGATTTGGTGGCAGTTATCTAGCAGAAAAATTAGGACCCAAGTTTGAAGAACCACCCGCGCTTATCCTAGGAAGCGTTGGCGGCGCTTATGGCATGACCGGCATGCCAACCCCACAAATAGGCCGTCCAGGATTCTATTATTAATTGATGCTGTCTATAACTAACATCGTTCCCTGGTTTCCCAGAAGCGTTATGCTTCAATGGGAATTTGAAAAATCTCCACCCAGCGGAACGTATACCTTCAAAATTGAACGAAGTGGCAGTCCTGGAGGACCCTGGACAACAGCAGGAACAGTTATCGATACTTACACATTCACTGATGATCTGAAAAATGAAGAAGCCAACATTCTTTCATTGACTCGTGAGCTCTATTATCGTGTCTCTACACAAATAGGTGCGGACACAGTCTATTCCCAGATAATTGATATCGACGGACAGTGCGAAACGGTTTACTATGGACCAATGCCTGTCGTCGGATTCACAGTCGAAGAAAAAGGACAAAATGAAGCAACACCTCAAACCGGTTTGCAGACCAACCCGTGGCGTATACAACCCCGCCGTCTTCGGCTTTTACGTCGTAAAATCTTGCGAGATGAGTACATTCGTTTACGTCGTCTCAACGGCGTTGTTTTTGCTCTTCTAAAACGGAGACACTTCGGAACACGCTGTCCAAAATGCTACGATGCTGTAGTTCGCGAAGTGCTGAATTCCCGTTGTCCTATTTGTTACGGCACTTCCTGGGAAGGTGGATATTTTGCTCCAGTAGATATCCTAGGAGCAATGCTTCCAACACCAGTAACATCTGAGATATCGCCTCAGACCAAAGACGATGTTAATGTCTCTAGAGTTCAGCTACTTGATTTCCCAAAAGTAAATGAAGGCGACATTCTCGTTGCCCGAACAACAAACACACGATACTTGGTAAAACAACGATATGCGACTAAAATTAAGATGTTAGACGTACATCAGACAGTTACTGTAAGTGAACTAGAACGTAATGCAATAGAGTACAGTGTTACTGTTTAAAAGATTGGAGTTGAAATGGTAAAAGAAGCGTTTGAACTCGGGTATCAGTATGGCCTTATGAAAGCTGCTGCAGAGATGGACAACTGGAACACAATTTACAACCAGTATGGCATGACACCAGAGGATTACTATGCCGCAGTCGCTGCGCAACAGGCTCAGCAAATGCCTCAACAGATGCCAGAGCAAGCTTACGGCATGACTCCTCAAGATTACTATGGCGCCACGCCTGAAAGCTATTATGGCATGACTCCAGAAGATTATTATGCAGCCGTCGCACAGATGCAGCAGCAGCCCCAACAGGGAGAACAGTTACTCGGCTACACCGGAGAGTATCCTTATCAATACTCGTATTATTAATGACGATTCGGCTCGATGATCTTAACGAAACAGCTAAATTATCCGAATCGCTTTCGGTCATTGCAATCTTTGTAAAGTTGCTCCGGGAGCGATTTTCGGACGGCTCGATATTCCCTTCTCTCCCTTGGATCTGGCGTCCTGATGTAGCAACAACTGATATTTTTATAGAAAGCGGATGGAACGAAAACCTTGAGGCTCGGAACGTCCGTCCTGGAATCTGGGTCGAGCGCAATCAAAATATCTATTCTCCAGTGGTTATCGGTGACCGCGCTTGCCCGCCAATCGATCTAAAAAAGACGCAAGAATTTTTTTATGCCCAAGGCGAAATGGATATCGACATCGATTGTACTTCAGCGAAGCGCGGCGAAAGCATGCTTCTTGGCAGCATTGTACAAGATTTCGTTTTCATGACACGTCAGGTGATCATGGGCCATGCTGGGTTTCATGACATATCAACAACGCTGCTGAATAAGACCCAACCGTTTGATAAAGATAATAAATTGTGGACATCGGTAGTCCAGTTCCGAGTAAGATATGAATTCACATGGATGACGCAGCCATATGCAACCAGGTTGCAGAACATTGTTTTATCAGCAAAAAATAGAACACAAACGGTGGTTTTGAACATTGATAATAGAGAGAAAACCACCTAATATTTTTTCTGAAAGGAGTCATGAAATATGCCATTCGAACGCCCGCGAATTGAAGTTTTTCAAGAGTTTAAGAATGTTGTTGTTTCCCCTGCAGCTCAGGAATTCTCTATCTGCCTGGTCGGCCCGTGTTACGATATCTATGACTATGTAAACGATAAAAGCAAACTCAGTATCGGAGCATTTGTAAAATCTGGACAAACCAAAGATGCGCCGTGTGATGCCAATGGAGTAAGCAACGGTCGGCCGGACGCGGGACAGCCATTTGCCACACTCAGTGAACCGCCACAATTTCGCGCAGGAGCTAAACTGGATTCCAAAAGTGTTTATCTTTATTTTGATAAAGCCCTGATCGATCTGGTACATGGCGATCAGGCCGCCTACAGCGATTCTAGCGGACTTCCAGTAGTAACCATCACCAGCACTGCCGATTTTTCACAGGTTAAACCCGGTGATCGTCTAGTTATAAACTCTAACAGTGGTGCTGTAGTAAAAACTATCAAAAGTGTTGTAAAGACTGCTGCTAACACTGCTGAAGTCACACTTACTTCATTCATCACTGAATCGATAACTGGCCAAAAACCCTGGCGTATTGAACACCAGCTTTCAGATGTAGAACTTTCACAGGATGTCCTAGCTATCAGTGATAATTCCATCACAATCAACGTGCCTTCTACTGGAATGCTCGCTGCTTATGAAGGCAATACCTACGTAGTGAATTACGCCGAGATGTACCTCGAATATCGGGCACTGCGCACTGACCTGCAAAAGCTAATTCAGCTGAATACCATTGATGACATCTCCAGCACTCTGGGACTGCTTGACGAGCGGAATCCTCTGGCTGTCGGTGCCTACACCGCATTGAGCAATGCAGGAACCCCGATCTATGTTTACGGTGTAAATGCCGATAGTCTTACCGGACATACAGCGGCTCGCGATTTTCTCAGCAGCAACAAAGAAATCTACGCCATCGTCCCACTTTCGGACAGCCTGGACACTAGCGATTGGTTGTCTGTGCTCAATATGTGGAAACAAGACTGTGAAAACCAGGCGCTGCCTGAAAAGTCTCGGTTTCGTGTAGTTCTTGGCAGCATGTCTGAGCTGCCGACCTACAAAAATTCGGTAGACCCCAGCATTACTGGATCAACACTTTCAGCTAATAACGCTCCTACCGATGTGTTTGTAACCAGCATGAATTCCCCGGCATTCACACCTGAAGCCAACTTTGAGAATGCACTTTTGGATGTTAACATTATCGGCGGTGGCTGGGGCACAATAGCGGCCACGAAAAATATTTTTGACAAAAGCTACAGCGGCGCAAAGGTAGTCAAAGGTGTAATTGGTAGCAGAAGGTTACGTGTGACATCCGCACTGAATGGTACTGTTGCAAATACTCAGACTTCCGATTATTTTGTGCGTTACCCGGTGCTAGCAAGTGAAGGCGGCGCCACGATTCTCCAGAATGTGGAAAATGTTACGGCCTCTGCGTCTGGCGGTGTATTGAAATTAACCCATGCTGCTTTCAACGGTGTTGTAAGAGACCATGACATCGTACAGATTGTGGACAAGGGTGACGCAACCGTTCTGGAAACGGCCTACTATGTCAGCAGCGTTAATGGAAACGAGATAACTACTTCAGCAAGCTTTAGTGGGAGCGGCACAACTGTAAAGGTAAACGTTTACCGTATTCAAAGCATAGCTTCAGTAACCAAATCTGGCGACAAGGGTCTAGTTGGCACGTTACCATCAGGTTACGGTGTAGGCGATGCCATCATTCTTCTAGAAAAGAACGCAAACGGCCCGGTTGGATCGGACAACATCGGAATGTATCGAATTGGAAACGTCGTTGGAAACCAAATTACCCTGGACACAGCGAAGACCCTGATTGGTACGGATGGGACAGCGTATAGCGCTGCTGTTATTCACGTCATTAATGCTGATGGCGCAGCTTCGATGACTGCACGGCCGCGGTTGACTTTGTTGCGAGATGACAGTGCGCAGTTCCTGTCAACTGTTGCGGTTGGTGAGTACATTGAGATACCTTATCCCGCTAACCAGCCCGGTCTGACTTTCGACACCACCAAGAATCGCTGGCCGATTGCTGAAGTGATCACCGATCAATTACTGCGCGCGCAACTCGGTGACCTAGAAGAACTAGCTCCTAAGAATCTGGTTGCTGGCTTTGCTGGAGACTGTCCTTATCGCATTGCTATCGGACTGGATAAAGCCAACCAGGTGAAAGAGCTTAAAAGCATCATCAGCGCATACAAGAGCATGCGCCTGGTTATGTGCTGGCCGCATGCCGTAAAAGTCAGTGGCGTCTATAACAAGAAGAACAATACACAGAATTATCTGAGAGGCCAATATCTTGCTTGCGCAGTGGGCGGTCAGATTGCAGCCAATCCGCCGCAGCAGGGATTTACCTTCCTGCCTATTTCGGCAATCACTAAACTCGATGGCTCCAGTTTCTATTTTACTGATGATCAGCTGACTGACCTACGCAACGGTGGGTGGTATGTATTCATTCAGGACACGGAAGAAAGTCCGCCTTATTCAATCCACGAAGTAACGAGCGACGTGAGCGCGTATGAGTTTGGCGAACTGATGCACGTAAAAGATTTTGATTATGTGTCTATTCAGTTGAAGAACGTCTTAGAGAGTTTCAAAGGACGCTACAATATCACGCCGAATACTATTGAAATCATTAAATCGTCATTGATGGCTCAGGTAGAATACCTGAAGAACCGTAGACTCAGCCGGTTAGGGCCTCCGCTTTTGGACGCTACACTTGGTCTGGTCACCCAATCGGAGGCAGACCGTCTGGAAATATACATGGAATTACAGTTGCCGCATGTACTCAATCGAATCGGATTACATCTTGCCGTATAAGACTAACAAAAGAATCGGAGGCTTATCATGGCCGGTGATATCAATGTAACAAATTCTGGAGAACTGGCAGCGTGGAACTCACAAAGAACGTACATCGAGCGTCCGCTAGAGCATTCTGCCCTTATTGCTGCGCATCCTGATACAACGCTTATCCTGGCTGGACCGCCACGTTTGTACAGTAATGACGCAATTGATAGAATTTTCCCCATAGGAATGGCCCAGAACATCGCGCTCACACAACGTATCCCAACCACACCAATGCAGGCGCTAGGAAGCGGTCGGCTATTCTACGTAAGCGGCAAAGCTCAGGTGGGTGCAACGCTGCAGCGGCTCGCTCTGAAAGGTAAAAATCTTCTCAGGGTGATGTACTCAAACGCGATCAACTTTGCTGGGTTAGATCCCTCGCAATTAGACGACAAAGCTTCATTCGATAAAAATGACCAGACCGTTATCAATCTGGATTCGGAACTGTTCAGAATTCCATTCGGCCTCGGTGTTGTATTCAAAGACAGATTGCATCACAACATAACCTCGTTCTACATGGAACTGTGCATGATTTCAGATTGGTCCATGCAAGTTGCTGTTGGTCAAAATATGGTCATTGAAAGCATTTCTTTGATGTGCGACCGGATTACACCCTACGTTTTCAAAGATGTTGGGGATAATTCTCAGAATTATCCAACCAACGATATATATAAAGCTGTTTTCGGAAATGAAGCTGCTGCAGCGCAAAGTGCCGATAATCCTTAATGGCATATACTCGCTATCAAAAAAGATCTGGTAGCGCTGTCATAAATCCCAAACCAACGATAGAGCGCGGGATAATAACTCACATATATACTAACAGTCTTGCCTGCGATGTAATAACAACAGGGAATAAATTATTAAAAGGTCTGGCTCTTCCAAATTATATACAATTTCCCAATTCTTTGTGCGCACACGTAGAGCTGCCAGTTGTAGGAACACACGTTCTTGTACAGACAGGAACAAGCAAGCCATCGATTGTTGGATACAGCAATCTCGTTGCTTCCGCCGGAACCGATATTGTAGAAGACGACAGCCCAACGAACTTCAGGACTAAATTACCTGGTAATTTGTTACCTGGAGACTGGCTACAAGTTGGTGACCGAGGGCAGAGTATTGGTGTGCTCGGTCCCGGCTTGCTGAAGCTGGACAGCGGGCACCCCTGGTGTAAGTTGTCGCTTTCTCAGGAAGAGACGTTTGCTGAGCTAATTGCCAGAAAATTTACGCTGACAACTGCTGCTGGCAGAGTGAATTTTGATGATACTGGTGATACGCAAGCTGTCTCATTTTATTTTGGGACCAACTCCAAAACCGAAACTATGAATGAGAACTGGCGCTTTTGGGGAAACCTGGACGGCGCCGGATTTCGTTTTGCTATCACTGACCTCACAGGAGAAACAGCGTACTCTCGCAATGTGGACATGTCAGGAAATGTTTCCGAGATAGCGCGTGGCAATGTAAATATTTCCACAGGTAGCAAGAACGAAGAAATTAATGGCACCTGGAATTTCAGAGCTCTTGGAGGGACCGTAACTCTGCAAACTCTGCAGTTGCGTGCCAATGAAGGCGCTACCGTTTTTGCCAATGACATCACCTTGCAGTCTTCAGCCAATCTTGGCATTTTGACTAACCGAGACATGATCATCAACTCTGGACGCACGGTAAACTTTTCTGTAGCAGGTGCAACGCCTGCAGTTCCTGGTTCAGCTGCAGTACAATGGAACGTTTCTAATGGGTCATTCAATGTTGATGTCGGAATGCCCGGACCTGATCTGGGTACTGCACTAAGCGGAATCAATCTTTCTGTCTACGCACCTGCTGGAAATGTAAAACTTCAAAGTTTGCTCGGCAAAATAATTCTGGAAGCGCCGTTACCCGATAGCGTTTTGTTAGGAACATCAGGAGGCGTTGCAATTTCGCACGCAGTAAAGTGGGAACTCGGCTTGCAATCTTTCCTGGAGGCATTGCTTATCTGGTTAGACACACATTCACATCCTGGTGATTGGTCGCCACCTGCTATGCCCGCCAGCAGTTCGCTGCGTGCTTTGCTGGCAACAATTCCGTCTCTCAGAGTCAAGTTAGGTGCATGAATGTGGAAAAACCTGCGGGAAACAAATGTAGGAACAGCCGTTAAAAATGTTTTACAATTATGTTCAGAGATGCTAGATCTCTATCGCATCCAGAATGAAACCGGTTTACTGAAATTAGGATTGCTGGTACGACATGGCCAAAGACGTTCTCAGTCCGCAGACAAAAGGCGACCTAAGTATTAACTCCTGGACAAGTGCCAAATTACAAATCGACCTAAAACCCGCTCTTCAGCCATATCTAGCCGTCTCTAGAACACTGGCTACAACACTAGAAGCAACTCTCTATCTGCTGAAACTCATAAAAAATTTTCTGATAAACATTCCAGATCCGGTAACAGCTGCGCTGATCGCAGCTCTGGAAACTGCAAAAGATGCAATCGATGAAATTCTTACCACCAATGCCGGACACATGCTCATTGTGTATCCTGATCTGGTGAAGCTTGAAGAAAAATATGAATTTCTGCTGAACGCCAAAGTAGAAAAACTAAAAGTACCCGAGGGAGCAAATGCTACCTTTGTAAACACAGTCATATCGTCCCTGTACGACGAACTGGATATCTATCGTCCACAGTACCCTGAAAACTATTACGTAAGTGGTGTAATAGTTTATGCTGGGGCATCAACGTACGCTGAATTAATTCCTTTGTTGCGTACTTTAAAAGAACTTTTTTCAGGTGATGGAAAACGCCTGGCCCAAGTTTTTCCACCAGAATTCCCTGGTATAAAAAATCTCAAAGCAGTCTCGGTTGTCATTCCAACAAGCGGCTTGATGGGTGTGCAATTGTCTTGGGATTACGTTCCGAAAATCACACGCCTGAAAGACAACACAATCGAAATTGCTGAGGTTGGCATCGAGCGTCTCGGACCTGCAGATCTGACAGCCAAGGAGATAACGAGATTCAAATATGATGGGACTACCTTATATTTCGATGGAGACGTCGAACCCAGTAAGACATATGTTTACACTGTCACGCTGTACACCAAAGACGGAAATCGTCTTACTAGCGGATACACAAAAATAACGCTTCCTGTTCAAGAGGAATTTGTCTTTCATACTGATGCAGGTAGTCCTCCCAATTGGTACGCAGCGCCAGGTTTGTTGTATCTTCTCCCGGAAGTTGCAAAGCTTTTGTTTGGTATTCGAACAAGAATAGAAGATATCGAACGGGCACTCAAAGATGATCCTTTAGAGAAGTACAAAAAATACATTGAAGTCCTGGAAGCACGAACTGAAGATTACCTGCAGGACATACAAGAAAAGAACGCATTTATCCAGAAGCTTCTGGAATTACTCAGCCTTCCTTCGGGAATTTTTCTAGGTGCATATCCTTTCGTCAAATCCGGTGGAGTCCTGGGTATCAGAGAGGCAGTTGTAGAAGCCTTCTCTACAGAAAACTCCCCACCACTTTCTGCTGATGCCATAACAACCGGTGTAGTTTTTGTCACAGGCGCGCCCGACAGGGAAACAGCGACCCGTGCAGTAGAAGCATACAAAATACTAATACATGGCACAGAGCTCAATGCACTTTCCGCAAAAGAAATTTATGATAAAGCTGTTGCTTCGGTAAAACAGGTAAAAAAACAAGCCCAGCAAGAATTCGAAATCACCAAGAAACTGCTGGCACAGTATGCTCCGGAGACGTAAAATGGTAAAATTTAGTTGGCTGAATGGAGACGTTATTCTTCAATCCCTGATAAACAATGCAGCTTCTGGAAAACTCGACAAAAGTGGCGCGGTGCAGCTGTATCAAAAACTCCAGCAAAACACTGAGCTTCGGCTGAAGGCCATGTTCGGACTTGCAAAATACAACATGTATTTTCCCAGCAAACGGCATGGAAATAGTTGGGAAAATGGACAGCCGACCGGATGGGTAGATCATTACACTGCCGCGCCGATTGCTCGCAGTTCCTTACTCTGGTTTTCTAACTACCCAAGAAATGACTCCTCTACATCTTCTGCACACTTTGTAGTTGACCGCGACGGTTTTCCTTTTGTTATCATTCCACACAACCTGGTCGCTTACCACGCTCGTAGCGCCAATGCTACCCATTTTGGTTGTGAAATGGTATGCGCTGGGAAATTGAAAGAACAGAAAAAACAACTTTATTACATGGACAACATTCCACTCCCGCTCACATTGTACAACGAAGTTCTTGAGGCCGATGGTGCTATCTGGCACAACTATACAATGGCCCAGAAAACGATGAACGTGATTCTCAAACGGATGCTCCGTCAGATATACCCACAGCTACAGCGTGAAAAGTTCGTGGACCACCACGCTGTAGACCCACAACGAAAAGAAGACTGTGGACCGCTGTGGCCAATGGATAAGCTAAATGATCTGGCATTCAACAGCGCCACAATTCCGGAAGAGCTGTAGCATGCCGCTACTGATTACCAGAGGACTAGGCGAAGATACGCCTGTAATCATCCAGCAGCGTATCGTTACTAAGCTACAAGCAGTCATAACATCAGTGAAAACCAAACCAACGCGCGCCGCAGTAAAAAAGACTCTCACTGCCAGGCCGCGCAAGAAAACCAATGGCACTGCTACAATTAAGACACCGAAGAAAACAAATGGACGCGCAAAGAAAAAAGACACGCTGATTGGCATCAAGAAAAACAACTAGAGAACTCCTGGAAACTAAGCTAAAATTCTAATTGGAGGCCGTAGAATGCGTAGTGGCCCAAATGTAATAGATATGTATAAACGCGACAGTAAAACTGTCGAAGTTACAGTCTTGCAAGATTCCGGCGCACCACAAAACCTCACTGGTGCCTCGATCTTCTTCACAGTCAAAGCAAAAGCAACCGATAAAGATAATGCTGCGATAATAAAAAAGAAGAATCAAACCGCAGGTGGTTCCGATTCGGAGATAAAGATAACCGATGCCCCCGCCGGAATTTTCGAGGTATACATCGTTCCGGCAGATACCACAAATTGCTCATCTGGAACCTATATATATGATGTACAGGTAACATTGCCTAATGGAGAGAACTATACAGTTCTTCGGGATCATCTGATCATAAAAGACGACGTAACCCATGGAACCTAATAAAAAGATTCTGATCGTTGATGATAACAAAGTAGACTTGCAGATTTACAGCGATGTCCTTTCAGAGAAATATGCTGTAGTGAGTGTTAGTTCAGCTGAAGATGCCATTGACATATTACTTAAAAATCCAGCCGAAATTGGTCTCATAGTGACCGATATTGTAATGGCAAGAATGAGTGGATGGGAATTGGTAGCAACGGTAAGAAAACATCTTAAAAAAACTGAAATAGAACTCCCCATAATTGTCATAAGTGCAGTAGACAGCAATGAACTGGAGTTTAATTGCTTTAAATATGGAGCAAACGCCTGGCTTACAAAACCAATTCATCCGCTAAGCAAGCTTACTTCGACTGTGGAAAAGCTATTTGGAGATGTCCAAACACCTTACCATATGAATCGGAGCGGGACAAATGGATTTGTGGCAACTGATAAGTAGTATTATTCCAACTGTCCTGGCGGGAATAATATCGTATATTTTGTTTCAACAACGGCGCAGTACCCGCCTGGTAGATGAAAACAACAAGCGTGAACACCAATACCTTGAAAACTACTGTAAGGAAAAGCTTGGCGAAGTTGCAAAACGCTTTGAGAACATAGAAGCGGTACAACGCCACATGCACGACAAGTGGGAGAGTTTTCTGCGTGATTACCTGAAGATAGAAAACACACGTGGAAATAAAATCGATGCACTCTTTCGTGTTGTGGACAACCTTACTGAAACTACCAGACAATTACGCAGTGAAATGCACGCCATAAAAGAGTTGGAAGAATCCGTAAGAGATTTGCAGCTAAAACTGGTAAAAATAGAAACTATTATGAACGGAGGCCGCCGTGAACGTTGATGATCTCTCCGAAGATCAATTGCTAGAAATGATAAAACAAGCTACCGTACAGAACAACAACAAACTTGATATACTGTATAAGAAAATGACAGTTCAATTATTAGAATCGGAGGAAGAAAAAAATGAAGAACTTCCAACGTACCGGACCGGCGTATAACGCAGGTTTGTTGCTGGCAATCAAGACAGCCGGATTAAGTGATCCGTTTCCCGCATTGCTTCCTGGAAGAAAACTCTCCGATGTGGAATTGATGGCAGCAATCCGTCAGGCGCTAGTCTCTGAACACGATGCTGTTGCACAATATGAACTGCAGGCCGAAGCTGCTGATAATCCAGAGATCCAAAAAGTTCTTAGAAGCATTGCTGACGAAGAGCGTGTCCACACCGGTGAACTATCCCATCTTCTAGAATTGCTAGATTCTAAAGAAAAAGACTTATACGAAAAAGGCCAGCGCGAAGCTGCCGAGCTCTAGTAGGGACGGTGCGTCGGAGAATATACCGGTGGTGGATATGCCGGCGGTGGGTAGCCTATTATAGGTTTGGATCGATTACTTATCGCGTCCGACAAAAGATAACCAAGACCTATTCCAGCGATTGCAGGCAGAATCCAGGGCTTAAGACCTGCCTTTCGTGCGCCTTGATAAGTTTCCTTAATACTTTCTTTTATTGCTTGGAATGGTTTCTTGCCAAACAGAGCATGTCCAGCCCCTGCTCCTAAAAGACCACCACCCAACATTCCAAGCGTTTCATCTTCTGGCAGATATTTTTTACCTAAATAACCGCCAAGAAGAGCTCCGCCAATAGTAGGAAACGCTGTCCCGGAAAACGTACTCTGAAGGCCAGCACCGATTGCTGCACCCCCTAACATGCCAGTCGTTGGATTATTTTCGTATGCTGTGGCTCCGAGGCCAGCTCCAACCAGCGCACCAGTAAAGATGCCGTGTTTACGCAGCATTGCATCACCTCAACGTAATTATAGGGGGTTTCGCTCAAAAACGTTAACCATTGTAGGAACTCCGTTTATATCCCTCAGTTCAAAGACCAAAAGCGGCGTCTGCTTGTCCTCATCATAAAAATACATCTTATTATCCATAATCTTCCACCTGCCAGATTCGATCTTTTTTACGAAGGCAAGGTCTTGTTGCCTGGCAAAATCCTTGACAACTATCTCTTCAACACCAACAAATTTTACACCATCGCTATCAATGAGGGTATACTCAGCGTAGTAAAGACCCTCAGAAACAGTTCCAGGAATCCAATTGTAGCGCCAGAAGCCCTCGCTGCCGACTGCTGTGAGATTCATTGGGTTCAGCAGGTTCTCTTCCTGTCCACTGGCATTTACGCGGTAAACTCGCACCCGTGCCGTTGTAATGTTAGTTTTTGGTTGTCCTAAAAGATCCAGCGCTTGAACTTGCAGTGTGATAACACCTGGATTTGTATGTTCAATGATCAAGCTTGAGACGCTCCAAAGCTTTCTTCAACGCCGGAATTTCCTGATTCAAAAAAATGATTGCCTCCGCTCTTGACCCAAGATCTTCTGGAACTGACATATCTGCACAGATAATAACCGGGATTTTTTTAAATTGCGCAGTTCCAATCAGTGGTGCATTTTCCGGCGTGTAATAAGCAATAAGCGCGGAAGCCCGGCCTCCAGCAATCATAGAAAATACGCTCTGAACGTCGAAGCTTTGAGATAACATTACTTGTTGACCATTGTCTTTTGCGTAAGCTTCAACAACAACCGCGAGGTGTCCTGGAAGATCGTGTGCAATTATCATGCTTTTTCAAACCTATCGTCTACTGTCACAAATTTGAGAATATCATCTGGTGTAACAAAATCAAGCGCTGTTTGCCATATTTTTATCCCACAGAAGGTCAGATATATCGCTATCAGTTCAGAACACTTAGTTGTCTTCGTACTAAACCAGGGACGTTTGCTTTTTATCTTGAACCAATCTTTTATGATGATCCACAAGCCAAGAAGAAATGTGCCGGCCCAGTCATAAGGAGACCCAAGAAGATTAACAACTTTCAGCAAAGCAGGTTTTGTGTCTATTTTTATTCTGTATTCAGCGACAACATGTTTCCTGGCTTTCTCTGCAGGAATGATTCTTACACCAGTTATAGTGGATTCCAGAGCAAATCGCCGTCCCCAGATTGGAATTTCCAGAAAGACGTGACTGACAGAACTTCTGGTAATCCTGCGGATGAGTTTCCCAAAAGTTGTTGCCGAAGCTGTAAAAACTATACGCACGTCTTCCATTAGAACAGTCCTGCGTGCTCAAGCGCTCTAACAAATTTTTTAGCGGTGTCACGATAGAAATTTTTCTGGGATTCATTCAGATCAAAATATCTCTTTCTGTAGTCTTTCCAAGCTTGCTGTATTTCTTTTGACACTTTGTTGGCTTCGCAGAGAGGAGTAATCCAGGTCAGCCAGGTATCGTGCAGCAACTCTGCAAATATTTCAGTAAGCAGTTCTTCAGAAACTGTTCTCATTTTTTCATGTTTCTCAATTGTCGATAATAGCGCTGGATAGCACGCTCATCTCGCCAGCTCTGGATATAGATGTAGATTGTAGCTGGCAACCAAAAAGGAACAACAAAAAGCATGGGCAGCGTATTTTCTCTGAAAAAATTGGTCGCCAACGGCCACCACAAAAGCCCAAGGACGAAATATGCAAGCAAAAGATCTTTTAACATTGTCTCTCCATTTTTTGTCTACGAACAAATCCGCACGATGGACAACGCTCTACAACAACCGATTCCAGGACATCGACAAACCATTGCTTTGCAGCACGTCTGCACTGCGGACAAGTTAATTCAGCCCGTTCCACTGATTTCTTTTGCGGTTTTTTCTTCATGTTTACTCCGTATACGAAGTGCAATAAAACGTTGCCGTCCCGTATTCTCCACCATAAGGAATGTCATTTTCCAGCCAAATTCTGATTTCAACGCCTGCGCTGGACGACAATTCTTTGATGACAGGGTAACGAAATGGAAATGTTACTCGTTCCGAACGAATACCACGTGCCCCGCCCATAACCGGAATTATAGGATAACATCCATTTGCCTCTTCAATGTAATTATCCAGCGTTTTGTAAATTGTCGCAGCAGCAACAGGAATTTTGTTGGGTGGGTTAACTGGATCATAGGCCCAGGGCTGGAAATATGTTGTGGATTTTACATCAATATCGGCGCTGAATTGTACCTCACTGTATTCAACCCAGAGTTTTCTTCCCGACGCTGGTGCGATGATAAACATACTGCCATTTGCATAACTGTAATCAGCCGTGACTGTCTTTCCCGCCTGACTGGCAAAAAAAGTTACTTTTCCAGCTGCATAATCGATTACAAAATCGCCACCAGATGTAGCCCAGGGTGCCCGTTCGGTTTTGACTTCACCATCCACTTTGATGACCGGTTTGTAAGGAGCTGAAATCAGATCTTCACGGTAGATTTTTCCATGTGTCAAATCAATCCAGTTCTGATGAGTTGATACAAAAGCTAACCCATCACCGCTATCTGTCAGAGTCTCACCTTGAATGCGTACCGACTGTGTATACCAGGTTGTGGGGTCACACCAGTTGTGTGTAACAATCACGAGTCCGGAGCCAACCTTACGCGGTTCCTGGCTGATGCGCAACCGACCTTCATCGTCTCTTTTTGGAACCCAGCCGCCCATTAATAACTCACTTTTGTACCTTTAAATGACCCAACTATGTAATTCAGATTACTCAGTCTGTCTCTAACAGTTACACGCACAAAGTCATCTGTCGGGTAGGTACCTGCTTTTTTGAATATTATTCCAGAAAGAGAAATTGTAACTTTCATTATATCAGGTGAAGCCACATAAAGATCCAATCCTCCAGGAGCTGACACATGAAAAAAGTCTCTCGTATACTTTGCATTTACAATTGTTGAAATTACATCATTGCTTTTTACCTCTACAAGGAATCCATTTGTGAGACCTGCAATTCCAAAAAATGTGGTGCCAAAATTAATTGTCGGTTCTTCTACAACGAGAGTAAGATCGATGCCTTCCACATCGAAATCGGCCGCAGGACTCCAGCGGAATATTACCGGTGTTAACGAGCCGTTTACGTTCATATTTTCGGATCCGCTTTCATTGGTTAGTTTGGCAGAAACCAGACCAACTCTGGAAACGCCTGTATCGACTCGGAGTTTGTTTGCTGGCGTAACTGCAGCAGTAAACGTTCCATCAGTGATCTTCACCTGTCCAAGAAGATTGTTCCCAACTGGAAGCGGATCAACGATTTTCCTGATGCCGTCAGTGTCTTTGATATTTGATAAAATGGACCTTACTAATTCCAGACGTGCATCTGTAGCAAAATCTTTGCCGGCAAGGGTCTGAAGATTTCCATCTTCCTTTGCTGGGTTGATTATTGTTCCATCAACACTGCGAAGCTTTCCAAGCGTTTCCAGTTTGTAGACTGTCCCATCTAAAGTTACAGCAACCGGATTGCCAGATGCATCGTAAAGAACAGCTGCAGGTGAAAGTCCCATAGCTACACCGATATAGACCTGGTTCTGTTTGCTTCAAAAGCACCGTTGTAAACAATCGTATCGGTTACTGTTGCCAAAAGACTGCCAGACTCGTTGTAGATTTTCCATTCAACCTGCTGTGGAAAGGCACCATTCCAGATGATATTCTGTTCCACAATTTTGCTGGTTTTATCAGCCGAAGTCCACCAGATAATACTCGTCGGAAATGGACCAGCTGGAGAAGCCTCCTTGTAGGCACCGGAAAGAAAACCTTCAGCTGGTCCTTCATCTATAAAATGTATAAGTTGTCTTAATGCACTATGTTCTGCTGGTGTCATTCCGGAACCGTATGTCAGTTCCGAAAGCGTCTTCGGAGCAGTGTTTGCATCAGAGAAAACAAGGTTGCCGTCGCTATCCCGAAGAATCGTAACTAAAGTATCATTAGAAGTCGTATCCTGAAAAGCGACCCCGTGACAATCTATCACGTCTTCATGTGGATCGAGTGATGTTGGAAACTCGTCCAGTTCTGTACCACCGGAATCAGGCGCCTCAAATTTTAGCGGTTTTACCCGGTCCATTTGACACCAAAAAAAGGGCAGCG
>Ga0068707_1000764_pt1 | contig 21708 bp, 17 predicted proteins | sample YNPNPMetaG_FD_66600 | JGI IMG/M metagenome (GOLD analysis project Ga0068707, IMG submission 66600) | Anoxygenic and chlorotrophic microbial mat microbial communities from Yellowstone National Park, USA - YNP NP MetaG | ecosystem: Environmental > Aquatic > Thermal springs > Hot (42-90C) >...
AAAAAGGGGGGGGGGAGGGGGGTTCTGGGGGGAGGGCGGTGGAGCTGTGCTCCCCCGGCCCTCCCCCCGATAAACCCCTTTTCATCCTTTAGGGGTGGGCCGTTGAGCCCAGGAAGAGGTATCCCCTTTTTTTAGCGGTCTTCCGCTTTGCGCAGGCGCTCGAAGGTGGGGATGTCCAGCTCGCTCTCCTCGTATTGCAGGTCCGGATGGACGATGTGTTTTTTGCCGGCCACCACACCTAAAGCTCTTTTGTCGCCGGCCCCGATGGCCGCGGTACGGGGCAGCTCACCTTTTCTCAAGAAGGTGGGAGCCTCCAGGTCTTCCGGAGCAGGGGGCTCGGCGGCCGGCTGCCAGGCAGGTTTGTCCTTGTCCAGTTCCAGGCGGCGGCCGATGCCGGTGGCAATGACCGTGACCCGGATTTCCTCCCCCACGGAATCGTCATAGACCAGACCCCATTTGATCAAGGCGTCTTCATGGGCCTGCTCCTGGATGATGCCGCAGATTTCCTTAAGTTCATCGATGGTGGAGTATTCTTCGGCGCTGGTGATGTTGATGAGGATGCCTCTGGCGCCGCGGATGGAGATGTCTTCCAGCAACGGGTTGGAGATGGCCCGTTGGGCGGCGTCGGCGGCGCGGTTGTTGCCGCTGGCGGTGCCGGTGCCCATGAGGGCCATACCGCCTTCTTTCATGATGGTGCGCACGTCGGCGAAATCCACTTTGACGAAGCCCGGCAGGATAATGAGGTCGGAAATGCCCCGGACTGCGGCCCCCAGCACCTGGTTGGCCAGGGCAAAGATCTCCCGGGTGCGGGCGTTTTTGGAGCCCAGGCTGAAGAGGCGGTCATTGGGGATGGTGATGATGGTATCCGCCACCCGGCGCAATTCTTCGATACCTTTGTCGGCGATGGCCATCTTCTTGTGGCCTTCGAAGTGGAAGGGTTTGCTCACCACGGCCACCGTGAGGGCCCCCACTTCCCGGCTGATTTCCGCGACAACCGGGGCGCCGCCGGTGCCGGTACCGCCGCCCATGCCGGCGGCGATGAACACCATGTCCGCCCCCTGGAGGACCTGCTTGATGCGTTCGGCCTCTTCCAGGGTGGCTTCCCTGCCGACCTCGGGGCTGCCCCCAGCCCCCAGGCCCCGGGTGATATTGGTCCCCAGCTGAATCTTCACAGGTGCCAGGGTGCGTTCCAAGGACATGGCGTCGGTATTGGCGGCGATGAAATCAACGCCCTCCATGCGGGAGGCAATCATGTCATTGACGGCGTTGCCGCCCGCGCCACCGATACCCAGGACCTTGATTTTGGCTGACAGATCGTCGGTCACCAACTGAATTTTCATCTTTGGACTCCTTTACTGAAGCCCGGGGTGGGGGGAAAGGGGGTTTGGGGTAATGCCCTCCCACCTCTGACCTCTAGCCCTTAACCTGAGTTACTTTACTTCCTGAAACCATTTCTTGATTTTACCCCACAGGCTGGTGCGAGGTCCTCCCGGACGTGACGGCCACCACCCTTTAGGCGGATAGGACTGGAGCTGCTTGCGGAAGCCGTATAATACCAGACCGACGCCGGTGGCAAAGGCCGGGTTCTGGATAACGTCCGTCAAGCCGCCAGCCACAAGGGGATAGCCGATGCGGGTCGGCAGTTGCAGGGTGTTATCCACCAACTCGGGCAAGCCGGCCACCAAGGCGGAGCCGCCGGTAATCACGGTGCCGGCCAGCACCGGGTTGCCGCTGCCGGCCCGGTGGATTTCCTTGGCGATAAGCTGAAGGATTTCCTGCATCCGGAGGTCAATGATTTCCGCCAGTTCCCGGCGGGCCAGTTGACGGCTTTTTCTGCCCCCCAAACCGGGGATTTCCAGGCTTTCGTCCTGATCCACCAGGGCATTCAGGCAGCAGCCGAAGTCTTTTTTCACCTGTTCGGCATTGGCCAGGGAGGTTTGCAGGCCCACGGCGATATCATTGGTAAGGTTATTGCCGCCCACCGGGATGACGGCATTATGTTTCAGGGAGTTGCCGGAGAAGATGGCCAGATCGGTGGTGCCGCCGCCGAAATCCACCAGGGCCACTCCCAGGGCCTTTTCTTCTTCGGTGAGCACGGCTTCACCCGCCGCCAGGCTCTGGAGGGCGATGCCGCTCACCTCCAGATTGGCCCGGTGGACACATTTGTAAATGTTGTTGAGGGCGGTATTGGCCCCGGTGACGATATGCACCCGGCACTCCAGGCGCAGGCCATGGATACCCACGGGGTCTTTGATACCGTCCTGGCCGTCAATCATGTAGTCCTGGACCAGGGTATGGATGACCGTGCGATCGGAGGGGATAGAGACCATGAGGCGGGCCGAGTCAATGACCCGGTCCACATCGGATTGATTCACCTCCCGGTCCTTGATGACGATCACCCCATGGCTGCTTACGCCCTGGATGTGAGTGCCGGCGACGCCGGTATACACCGAGCGGATTTCGCAGCCGGCCATGTTTTCCGCCTCTTCCACGGCCTTACGGATGGCGCGGACGGTGTTGTCGATGTTCACCACCACCCCTTTGCGCAGGCCCCCGGCCGTGGGGGCCACGCCCAGCCCGACAATATCGATCTGCTGATCCCGTACTTCTCCCACCACGGCGCAGACCTTGGTGGTGCCGATATCCAAACCCACGATCAATTCTTGAGGCACTTTTCCATCCCAACTATCAGGGTCTTGGGGTCAGAAGTGGGTGAGCTTCAAGATTATTCACTTTATGCCCCGTCCCTTATTTTTCTTTGATCCCGGCGAGTGTTAACAGCACCCGCTGGGGATAGTCCAGATTAATGCATTTAACCCGGCTATGGTAGCCCTTTTGCTGCAGTACGGGCCAGAGGCGGGCAAACTTGTCCAGTTTGACTGAAAGTTCGTCACGGCCCAGGACCACGGCACTGAGCAGGCCATTGGCATACAGGGTGAACCCCCGCTCATGATCCACATGGACCTCGGAAATATTTTCCAGGTTCAGGGGGGGTGGGGTCTGCTTGAGCATATCAAGCAACTGAAAGACCCGGGTCAACGTCGTGGAGGCCTGCTGCGGGTGCAAAGAGAAATCATCCCTGACCAGTCCGGTGATGATCGGAAAATCATGGGGGTCTCCGGGGGACAGCGGCTTGAACAGCCTTCCTTGGCGATCCACATAATAGAGCTCTCCCAACTGGACCAGGGCGGCCGGTTCCCTTTCCTGGATGTGCACCAGCAGGCGGTTGGGCCACTTGCGGGTAAGTTCCGCCCGGGCAATCCAGGGATGACTGAGTAAAGCCTGTTCATGCCTGGCCGGCCTCAGGGCCAAAAGATTCATCCCTGGGGCCAAATGGGCCTGGCTTAGGATAAGTTCGGGTGTAAGACGGCGCGCCCCGTCAATGTCAATATGGTGAATATCTTTAATACAAAACCAGCCACAGGTCAAGAGTTGATAGTAGAGGAGAAGCAACCCCAGGCTCAGGCCTGCCAATCCCAGGAATCCCAGACAGACCGCCGACAAGCGAAGCCAGAGCTTCGACCACTCCCTCTGGGACCGCCGTCGATAAGTATTGCGGGCCTGTTTCCGCCTGAAAAAGGAGGACTTTCTGGCCGGGCCCCGGAGTGAGGCCCCAGAGCGCCTGGGCATGGTGCCTCTCCTGGAAAATGTGTCTATGGCTACCGGTCAGGGAGGAAGAATTTTTTCTCCGGACCCTGAACCTTTAACATTTTTAACAACTCCTCGCCGGTGCGCCAGATATCTCCTGCCCCGAGGGTGAGAACCACGTCTCCCGGTCTAAGGTATCTCACCAAAATGTCAGGCAGGGTTTCTTTGTCAGGAACGAAATACACTTCAGGGCTGCCGTGGCGGCGGATGCCCTCGCAGATCTGGCGACCCGAGAGGTGGGGAATCACCGGTTCGCCAGCGCTGTAGATTTCGGTGACGAACACCAAATCGGCTGCCCCAAACACGGGGAAAAAGTCCGGCAAGAGGGCCTGGGTGCGGGTGTAGCGGTGGGGCTGAAAGGCCACCACCAGGCGGCGACCGGGAAAGGCCTGGGCCAGGGCGGTCAGGGTGGTCTGTATTTCCGCCGGATGATGACCGTAGTCATCCATGACCATCACCCCGACAGCCTCCCCCTTGACCTCGCAGCGCCGCTGGATTTGGCCCAGGTTGCCAAGACCTAGCCTCCAGACGGCAAAATCCAGCCCTAAACTTAAGGCCACGCCGCAGGCCGCCAGAGAATTGAGGACGTAGTGCTGACCGGTGAGGGGGAGGTAAATCTCTCCCAGCCGGCGGTCGTGATGCCAGAGGACATAGCGGCATCCCAATCCTTCCGGGCGGATATCAGTGGCCCGCAGATGGGCACCGCCGTTCAGGCTATAGGTCACCAGCGTCTGGGGTAAATTTTGGGTTAACTCGGAGAGATGGGGATCATCCCGCCATACCACCACGATTCCCTGGGAGGGGAGTTGTCTGAGATAGCGCCTAAAAGTTGCCTTGATGTGGTTAAGGTCCTGGTAGTAATCCAGATGTTCCCGGTCCACGTTGGTGAGGACGGAGATTTGGGGTTTAAGGAGCAGAAAAGAGCCGTCGCTTTCATCGGCTTCGGCGACGAAATATTGTCCTCCTCCCAGGATAGCGTTGCTGCCCAGGGTATGCCAGACCGCGCCCACCAGGACTGTGGGGTTCAGGCCGCCGGCCCGCAGGATGGCGGCGGTCATGGCCGTGGTGGAGGTTTTGCCATGGGCTCCGGTGACGGCGATCTGATAATGACCCTCCATAAGTCTGGCCAGTAACTCCCCCCGACGCCATACCTGGCGGCCTTGGGTCCGGGCGGCCTGCAGCTCGGGGTTGTCCTCCTTCACGGCGGTGGAATATACCACGATCTGGGCCGCTCCCAGGTGTTCAGGGCGGTGTCCTTGAAAGATTCTCACCCCCAGGCTTTCCAGGCGCGCAGTATTGGCATTGAGCGCCATATCTGAGCCGCTGACGGTATGCCCTTGGCGCACCAGGAGCTCCGCCAGGCCGCTCATGCCGATGCCACCGACGCCGATGAAGTGATAAGACGTTTTTGTCTTATGGTTGACAGGGTTCAGATAAATTTTCCTTTTTCCTCACCCGGGCAAGCCGGTGTGCCAAACAATCAGATGGTAAATTGGTATGGGGGTTTAAGCCAGCTTTTGCTCATCCGAGACTAACCGTCACTGGCACGTTAATCCGCCGCCCGATGGAGAGATGGGCTACCAGGTAAAGATAACCGCCGCCACTTACAGCAAGGAGGCGCAGCCGGCCACAATCTCTTGGGCAGCGTGTGGTTTGGCCAGGCTTAGGCTGGCGGCCTCCATCTGGGCCAGGGTCTCCGGGTCGGCCATCAGTTGTCGTATCTTAGCAGCCAAAAGTACGCCTGTAAAATCTTTATTGAGGATAACCTCGGCAGCGCCGGCGGCCGCGAAGAAGCGGGCATTGAATTCCTGGTGGTTATTGGCGGCGAAGGGATAAGGGACCAGCAGGGCGGCCCGCCCCAGGGCGGCCAATTCCGCCAAGGTGGAGGCCCCGGCGCGGCAGACCACCAAATGGGACTGCGCCATGAGGGAAGGCACCTCCGGGCTGAAGGCGGCGACATAGGCAGCAAGGCCATGTTGGGCATAGGCAGAGCTTACCATCTCCTCATCAGCTTCGCCGGTAAGATGGAAAAACCGTAGGTCATCCTTGAGATCAGCGAGCTCCGGCAGAGCGGCAATCACTTCCTGATTAAGGTGGTGGGCTCCCTGACTGCCGCCCATGACCATCACAGTGAACGGCCTCGGTTCTCTAGTGGCCGTTGCCAGAAAAAACTCGGGGCGGATGGGATTGCCGGTCAACACGCACCGCTTCGCCGGGAGCCGATGGTGCACATCCGGGAAGGATAAGAAAACCCGCTGGGCCAGGTGGGCCAGCCAGCGATTGGTGACCCCAGGAATGGTGTTCTGCTCGTGAAGGGCCAGGGGTATGCCCAAACCGGCGGCCGCCAAGCCCACCGCTCCGGCCACATGTCCGCCCATTCCCAGGACCAGATGAGGCTTCAGCTCTTGCAAGCAGCTGCGTGCCTGCCAGAGGCTGGCGGGCAGGCTGCAGGCCGCCCGCAGCTTGCCTAACAGCCCTTGGCCTTTTAGGGCCCGACTGTGGAGGCCTTGCCAGGCAAAATTATAGCGCTCCAGAATCTTGGGGGTGACGGCCTTGGGAGTAGTGAGGAAGACCACTTCGGCCGAAAGCAGCTTCTGGAATTCCTGGGCAACGGCAATTCCCGGGAACAGGTGCCCGCCGGTGCCGCCCGCCACTATGGCTATCTTTAGGGACATGGTCTTTACTCAGCTTTTGGGTGTCGGGTGTCCGGTTTCAGGAAGAATTTGGTTACCCTTCACCCAGCCCCTCTCTCATTGGCTGTATGACAAAAGCTTGGGCCAAGAGATGAGCTTAAGAGCCGTTTTAAATCGGAAAATGAGAAGATTTCCTTACTACGGAGAGGTTTTCACCTCCCTCAAGCCGACCCTGGGCCCCCGTAGGCGTGGCCTAAGGCGGAATTCAGCCACGAAATTTCTACTCTTATATTAAGTGGGTTTTCCCGGCCTTCTCACCTGTTTGCTGATGTTCAGCAGGATGCCCACCGCCAGCATATTGGTCAGCAAGGAGGAGCCGCCGTAACTTAGAAAGGGGAGGGACAGCCCCTTGGTGGGCAAGATACCGCTTACCACCCCCATATTGATGGCGGCCTGCAGCCCGATGAGCAGAGTCAGCCCCAAAGCCAAATAAGAACCGAAGGCGTCCGGGGCCCGCAGGCTCAGGATAATCCCCCGATAAACCAAGACCGCAAAGAGGGCCATCACCAGAAAGACCCCCAGAAACCCCATCTCTTCGCTAAAGATGGAGAGGATAAAATCGGTATGAGCGTCGGGGAGATAAAACAATTTGGCCCGGGAATTTCCCGGCCCCAAGCCCCACAGGCCGCCTGAGCCGATGGCTTGCAGGGACTGGCGCAGTTGATATCCCACGTCCTGGCCATATTTCCATGGGTCCAGAAAGGAAAGCACCCGGGAAAACTTCTTGGGGTCCCGCAAAATCATAACTATTGCCAGAAAGCCGCCCCCACTCACGGCCAGGAGCATGTAAGTGACACGGGTGCCGCCGACGAACAGCATAATAAAGGTGATGGCCGCCAGGGTGAGGGCGGTGCCGAAGTCGGGCTCAAGGCCCACCAAGGCAATAAAGACGCCGGCCACCAGCATGTGCGGCAGGAAGCCGATGGCGAAATATTTCATCTTTTCCTGTTTGCGGGCCAGGCTGTAAGCCAGAAAGATGACGATGGCCAACTTGGTGAACTCTGAAGGCTGCAGGGTTAGCGGCCCCAGGCGCAACCAACGGGCCGCGCCCCGCACCTTAGCGCCGATGCCGGGGACAAACACCAGAAGCAAGCTGATGAAGCAGAGGAAGAGAAGTTGGTAAACCCAGTTCTTATAGTGATGATAATCAAGATGGTAAGCTAAAGACATGATGGCCAGACCGAAGAGGAAATAAAGGCCTTGGCGCTTCACAAAAAAATAGGGGTCATTATACTGCGACAGGGCCATCATGGGGCTGGCGATGAACACCATGGCCAATCCCAAGGTGGCCAAGCTTAGGGCACCGGCCAACAGGATATAGTCGCTCTGTGGTAATTTGGCAGTGTTAGTGGTGGCTGTCATGGGCCACCTCCCGGACCAGTTGCTGAAAGGTTTCGCCCCGGTGGGCATAATCCCGGAACATGTCAAAGCTGGCGCAGCCGGGAGACAACAACACCACTTCTCCCGGAGAGGCCAACTGCCGGGCCTGCCGCACTGCCTCGGCCATGTCTTCCACCAGATAAGCCGGGGCCAGTCCGTGCCACACCTGGGCCAGATGTGTCTTAGTCTCCCCCAAGAGGACCAAAGCCTTGACTTTCTCCTTCACGAAGGGGGCCAGCAGACTGAAATCGCTGTCCTTGTCACGTCCGCCAGCAATCAGGATGACGGGTCGGTCAAAATGGCCAAGGGAGCGGCTAACCGCCCCCACGTTGGTGCCTTTGGAATCATCATAATAATCCACCCCGTCGATGGCCGCCACCCATTGCAGGCGATGGGGAAGACCCTTAAACCGGCTCAGGACCTGGCGGCAGGCTTCGGGGTCGGCGCCGGCCTCCAGGGCCAGAAGCAAGGCGGCCATGATATTTTCCAGGTTGTGTTTTTCCCTAAGAAGGATATCCCGCAAGGGGAAACTCCCTTCCCACCCCGAGTCCAGCCGCACCCGGATGGCCTCCCGAGTCAGCCAGGCCCCCAGGGTCTGGGAGTTGTGGCTGGCGAAATAATACACCTTGCCCTTGCCTTGCCCCAGAGAGGCCACCACCGGGTCATCGGCGTTGAGCACCTTGAGTTCATGGCTTTCCTGGCAGCGAAACAAGCCGGCTTTGGAGGCTATGTAAGCCTGATAACCGGCGTAGCGGTCCAGATGGTCCGGCGTGATGTTTAACAGAGCCGCTTCCTGGGGGTGAAAGTGCGGCGCGGTGTCCAACTGAAAACTGCTCACCTCCAGGACCAGGTAATCAGCCTGATCCTGATGAGCCAGCAACTCTAACACCGGCGTGCCGATATTGCCCCCCACCAAGGGCCTTAAGTGGGAGGCGGCCAGCATCTGTCCCACCAGGGTGGTGGTGGTGGTCTTGCCATTGGTGCCGGTGACGGCAATGACCGGCAACTTGATAAAAAGTCCGGCCAATTCCAGCTCCCCCCACACCGGGATACCCTGCTCGCGGGCGGCGGCCAGCCATGGCAGCTCCGGCGGTACTCCAGGGCTCAGAAGGATCAGCTCAGCATCCCTCCAGGGGCCAGGATAAGAATCACCCAACACCAGGTTTACGGACAGTCCCTCGATCTCGGCGAGCTTTTCCTGCAAATCCCCTGGGTCTGCCTGGTCGGTAATGGTCACTTTGGCTCCTCGGGGCACCAGAAAGCGGGTCAAGGCCACGCCGGTGCGGGCCAACCCTACTATCAGGACTTTTTTTCCAGATAAATCCATCAGATTGATAATCGTAATAAGTGATCAGTGACCAGTTACAAATCCTTTGGCCTGCCTCTCACCTCTCGTCCCTGGCCTCTTACCGGAGTTTCAAGGCGCTCAGGGACAACAACCCCAGAACAATAGCCATAATCCAGAACCTGACGATGACCTTGGGTTCTGGCCAGCCCTTCAGTTCAAAATGGTGGTGCAAGGGGGCCATGCGAAAGATGCGCCGGCCGTTGGTGGCCTTGAAGAACCCCACCTGAAGAATTACCGATAAGGCTTCGATGACGAACAGCCCTCCCACGACGATCAGGAGGATTTCCTGTTTGGTGGCCAAGGCGACGGTGCCCAAGATACCGCCTAGAGCCAACGCCCCCACATCTCCCATGAACACCTGGGCCGGATAAGAATTGAACCACAAGAAACCCATGCCGGCGCCGATGAGGGCTCCGAGAAAGACGGACAGCTCCCCCACCCCACGGATGTAGGGAATTTGGAGGTAGCTGGCGGTCTTGATATTGCCCGTCAGGTAAGCAAAGATCATATACACGCCGGCTGCGATGGCCACCGGGCCGATGGCCAAGCCATCCAGTCCATCGGTGAGATTCACCGCATTGGCGGTGCCGACGATGACGAAGACCGCCAAGGGGATGAAGAACCACTGTAAGTCCGGTTGTATTTCCTTGAAAAAGGGCATGGTCAGGGTAGTGGAGAAGCCAGGGGTATAATAAAGCCAAAGGGCCACCACCAGGGCGACAATGCATTGGCACACCAGTTTTTCCCTGCCGGTGAGGCCACGGTTGTGTTTTTTGATAACTTTCAGGTAATCGTCCAAGAAGCCGATAAAGCCGAAACCCAAAGTCACCAGCCAGAAGAGCCAGATATAGCCGTTGGTCAGATCGGCCCATAGCAAAGTAGTGACCAGCATGGCAAAGATGATCATCAGGCCCCCCATGGTGGGGGTCCCGGCCTTGCTGAAATGGGATTGAGGGCCGTCTTCCCGGATATATTGGCCGATCTGGAGCTCCCTGAGTTTGCGGATACACCAAGTGCCGATAAGAAGCATAATGGCCAAGGCTGTCAGCACGGCGAAGATCGTCCGGAAGGTGATATAGCGGAAGACATTGAAGCCGCCGAAGACCGACTTTAAAGGATATAAAAAATAGTAGAGCATAATTGGCTTCCGATCTCTTTATTACGGGTCTTTAGTAGGCTGCCAGTGCCATAACCTATAAATTTGCTATTAGATTTTCCATGTGCATACCGCGGGAGCCCTTCACCAATAGCCAATCGCCGGGTCGGAGCCACTCCTGGGCCAGGCGGGCGCCGTCGGCGTGACGGGACACACAGCGGAGGCGGTCGGGGTGCAAGCCGGCCTCCCGGGCGCCGGCGGCCACCTCCTCCCGGAACTCCCCGTAAACAATAAGGAAATCCAACCCCATACGGGCTGCCAGTCGGCCCAGTTGTCGATGTTCCCTGGCGGCATGCTCCCCCAGCTCCAGCATATCTCCCAGGGCCGCGGCCGTCCGGCCGTGGCCTTTCAGTTCCATCAGGGTCTTCAGGGCCATAGCCATGGAGCCGGGATTGGCGTTATAGCAATCATTCAGGAGGTGGACGCCCGAGGGCAGCACGGTGATTTGTGAGCGTCGGGCAATGGGCTGAAAATCGGCCAGGGCGGCGGCGGCCGCCGTGGGGGGCACCCCTAGACATAAGCCCACTGCTGTGGCCGCCAAGGCATTATAGAGTTGGTGTTCCCCCGGCGCCGCCAGTTGCAGTTCCCAGGTCAGCCCTTGCCAGGTGACTTGGGCCGATTGACCGTCTCTGCCCCGTGACTCCCTGGCCACTACCTTGAGGTGCGCCTCAGGGCGGAAGCCAAATCCCAAGGCCCGACCCGGAAAAGCCAGGGCCCGACGTCTGATCCGCTCGTCGTCAGCGTTGAAGACCAGCCAGGCGTCCTCACCAAGACCGTCGATAAGCTCCCCCTTGGCCCGGGCCACGCCTTCCACGCAGCCCACGCCTTCGGTATGAGCCGGATAAACGTTCAAGAGCACCCCGACGGTGGGGCGACAGATGTCCACCAACCGGCGGATTTCCCCGAAGCGGTTCATGCCCAGTTCCACCACGGCCGCCTCATAGGCCCCATCCAGCCCCAAGAGGGTCTGAGGAAGGCCGATGAGATTATTAAGGTTCATCTCGTTTTTCAGCACCCGGTAGGCTTGGGACAGCACCTTGGCAGTCATTTCCTTGGCCGTGGTCTTGCCACAACTGCCGGTGATAGCCACCACCGGGAGGTCAAAATTCTTACGCCAGGCCTGGGCCAAATCCCCCAGGGCCTTGAGAGTGTCCGTCACCGCCATAACGGTAACCTCAGGGGGCACCTGAATCAGCCCGCTTTTGGGATGCAACCGGAGCCCATCACTTGCCGGCTTTTTTAGCCAACCCATATAGGGAATAGGGGGAGCATCAGAATTTTCTGCCCTGGTGCCCCTGACCACCCGTTCCTCCACCAGAACTCCTCGAGCGCCGCGGTGTATGGCCTTGGGGATGAAGGTGTGGCCGTCATGGCGCTCTCCGGTGAGGGGGAGGAAAAGTTGGCCGCTCTGGCAAGTGCGCGAGTCGGTGCTGACTCCGGCAAAGACCGTGGTCGCCCCGCCCTGAAGCAAGGTGCCTTGTACGGCGGCCAGGATTTCGGCAACGGTAAAGAAGGGCGACATCAGCCAGGATACTCCTTCAGGGCTTGGAGGACTTCGGCGCGATCGTCAAAAGGCAGCCGCGTATCCCCCCGGATCTGATAGTTTTCGTGACCTTTGCCGGCCACCAGCACGGCGTCTCCCGGACGGGCCAGATGAACGGCCTGAAAGATGGCCTCCCGGCGGTCGGGGATGATGAGGTAGCCTCGCTCGCCGTTACGGGCGGCTGCTCCCGTGAGCTGGGGCAGCCCCAGGGCCTGGAGTCCGGGGATAATGTCGGCAATAATTTTTAAGGGGTCTTCTGTGCGAGGATTGTCGCTGGTCACCACCACCAGGTGACTGCTGGCAGCGGCGGCCCGGCCCATCAGAGGACGTTTGCTTTTATCCCGGTCGCCGCCGCAGCCGAACACCGTCAGCAGGCGGTCAAAGCCCAGGGTTTTGAGCGCTCCCAAGGCCTGCTCCAGGGCGGCTGGGGTATGGGCGTAATCCACAAAGACCGTGGGGCCGTCAGGTATGCCGAAGCGTTCCAGACGCCCCGGTACGCCGGTCAGGGCGGCCACCCCCTGAGCCACGGTCTCCGGAGGGATTCCCAAACCTAAAGAAGTGGCAGCGGCAGCCAAAATGTTGGCCAGATTAAAGGGGCCGCAGAGGCGGGAGCTGAGTTCTATTTCCCCCTTGGGAGTTATCAGCGTGGCCGTCAGGCCATCCCGGCGGAAATGGCAGCTTTTCGGGCGGACATCACTTCGGGGGTGCCTTCCGTAAGTGAGAGTAGCCACCTGCACCCGGTCGCGCAACTCCCGTCCGCGGGGGTCATCCAGGTTCAGGACCGCCAAGCCCCGGGAAGGGGCGCCATCCTGAAGAATCTCCAGAAAAAGCCTGCACTTGGCAGCATAATAATCTTCCAGATCCCGGTGGTAATCCAAATGGTCTTGGGAGAGGTTGGTGAAGACCCCGGCAGCGAACTGGGAGCGGTCAACTCTTCTCAGATCCAGAGCATGGGAGGAAACTTCCATGACGGCATGAGACACCCCCAACTGACGCATTTCCCGCAACAGTTGTTGCAGTTCCAGGGACTCGGGGGTGGTCACTGGAGCCGGCCAAGTAACTTCGCCCACCCGATAGTTTACGGTGCCGATCACCCCTACCCGGTATCCGGCAGCTGTAAAAATGGCCTCCAATAAGAAGGCGGTGGTGGTCTTGCCGTTGGTGCCGGTGATTCCCACCAGGGTCAACTCCCGGCTGGGGTGGTTATAAAAGGCGGCACTCAGGTGGGCCAGGGCCAAGCGAGCCTGGGGGACCTGCACCACCGTTACTCCTGGAGGTGGGGCGAGCTCCTGCTCGGTGACCACCACCTTAGCTCCGCGTCGTAAGGCCTCATCCAAGTACAGATGGCCGTCGGTGCGACAACCTTTCAAGGCCACAAAAATATCGCCGGGCTTTACTTTTTTAGAATGGTAGGCCAAGCCGGTGACCGGCAGACTTTCATCCCCCCAAACCCGACAGCCTTCCAGGTTATCCAACAGCGCCGATAAGGTTTGGGCGACTGACTCCTGTGACACTTATCCCCCGCAGCTTAAAATGGTGGAGACCGACGAGAGCGCCCTCCCAACCTCCTTGTCAGGGCAGGCAGTAAAGGTTTGGCAAGGGGGCTAAGGGTAATACCCTGTCGCCATCTCCTTTATCATGTTATAAAAAATAATTTCTGGTGACAAGCTCTCCCCCCAGGCGGTGTATTAGAGTGTTGGCTGACAAAGTCTGAAAATCAAATTTGCAGGTCATCAGCCTTGGAAAAAATTTCTTCTTTCCGCACCGCAACCTCACACCCACCACTCTTTTAAGGTTGCGCCTCAAACCTGACGATGCAGTATCCTCCTGGCGACAGAGGGGTCCCCGGGGGCGGGTCCTGGGCCACCGCCCGGCCGCTGCCTTCGAAATGACAGTGCAGGCCGGCGCGGTGCAACACATCCAAAGCCTGTCGAATGGTCAAGCCGGTAAGGTCTGGCATGACCTGCATCGGGCCCGCCGACCCCGGAAAGGAGTCCTTGTCCTGAAAAGCCGCTGCTTGCACCACGGCACCGGGATTTCGGGAAAGGACAGGCGCAGACAAAGATTTTTTATTCGGGTCCTGAGGGGCGTATCCGCCATTCCTAAGATTCGTTGCCGTTTCTTGGCCTTCAGGGACAGGGTCGGCAGGGGCGGGGGGCGCTAACATCTGGGCAAGCACCGGGGTATGAGGGGTTTCCGGGTAATACCCCAACACTCTGAGGGCTTGGACGGCTATATCCCGAAAAATGGGGGCCGCCACCACCCCGCCGTAGACCGCCCCCTTAGGCTCGTCAATGATCACCAAGATGGCCAATACCGGTTCATGAGCCGGCACTAAGGCCATGAACAGGGAATAGAATTTGTTATGGGAGTAGGTCCGGCCCACCACTTTCTGAGCTGTGCCGGTCTTGCCGGCGGCGGTGAAGCCGGGAGGGGCCATGTCCTTGGCCGTGCCGCCTTCTTGGGTGACCGTCTCCATTATGGCCAGCATCTGGGAGGCCGTGGCCTCAGACAGTACCCGGCGCTTCACCCGGGGGGGGTAATCTTGGATTTTGGTGCCATTGGCATCGACAATTTCCTTAACCAGCCGGGGTTCCATGAGGATGCCGCGGTTGCCGATAGCAGAGAGGGCCATAAGCAACTGCAGCGGCGTCACCGACACTCCCTGGCCGAAGGCGCAGGTGGCCCGATCCAAAGGGGAGCGGATTTTCTGGAAATTTTTCAGGAGGCCGGCATTTTCCCCCGGGAACAAAATACCCGTGGGCCTGCCGAAGCCAAAGGCCCTCAAATATTGGTCCATCCTGGCGCCGCCGAGTTTGGCGGCAATCTTGGCGGCCCCGATGTTGCTGGACTTCTGGATGATCTGCTGCACCGTCAGTACCCCGTAGGGATGGCAATCGTGAATGACCTCCTTGGCCCCCAGATGATAGACCCCGTTTTCACAGTGAAAGCGGTCCGTGGGCTTCACCAGGTGGGCGTCCAGGGCCGCCGCGACAATAAAGACCTTAAAAGTGGAGCCGGGTTCAATGGCATCGGTGATAAGCCGATTGCGGCGGGTTTCCTCACTGTAGTCCTGATAGCGGTTGGGGTCCATGGTGGGATACTGGGCCATGGCCAATATTTCCCCCGTCTGAGGGCGGGAGATCAACACCATGCCCCCGGCCGCCTGCCACCGGGCCACTCCCCGTTCCAACTCTTTTTCAGCAATATACTGCAGGGTGCGGTTTAGGGTCAAAACCAGATTATGGCCCATGACCTCCGGATCCCAAGCTTTTTCCCCGTTGATGACGATGCGGCCCCGGGCATCCACCAGCTTCACGGCCTTTTTGGGTTTGCCGTACAGGTACGTGTCGAATTGATGCTCCAGGCCCTCCAGACCTTGCTCGTCAATATTACAGAACCCTAAAACGGGGCCGGCCAGGGACTGCTGGGGATAAAGCCGCCGTCCTTCGGGAATCAGATAAACCCAATCTTCATCCGCGCGCTGGGAAACGTGTCGGTTTTTCCGGTTTCTTTGCTCGGCTTTGGCCTGCCAGGCCCGGAAGGCTTCCTCTTTTTCCGGGGTCAGATGCCGTTTGACGAACACAAAGGGTCGGGCACGGGTCAGGGTTTGCAAAAGATCCTGGGGGCTGAGCCCCAAGATGGGCGCCAATTCCCGGCTTAGAAAGCCGGGATTACGCAGTTGGGGGGGGTGAGCCACCACTGAGTGCACCCTGGTACTCACCGCCAGTTCCACCCCCTGACTATCAAGGATCATCCCCCGCACCGGTAACACCGGAAAGTGTTTTTTGATTTCCTGATCAGCCCGCTCCCGTAACTGTTCTCCCTGAACCAGCTGCAACTGCAGGAAGCGGCCGCACACCACCATCCCCAGGAGGAGAAAACCCACCGCCACCAGGATGATCCTCACCCTGGCCCATTTGCCGAGCTGAGAGGTCATGGTAGGTTCACCACCTGGTGGGGCTGTGGTGGAGCCATGTGAAAGGTTTCCACGGCCAACTTCTCCAGCCGGGGGACGGCTGTCAGATGTGCCAGCTCCACCTTGAGCTTGCGGTTCAGTTCGAGGTATTGCTTTTGTATTTCTTGGGCTTGAGAAATCTGATAACTGAGGTTGACATATTTAAGGTTGCCATAGGCCCAGAATATGGAAATTACCACCACCAACAGGGCGGCCAGCACCAAGACGGAGATCAGTGCCCGCCACCATCCTGTCAAGTGATGGGACACTTTGCGATTGCGGGTCACCAGGGAATGGCTGACGGCGGTCAAACTCATGACCAGAGTCCGAGACATGGCGCACCTCCTTGTGGCCTTAATAGGTTGGCGTGATTTTTTCGGCTGCGCGCATCCTGGCGCTGCGAGCCCGGGGATTTCTGCTGACCTCCTCCGGTGTGGGCCGTAGTGGCTTACGGCGCCAGCGCCGCATTATTCCAGCTTGCTCCCAAGCCATAAGCGCCCTTTTCACCAGCCGATCTTCCAAGGAATGATAGGCTAATATCACCAGCCGACCATGGGTTTGGAGCCAAGCCGGGCTTTGGTCCAGGAAGGCCTGGAGCTCCTCCAGTTCCCGGTTGACGGCGATTCTTAGGGCTTGGAAGGCCCTGGTGGCCGGATGCACCTTAGCTGGCACCCTCCGGCTCCTCACCGCCTGATTAATCAGGTCCACCAACTGAGCTGTGGTGGTGATGGGCTTTTGGCGTCGGGCTTTGACAATCAGTTGCGCCAGTTGGCGGGCCCGGGGTTCCTCTCCGTACTTGCCAAAAATCTGCCCCAGGACCTGCTCGGAGGCAGTGTTGAGCAGCTGAGCGGCGGTGGGCCCTGGTCCCAGTGGGTTAAAGCGCATATCCAAAGGCTCATCCCTCTCGAAACTGAAGCCTCGCCCGGATTTTTTCAGGGTGAACAGCGACACCCCCAAGTCCAGCAGGATCCCCGAGACGCTGCTCCGCTGCTCTCGGGCCAACACCTCCCCTAACTCGGCATAGGAGCAGTGAAACAGCTTAACTGAGGTATAGGAGGCCAACCTGGACGCCGCCCTTTCCAGGACCATCGGATCCCGATCCAGACCCCAGAGCTCCCCCTCCCTGGAAAGCCTCTCCAAAATGGCCTGGGCATGCCCACCCTCGCCCACCGTGCCGTCCACATAAAGCCCGGCCGGACGCCACAGGAGGGCCTCCAACACCTCCGCCACCATCACCGGCTCATGCACCGGTGGCTGGTCCGAAATTAAATCAATAATTCGTGTAAGACCTCTTCATTAATGGACTCTTCCAGCTGGCGGCGGTGGGCTTCGTAGGTAGCCCGGTCCCAGATTTCAAAACAGCGCACCGCCCCCACCAGAGAAACCTCCCGGGTCAGTTTGGCATAATTCCGTAAATTCTGGGGAAGCAGGATTCGGCCTTGGCGATCCAGGGCACACTCCTCCACCCCGGAAATCAAGAAGCGCTGGAAGGCCCTCAGGTCCTTGCGAAACAAGGCCAGCTCCCCCAGCTTGGCCTCGATCTTGACCCATTCTGATTGGGGGAAGGCTAAGAGATAGCCATCAAAATTGGTGAGGATAAGGTAGCGGTCTTTGCGTTCCTGGAGAATTTCCCGGTAGCGCGGCGGGATACTCACTCTCCCCTTGTTATCCATGAGGTGATGGTAACTACCGGTGAACATCTGGCCCCACCTGCCACCCGGCCGGCTGTTGCCGGAGATGTTAGCGCGCTTGACCCACTTTTGGAGAAATGGTCCCCACCTTTAGTCCCTTTATTCCACTTCTCCCCACAAAATCCCACTTAAGGAAAATAAAGGACTTTTTCAGGGAATTGTCAAGGAAAAAAACCTTATGAGAAAAGATTCACAAAAAGGTGGGTCGCTAAGATTCCCTCATCTGGGCGAGCTCCTTCAAACGACTGTAGCGTTCCCACGAGAACTCTGGCCAGCAGGGGAAAATGGAGTTGTTGTGAAACAGGGGGTCATCCTGCAGCTGATACCGGGAGCAGGCCACGGCCTCAGGCCACAGGCTGGTGCCGGGGATGGGGGAATATTGGGCCAGTATGGGGGTGGCCCCCAATTCCTTGACTCGCCGGATAGAAGCCGCCACCTCCTCATCTTCCTGCCCTGGAAGTCCCAGGAGCAGATAGACCCCCACCTGATCCCGGCGAAACCCCGCTTCGAAGAGGTAGGCCAAAGCCGTTTCCAACTCCCCGGCCGCCAATTTGTTATCCCGGCGGGCGTTTCCCAGGGCCGTGGTTTCGCCCCCCAGCCGGAGAGTGGCAAAGTTGGACTTTTTCAGCCATCTGGCCACCTCTGGGGTAATGGCCCGGGCATGCAAGGCGTTGGGGGTGTGAAAGCGAAAGACACGTTGGCGTCGGGCCAGTTCTTCCAGGATGAGCAGCAGGTGGTCGTCGGCCTCCAGGAGCAGGGCATCATCATAGAAGGCCACGTCCACCAGGTGCAGAGTGTCCTGCCAGTAAAGAAGCTCCTCCACCACGGCCAAGGGCTGACGGCGCTGGTAGCGGGGTTGGAGCAGGTGGGAAGCACAATAGTCACACCTATAAGGACAGCCGCGCGAGGTCAGCAAAGGGATAAAATACAGGTTGAGGGCCAATGACAGCGCCGGATAAGGGAGGTAATCCAGGTCCCCTGGGATGTAATGGTCGTGGTTCAGACCCGTGACTGTGGTCAGAGTATGCAATACTGTGGCTTCTCCGGGTCCGGAGACCACTATATCCGCACCACTGTGCCGCCGCGCGTGTTCGGGGCACAAGGTGGCATAGATGCCCCCCACAAGTACCGGCACGTCGGGAAATACCTCCCGGGCCAGGCGGATGACATTTTGCACCCCAGGATACCAATAGGTCATTAAAGAGGTGATCAGGATGGCCGCCGGTTTGGGAACCTGGAGGAGGCGCTGCCGACAGGCGTCTTCGGAGATGCCATAGCGGCCCCAGCGGCGCGGCACCCCTGTAAGCACCGGCGGCGTGGGCAGAACCTCCTTGTGATAACGCCCGGTGCCGAACGGGCCCTGATGGGAGAGGGAATTTCCCAGGCAATCCAGCAGATGGACGTCATATCCCCGGGCCAGCAGCAAGCCGGCCAGATAAAGAAGTCCCAACGGCTGGGCAAAAAAATTATAGGCGGCAAAATCGTAGATCCAGGGATTGATGAGGAGCAGAGGTGGGGCAGGCTGACGCATATAGTAAGCTCAACGCTTCAGGTTCATGGACAACGGCCTGATATAGATAATAGGGAAAAAGAGCCAGTAGGTAAATAGAAAGTTGGGGCGCCACCAGGGGAGGTTATCATCCCTCTCCCGCCTCCAAAAGGGGGAGAGGGATGGTTGTCATAGGCGGGGCGTTCAGTACCTTAGAAAAAAGCGTGCTTTGCGTGACAGAAAATTTGTTTCATCCTGTTTGGTTCCGGCTTGTCTGGCTTAGGGTTGGGCCAGTAATTTAGGGGTTTGGTCCAGGGGTTCTTCCAAAGTCATGTCCTTCTGGTCTTTTAGGGTCCCGGCGGTGCTCTTTAGCCCCCGTTTCTTCTTGCCCATATAAACCTGGCCGTTACCGCTTACCATGGCCGCCAGTTGCTCCACTATGGCTTTCATCTGCTCCGATTGGGCCGTCAATTGCTCGGCGGCACTGGCGCTTTCCTCGGCATTGGCGGCGTTGCCCTGCACCACCCGGTCGATTTCATTGGTAGCCTGGTTTATTTGGGCGATTCCCTGGGCCTGTTCTTTACTGGCCACCGCTATCTCTCCCACCATGCGGTTGACCTCTTTGGCCGAGTCCCCCATATCATAAAATTTGGTCAGGGTCTCCTGAATCTGGGCCGCCCCTTGTTCTATATGATGGGCGGTTTCGCCGATGAGAGTATCCGTGGTCTTGGCTGCTTCGGCGGCTCGCTGGGCCAGGTTGCGAACCTCGTCGGCCACCACGGCAAAACCCGCACCTGACTGTCCGGCCCGGGCGGCCTCCACGGCCGCATTCAGGGCCAAAAGATTGGTCTGGAAAGCAATCTCATCGATATTCTTGATGATTTTCTTGATCTGCTCTCCTGATTGGGCGATGGTCTCCATGATTCCCTTGGTGGCCCGGATGGAGCGATGCACCTCCTTGGTCTTTTCATTGGTCACCAACACCAAGCGGTTGCACTCCTCGGCATTTTGGGAATTCTGCTTCACTGTGGCGGCCAATTCTTCTAATGAGGCCGATGTTTCCTCAAGGGAGGCGGCCTGTTGTGAGGCCCCCTGCGCCAAGCTCTGACTGGCAGAGGACACCATCCCGGCCGCCGAGGCCACCTGCTCCGAGCCTTCCCGCAAATCCTCGATGAGACGGTGAAGGGGTTTGGTGATACTCCGGGCCTGAAACCAGGCCAATAATATACCCACCGCGAAGAGACCCGATACCGCCGGCAGGCTCTTCCAGCCCCCGACGGTCATAACCACGGCCAACAACAAGATTATCAAATTGCCCCCGATAATCTTGGTCCCCAACCTCAACTTTTTCAACAATGCCATCACCTCTTCTGGGCTGGTCATGAACTCCCAGCCCCTGTTCTGAAAAGTTTGGTGGCGGGGGAGGGGGCCAGGGGTCTTGAGACCCCTGCCCCTTCCCCCACACCCCCTCCCCCAACCCCTTAAGTGTGGGGGTTGGGTGTGGGGTTCTGGGGGGAGGGCCGGGGAACTGCGTTCCCCCGGCCCTCCCCCCAGAAACTATTTTTCATTCTTTAGGGGTGGGCCATTTGGCCCATGAGCAATTGTTGTGAATAATTGCTATGTTTGTAAAACTCATGATATCCCTGGCATGCTTTCTTATCGGTTGCCGGTTCAAGAAAGTTTAGGTCTGCCGCCAGAAAAAAATAGGGAGCGAATCACCTAAGAAAGGCTATAGGCAGCTTGAAGAGAAGATTTTTTGTCAAAAGGTATTTGCTTCTCATGGCCTAACTTGGTAGAATCATAAAAATTTCTATAGTTCTCCTTGGGTAACCTGCTTGGCTCGGCGGCGGGCGCTTTGGAGCCTAGCCGTGGGTAGTCCGGCCACCCAGAGGGAATAGTCGGATTAGGAAGCGATGTTTACCGGACTGGTGGAAGGCGTCGGCGAAATTTTGGCCATCGACCGCCCTGCGGAAGGTCTGAGGCTCACTATTGCACCGCCTTTTCCGGTCACGGAGTTGTCTTTAGGAGAATCCGTGGCGGTTTCCGGGGCCTGTCTCACTGTAGTCGCTTGCACGTCCGCCGCTTTCCAGGTGGAGGTCTCCCCCGAGACCCTGGCCCGTACCACTTTAGCTTTCAAAAAAGTCAGGGACCGGGTAAACTTGGAACGTGCCTTGCGTCTAGGCGACCGCCTGGGGGGCCACTTGGTCACCGGTCATGTGGACGGCCTGGGGGTGGTGCAGGAACGCCGGGAGGGGCCAAACTTTTTCACCTTGACCTTTGAACTGCCCGCAAGTTTGAGGCCTTTGGTCATCGAAAAGGGCTCCATTGCGGTGGACGGAGTCAGCCTTACGGTCAATCAATGCCGGGGTAACACCTTTACGGTTTATATTATTCCCCATACGGCCCGGAAGACAACCTTGTCGCAATTGACCGTGGGGTCCCGGGTCAATCTGGAGACCGACATCATCGGCAAATATGTGGCTCAGTTATTGGCTCCTTATGCCCTCCCAGCCGGCAAGATTAATCAGGAATTCTTGGCCCGACATGGGTTTCTGTAATACAGGTTCTGGAAGAAGAAATTCGATACGAGAATTTTTGCTTAGACCAACACGAGGTAGCAAGAATGCCCATATCACCTATTGAGGAAGTCATTGAGGATATCCGTCAAGGGAAAATGATCATTCTGGTGGACGACGAAGACCGGGAAAATGAAGGTGATCTCACCATGGCGGCGGAACTGGTGACCCCGGAAGCCATCAATTTCATGGCGCGTTTCGGCCGGGGGCTCATCTGTTTGGCTTT
>Ga0068707_1000765_pt1 | contig 21696 bp, 19 predicted proteins | sample YNPNPMetaG_FD_66600 | JGI IMG/M metagenome (GOLD analysis project Ga0068707, IMG submission 66600) | Anoxygenic and chlorotrophic microbial mat microbial communities from Yellowstone National Park, USA - YNP NP MetaG | ecosystem: Environmental > Aquatic > Thermal springs > Hot (42-90C) >...
TCCCTGAGAGTGTCCATGAGGGCCGGGATGTGCACCTTGTTGGGACACTGGGACACGCAGGCATGGCAGCCCACGCACATCCAAATGGCGCGGCTCCCGAGCACCTTCTCCTTCTGCCCGAACTCCACCAGGCGAACCACCTGGGTGGGATTATAGTCCATATCCTCCACCACCGGGCAGCCCCCGGCGCACGTCAAACACTGGAAGCACGCATCGAAACGCCGACCACTTCGACGCTGCACTTCCTCCCGAAACGCTGGATCTACCCGCATCGACACTCCCCTCTCCATTACCAGTGTAACCTTACTTGTCGGCCACAAGAACTTTCTCCCCTCTCCCAAGCCTCCCCGGGAAACCGGCCGGGGAGAAACATCTGGATTCGAAATTCATTTGGTAGATATCTCCCTTTTGATCCCCTCCACCTTTCCGACCAATGCCTGTGCGGCACAGGCCAGGTAACTCACCCCGCAAGGCTCCAGATCTCGGGCCAGGGACTGTGCCGGGCACTCCAGGTGCTCCCCGATGAACCTGACCAGGGTTCCCGCAGCTTTCCGGGCCTGCTTTGGACCGCCCATGGCCTGCTTGAGCCTCAGATATGCCACAAAGCCGGTCATCACCGCCACATGATCCGGGGGCTCCTTCACCCGGGGCCTGTACCCAAAGGCCTGATAGAATCCCCTCAGCTGTGAGAGCATCTTTTCTGGCATCGTGCCCGGGCTGTGACTGACCGCCCTGGGTCTGACCACCCCACCCGGGCCGAACAGGGTGTGGTAGAGCGCCCTGTCTGCTTCCCGGCAGGCAGCCTCGGCAGCATTTCTCAAGCCTGGGTCTCCCGCCTCGGAGGCTATGGCGACTATCTGTTCTTCCCAGTCTTCCTCCGGAGGCATAAGAAGGAGGCTTATCAGGCTCCACTCGGCCGCCTCTCGGAGAAGTTCCCTGTTCATGCTTTACCCCCTTCCGAGCCCTCCCGGATCCGGCCCGTCACCTGGGGGACGTCTGCATTTGCCTCAAAGGTATCCACTCTGTGCGCATCTTCCTGCCTCCCACCTCTGCCTGAGCTCCATCCCAGACGGCCAGAGCAACGTGGCGGGCTCTGGGAAGCCTCCTGGTCAGGACAACGCTCCAGCCGTCTTGGGTGCGCCTTCCCATGCCGCTGGATCCAGAGTTCTTGATGGGAGTCACCGTGCCAGGGCCTTCTGCCAAGTATTCTTCCACAGGCACGATGCGCGGTCCTCCCCTGTTGTTTCCCAGCGCCCGTGCGGGCAGATACAGGCTCTCCATTTCTCTGGGGAGATCTGGATTTTTCTTCAGGCCGGGAGCCTCGTAGGGATAATGGTCCACCCATGCGTTCGGGTACAGGGACTGGAGCCTGTCGGCTCTTCCTTCGGTCAGGGCCTGCCAGGCAGCATTCCAGAAAAGGATCTCCACAGGTTTCGCCGGCTCACCCATCTGAGGCGCTGGAAGGGTCGGCCCACCTTCCACCGGAACCTGCAAAGCACAAGAGTCCAGGAACCTTCCCGGGTTTGAATGCGCCCTTGACTCCGCTTTTCAACAGCGCCGCCATCTCCTCCGCATCAGCGCAGACACCGGGCTCGTAATCCCGAAGCTGCGACATAAGCTCCAAGGTCGGGCGGGCCTCGGGCCCGGCCTGTTCGCAGGCGAATCTCTTCAGGGCCCGGATGGCCACCGGCAGGTCGCACCCCAGAAAACGGCCTTCCTGGTCCGAGCGCGGGATCTTGCCCCTGCGGCAGGCCTTCTCGCAGGGGGCCGCGCAGATGCGGCCGCAGATGGAGGCAAAGGGATTGGGACCTCGCGCGATGAGATAGGCCTCCTCAAATCTCCCGGCTGCGATGGCCCTCACGTATCCCCTGGCGTCTGTGTGCACAGGGCAGGCCTTCTGGCAGGGGACCAGAATCTCATGATATCTGTCATCTGGAAGTTGTGCGGCCAGCCGAACCATGGGACCCCTCTCTTATTACGTCCCTGTGGGCTGTCACGGGATCCTCATCCAGTTACAACCTCTAGCCCATCGCGCAGAAAGATCAATTGACTCAAGTCAAGACCAGTTGGCCGTGAATGACGCTGCGGGATTGTCAATGGGTTGGGGCCCGACCGGGGAGTTCGCAGTGCCACCTGGGTTGCCTGACCACCCCGGATCCAATGGATGACCAATCGATCGATATTCCAGATCGTCGGTCAGGACGTTGCCGCTTTCACCGAGAGCCCGCGGCTAGGCAAAAGGCGCCGGCAAAGAAAGATAGAGCATCCTGATGTAATCCTGCTCACACCAGTTGATACAGGCGCACAAACGCCTATCGTCGTGCCTCGTGGTTCGGGGGAATGACGAACCCTCACAGGTCTTTCTCCCTTCTCCGGGCAAGCCCCGAGCCACGCCGAGAGGGAGTCCCTGAGTTGCAGCAAGTCCCGAAGCCCTTCAAAGCATAAGTTGGGCATCCTCACGGCTAGAGAGGGCCATGCGGTCTCTGTAAACCGCGAGGACTTCATCTTGATCGCGTCCCCAAGCGAAAAACAGTTGCAGGGGGAGACCCCGGAGCCAAGCTTCCTCCCCAACACCGCGCCCGACGCGCAGCAGGGGAAAAAGGGGACGCTCCAGGCCACCACGTCCATTGACTTCTCGCTGCGGCTGCCAACGGAGTGAAGGATCTCGATTCCGTGACCGGAGAAGATCCCCTGAAGGGGCTCCCCTCCAGGTCCGGGACCGACAACGAGCCTCCCCACCCTTCTCCGGGAACTTTTTCCTTGCCTCGATCTACCGAAAGCGGATCCAAGGGGGGGCAGCTTCATGCGGTGTCATACTCGTAAACCCCGCGGCCTGTCTTGCGGCCAAGGCGACCCCCTTCGACCAGCTCCACGAGCAGGGGGGCCGGCCTGTACTTTTCCCCCAGCTCCTTGTGCAAGACCCGCATCACCGCCAGGACCACGTCTAGCCCAAAGGCATCGGCCGCTCTGAGAGGCCCCGAGGGGTGGGCAAGGCCTATCCTGCACGCCCTGTCTATCTCCTCCGCCGTGGCCACCCCCTCCTGCAGGGCGAAGAAGGCCTCGTTGACGAACGGGATGAAGAGCCTGTTGATGGCGAATCCTGGTGAGTCGTTCACCACCACCACGTCCTTGCCGCAGGCCTTGAGGAACTCGATGCCCCTCTGGAGCGTCTCGTCGGAGGTCTCCCGGCCTCGGATGACCTCCACCAGGGGAATGGCGGGTGCTGGATAGAGGAAATGGGTGCCGAGCACCCGATCGGGCCTGCTCGTGGCAGAGGCCAGGGAGGTGATCCGGATGGTGGAAGTGTTGCTCGCCAGGACGGCCTGAGGGGCGCAGACCCTGTCCATCTCGGAGAAAACGCTCCTTTTCAGTTCCGCATCCTCGGGCACCGCCTCCACCACCAGGGAGCACTCTGCGAGGGACTCCGCCATCTCGGTCCCGCCCGAGATCCTCGAGAGGGCGGCCTCCATGGCCTCCTCGTCGATCTTGCCCTTCTCGAGGATCCTCTGGAGCCCCTCTCTGACCCTTCGCATCCCCCTGGCAAGGGCTTCCTGGCCGGCCTCAACGGCCTTGACCTGAAAGCCCGCCTGCGCTATGAGCTGAGCGATGCCGCTCCCCATGGTCCCAAGCCCTACGACCCCGACGGCCCTCTCCCCCATGTCTCCCTCCAATGCCCGGCCTCTGAAGGCCGTTCGGACACTCTCCCCTGACCCTCGAAACGCGGGGGCACAAACCGGCCCTTGGCCGATACCCCCGGGGCCGTTGTCACCAAAGAGACACAGATGACAACCGCCAAGGACCCTGCTCCATCAATCCGCTCCCTCCCTGTACCCCGGCGGCAGCGGCCTTTCGGGCATCCCGTCGTACAGAACCTCCGTGTACGGGACCTGACGGAAGGGCCTTTCTCTCGAGAATTCCTCCAGGGCCTCAGCGGCAAGCCCTAGGCTCCTGGAAAGACAGAAGATCGCCTCTCCGACCCTTGGTTCAAAGCCCATTTCGCACAGCACCGCTCCGTTGGCCCCGTCCAGGTTTATCACCACCTTCTCGAGGGCCTTCTCCACGGCCTCGGAGAGCCGGACATAGTCCCCGTAAAGCCCTCCCACCTTTGCCAGCCCCCTCACCCTCGACGCCACCACTGGATTGGGATCATCGGCTCCCAGTTCGGAGGGACTTCCGTATCCTGGGATGTACCTGCCGTTGCGCCTGTGCTCGCGCACGATCTCCTCGGCCACTTCCTCCACGGCCTTTCCGGAAGCCCTGAGGCGCTCCACCCCTCCATAGAAGACCTCCATGGCCTCGCCGATGGTAGCGCCGTGGGCCTTGCCCAGGGCCAGCAGACCGCTGCAGATCCCCGACACCAGTTCCGGTCTCCCCGAGGCCGCGAACCTGGCCGCGGCCACACTGGGGGCCAGCACACCGAAATCGCACATGGAGATCAGGATGGCGTCCATCAGCCTTCCGACCCTCGGCTCAGGGAGCTCCCCTTTGAACATCAGGTAGACCATTGTGCCAAAGCTGATCCTCCCCATGAGCTCGGTGTTGGGGTATCCATGGTAGTTCCATTTCTTGGGGCCGATCTGACATATCCGCGATCTCCAGAAGACCTCCCTTTCCACCATCTCCCGCCTCCCTTTATACAATCACACCTGGCGCGGATCACCTTTGTTAGTTGCCAGGAATGATATATGCTTTGCTCAGAAACAGCAAGGACCGTCGGCCGGGCCGAAGGGGCTCCAGTGCGGGAGGTGATGGGCCAGGAAAGAGAAGGCCTGTGAGAGGTTCGGGATCCCCGCCCTGCCGCCCATGTCGGTGCACTTCATGGCCGCTACCGCATTGGCGAACTCGAGGATCCTCATGAGCTCCCAGTCCTGCAGGAGCCCGAAGATGAACCCCGCATGGAACACGTCCCCAGCACCTGTGGTGTCCACGGCCCTGACGGGAAAACCAGGGCAATGAATGGGCCCCTCCCGGGTCATGGCCAGGGCCCCATCCCGTCCAAGGGTCATCCCCACGAAGCCCTTGACCTCCCTGGCTACTGCCTCGAGGGCCTCCATCGGGTCCTCGATGCCGGTGAGCGCGGTGGGGAAGGTCCGGGAGCCGATGACGAAGTCTATGTGGCGGATCATCTCCTGGGTCCCCGGCTCCACTTTGTCCACGTCTATGACCGTCGGGATACCTGCCTCTCTGGCCCACTGGGCGGCCGTGCAGGTGGCCGGGATATCGTGGCCGTCCAGGTGGAGGACCCTTCCGGAGCAGACCGCGTCTCTGGAGAGCTCCCCTTCCCGGTAGTTGAGCCGCTCGTCCCTGTCCCAGATGATGGTCCTCTCGCCGTCTCTGGCATCGATGATTATGAAGGCGTACTGGCTTGCGGCCCCTGGTTCCACCAGGACATGGGATACGTCCACCCCCTCGGCCCTGATGCTTTCCAGGGAGAAGCGACCCTTGTCATCATCCCCCACCTTTCCCATGTAACGCGCCTTGAGCCCCCACCGGGCAAGGGCCACCATGGCCGTCGCCACCTGCCCTCCCCCCTGCCGCTGCAAGGATAGATAGCGCACCTTGGTGTTGAACTCCGGGAAGTGTGGCACCACGCATAGGTCGTCCACCGCGTTCAGCCCGAGCCCCACGACGTCGAAAGGCCTCCCGGATGGGAAAGGGACGGCAAAACGCATCGTCTCGCCTTGCTCCGGAGATTCGTGCCAAATCTACCACGGCCTCGGGCAGTCGTAAAGCCGCCCCTTGACACCTCTTCCCTGCCCGATATCCTGAGTCAGAGAGAAAAAGGGGGTGATTCCACATGAGGCATGAGTATCACTTCGAGACCTTTGGGGAGGATACCTCGCTCTTCGATACGGGATTCATGGATTTTCTTGACCGCAAGAGGGCCGAGGGGTGGAAGGTGAAGAACTGCTACATCTGTCATGGGGGTGAGGGTGGCAAGACCTACGCATCCTGCATCTTCAAGAGACACCACTGAATCCTTTTTCGGTAAGTGATCACAGGGTGGCGGCGTTTCTCGGAGCGGCTTGGCGGAGGCGCTTCGATTTTCCAGGATTTGGGCCTGGGGGAAGCCCTCTCGGCCGAGGCGAAGCGGAGGCCGACCGAGGGAGGGGGCAAGCATCCCCCGGAGGCCAAATCCTTCGGAAAATCAAGCGCCGAAGACTTGAAGCGGAGAGAAATGCCGCCACCCCCCGTGACCAGTTACCTTTTTCCTTCTTTCCCGAGAGGCCCGGTCCTTCCAGGGCCTCTGGTCCTGCCGACGAGGTTGTGTTGCGCCCTCTCCTCGGATAGAGTAACGGACGGTGACGCTTCCATGACCGCGGCCAACCTCGCCCAGTCGCTCCTCGAATCTGCCAGGTTGCGGGGGGACAAGCCGGCCATCCTTTTCGACGGCCACCGGCTCTCCTTCGCCCAGCTGGACGATCGTGTGCGAAAGGCCGCGGCTTGGCTCCAGGGGACCGGCTTGCAGCAGGGGGACAGGGTCGCCCTCGTCCTGCCCAAATCCCTGGACTTCATCTTCCTTCATCTGGCCATCTTGTCCATCGGGTGCGTCTCCTTGCCCCTGAATCCCGCCTACACCGGGGAGGAGATCCGTTATTTCCTCTCGGATTCAGGGAGCAGGCTCCTCATCACGAGCCATTCACTGCAGGAGCGTCTGGGGCCAGCCGCTATGGACATGAAGGACCTGAACACGGCTCTGATGGATCGGGGCGCCCCCGGTCTCCTGGGGCCTGTGATTGACGAAATGGCGAGCGTGGGCCCGGGCGACCCCCGTACCTACCCCACCCGGGGCGATGACTTGGCGCTCCTGTGTTACACCTCCGGGACCACGGGGAGACCCAAGGGTGCCATGATCTCCCACAGGAACCTCCTCTCCAACATGGCGGCCCTGAAGCAGGCCTGGGAGTGGACCGAGGACGACGTCTTGCTCCACGTGCTGCCCCTCTTCCACATCCACGGCCTGGCCGTTGCGCTCCACGGGGCCATCAATGCCGGATCCACCATCGTCATGCACGAGAGATTCGACCCTGTGAGGGCATGGAGGGCCATGGAGGGGCACAGATGCACCCTCCTGATGGGGGTTCCTACCATGTACTACAGGCTGCTGGATGCATGGGGGGCGGTGAGACCTGATCTAGGGGCGGTCCGGCTCTTCATCTGCGGCTCGGCGCCCCTTTCGGAATCGCTCTTCACCAGATTCGAGGAGAAGACCGGCTATCGGATACTGGAGCGTTACGGGATGACCGAGACAGGGATGATCACGTCCAATCCCTTGGATCCGGCAAGGAGGAAGGCCAACAGCGTGGGATACCCCCTCCCCGGGGTATCTCTCCGCGTGGTTTCACAAGGGGGAGAGGATGTGGCGCCGGGGGAGGCCGGAGAGGTGTGGGTGCGCGGGGATAGCGTGTTCAAAGGCTACTGGGGAGCCCCTGGGAAGACAGAGGAGGCTTTCGTCCAAGGGTGGTTCCGCTCGGGTGACCTCGGATACCAGGACCCTGGAGACGACCTGAGGCTTTACCTCTTGGGCAGGTCCCGCGAGCTCATCATCACCGCAGGATACAACGTCTACCCCAAGGAGGTGGAGGCGGCCCTGGAGCGCCATGATCTGGTGAAGGAGGCCGCTGTTTTGGGCATACCTGACGAGGAGTTCGGTGAGAAGGTGGCCGCGGTTGTAGTCCCGAGGGGGGACAGGGCCGAGCTCCGCGTCCAGGAACTGCTGGATTTCTGCCGCAGGCAGCTGGCCCCGTACAAGTGTCCCAGGGTGATCATCCCCGCGGACGAGTTGCCGAGAAACGCCATGGGAAAGGTGCAAAAGCACGCCCTCCTCGAAAGGTTCAAGGCCTGATGCCCCTTCTGGGCGCCCACATGTCCATAGCAGGGGGAGTGCACATGGCCTTCGTCCGCCTGCGCCGGATACGAGGCCAAGCCTTGCAGATCTTCACCAGAAACCAGCTCCAGTGGCGAGCCCCACCCATACACCCCGAGCAGGCGGAGCTCTTCAGGGTCGAGTGGGAAAAGAGCGGAAAGCCCCCAGTGGCTGCCCACGACTCCTACCTGGTGAACCTGGCCTCGGCGGACAGCGCAATCAGGGAGAGGTCCGTGGAGGCCTTCGCTGAAGAGATCAGGCGCTGCGCCCTGCTCGGCATCCCGTTCCTCGTCACACACCCGGGATCTCATGCAGGGGGAGACCGAACGGAAGGCCTCCGTCTTTACGTCTCCCATCTGGATCGGGCCATCTACCTTTCCGGGGAGCCTGGAGTCGCCGTCCTCGTGGAGACCACCGCGGGCCAGGGAAGCCGCCTCGGGTCGAGCCTGGACGAGATCGCCCTCATCCTCGAGCTGTCCCGGTTCGGCGAGCGCTTAGGGGTATGTTTCGATACGTGTCATGCCTTTGCGGCAGGCCTGGACATGCGCACTGCGGATACTTACGAGGAGACCATGGGCCTTTTCGAGCGATCCATCGGGCTCGGGAGGCTGAAGCTCTTTCACCTGAACGACTCCAAGAGGGGAATCGGCTCCAGGGTGGACCGGCACGAGCACATCGGCAAGGGACAGATAGGCCTCGAGGGATTCAGATGCCTCCTGAACGATCCCCGCTTCCGTCACCACCCCATGATCCTGGAGACCCCGAAAGGGAAGACGCTGGCCCAAGACAGGCGAAACCTCAGGGTCCTGCGATCCCTCATCGCCAGTGATTAAGCGCCGACCCCGGATGAAATCTCACTCGTAACGGAGGGCCTCGATGGGGTTTAGCAGCGAGGCCTTCCTGGCCGGATAGAAACCGAAGAAGACCCCTACCGACCCGGCAAAGAGGAAGGCCAAGGCGATGGCCTCTGGGGCGAGCAGGACCGGCCATTGCGTGAAGCTCGAAAGCACCATGGTCCCGGCTATGCCTAGGCCGATCCCAAGGATCCCCCCTATGAGGCTCAACACCAAGGATTCGATGAGGAACTGGAAGAGGATGTCCCTCCCTTTGGCCCCGACGGCTATGCGTATGCCTATTTCCCTCGTCCTCTCCGTCACCGATACGAGCATGATGTTCATGATACCGATCCCACCAACTATCAGGGATATGGAGGCTATGGCCCCCAGCAGGAGCGACATCACCTGGGCAGACTGCTCGGCGCTGGCGGCTATCTCCGTCAGGTTTCTCACGGAGAAGTCGTTGTCCTGGTTGGGTGGGATGCGGTGTCTCTGGCGAAGCAGGGCCGTTATCTGCTCCTCCACCTCCTTCATCACCTCAGGGCCCGTTGCCTGAACCGTGATGAACCTCACCATGCCGGGGAACCTGGTCCCGAAGAGCCTCTTCTGAGCGGTAGTGAGCGGGACGTATATGGTGTCGTCCTGGTCCTGTCCGAAGGTGGTCTGCCCCTTGGGAGCCAGGACCCCGATCACCGTGAAGGGCACGTCCTTTATGCGCACGATCTGTCCCACCGGGTCCAGCCCGCCGAAGAGGTTCTCCGCCACGGTCTTCCCCAAGAGACACACCTTGGCAGCACCATCCACCTCCTGCTGGGTGAAAGGACGGCCTGATGCCACCGGCCACTCCCTGATCTGAAGGAGCTCCGGTATCGTGCCCGTCACCATGGTGGACCAGTTCTGATTGCCGAACACGACCTGGGCCAGGCCGGGGAGGCTCGGGGCTGCGTGTTTGACGTTCGGCACCTCGCGAAGGATCGCCTTGGCATCCTCCACCTTCAAGGTAGGAACGGTCCCTGCACCGAATCGGATCCCGCCGCTGGTGGAGCTTCCGGACAGGACGATAAGGATATTTGACCCCATGCTGGCGATCTGCTCCTGGATGCGGGCCTTGGCCCCGCTGCCCACAGCGATCATGGCTATGACAGCGCCGACCCCGATGATGATCCCCAGCATGGTGAGGGCCGAACGGAGCTTGTTCACCAAGATGGCCCTGAGGGCTATCATGATGCTGGCCAGCACCGCGGTCATATCCTCTCCATCTCCTTCAGGGCGTCGTCCGGGGACGGGTTGAGCTCGTCGGACACCACAACCCCGTCCTTGAACACTATCCTGCGCCGGGCGAAGGCCGCGATGCTCGGCTCATGCGTTATCATGACGACCGTTATCCCCGGATCTCTGTTGAGCCTCTGGAATATGGCCATGATCTCCAGGCTCGTCCTCGAGTCGAGGTTGCCTGTAGGCTCGTCCGCCAGGATGATGGAAGGCCGATTCACCAGCGCCCGGGCGATGGCCACCCTCTGCTGCTGCCCCCCGGAGAGCTGGCTCGGTGTGTGGTGGGCCCTTTCCTCCAGGTTCACGGCCGCCAGGGCCTCGTAGCTCAATTTCCTGCGCTTGGCCGCCGGCGTCCCCGCATATATGAGCGGCAGCTCCACGTTGTGAAGCGCCGAGGTCCTGGCCAGCAGGTTGAAGCCCTGAAAGACGAAACCGATCTTCTGGTTTCGGATCTCTGCCATCTGGTCCCTGGAGAGCCTGCTGCCTTCCACGCCCTCCAGGAGGTACACCCCCTTTGTGGGGAGGTCCAGAAACCCGAGGATGTTCATGAAGGTGGACTTCCCCGAGCCGGATGCCCCCATTATCGCCACGAACTCCCCCCGCTCGATGGTCAAGGATATCCCCCTCAAGGCCGGGATCTCCACCCCGTCCAGACGATAGATCTTCTCCAATCCCTCGACACGGATCAGGGACATCCGGCCGCACCTACCTGCCCAACGGGCGGACGAAGGGAGAGGAAGCCGCCCCCTGCGTGCTCCCCTTCTTTCTGCCGAGTTCCTCCACGATGACCTCCGTGCCCTCCTGAAGGTCCCCGGAGATCACCTCCGTGAAGGTCCCGTCGCTGATGCCTACGACGATGGGCACGGGCCTCGGCCTGCCCTCACGGGACAGCACCCAGACCCTAGCTGGCGTCCCCCGGCCCGCTTGCCCCGGGCCTTGAGACCATCCCTCCAACTTGGCCTTCTGTTCTTCTGAGAGGATGCCCCATATCTTCTGCCTCAGGAGGTTGACCACCCTCTTGCTAGCATCCTCGGGCCTCGCCCCTTCCCGGATCGCCTGGAACTCGGCACGGGACGCGGCGAGGATCGTCTGGATCTGGGAACGCTGCTGCTCCGTGAGGTCGAGGGATTTGGACAGTCGTTCCATGAGCGTCCCGGCCGGCGACGGGGAGGCTTCACCCTTCCCCACGGCACCCTCCTCCTTCCCCACACCCTCCGGCTGAAAGCGAAGTGCCTGGTTGGGGACCTTCAGCACATTGTCCCTGCGGGCTATCACGATGGTGACGTTGGCGGTCATTCCCGGCTTCAGCTTCAGATCCTTGTTCTCGACCTGGACCACCACATCATAGGTGACCACGTTCTGGACGGTCACAGGGGCATTTCGGATGTCCGATATCCTTCCGCGGAAGGTCCTTTCCGGGTAGGCGTCCACGGTGAAGGTGGCCTCCATCCCCTCCCTTATGGAGCCTATGTCCGCCTCGCTCACATTGGTGTCCACCTGCATCTGGGTCAGGTCCTTGGCGATGGTGAAGAGCGTGGGGGCCTGGAGACTGGCGGCCACCGTCTGGCCCACATCGACGTTTCTCGATATGACGATCCCGTTGACCGGGGAGCGGATGGTCGTGTAGCGGAGGTTTGTCTGGGCTAGCTTCAAGGCGGCCCTCGTTTGCTCCACCTGGGCCTTGGCGGATTCCACCTGGGCCTTGCTCGTCTCTATCTGTGCCTTGGCCCCTTCCCTCTGGGCCAAGGCCGAGTCGTAATTGGTCTGGGCCGTGTCCAGGGCCGCTTGGGCAATGACCCCCTTGGCCATCAGCTCCAGGTTTCGGTCCAATGTCCTCTTGGCGTCCGCCAGAGCCACCTCCGCCTTCACGAGATTGGCCTCAGCCATCTTGAGGTTCGCCTGGGCCGTCAAGAGGCTGGCCCGGGCATTGGAGAGGCTGGCCTGGGCCTGTTCCACCTGCGCCTCGAAGATGGCAGGGTCGATCTGGGCGATGACCTCGCCCTCTTTCACCCTCGAGTTGAAGTCCGCGAACAAGGCCTTTATGGTCCCGGAGACCTGGCTGCCCACCAAGACGGTGACCACAGGGTTGATGGTTCCCGTGGCGGTGACCACGGAGCTCACCTCACCCCGCTCCACGTTCATCCTGCGAAACCTCTGTCCGGTCTCCTCCCTCCCGAGGGAAGTATACAAAGCGACCCCGCCCAAGAGCGCCGCGCAGATGCCGAGGACCGCCGCGATCCGGACCCTCCTCCTCTTTTTTCCCATGCACCCCCAGCCTTTCCTGGTACCTCCTGCCCCCTGCTCCACAGCGGGGACGCAAAACTGCTGTTACAACGTGACCTTTCCTAGGAGAAGGTACTACAGTAGAGGGCGTTTTTCAAAGGGATCCCCTTGGTCGGCCAACCTTGACCTGGGCCAGCCTTCCACCTAGACTCGTTGGGTATGAAATCTCTCCCTCTCCGCGACTACGGACGAGCGTTCCATCGGGGTACTTGTCCCATGGCCTTGGCATCGGGGCGAAGGTCCTTGGTAGAGGCCCTGTTTCTCTTAGCCCTCCTGTTCCTGTTCTCGGGCCTTTCCCAGCCCTCCAGGGTAGCGGCCGACGGCGAGCGTCCTGATCGGCCCCGGGATTCCAGGTGGAGGGTGGAGCTCAGAGACGGGGTCGCGTGGTTCCTGACCCCGCAGGGCCGGGAGTTCTTCTCGCTGGGGGTCAATGTGTTCGACGGCGGGGAGTTCGTGGGACAGATAAGAGGAAGGATCTGTTATCATTGGAGCAGGTTTCACCCGAGCCTCGAAGAGTGGGTCAGGAGCGCCAAGGAGAGGATACTGGGTTGGGGTTTCAACACCGCAGGGGCCTGGTCCTTGGGACCCGGCATCTTGCGCATGCCGGTCACCCCACAGTTGGACCTCGGGCGGACCACGGAGTTCCACTGGTCCGATCCCTTCGACCCCTCCAATGAGGCAAGACTCCTCGTCCAGGCCCGCAGACTCGTGGCCCCGTACAAGGGAAGCCCTTACCGGATAGGTTACTTCTCCGACAACGAGCAAGGGTGGTGGAACGGGGCCAATTTCGTCTGGTTCATCAAGAAGCCGGCCGGCAACCGCACCAAGGGGAGGCTCCTGGGACTCCTCCGAAGGCACTACCGGGATGACTGGGAGGCCTTTCGCAGGGATTTTGCGGTGCCGCAAGGGGTGTCCTCTTTCGAGGATTTGCTCGGCAACACCAAGCCCGTCAGGATGAGACCAGGGGGCAACGGGATCCAGGCGGTGAGGCTTTGGACCGGCCTCTTGGCGGGCCACTATTATCGCATGGTCTGGCTAGCGCTGCGCGAGGCCGATCCGGAGGCCCTCGTCCTGGGAGACCGCCTTCCCATCTACTACGACCCCGACGCCGTTCGGGCGATGGGGCCATATGTGGACGTCATCTCCACCAATTACAACGTCGACAGCCATGACGGGTGGATCGCCCGTTATTTCTTCGACGGTCTTCGCCGACTGGCACCCGGCAGACCCATACTGGTATCGGAGTGGTTTTTCGCGGCCCATGAGAACCGTACGGGGAACCTCAACCGCGGTCACCTGATGACCGTGAAGACCCAGGCCGAAAGGGCCAGAGGGGCGGCCGCGGCGGTGGAGAATTTCGCCGGGGATCCGATGGTGGTGGGGGCACACTGGTTCCAGTACTTCGATCACCCCAAAGGGGGAAGGGCTGACGGGGAGGATTACAACTTCGGGCTTGTGGACGTGAACGACCTGCCATACGAGGAACTGGTAATGGCCCTGAGCAAAGCTCACCAGCGAATCCAAGAGATCCACCGCCTGGCAAAGGGAGCGGAAGGAAGGGGCAATGATGGTCCCTTAGTCATCCCCCGCGCCTCCATAGACCCCACCGACTCCTCCCTCGCGGACTGGCCCAAGAAAAAGGCCCTCCTTCCCCCCCTCTTGGCCCCGGCCCCGGAGATCCCCTTCGGGGAGGTCTACTTGTCCTGGGACCCCCGGGGCCTCAACATGGCCTTCATCGGCATGGACTACTACGACCCTGAGCTCCTTTCATACGAGGGCGATTTCCCCCTGGAGGAGGCGTTTCGATTGGACTTGGGCGTCGACCCTGGAAGTGGGGGCAGACGGTTCGCCGTCTATCTCGTCCCTCCTCCGGAGGGGGACGTCAACGCCCACAAGGAGGTGAGGGTCTGCGGGGACGTCCAGCCGCCGTGCCATCCCGTGAAGGGGGTCTTGGCCCGTTACTTCGGGGCCGACCAGCCGCGCATCACCTTCGAGCTCTTCATCCCGTGGCAGTCGCTAGGCTCCGAAGGCCCCCCCGAAGAAGGAGAGATCCGCGTGGAGGTGGCGGCAACGGGCTTTCACCGCTCCCGCTGGATGTCCCTGAGCGGCCTCGCCCCCGGAGAGGCCATGGCCAACCCCGCCCTCTGGAGACGCATGAGGCTGGACAAAGGGACGTAGCCTTTCGAGGGCCAGGGGCCTCGAGCCATCAGATCAGGCCCATCCCCTTGAGGCAGGACAGCATCACCGCGGCGGCCATCACGGAGCCTATCTGACCCCCCGTGTTCGCCCCCATAGCGTGCATGAGGAGATAGTTCTTCTTGTCATATCTCTGCCCTTGGACCTGCACCACCCTGGCCGCCATGGGATACGCGGATATGCCGGCCGATCCGATCAGGGGGTTTACCTTCCCCCCGGTGAGGGCGCACATGAGCTTTCCGAACAGGACCCCTGCCACAGTATCCATGCATATGGCCACGAAGCCGAGGGCGAAGATGGCCAGGGTCTGAGGCTTCAGGAAGGCGTGTCCCTCCATGGTCCCGCCGATGGCAAGTCCCAGAAAGAGGGTGACGATGTTGGCGATCTCGTTCTCGGAGGCCTTGGTGAGCCGCGACACCACCCCGCATTCCCTCATGAAATTTCCAAGCATGATGGTCCCCATCAGGGGCAGCCCCTTGGGTGCGATGAGCCCGGTGACGAAGGTCACCACGATGGGAAAGAGGAGACGTGTCCTACTGGACACCGTTCGCTTGACCGCCCCCATCTTGACCACGCGCTCCTTGGGCGTTGTGAGGACCCGCATGATGGGCGGTTGGATGATGGGCACCAGGGACATGTAGGAGTACGCGGCCACTGAGACCGCGCCCAGGAGCTGAGGGGCGTACTGGGAGGTCACGTAGATGGCGGTAGGGCCGTCGCAGGCACCTATTATGGCTATGCTGACCGCCTCCAGCTCCGGGAATCCCAAGGCCAGGGCTATGAGGAGGGTGAAGAAGATCCCGAACTGTCCTGCGGCCCCCAGGAGCAAGATCTTTGGGTTCTCCAACAGGGGACCGAAGTCGGTCATGGCCCCGATGCCGACGAATATGAGCAGCGGGAACAACTCGTTGGCGATCCCCATGTCGTAGAAGGTCCTCAAGAGCCCTCCCTGCTCCATCAGATCACCCAGGGGGATGTTCACCAGGACGCATCCAAAACCGATGGGCACGAGCAGCAGCGGCTCCACCTCCTTCTTCACCCCCAGGTAGAGCAACACGCCCCCGACGATCAGCATGACAACATTGGGAAGGCCTTGGGTGAAAAGGAACGCCAAGCCCTGCCCCAGGCCGGAGAGGGCCGCCAGGACGCTCTCGGTCATCGCCCACCCCCTTGGCTCGCCGCCGCCTTTGAGGAGCCCTCCTTCTCCGAAAGAGGGAATACCTTCTTGAGAAGGTTCATCACCAGGCTCAGTATCCACAACGTCACGAGGGTCCCCCCCATCCCCACGATCATCATGGTTACCCCGAAGGTCACTCTGTCCACAACCTGTTTTACCTCCCCTTTTGGCGCACAGGCTCAAAAAAGGCCAGGGGCCCCCGCGCCCGACAGGCGACAAGGCCCCCGGACCACCTGATATCCGAAAGGCTCAGTCACCGAAGGTGACGCTCGTGGTCACCTCTATCTTCAGCTCCTTCACCCCGGGGATCTCTCCCACCGCCGCCTTGATGTCCTGGATCAGCTCCACCTCCTGCGCCGTTCGCGCCTCCACCTTGAGGCGGACGACACCGTCTTTCGCAGAGACCTCGACATCAGGCTTCAGATTGATCAATGCGACCTTGACGGCGGAGGCCAGCACCAGGTCGTCCATCGCCCTTTGGGACTCCGGGGTGGTGCGGAAGGGCTCCAGGTTGACGCTTTGACAGATGATCTCCACGGCGTCGTCCACGGTGAACTTCCTGATGTGCAGCACCAGGTCATAGAGGCTGGGGTCCCATGTATCGATACCGTACAGATACCGGCTCCATTTCCTTCGCTCCTCGTCCAGCTTCTTTATCTCCCGGAGCGCCTCCTTCCTCGAGACCTTGTCGCGTTCCATAACTATGTTGATGCGGTCCTCCAGGTCGGCAATGATGCGCACCTTGAGTACGTGCGGGACCCCCTTGACGAAAAAGTGGCCTGCCATGCCATGGTAGACCACGTTGTCCTTCTGGAAATGCCTCAATATGGCAGCCTGGATGAAGGCTATGTATTTCTCGCGGCCGTACGTGAAGCGGTCCAAGATGGAAGGGGCGTTCTCGATGGCCTTGATGAGCTTCATCTCGGGTATGTTGAACTGCTCGGAGGCCTCCAGCAGGACCTCCCTCGCGATACATTCATAGCCCAGCCTACGAGCCACCTTCTCAGCTACCTCCTTGCCATGACTGTACGATCCCCTCGAGATGGTAATTACGGACATGGCTCACCTCCTTGTGCTGGTGCGAGGATCCTCCACAAGCATGGACACGGCCCTGAACCCCGACGGATCATACCAAATCGCCCAACCGGGTTCAAGGAGCGCCCCCAGTGGTACCCGCGCTAATCGACACGCTAAGAGGCGGTTTCCGGACCTCAGCAGGCCTTGATCCTGCCAGACTGTGGTTCCAGCCTTTGGTTTCCCTGAGTGGACCCGGTGCGGGCCTGCTCCCGCGAGGGAATCGGTCAGTTCTCACTGGTTGGTGGTCGGCGGGGAAAGAAGGAGTTCCATCCCAACGGCCAACGTCGCTGCAGGATAGCAACTCGCCCAGGAACGCGATTCACCCCCTCTTTTGGAAGGAGACCATGCCCTGGGGCATGTCGATTCCCTTGATTCGAAGGAAGGGACCGCTGGCACTGCGGCCAGGCTTCACGGACGCTTCTTTCCTATTCACTCCTCCTTGGCCTTGGAGGATGTGGACTTGCCCCCTGAGTCGCCGCCCTTTTCCGAAGTGTCCCCCCTCTCTCCCCTCTTGTGGGAGTCCTTTCTCGCATAGTCGGTGACGTACCAACCCGAGCCCTTGAGGATGAAGCCGGTATTGGATATGAGCCTGCAAAGGGCACCATTACACTTGGGACACACCCTCAGAGGCTCCTCGGTGATGCGTTGCATTACCTCCATCTCGTTTCCACAGTCCGAACAACGGTACTCGTATATGGGCATCCCTTTACCTCCAAACTCCTGGGAGCTTTCCTGGAATTGCAGGCGACTCGCCCTGCCTCCGGTGTCCCAGCTCCTCCGAGCTCCCAATGGAAACAGGGCATCCGGCCCCCTTTGGAATTAATCTATAACCATTCGCGGTGAGAATTCAACCCCTGGGACAAAAAGGCATGGAGACGGAAGCGCCTATCCGAAAGGCCACTCTATGTCTCAGCGAGGAGAACCACCGGGGGAGGGTATTCACGCTGCTCGAGCAGACCGTCACCCTCCCCTCACCAAGGAAACGTCCTTCCATCAGCCTCAACCCCTTGCGATTCGGTCCGTAGTAGTCACAGCGGGCAACAAGTACGGCGCCCCGCAGCTCTCCCTTGTCCGAAAGGAGGCTTCACACATGCACAAAGGCAGGAATCCAACCTCAGGAACGGAAAGGAACCTAACGTGCCCTGCCAACAAACACCCCCCGGGCGGCCAGCCGAGGAAGGAGCGGAAACCGAGGCAATCGTCCCATCGGCCGATCCGAAGGCGAATAAAAGCAGATCGAGAGAGGGGATGCGCCGATATGACGAACTCCCCGATCGGTTGCCGAGACCCGCCGGCAAGGCAATTGCCGAAGGAGCGTGGAATGCCCCGCGAGGGTCTGCCGAGAGAGCGGGTATTCACTGGGACCCCGGCTCGTCGACGGGAGGCGCCTCCAGGCCGTAGGGGATCCCCAGGTCCTGGAAGGGGTTCTCCAGGAAACGCTTGAAGATCCCGACCATGCCCTCTCCGAGAGAGCGAAAGGGGATGGCGCTGACCTGCGGATCTGCCAGAGGCCCTTTCACCAAAAAATAGGTGGTGAAGACGCTCTTTTCCGGCCCGGCCAGGTAATGACGGATCACAGGGATCTGATTGACGAGCCGATCGAACCCGACAAAAGGCCTCACGCCAACCTTCAAGTCACAGGCCTTGCGACCAACATCGATGTCCCCCACCATGGTGAACCCCATGGCCTCGCTGTATATGCGAAAGTCCTCTGTGCGCGCCACCCCGTCGAGCAGGGTGAAGCTCCCCTTGATCTTGGAGAATACCATGCCCTCCCCGGATAGGTCAGGCAGCCTTCCTGTGAGGATCTGGGTCAGGTTCATCAGCGAGAGGATATTGGCCAACAAAGGGAACCTACGAATCACCCCCTTGTCCACCTCCAGTTCGATGAGCCCTCGATGCCTCCCCGCGCGCTTGCCCTTGAGCTGACCGCTCACCCCGCCCTGGAGATGGAGCGGACCCTCGATGAGTTCCTCCTGGAATCCCAGCGCGGAGAAGACCGCCCCAGCCTTGGCCCTGTCGACCCCCCCTCCCACCCAGAACTCGCCGTCGCCGTCCAAAGAGCCCTCGAAAGCCACCTCTCCTCCCTCCAGGGTACCCGCGGCCTCCTCCAGGACGATCCTCCCGTCTCGGGTCCCCAAACGACCATGCAGGTCTTGGAACAAGAGATCCAGGAACTTCACCGCACCAAAATCGAAATCCACCCGGGACGAGGGAAAAGCCTCGATCCATCGCTTGAGCCGCAAGGAAGGACCAGGTGATATCTCCTCGACACTGGAATCAGCGGGGGCGGGAAAGAGCCAGGGGTCCAGGTTCAGATCTTGGCCTCTTATCCTGGCCTCGACGGTGAACCCAGGGCCCTCGGGACGGAACCGTCCCGTGATGCCGTAACGCCTCCCCAAGGCCTCCACCTCCAGTCCCTCGACCACGCCCCACCCAGTGGTCAGCACCACGTCACCGGAGAGGATCCTCAGCGCCTCCCCCAGGACATCCCGCGAGACCTCGACATCTCGGGGACGCACCAGGGCGATCCAATGAGCCCGCGATCCCAGGAATATCTCGCCCTTCAGGTCAATAGCGCCGCCGCGGAACTTGTCCCTCAGCTCAGGGACGAACCTCACCATGGCATCCAGCGGGTACCGCGAGGCAGAAAAGAGAAATGACGCATTCCCTTCGGGGCTCGGGTCAATCCATCCCTCACCGTTCAGCCTGCCGCCGCCGCTCTCCAACGACCCCTCCACGAGCCGCCACGCCCCTTGGGGGGAGCGGTGGAGGAGCCCGCGGAGGACCATCCTTTCCCCCGGGGGCTTGTCCCAGTGTTTGCCGTAGGCCATCCCCAGGTTCGAGAGGTCCACTGCCACCTGGATCTCCGGCGCCGCGAGGTCCCCATGGAACGAAAAGGCCACCCCGGCCGGCCCCTGGGTCAGTCGCAGATCGTCCGAAACAGGGGAGATCAAGCGAGCCAAATCCATCCCGCCGACCTCGCCTCGCCCCCCCAGCTCCACCCGGCCCTTCTCCCCGGACCATCCATCGAGCCTCCCCGTCACCGTCCACCATGAGTCGGCCGCCCGTCCCTGAACGTCCCTGGCCTCCAAGCGCTCCGGAGAGACCTCCAGTTCCCCCCCCACGAAGCGCAAGGCTTCACCGAGCTCGGGAAAGCTCGCCACAACGTCCCGCAGGCCCACACGGGCCGAATAACTCAAGGGTTCGTCCCGAAGGAACGCCTTCCGCAGTCTGAGATCCAACGCGCAGGTTCCTTCCATCTGCGGGAAGGCCCCGATGGCCTTGCCGTCAGAGGATACCCGATGAAAGAGATCCAGGAGTTCCTTTGGACCCAGATCCAGGGAGAACCTCGCATCCAGGGCGGAAACGCGGCCTACCTCGGTGATCTCCGCCTCCATGGACCTGAAACGATGCCCCTTGTAAGTCCCTCGAAGGCCTTCGAACCATACCCGATCGCCCTCCCAGGAAAGCCTCCCCTCGAGATCCTTCAGGGGAGGGAGCTCGCGGTCGAAGGTCATGGAGACGCCCTCGAAGTCCATCTCCATGAGGAGCTTGAGCCGCTGCTCGCCTCCGGCTGCGGCTGGTTCCAGAGACCAGCTGAAGGTGGTCCTTGGAGAGACCCCTCCGCTCAAATCCTCCCTGAAGAATGCGTGAAGATGATGCCCGATCAGACCGACTCCCAGATACGGGATCACCTCCTGGAAGTCGAACCGGGAGGCACTCACCACCCCGTGCATCCCCTCTTGAGCCTTGCTGATGCTACCTTCGAGGCCGAAGCCTCCGGCCTCGACCTTCACATGGGACTCCACTCGACCTTCGCCAGACCATTGCCCGGCGAAGGACCCAGTGGCCTGCGCCGCCTCGAACGGAATACCGAGTATCCCGGGCCATCGGAGCATCAGTCCCTGGATTCTGCCGGAGCCCGCGAACCGGCCACCGCCGCATCCTCCTTCTATCTGCAGTGAGAAACTGCCTGAGCCCTGAACCTCTAGCGAGGGAACCGACGGCAACAAGCGATGCACCAAAGGCGAGATGGGCATGCGGTCGGACTCCAGCACGAGGCGGACAAAGCCTTCCGGGGTGGCATGCCCTCTGCCCTTGAAATCCCCCCACTTCTCCCCCTCGCCGCGAATCTCCCCCTTTGCCTGGAACACGACCCTCTTCTCTTCGCTCGACGGCCAGATATCACCTTTGTGGAGGAGCAATTCCGCCTTGCCGTCGTCCCATACCAGACGTGCATTGTGGAGCACGATGTGCCGCGCCAGTTGCAAGAGGCCCTTCAAAAGGGGGAGCCCACCACCGCCTTCCCATCCCACGGGCTTCTCGCCCGAGAGGGAGACCTCCAGCCCCTCCAGGGAAACGGAGTATACGGAAAGTCGACCCCGCAGCGCCTCTCTCCAACCGAGCCTCAGGCGCACGAGCGGCACCTCCGCTGCGGCTTCTCTCTGCGCGGGGCGCCTGAGAACCAAGGACCTGCCTCGAATCTCGAGCCAGTTCCAGGGACTCAATTCAACGGAGCCCACCGTGGCCTCAAGACCAGTGGCCGCGCTGATTTGCCGGCAAAGGAAGGCCTTCACATCCGAGGTGTTCAGGAATTCAGGAAGCCAGTGGCCAAGGGCCAAGAATGCCAGTGCCGACAGGAGGCCAAACCCCATCAGCACCCAGAGGATCCATGAAGGCCTTTTTCGTGCGCCCAAGATGCACTCCTCGAGTCGAGTGGTTTCGAGCAACCTGCTGGGGTCCCGGGGTTCGACCTCCCTCAAGTGTCCCTCGGTAACTGGTCACGGGGGGTGGCGGTATTTCTCTCCGCTTCAAGTCTTCGGCGCTTGATTTTCCGAAGGATTTGGCCTCCGGGGGATGCTTGCCCCCTCCCTCGGTCGGCCGCAGCTTCGCTTCGGCCGAGAGGGCTTCCCCCAGGTCCAAATCCCGGAAAATCGAAGCGCCTCCGCCAAGCCGCTCCGAGAAACGCCGCCACCCTGTGATCA
>Ga0068707_1000766_pt1 | contig 21687 bp, 21 predicted proteins | sample YNPNPMetaG_FD_66600 | JGI IMG/M metagenome (GOLD analysis project Ga0068707, IMG submission 66600) | Anoxygenic and chlorotrophic microbial mat microbial communities from Yellowstone National Park, USA - YNP NP MetaG | ecosystem: Environmental > Aquatic > Thermal springs > Hot (42-90C) >...
ACTGCCCCCTCCTGCGGTCGCCGCGGCCTCTGCTGCGATCGAGGTGATCGAATCCGAGTTCCCCGTGCTGGGCAAGCGTCTCTGGGAGAACACAGGGTTTTTCAGAGAGGGGCTGCACCGGCTGGGCTACGATACGCTGACGAGTGTCACCCCGATCATCCCGATCTACCTGGGTGGCGACCCTGTGGTGACGGTGCAGATGGCCCGCATGCTCGAGGACGAGGGCCTGTTCATGACGCCAATGATCCCTCCCTCGGTGCCGCCCAATAAATCCAGGTTGAGGATCCATATAAGCGCTCACCACTCCAGGGAAGACCTCGTCGAGGCTCTATCCATACTCGAGAGGGTTGGCGCACAGGTGGGGGTGATCCGATCATGCGGCACACTGTGCACTGCCGTGGGCCATTCGGGGCGGACGCGGAGATGATCCCCTGCGTCCACAGGGCCTCCATTCGCTGTGAGGGACCGAGCGTCCTCGAGGCGATCGCCACGAGGAGGAGCGTCAGGGACTTCGCCGACAGGGAGGTCGGAGACGATGCCCTTTTTACGCTGCTCGAGGCCGGCAGGGCCGCGCCCTCGGTGCACAACGTGCAACCGTGGTTCTTCGGGATCGTCCGAGGGGAGAAGAAGCAGGCCATCGCAGAGGTGCTCCGGCGGCGCTGTGCTGGGATGTTGGTCGGGTTTCATGCCATCATGGAGCAAGGGGCAAAGATCATAGATGCGGCTCCGGCACTGCTGGTCGTCTGGAACAGGTGCCCGCTGTCGTGTAGGCTGGAACGGGTAAAGGAGATTGCGACAGAGTACATCGAACACGTCAAGAGCTACGAGATCCAGAGTGTGGCAGCAGCCATCGAGAATATCTGGCTCGCCGCGACCGGTTTGGGGCTCGGAATGGCGTGGCTGGGGATTCCTGCCTTTTGCGGCCAGGAGATCAACGCCCTTCTCGGCGTCAGGGGCTCCCTCGTTGCTGTTCTTGCGCTCGGCTATCCAAAGGACGGACCTGGAGAAGAGCCACTGACGACTCGAAAGGCCCTCAAGGACATAGCCCACTTTTTCTGCTAGGGGAGGAAGCCATTATGTCTTTCAAGCGGCCTCGAGATCAGGCCACGACAGCAGCCGTGGTGTGTCTGGCCCTCGTGTATGGAGGAAGTATGGTGGGACTGACAATGGCACCGGCAAAGGTTTTCGGGGCAGAGGAGCTCAGCCGGCACGAGATCCTGACGAAGCTCAAGCGCGATATCTCCGCAATCAGGACGTATCGGTGTTCGATGAGGATCGAGAGCTTCGAAAAGGAGCCGCCTGCGGTTCAAGATCAGCTTTTTTGGTACAAGGCCCCGGGGTTCATGCGTATCCTCCAAAGGGGGCCATTTCGAAAGGGGGCCGTGCTCGTGATCCGGCCGGATGGGAGCATCAGGGCCCACCCCGGGGGAGTGCTCTCTTTTGTGAAGGTTTCTCTGCGGCCCGACGATCCTCGCCTGTTGGGCGTCACCGGCGATTCGGCCCTTACCGCTGATTACGGATCGATAGTGAAGGCTGCACTGGACGCAGAGCCCACAGTGCGGAGCTCGCGTGTGCGCCCCGATCACAGAGACGGAAGACCTGTCCTGGTCGTCGAGTCGTACTGTGAAGGCCCTGTGAGCCTGTATCGAATGGTCGTGGACACGACTCGGCCTGCCATCCTCGAGCTCGAGCGGTACAAAGGCGCACGCCTGCTCTCCCGCGTGACGTGGAAGGATATCGTGATCGACGAGGATGTGCCCGAAGATCTTTTCGACCTTTAACACCCATACACCGGAAAGCCTGGAGCGTGAGACCCTACAAGGTAGGTATCGTCGGCCTCGGCACTATGGGCACAGGGATCGCCCGCTGGCTCGTGCGGCGCGGCCACGAGGTGTTCCTCCGGGCGAGGCGCCCAGAGGCGGTGGACTCTTTTGCGGCCGCTCTCGAGCGTTCCTGGCGCACGCGGCGGCACCTTTCAGGGCGGGTGCCGGCCGTGCCTCAGAGGCCCCCTCGGTCGCTCATACACCCCGTGCGGGACGATACCGAGCTCGAGGGGCTCGATCTTGTCATCGAGTCGGTCGCAGAGGATCTCCGGATAAAAAGGTCCGTGCTCTCTGGCCTCGACCAAAGCACAGGCGAGGGGACACTTCTTGCCACGACCACGTCTTCTCTTTCTGTCGCAGAGCTCGCAGAGGGGCTGGACCATCCAGGGAGGTTCTTGGGGATGCACTTTTTCAGTCCGGTGACCGTCATGGAGCTGGTCGAGGTCGCTTCCGGTGGGAAGACGGCCTCCAAGGCGGTCGGCCGGGCGATCCGATTCGTGAGGGATATCGGGAAAGAACCGCTGTGCGTCAAGGACGGCCGCGGATTCCTCGTCAACAGGCTGTTTGGACGCTTTCTCGGCCAGGCTGCGCAGATGCTCGAGACAGGGGCCGGCTCGATCGAGGAGATCGACAGGGAGCTTTCCTGCGGGCTGATGCTCAACGGTCCGTTCTTTACGGCAGATTTCGTGGGGCTGGACATCCTCCTTGAGGTCAACAGGAACCTCAACGAGTGGTACGGCCGAGAAGAGCCGGGGCGGTTCCCCTTGTCCGCATCCTTGGAGGCACTCTGCAACAGGGGACGGCTGGGGCGTAGAGCCGGCAAGGGATACTATCGGTACACGCCGCAGGGGGCAGTCGCCGAGGAAGGCAGCGACGAGGAGCTCGCCGAGATACTCGACCTTGTGAGGTCGAGAGCCGCAAAGACCCCAGTGCCTCTGAGCAGAGAGCATGCACTGTGCGCACTGATCGAGGAGGCCTCGTTGTGCCTCGAAGAAGGCGTGGTCGAGAGGGCTGAGGATATCGATTTTGCAATGAAACGTGGCATGAACATGTTCAAAGGCCCTTTCGAGACGATGGGCCTGCTTGGCCTCGGGTCTTCGGGGCGTGATGGCTTCTCGCCAGGTAGGCTCGGTGAAGATGCACCAGGCTTGAGTGCTTGTGCCGGAAGAGAAGCGTGAGGGGTCGCCATGAGGGCTCGCTACGTGGATCTCACGGTCGAAGAGGATACGGTGGGGGTCGTCACGATCGAGAACCCGCCCCGCAACTCACTGACGCGGCACCTGCTGGGGGAGCTTATCGAAACACTCCGCTGCGTGCCCGAGACCAGGGTGAGGGCTGTAGTGCTCACCGGGGGTCCGCGATGCTTCAGTGCAGGTGTCGACACAGAGGAGCTCAAGCAGATCGAGGAGCGCTCCCAGGCCGAGGATCTCTTGAGAAAGGGCCAAGAACTCATACGCCAGCTCGAGGGGTCCCCTGTCCCGGTCCTGGCCGCAGTCGGCGGGGTGTGTCTGGGCGGCGGCTTGGAACTCGCCCTGGCGTGTCATGTGCGCTACAGCTGCGAGACGGCGGTCTTCGGATTCCCCGAGCTGTCGTTGGGGATCATCCCCGCCTTTGGAGGCATGAGGCTTTTGTTGAAAAGCGTCGGGTACGGGAGATCGGTCGAGCTCCTCTTGCGCGGCTCCATGCTCAACGCCAAGGAGGCGAGAGATCTGGGCATTGTCGAGGGGGTCTTCCCGCGCAGCGACCTCCTTTCAGGGGTGCTGCGGATCGCCAAGGGTATTGCCCGCAAGAACCCTCACGCCGTCCGACTGATACTGGAGTCGCTGCGGGATGAGGTGAGGAAGAGCCGCCCGGTGCGTGAGGGAAACGACAAAGTGCTCACCACCTTGCTTGCCTCCTCCCCGCCACGATCCTTTGTTGCCTCGCTGTAAGCGCTGCAGGCGCGGCCGGCGCTTGCTCCCCGTGCGCACGAGACGCTTGCTGTCCTGACCCCCTCGGGGGCACTCGCATACGTATCGCCCCTTTCCGGCACTCGGCGGCGTGTCTGCTCCAAGGGTGGGCACACCCTCTTTGCGGCTGCCTTAGCGAGCAAGAAAGACCCATTCCCCGCCCCAGTTCCCCTCGTCAGCCCTCGAAGTGGGGGCACTCGGTACAGGAGATCACGAGACACTCGCATCGCTCGGCAGTGTCTTTGAGCAATCCCGACGGCCGCCTCCTCAATTTGAAGGGAGAGACATGGTGCCAGCAGTCCGCAGAGTCGGATCTCTCGAAGAATATGCATGCTTCCTGTCGGCACTCCCTCAGGCGATTGCAGCGCTTGAAGGCTCGCCCGGCGGGATCGGCACTATCCAGGTGGTTCACGGTGGATGCTCCTTTCTATAATTACTTGGATGCATTGAGGCGCCTCGGGGGTGCGTGGTGCTTCTCCGAGGGGCCCTCCCTCGAGTCGCGGCGATTGTGCCACGGCCGCCCCCATGCTAGAGTGATGCGAGCAGAAACGGAGGGGCCTTCTGCCGAGGCCCATCCATCCCCCGAGGCGCTCGAGGCCCGCACGCCTCTGACCGGGCCGGTGGGATGACCGAGATCATGGCCGGGCGGCCGGGCCAGTCAGCCAGGTATCGAGGACAGAAAGGAGGCGGCTATGGACGAGAACGGCTCCACAGTTCTTTCGGCTCCAAGATGCGATCGGCGGACCTTTCTTATGGCAACAGCGGCAGGGGTTCTTTCCATTCGGCTGGCCGCAAAAGCAAAAGGACTCGCACAGACGGCGTGGGCCGCCCCTGAGCCGATCGGCCTGCCCCCCCTGCCCTATGCCGACGACGCCTTGGAGCCAGTCATTTCCAAGGCTACGGTGGGCTTCCATTTCGGCAAACACCACAAGGGGTATGTGGACAACCTGAACAAGCTCATCGCCGGCACAGACTATGCCTCGATGCCTCTGGAGAGGATCATCGCTGAGACATCGGGGAGGCCGGAGAAGGCAGGGATTTTCAACAATGCCGCTCAGGTGTGGAACCATACGTTCTATTGGAGCAGCATGAAGCCCCATGGCGGCGGAGAGCCGCCCGCCGGGCTCAGGGAAAGGCTCAAGGCCAGCTTCGGCAGCGTCGAGGCCTGCAAGAAGGAGCTTCATGCCGCCGGCATGGCTGTGTTCGGCAGTGGCTGGGTGTGGCTCGTTTACGAGGCAGGAAGGCTCAAGGTAGCAACCACGCCGAACGCCGAGGTCCCCTTCCTTAAAGGGGCAAAACCGCTCTTGACGATCGATGTCTGGGAACACGCCTACTATCTCGACTACCAAAACAGGCGGGGCGACTACCTAAGGGCTGTCTTGGATTCGCGCATCGACTGGGGGTATGCGTCGAAGAACCTCGAGGGGTGAAACGGGTAACAAGGGTCGAGACCCCACACAGTGCCGTCCGCTTCGCCTGGCGAAGGGGACGCTTATCTTATGCCAGCACACCGGCCCCCATTGCGCCCTCCTTTGCCCCGGCCGTGTCCCCTCCCCGTGTTGACAGTCTCAAGAGGCGTATGGTACCGTACGCATACCTCTAATAGAGTGTGCTCTATTCAATAGGGGGTGACCCCTCTCCCACTGTGTGCGAGGGAATCGCGTGGCATTGCGCGAGGCGATACTCGGACTCCTCTGCGACGGTCCCATGACCGGCTATGAGATCAAGCAGTTCTTCAAGAACGTGATCAAGCACTTCTGGAACGTGAGCGACGGCCAGCTCTATCCCACCTTGAAAAAGATGTACGAAGCGGGACTGATCGATCTAGAGGTGATCAGGCAGGACAGTACCGCCAATAAGCACCTCTACTCCATCACCCCCGAGGGCCGACAGCACTTCGAGCGCTGGCTCAGGGAGCCGGTGACAAAATTCGAGGAACTCAAAGAGCCGTTGGTCATAAAAGTGTTTTTCTTCGATAAGCTCGACAAGGAGGAGATCCTTGGTCACCTGAGATACCAGCTGGATCTCCACACCAGGATCCTCGAGGAGTTCCGCAATATTCGCGACACGTACGAAGACCGGATCACCGCGTTCCAGCGGCTCATCGGCGACGTGGGGATTCTCTACGTAGAGGTGCGGATTCTCTGGCTCGCCCGCATGATCGAGTTGGTGGAAAAGGAACGGATCAACAAGAAGCATGCGCTCTATACCGAGGAGATGGTTGACATGGGGAAGAAGTTCCTCGAGGAGATATTCTCCGATACGCCGAGCCAGGAGTTTCAGCGCTGGATGAAGAAGGTCCAGTCTGACATCGCTCGAGAGCGACGGGCCCTCGGGCCTGGGAAAGGGTGAAGGGGGACTTCGAAGACGGGAGGGAAGCAACTACTTTTTGGAGAGGAGGAACGTACATGCCGGTGTTTCCCAGCGAGGAATGGATCAAGGCCCTTCAGGCCATCGTCGAGGCGGACGAGGAGTACAAGAAGGCAGGCGCTGATTGGGAAGGCGATATCATCACTATTGTGGAGGCCGAGCCGGGAAAACTCGAGGAACCATTCTGCTACTATTCCAAACCGCATCACGGTGAACTCGTTGAGGCCTGTAAATTGAACAGCCCCACCGAGAGGACCGCGGAATACGTCATCTCCGGCCCGTATTCGGTCTGGAAGGCGATCGTCAAGCGCGAGGCCGACGCCATGCAGATGATGATGAAGGGCAAGATCAGGGTGAAAGGCGACATGCAGAAGCTGCTCAAGTATGCCAAATTTCAGCAGTTGGGCATGAAGGCCCTTCAAAAGGTAGAAACAACCTTTATCGACGATTGAGCGAGGAGCCCTGCATGAGCGAGCCGGTAAAAGGCGTCCTGGTCGATACCAAATTTTTCGCCAGAAGACCTGACGGCACCCTTGAGGTGGTCGGGTCCAAATGCAGGAAGTGCGGCCGGGTGTATTTCCCCAAGAAACGGGTCTGTGTCGATTGCATGGAGTGGGACGGCCTCGAGGTCGTGCCCCTGAGCAAGCGGGGCACGCTGGTGAGCTACTCTGTCTCAAGGGATCCGTTGAGGGGGTTTCCCATCCCGTATGCCTTCGGCTACGTCTTTCTGCCCGAGGGCATCATGCTCTATTCTCTCTTCACCGACTGCCAGCCGTTCGAGGAGAGGCTCAAGATAGGCATGGAGATGGAAATGGTCATCGAGCCCATGGTGACCGACCGCTTCGACAACCCGATCATCTCCTATAAATTCCGTCCGGTCCTCGATGAGAAACACTAGGGCGTCGAACAGGAAGGATGTGCGGACGGCCTTGCCCTCCAATCGTGTGCGTGTGCCACCGGGGGCCCTGCAGGCGCAGGGTTCGGTAAAGAAGGAGTGACAAACTATGCGTGAGGTCTGGATTGTGGGCGTCGGTATGACTCGTTTCGGCAAGCTGCCCCACTACGGTGTCAGGGAGCTGGCCGAAGAGGCCGTTTTCAACGCGCTCAAGGACGCCGGTGCCAGGCCCTCGGACATACAGGTTGCCTACTGCGGCACCGAGGCTATGGCTCCCGATACCCCGATGTTGGTCGGCCAGATCGCCCTGGAGCAGGCGGGCATCACCGGGATACCGATCACCAATGTGGCCAATGCCTGCGGCAGCGGTTCCAACGCGGTACGCGAGGCATGGATCGCCCTGCAGTCAGGCCTCTACGACGTGGCCCTTGCGGTTGGGGTCGAGAAGCTCACCACCCCGTCCCCGGATCAATTTCAGATCCTTGCCCGCCTGGGGGGTGCGGATGCCATGTTGGAAGGCTCCATGGGCTTTTTCCCTCCCGGCGTCTTTGCAATGGCTGCGGTCAAGCACATGGAGCGGTATGGGACGACACGGGAGCAGATCGCCATGGTGGCGGTCAAGAACAACTACCACGGGTCCCTGAACCCCAAGGCCCACTACCAGAAGCCGGTGACCTTGGAGCAGGTACTGAGTTCGAGGCCTGTCGCTTATCCGCTCAACGTTCTCGATTGCTGTCCCATAAGCGATGGATGCGCCGCGGTTGTCCTGTGCGGTGCAGAGGTGGCGCACCGGTTCTCCGGGAAGCCGGTTCGGGTGCGGGCCGCCTCGCAGAAGTCCGGCACCTACAAGGACGACCCCGAACTGGATGCGGACACCACACGCCGGTCCGCTCGCGAGGCCTACGAGATGGCCGGGGTCGGCCCGGAGGATATCGATCTCGCAGAGGTACACGACTGCTTCACCTTTGCCGAGATTCAGCACTACGAGGATCTCGGTTTTTGCCCGAAAGGCGAGGGCGGGCGCTTCGTCGAGGAAGGCCACGCCGGGCTGCAGGGCAAGGTTGCTGTCAACCCCAGCGGGGGGCTCCTCGCGAAAGGGCATCCCCTGGGGGCCACCGGACCGGGTCAGATCTACGAGGTCGTGGAGCAGCTCCGGGGTCGTTGCGGCAAGCGCCAGGTTCCGGACGCGCGCATCGGTATGACACACAACGGCGGCGGCTTCCGGCATGGCGACACCGGCATAGTGACGTGCTTCATCCTCGAGAGGATCTGAGCCAGCGAGGAGCGATCCCGGGCTTGTCCAGCGGTATTCCAGAGGAGGTGATCGCCCGATGCCCGACATTTACATCAACGACTGGCCGCCGTTCTCGCAGCATGACCGCAACCGGCGCAGGAATGTGATCGAGGCGGCACGACTCATGGTCAACGCCGCCATGACCGCCCCCAACGCCGGCGGGGTCCCTCAGATAGAGGCGCACATCCTGTACGGGTACGAAGAACAGCGCCGGCTGGCGAGAAAGATGGAGGAGATGGCATCGTGGAATCCGGTCATGGAGCGCCTCTTCAAGTACGAGGCGGTCATGGTGCGCGAGTCCGATTGCGTGATCCTCCTGGGCGACTACCGTGCCGCGGAGACGCCGATGGATGCCAGTTGCGGGGCGTGTGGCGGGAAAGCCGATTGCTCGTTCCTCTACGAGCGCCGCACGACCGCCATAGGGCAGATCGACATGACGCAACCTCGCAAGGATGTCTTTGTCGACGGCCCGCTCTGCGTGGTCAGAGTCGGCGATCTGGGTTTCGGGATGGGGGCGGCGCTTTTTATGGCGCACAGGCTCCTGGTCGACGCCCGGCCGTTCGCCACCGTGGGGCTTGCCGCCAAACAACTGGGGTATTGCCCTGATTCGCCGATAGTCGTGGGGATCCTCGTTGCGGCCCTGGCAAAGAACCCGTACGTCGATATCAATACCGACTATCATCTGAACAATTTGAGTCGCCTGATCGACTCGGTCCGCAAGCAGTACGCCTTGGCACGCCAGACAGGTGCCGACTACCGTATCTCGGACCCGGGGTATGAGCGGGCCAGGCAGAGGCTCAAGGAGAAGAGGCGGAAAGAGTCTGCGGACGGCGACAAGAAGAAGGAATAGGCCATGGCAGTCTACGACGGGGTCGCGATGGCCCAGGAGGCGCTCCTTGAGGTCGCCAAACACTGCGCCCAAGCGGTGCTCAAGAGCCCCCAGATAACCGGCAGGCTCAGGTTTCACCTCGAGATCGTCACAGGCGAGGATCTCGAGCCCATCATGGGTGCGCTCGCCGCCCTCGGCAAGCTCGACCTTTTCAATATGGCGAGCGCTATGTGCTGGACCAAGGCCTACTATGAAGGCAGGCCGCCGGTGCTGCTCCTCATAGGAGCCAATGCCCGACACTCCGACCTCAACTGGAATTGCGGGGCCTGCGGGTTCGAGACCTGCGGCGAGTTGAACCGGTACGCAGAAAGAACGCCCCCGGACCCACTCTTGATGGGGGACGGGCCTACGTGTCACTGGCTCAACCTCGACTATTCCGCAGGGTGCTGCTGGGCGTGTGCGACGGCCTGGTACCACAATGTGACCAACCGCATCGAGATCGCCTCGGGAATGGCCGCCCGCCACATCGGCTATATGCCGGAATGCAACTATGTCCTGGGACTCCCGCTCGGGCCATGCGAGGACCTTTTTTGGTACAGCAGGTCCGCCTTCCAGGAGTTCGTCAGCTATGACTTGTACATGAACAACTTCGTGGAGGCGTTTCCGAGTCACTTCGCGGCGTTCTACGGGAGCGGGAAGAACGAGATCAAATGGAAGGACGACTGGTGGACAGGACCCAAGTACCGAGGGCTCGAGCCGCCCAGGGACCCCTCGATTGCAGCGTCCCTCAAGAAGGAGGTCATGGAGGATCTCGAGCGCGTCAAACAGAAAAAAAGGGAACTCGAAGAACGGCGACGGAAGGAAGGCGGATAGGTAGTGCGCGAGTGGGCCGGTCCCAGGGCCGGCTCTCCGTGGGGCCAGCCGGACGAGAATTCTACGGTCCGAGGGGTGATGCCCCCGAAAGGACCGGCGAAAGGGAGGGCGATGGAGATCGCGGTCGATTCTCTCGAATGCATCGGGTGCAGGATCTGCGAGTACGCGTGCAATTACCACCACGACGGTGATTGCGCGGCCATCGGTGCGAGCCTCATGCTGCACCGGGCCGAAAAAAAGAACTACTTCGGGATGATGATAAAGCGAGAAAGGAATCTGCTGCTTGCAAGGCCCGAAGGGCCGGAGATCGTGGCCCCGGGCGAGCAGGCAAAGGGTGCAGGGGCGAGCAGCAAGCCCATCCTGATGAGAGCGCCCTGTGACGGCTGCCGGGACGAGCCCGGCGGTCCTCTGTGTATCAAGGTGTGTCCGACCAGGTGTCTTTCGGCCCTCGGGGGCTAGAAAGACGGGGAACGGGCATACGGCAGCAGGTGCGACAGCCAGTGGGTGTGGGTGCCCGCCGAGACGACGGGGCGGTCGTTGCCCGTCGAAGGAGGAGACAGGGGGAATGGAACTGAACAATGTCTATATGGGCAAGATACTCGTCGTCGATCTCGATGCAGGGAGCTGTCAGGAGGAGGAGTTGGAGGAGGAGGCGGTCGAGGAAAGGTTGGGAGGGATCGGCATCAATCTCGCGCTCTACCGCCGCTTCCAGGAGCGAGAGCCCATCATCATAGGTACCGGGTTGCTCACAGGGACCTTTGCGCCGGCGAGCAGTGCGGGTGCAATCACCGCACAAAGCCCTCGCAGCGGCAGGGTGTGTCATACGCCCTTGATGTGGCAGACCGCTGCAGAGCTCAAGTACAGCGGGTATGACTTCGTCGCGATCCTGGGCTCCTCTGCCAAACCCGTACGGATCTGGCTGCACGACGAGATCGCAGAGCTTGCCGATGCCTCGGCCTTCTGGGGCAAGGATGTCTGGGAGACGACAGACGGTCTTCGGCTCGAGCACGGGGACGACTATGTCCAGGTCCTGACCATAGGTCCTGCGGGTGAAAGAGGCCATGAAATCGCCCACGTCTCCGAGAACTACTGGGGCAGCAGGGACATTGCCGGTCTCGGCGCCCTCTTCGGCAGAAAGCGCCTCAAGGCCCTTGCCATGCGGGGCCTTGGCAGTCTGGGTGTTGCAGAGGGGTTCTTCGATGCGTGTGCGCAGCTCAGGGAGAGGATAAGGGCCTCCCACATGGGCGCCCCTCCACGCGGTCTCCTACGCATCCTCGAGGCGCTGGGTGCAGACAAGGGGGCTGTCGAACGGCTCAGTGCGCATGTCCACAGGTCAGAGGCCTCGTTCAACGGCATCTATCCGTTCAACAGCTTCGTGGCGATCGATCAGGATCCCCGCAGACTCGAGGAATTCGAGAGCCAAGAACCCGGGGTCTTGCTCACCGATGTGGCTGCTGCAGCATCGCTCTTGTGCCTGGGCGATCCCATGGCCGTGGCTGCGGCGGCGCGCCGGGCCCTGCGCCTGGGGCTCGATCCGCTGGCATGCGGTGGGATTCTCGCCAGAGTCGGCGTGACCGACCGCCGTCAGGCCGAAGACCATCTCGACAGGATCGCGGACAAGGGCGCCACGCTCGCCGGGGAAGGGGTCGGCCACGTCTACGGTGTCGCGCGGTGGCCCCTCTCGGACGCGCCCGAGGTTCGGCTGATCGAGACACTCGGTACCTTGTGCCATTCTGTTCCGCCGACCCCCGTGTTTTTCGGCTACGAGACCTGCGGGGTCTCCACCGACCCTGTTGAGAGGGCCCGGTGGTGGGCCCTGCTCGAGGCCGGTGCCCTCATCATGGGGATCTGCCCGCTCTCGGTGATGCTGACCCCGGAGCTGTCCCTCGCGTCCATGGCCCACCTCGGCGCTCTGGCCTCTGGTCTCGAGGGGCTCGATGCCGGCCGTCTCGAGGAGGAAGCGCGAAGATGCCTGTCCGAGTCCCAAGAACTGAGCACGCCTGTGGCCCGGATGCCGGATGCGTGGGAGGCCGAAGGATTCACCGAGGCATTGAAGGCCATCATCAATGGGTAACTATACCGGCGGGCAGGGCCGCCGCGGGCAGTGGCCGTTGCGGCTCATGCAGGGCTCGAGGCCCCTTTGCCTCCCTCGGCTGATTCTCCACCGCAGAACCCCTCCACGACAAAACCCCGGGTGCGATCGCCTACGGCACGGAGTGCTGCCGCAGAGGGCCGAGCCGGGTGGCGGCGGGGAGGGACGAGGAGTCTTCTAGAGGTGGCCCCTTTGGGTCTCAAGGGAGCGCATATCGGCGTCTATGTGGGGACCGGCGCATCGCACTCGTGGCTCTGGTTCGTCGATGTGTTGGAGCGATACGGTTGCTCGCGAATCTCCTTTTTGGACGAGGAGGATATACGCAGGTGGCGCGCACACCCGGAGATCCTCGTTATCTCGGGAGGCGACACCTTTGCGGTGGCCGATGCCCTCGGTGCCGAAGGGGCCGATCGGCTCAGGAGTTTCATCGAGAGGGGGGGGCTCTATATAGGCTCGTGTGCCGGTGCCTATCTGCCCCTTCACTCCTCCAAGGAGCCTCTGCATCACTTCAACTTCGTAAAGGCGAGGATCAGGAATCTCACCGGGCGATTGCCGGAGGTCAAGGCTTACCCGGAGAAGTACGCCACGCCGTACGGCTGTTCCTTTGTCTTCCACCCCGTAAGAAACGAGGTGGTCGTGAGAATCTCCGAGGGCTTCCCGATCCATGGCGGCCAGGAGATCGTCGTGCCGGTCTTCGGAGGACCGCCTCTCGAGCCGAGCCAGGACGTCGTGCCCATAGCCCGCTATTGCGGGTTTACGGACCGAACCGTTTTTCTCGCAGACCCGGAGATAGGCCGCGCGGTCTTTCTCGGGGCGACCGCGGCCTGTGAAAAACCCATGGGCCAGGGGCACCTCCTCTTGCTGGGCCCTCACTTCGAGCACCCCGGATTCCCCCGGGGGAACGAGGTGGTGATGCACTGGATCCAGGAGCGCTACAGGAACGACCACGGGAACGATGGTTCGGTGCGGAGCACTCCCGGAGAGGGTGAGAGCGGCCGGGTGGGGTCCTGTGCGGCCGCCGAGTGGGCGAACTTCCTTCGGGAGATAAGCAACGCGAGGATACGGGCGTGGGCCCTGGAGCGGGCCTCACTGTCCTGGCGAATAGGGGCGAAATGGTACGAGCCGGAGAAGATCCTGGTCTTTCTCGAGGCGATCTGGAAGAGACGCACACGTGTTGTGCAGGCGGACGACGACAAGGCGCCCTCCACGGGCCTGCCCGAGGGCCAGTGCCTCACCTCCATCATCGAGAAGGCCGAGGCCTGCAACGAGTACCTGCGGCGCATGACTGCCTTGTCCGAACGCGACGCCGATACGACGCCGATCGCTGAGGCCTTGTTTTCACTGCTCAAACAGATGACGGCGGCGTTTCTCAGCGCGTATTTTCAGTGTGCAGAGAGGGAGGCACGTGGGTACTGAACGCACGCCGGAAAAGGTGGTCCGCTGGGCCATGGTTATCGATCTCCGCCGGTGCATTGGCTGCCACAGTTGCTCGGTCGCCTGCAAATTGGAAAACAGGGTTCCGCTCGGCGTCTTCCGCACATGGGTCAAGATCGTCGAGAAGGGCACCTACCCGGGACTCAGGCGCTTCCATGTGCCTATGAACTGCAACAACTGTCAAAGGCCTGTCTGTGTGGAGGTCTGCCCGGTCAAGGCGACCTATCAGCGGCCCGACGGCATCGTGCTCGTCGATCCTCACCGGTGCATAGGGTGTCAGTACTGCAAGGCCGCGTGTCCGTATGAGGTACGCTACAAGGACCCCCTTCGCCATATCATTTCAAAGTGTTTTTGGTGCCATCACCGGCTCGACGCGGGCCTCGAGCCTGCCTGTGTGGAGGCATGCCCCACGGGCGCCCGGATGTTCGGCGATCGCGCCGACCCGCAAAGCGCCGTCTCGCGGGTTCTGGCCACCGAGGCCACCCAGGTGCTTCACCCTGAGCACGGCACCGGGCCGCAGGTGTATTACTTGGGTCTGGACGAGACGGCAGTTGCGACCTCCCGCATCGGAGAAGCGCTGTGAGTCCCACCCTCCTGTACACGGTCCCTCACCACGCCTCCTTCGGCGTTCCCATAGCTCTCTATATTTTCTTTACGGGCTTGAGCGCGGGGTCGTTTCTCCTTTCCACCCTCTCGTACGGGTTCGGCATGGACCGTTACCGCGCGCTCTCGCTGCCCGGTATCGTCACTGCGTTCGTCATGCTTGCCGTGGCACCGATATTCCTTTTGGTACACGTGGGCCAGCCCCTGCGGGTCTGGCACCTTTTCTTCTTTCTGAATCCTCGCTCGCCCATCACTTGGGGATCGTTCCTGCTCCTGCTCTACCCCGTGCTGTGCCTCCTGTACGGATACGCGACCGTTCAAGGCGACGTGCGCGCCGCCAGAGGCCTGGGGCTTGCCGGCATCCCGCTGGCGATCTCGGTGCATGCCTACACCGGCTTTATCCTCTCCTTTTGTGCGTGCAGGCCCTTGTGGCACACGGCGCTCATGCCGGTTCTGTTCCTCGTCTCGGCAGTGGCGTCGGGGACCGCGCTCATGATTCTCCTCAGCGCTGCCCTGGAATGCACAAGGGCGAGGCGTATCGCACTTGGGGTCGAGACAAAGCGCACGATCGATTCCCTGGCGGTCATCCTCGCGTGGGTGCTCGTCGTGGATATCGTCCTGACCGCCTGCGAGGTCCTGACGGGTCTTGCAGCCGGCGGGCACAAGGCAGAGGCCGTCCGGCTGTTGCTCGACGGCCCTTTTCGCCTGGCGTTTCTGGGAGGCGAGATGGTGCTCGGCAAGTTCGTCCCTCTGGCGGTGCTTGCCGTACCGAGGTTTCGCACAGCGGGCGCGGTGCTCGCCGCCTCCGCACTGGTAGTCGCAGGCATCTTGCTCATGCGGCTGGACATCGTTGTGGCTGGAGAATACATCCCTTTGCTGTAGCGAGAGCGGATATGGGAGACGGGCTGAGCAGGCGAGAGGTACTCCGGGCTGGGCTCGCCGGACTTGCGTTTTTTGCTGCCGGGCCTGGTCCGTGGCCGGGGGGCTCGAAAGCAGAGCAAAGGCGACGGGCTGTCTCGCTCTATACCGGACGGGGATATCCCACCGTCGCGACCACCTGCGGGATGTGTCCTACAGGGTGCGGCATTCTCGTGAGCGTGGACGGAAGGGACATCGTCGGCATAAAGGGCAATCCCGACCATCCGTACAACCGGGGCAGGATATGCGCCTTGGGCTCTGCCGGGCTCAATCTCTTCGACGACCCTCAGAGGATCTCCACGCCGCTTCGCAGGGTTGGCGGCCGAGGGGAGGGCAAATGGAAGGCGATCACCTGGGCAGAGGCCGTGGCCGAGATCGCCTCGAGAGTCAGGAAGGCGCGCTCTGGGACCGGCCGGGATGCGGGTGGTGGGAGGTGGGCCTTTGTGATTTCCAGGGAAGAGTCAGGCAATGGCTGGTTTTTGCGGAGATTCCTTTCCGCGCTGGGGGAGGCAGCCTTCCTTGTCGAGGCGGGCTCGCTGGAGGCGCCTGCCGACGAGGAAGCGCATCGAACAGTATGCGGCTTCGAGGCAGGCATGGCCGATTTTGCCCACGCAGACACCGTGCTCAACTTCGGCGCCGACCTTTTCGGGAGCCCGCGGCATCTTGTTGGGTGCTCTCAGAGACTCCTCGAGGCGCGCAGGAGGAGAGGGACATATCTTGTGACTCTGGACCCGCGCCACTCGGCGACAGCCTCCTCGAGCGATGAATGGATACCGCTGCGGCCCGGGACCGACGGCCTCGTCGCCCTCGCCGTGGCCAAGGTGATGGTAGAGGAGGGGCTGGCCGACCGGGCATTCCTTGCCCGCAATGCGGACGCCGACGCGGCGCGCCTCGAGGAGGCGCTCGAGGGCCTCGATATCCGCCGGGCTGCAGATGCGAGCGGGGTCGATGTCCTGACGATCACCACCCTGGCGCGTCGATTTGCAGGGGAGGGCCGCAGGGGGGTCGCCGTCTATGGCGGCGGGGTCCTCGGTCATGAGATCGGCTGCTCGAGCGCCCAGTGCGTGCTGCTGTTGAACGTGCTCGCAGGCAACCTCGATCGAAAAGGGGGGTATGTGCGCGCGGAGCGCCACCGGTTCGGCGAACTCGCCCCGGAGCCTCCAGCTCGACACCTGCAGCCGCTCCAGGGGACCCTGTTCCAGGAGATCGATCGAGGGGGCCGGTCAATCGAAGGATTGTTCACCTTCGAGGCAAACCCTGCGTACGAGGATCCTGCAGCAGGACGCACCCGGGCCATCCTGGAGAGCGAAGAGGCCGTGCCCTTCCATGTGGTCATGGACTCTTGCATGAGCGAGACCGCACTGCTGGCGGATCTCGTGGTGCCCTCCTCTACGTACCTGGAGCGATGGGGGCTTTTCACAGGGTCCCTCCCCGGGGGCGAACAGTACGTAAGTCTTCGCCAGCCTGTGGTCCCGCCTCGCGGCGAATCCAAGACCCTCGAGGAGGTGCTCGCTGCACTGGCGGATCAGCTCGGCGGGGACGTGCAACGGTACGTCCGGTTCGGGGACGGCGGCCGGTACTACGAGGGCCTTGTCAGGAACTCGGGCGAGTTGGAGAGCGTGGGCGGGTGGCAGCTCTTGAGAGAGCGAGGCGTTTTGTCCCTGCCGCGGCGAGAGGGGCTGGGTGTCGTGCCGGCGGGGGAGGGGGTGGCCGGTGCCGGTGAGGGCCGAAAGGCGAGGTGCGTGGTGCTCCCGGCCATTGCGTGGGGCATTGGCTATCTCGAGTCTCTCCCTTCCCGGCGTCATCAGAGCGGCGAGAAGACGCTCCTCATCTTTTCGACTCCGGTGCACGGGTCCAAGACGGCGGGCTGCAAGTGGCTGGCCGAGATCGAGCACTGCGGCCTGGTGTGGATGCACCCCGACGTTGCGAACTGCCTGGGGTGTCGCGAGGGAGACCGGGTGAGGCTAAGGAGCGCAGAGGGAGCGATCGAGGCGCGCGTCAGGCTTACGCAAGGCATCTACCCGGGTGCGGTCGCGATGAGCGGCGCGGCAGGGCACACTGGGTTCGGTCCTTATGCAGCCGGGGAACCCTTCAAGAGCGAGGATCCTGACAGCGCCCTTGTCTGGTGGGGGAAGGATCTCCCAGGGCACAACCCGAGGCTGCTCGTCTCCTGGAGCCGCGACCCGCGCCGTATGGGACCGCGCTGGATGGATACGGCCGTGACGCTGGAGAAGCTCTGAAGACACGCTCGCGCGGCCGTTCTCGCCCCGCCCGCGCAGGGGGGGTGTTGCAGGGCACAATGAGAGAAGCGTCGAAAGCCAGAGTGAGCCTCCTCGTATTCCTGCTATTCGCTGCGGGTCTCGCAGCAGCGGCAGACGGCCTCTACGGCCTCGTCAGGCACACGCGGGAGAGTAGAAAGGTGTGTCTCAGCTGTCATGAAAAGACCCCTGGTACACGAGGGCTCTGGGATCTTTCACCGGCCCACGCCCGGGGCATCGACTGCCTCGAGTGCCACACCTCGGCGGGCGGGACCATGAAGGGCCGCATCTCGGGGAGGCCCGAGACCATCGACCCGAATTGTATGGCGTGCCACTCCCACATCCTTGAGGCACGGATAGACTCGAGGGTCGTCACCGTCTGCGAGAGGCGAGAACAAGAACACGCTGGAACAGATCAATCCTGCGCCAAGACCCTCGCGCGCTGGCCCCTCGTGGATCTCATGTACACATGGCACGTGGCGAACAGGGTCTGTCTGTGTACCGACTGCCACCGCAATGTGGCTCATGACAAAGGGGAGGCTGGTGTGCGGTACGTCCCCAAGACGGCGTATTGCGCCGGGTGCCACTACCATGCCGCAAAGGATGACTATGCCCGCATGCGGCCGTTGCCGGTCATCTTTGTCGAGAAGAACCCATCCCCACAGGCAAAAGAGGATCCGAGGTGAAGGAGGACAGGAGACCGGGCATGAGGACGCGGGTTCGAGCTACAGACGATGCCTTTTCGGTTCGGCGTGCTGTTCGTCGCCGTACCCCGACCCCGCTGTTCTTGCTCGTAGCGGTCGTGCCGGCCCTTTGCGTGGCGAGTGCAGAGGCGCCTGCCTGGGACGGCGTCCCGGGGGAAGCGGGGGGGGCGGGCCGGGTGGTGCAGGAGGGGACGCTTCAGGTCACCGGCACTTCCGCCCCGGCCCGTGCCGGTGTCGCGGCGATATACGGAACCCCCGGGCGTTTCTCCCACCGCAAAGGCGAGGAACTCGTGCGGTCGACCGGCAAGCGCTGTACGGAGTGCCACATCGGTGCGTGGTACCCAGGGGGTGATTTTTTCTGGTGGGAGCACAAGGCCAAGTGGGACATCCACTGGGTCAGCTTTTCGGTGGCAGCCCTGGTAATGACGACCGGTCTCTACGGGGCGGTCTCGTTCTGGCGCAAGGGCAGGAGCCACTCCCTGCAACACCCTCTGCACTGGCCCTCCATCGGCCGCGCCTTGTTCTGGGAGGTGATTCTCGGCAGGAGGGTCTGGAGGCAGAGCCGGCTCCGGTGGGCGATATTCTTCCTGATCTCGATGAACTTCATCGCGCTGTTCGCTGTCTTCTTGGCCATTGTCGTAACCCGCTTTATCTGCCCCATGACGTTTTTCACGAACGGTCCCGGGGCCTGGGCACTGGACTTTTTCTCCGACCTCTTCGGGCTGATGGTTCTCATCGGGGCAGCGTTGGCGTTGTATCGGCGCACTGTGCGGAAAGAGCCTCATCTGGAGTCCGAGGCAGAGGACCTGTTCTTGCTCTGGATGCTGGTTGCGATCGTGGTCAGCGGGTTTTTCCTCGAGGCCTGCCGGCTTGCCGTGGTGGGGCACTCGTGGCGGGCATATGCCTCGTTTGTGGGGTTCGTCGGGGCACGCATCCTCGCATCGTTCGATATCAGCTGGACAGGGCTTCGGGCCTATGTGTGGGTCGTTCACGCGATCCTTGTGTTCGTATTCATCGCGTACCTGCCGTTCAGCAAGCTCTTTCATGTAATCGCATGCCCTGCCTCGATACTGGCGTCTGCCTCCGAGGCAGCGTACAGACAGCGTCAATGAACAAGCCGGGGGCCGAGCCGATGGGCAGATGGATTCACATGCGCAGGGAACGTGGGCCCGGCTGAACACAGGAGCGGGCTCGCTCGAGAAAAATGGGCATCGGAGGAGACGTTGGCCCGCCGAGAAGGACAAGGGAACGAGGACGTGAGCGATTCGGATGCGCCGGGCAAGACGGCTGAGCGCACAGAGGATGTCTGGTCACTCGGGGAGGAGGCCCCGGCAGAGAAGCGCGAAGAGACGCCGGGCAGGGGTGTTCCCGCAAGGCCCGGGGGCGAAGCAGAGGAGCGCCCCCCTGAAGAGATGAGCACCGCCCCGGGGCTTCTCGAGACGCCCGGAGAGATTCCTGCGAGGATCCCGATCTCCGATTTGAGCCCCCGCCAACTCCTCGAGCTCGACGCCTGCACCAGATGCGGGGAGTGCGTGCTCTGGTGTCCTGTCTACGCCCAGGATTCCAGGCAGGAGCTCACCCCGCGCGCCAAGGCACGGGCATTCCGCAGGATCGTCAGGGCCCAGGAGGGCATCGTGGCCACGCTGTTCCCTCAGGGGACCTGGCTCGGCAGGCGCCTCAACCCGCCGGAGAGGCAAAAGAGGCGCATCGAGGAATTCACAAAAAGCCTTTACGAGTGCAGCACCTGCGGCCAGTGTCACTACAAGTGCCCGTCCTTCATCGACACTGTCGAACTGTGGGAGTCGATCCGCGCATCGATGGTCAAAGCCGGCTATGGCCCGCTCGAGAACCACAAGATCCTCACCTCGAGCGTCAAGGCGTACGACAACCCCTGGCAGCAGCCTCGCTCTACCAGGGACAAATGGGCCAGGAGGGCGCACAAGCAGAGGCAGATCGCCGCCCTGCCGCGGGTTCTCGGCAAGGCAAAGGCAGAGACCCTGTATTTTGTCGGCTGTACGGCTTCGTTCGATGTCAACATAAAGAATGTCGCCGTCAGTACGGTGCGCATGCTCGAGGTCTGCGGGGTCGACTACGGGATTCTGGGGACCCAGGAGAAATGCTGCGGCAGTGTCTTGCTCAGGGTCGGCGACCCGGAATACCGGCGGCTGGCACGAGAGAATATAGACACCTTCAACCGTCTTGGCATTCGCACGCTGGTGACTTCGTGCGCGGGCTGTTACAAGACGATCAGCCAGGACTACCCCAAGGTGGGGGCGATGAACTTCGAGGTCCTCCATATGGTCCAGTTCATCGCCCGGCTCATCGAGCAAGGCGCACTCGTCTTCACAAGGGAAGTGCCCCTGACGGTGACCTACCATGACCCGTGCCACCTCGGCAGGGCCTCCGGGATTTACGAGGCCCCGAGAAAGATACTGACCTCGATCCCGGGGATCAGGTTTGTCGAGATCGACCGGCATCACCAGGATTCGCGCTGTTGCGGGGCCGGGGGCGGGCTCAAGGCAGGGTTCCCCGAGATCCAGCAGAAGATGGCCCAGGCCAGAGTGAGAGACGCCGTCGCGACCGGGGCCACGGATTTCGTGACTGCGTGCCCTTTTTGCTATCAGGGGCTGCTTGTGGGTATCATTGCGGAAAACGCGCCGATTCGCATGCGGGACATCACCGAACTCATCATGCTGGGACTCGGGGAGAAGGAGCTCTAAGGACCGTAGAAAACCCCGGCGGCGGCCGCGCTCCGGCTCGCCGCGAACCAGGCAGGTGCGTTTTCAGCACTGCCGGCCTTCCCTCGCGCCGATGGTCCGGCACGCCGCCCGAGGTCGTCATGGTTCCGCCTTCGGCTGCATTCACCACGCAGGTCTTGGAGTGGCTGCCCCCGGCAGGCAGTCTCCGACGTGTTGCGCTTGCCTCGCCGTGGGCCGTGCTGCTCGAATCCTCGCTCAGGCAACCAGGGTACGGCGAAAGGGACATTCTGTTTCTCGACCCTGTGGCACAACTCGTCGTGCCGGCTGGAGCGGACAGGCTCGCTGTGTCGGCTCTAGGGGGGCCGCCGCAGGAGATCGCCGGGAATCCTTTCGACGCGATCGAGACGCTTCTCCGCGATGCTCGAGCCGGGGCCTGCAAGCCGGGGTGGTTCCTCACTCCGCCGGTGTTCGCTGGCTACATTTCGTACGAGGCAGGCCGGTTTGCCGAGTGCATGCCCCCTGCACGGGCCGAAGGGCCGAACCTCCCGGACGTATACCTCGTCTGCCCGGCGACAATCGTGGTAGCAGACACGGTCTCGGGGACGACCACTGTCTCCACACTCCGGAGGGGTGGCTTCGATGCAGAATCCCTGCTGCGCGACGGCCCACCGGAGAACCAGCGGCCGGGGGCCCTTCCCGAGTGCCTGGAGCGCCGGCCCGGCGAGGTGCAAAGCTCCCTCGATGCCCGGGGCTACATGGCGGCGGTCGAGCGCACGATCGACTACATCCGGCGAGGGGATATCTTTCAGGCCAATATCGCACGCCACCTTTTCATCGACCGAGCCCCTGATCCGGCACTGGTTTACGACCGCCTCGCCCGGCTCTCCCCTGCGCCGTATTCGGCCTGGATAGACCTCGGGTCTGGCAATGCCGTGCTGTCGTCGTC
>Ga0068707_1000767_pt1 | contig 21660 bp, 10 predicted proteins | sample YNPNPMetaG_FD_66600 | JGI IMG/M metagenome (GOLD analysis project Ga0068707, IMG submission 66600) | Anoxygenic and chlorotrophic microbial mat microbial communities from Yellowstone National Park, USA - YNP NP MetaG | ecosystem: Environmental > Aquatic > Thermal springs > Hot (42-90C) >...
GTCAAAGGCCGCACTGTGGTGACCGCACTACTCGCTGCCAGGGAAGCAGATGCCGAGAAATTGACCAGACTTGCAGTCAGAAAATCTTCGCGAATATGATGGACTCTTCACTATAACTATGCAGATTATCCAATATTAAACTCGACTGCAAAGGCTCCACTCTGGTGACAAACTGAACAAACTCGCACCCTGAAAATCTTCGCAGAAATGATCGATTTCTCAATATAGTTATTCAGCGGCCATCTCGGAGACTGCGACCGATTTCGTGGCAAGCAGACGGACGATCACCCGCCCCTGAAGGCCAGCCAGGCACCTTGCAGGAGACAATTGTGCCCCGTTTCGCCTTGATTGGCACTCCCGACCAGGCACACTCCAGTCACGCCGAAAAAGCAAACGCCTATCAGTTAATCAGAGTGTACGGAGGGTTTTGGTCGTGAAAACAACGGCGGTTCTATTGTCGGTTTTCCTCGCCCCTTCCGTGTTTGGCGTCGAACGCTGGGGCATGTTTGAATTCACTCTGCAAGGCCCAGCGTCTGGCAATCGGTATCTTGATGTCCGACTTTCCGCGACCTTCACCCAGGGCGAATGCCGGGTTATGGTGCCGGGGGGAATATGGGGAATGGATCAGTGCGGAAACAGTATGAAGGCAAGAGCCTTGAACGATCCACTAATTTGCGATTGGTGCGCAGATTCTCCAGAATGAAGGAGCGACGATGTCATGCCATGGCACAGCCGGGCCTGGCAGGTGGAGGCTGCTTGACCGCGTTGCAAAACTGGATTCTTTCGGTGCCACCGGGTAGGCTGATGGTCCGGAATCATTTGTGAAAAAGTACCTGTGTTTGGTTTGGGGCGTTGGCCTGTCCCTGGTCTGCCTGGTGGAAAGGGCTTTGCCTGCAGCTCCGACGCCCGTGCCGCGACTGGGGATGAATCTCAGCGGTCCGGCTGACTGGAATACCGAGCTGCCTTTTGTGGATGTGGCGCGCCTGTCGCGGGAGTGGATCAGTCAGAAAAAAGGTCAGCCGTGGGGGAAAGGACCCAAACTTGAGCTGGACGCCCATGGTTACGTGACCCGCCTCGAGCCGGACTGTTTTGCTGAAACGCTCATGTGCACGATTGATGCCGGGCATTACCCATCGGGAGAGTACACCTTGTTGTACGAGGGCGATGGCGACTTCGAGTTCAACAATGGCACGGTCGTAACGCGCGCGCCGGGGCGGATCGTGTTCAAAGCGGATGCTGCCCGCGGAGCTTTCTTTGTGCGCGTGATGCGGGTGAACCCCGCCGATTACCCGCGCAATTTGCGGGTTATCATGCCCGGCTTTGAAAAGACCTATCGCGATCAGGTTTTTCACCCGTTGTTTCTAAAACGCTGGGAGGGCGTGGCCTGCCTGAGGTTCATGGACTGGATGGAAACCAACAATTCAAGACAGCAACACTGGGCCGACCGCCCGAAAATCGAAGATGCCACCTGGACACGTGCCGGCGTGCCGGTGGAAATCATGGTGGACCTGTGCAACCGCATGGAATGTGACGGCTGGTTCTGCATACCCCACATGGCCGACGATGAATACGTGCGCGAGTTTGCCAAACTTGTGAAGGCCCGCCTGCATCCCAAAGCCCGAGTGTACATCGAGTATTCCAACGAATTGTGGAATTCGATGTTCCAGCAGACGCGTTGGGCCGGCGAGGAAGGTCGCAAGCTGGGTTTCGCCGACAAAACATGGGAGGCCGGCTGGCGCTTTAACGCACATCGGTCAGTCCAGATTTTCAGAATCTGGGAGGAGGTCTTTGGCAGCAGCGAACGGTTGGTGCGGGTCCTGGCTTCACAGGCCGCAAACCCTTACGTTTCGGAGCGCATCGTGGAATGGCAGGATGCTTATAAACATGCCGATGCCCTTGCCATTGCTCCCTACATCAGTTGCAACGTTCCACGGGAAGGCAGACAACTCAACGAAGCGATGGTCGCCGCTTGGACAGTGGACCACGCCATGGATTACATGGAAAACAACGCCCTGCCGGAGGCAATCAGGTGGATTGAGAACAGCAAAAAGGTGGCCGACAAGTTCGGCCTCAAACTCATCGCTTACGAAGCCGGTCAACACATGGTCGGCGTTGGCGGCGCCGAAAACAACGAAGCCATCACACGCCTGTTCCACGCCGCCAACCGCCATCCGCGCATGGGACAAGTTTACGACCTGTACTACAAGGCCTGGGAGCGCGCCGGCGGCGATTTACTGTGCCACTTCTCCTCCGTTGCCAAATGGAGCAAGTGGGGCAGTTGGGGACTCATCGAGTATTACGACGAAAATCCGGCCAGGTCCCCCAAGTTCGTTTCGACCATGCGCTGGGCCAAATCCCGCGGCCAGCGGGTCAATGCCCCTTGAACCGCAGGCCCAGAAACATGCTCAGCGCGGCGCAGCCGCAACCGAATGATCGCGGCGAGACAAATGCGTTTGTTCCAGGCTTGGCACTCCGTCGCGCCGAACATTCACCCTGACCACATTTTTCTGTCCTCTATTTTTCTGCCACTCACCACGTCGAACCGGCTGAGGGGCTGCAGAAATCTCGGTGGATTGAAGTTACCGATGTCTTTGGCCGGCAACCCGGCGAGATTTCCGGGTCATAGGCTCCGTTCTGGTGCAACTTTGGTCGGTTGCATTGGCCACGACTTGCCAAATGGATCGAGCGACATCCAGCAACGTTTTCGCGGACGATAGAATCTGTTCGCCACAGCCCTGTAGGTGAAATGGCCATGGTTTGCGGTTTGTGCGGGTAATCGCACTCTCACGGATTGCGCCAAGTTCATCGTCTGGCGATTTTCCCGGCTTGAATTGCAAGGCCAAATTGACTGCAATTCTTGGCAATGAAACGTTGCCGATTAAACCAGCAGGTCGCTCTCGCACTGAGCATGATTGCATGCACCGCCTGTGCTGCTGACCCACAGCCGTGGCAATCGCTCTTCAACGGCAAGGACCTCACCGGCTGGACCGTGAAGTGCAAACCGGCAGACCGCACACGCACATTCTGGAAAGTCGAAGACGGCTGCATTGTTGCCGACTCGATGGCCACCGCCGAACACGATTACATCTGGCTGGTCAGCGATCGGGAGTACTCCGATTTCATCCTGCGGCTGAAATTCCAGGCTTTCCGCAACAGCCCCGGCAACAGCGGCGTGCAAATTCGCAGTTGCTACGACGACACCGCAGGCTGGCTCGATGGCCCTCAAGTGGACATCAATCCGCCCGACCCATGGCGCACAGGCATGATCTGGGATGAAACCCGCGGTGTTCAACGCTGGCTTTGGCCGTCCGTACCCAAAGGCCAGTGGGTCAAACCCGAAATGGCCAACCCAATGCTCAAGTTTTTCTATGCCGACGACACGCCGGCATGGAACGAGCTCGAAATTACCGCCCGTGGTCCCAAATTAAAGGCCGTGCTGAACGGCGTCGAGGTGATCAACTACGACGGCGCCGGGGTCCTTGACGACTCGACGCACCGGGCACGGAACGTTGGAATGAAAGGTCACTTCGCCCTCCAAATCCACACCGGCGATCGCCTCCGGATCAGGTTCAAAGAAATACATGTGCAAGACCTCGCCAAGCCCTGAACCACGCCTCGAGGATTCACCGAGGCGCCTGTAAACGAAGAGACGTGGGCATCATCTCAGCCGGAGTTCTGAAGGCGGTGAATGCTGACGACCCAAGAGGTGTATTGCCTCCTTGCCAATCTGCCCCTCGACATGCAGAATGGAGCCGTCCAGCAGTTGGGCGAGTAGAAACTTGGATCTTGGGCGCGCCTGCCGTTACGCTTGGGCAAAGCGCAGCCAAAGGGGCGAGCGGGGCCATACTGGGATGATCGAAAGCCAGAACAATCTCGCTGCCGGCGATGTGGTCTCGGGACTCGACGGTTCCGAACTCGTCGAGATCCAGCGCGCGACGCCATTTGGCGGCAAGACGCTCGTCGAAGGCGTAGGGCTCACATCACGTCGGATGATACGACGTCCCCTGTCGGCAGAAGAGCTTTCGGCACTGGTTAAAGTTCGCGGCCAACAACGCGGTTTCGACGGGGACGCCGGGCTCTTTCTGCTCGGTGTCGAGGCTGAGCGAATCCGCATCGCGCACCAATTCGACCCACTCTTTGCGGTGAACGCGAGTGTCGTTGATCCGCTGCCGCACCAGGTCGAGGCCGTCTATAGGTACTTGCTTCCGCTTCCGCGGATTCGTTTCCTGCTGGCCGATGATACCGGCGCAGGCAAAACAATCATGACCGGGTTATTGATCAAGGAGTTGAAGTTCCGGGGTGTACTTCAAAAAGTCTTGATCGTCACGCCCGGCGGCCTGACGAAACAGTGGAAGGAGGAAGAACTGCAGGAAAAGTTCGGTCTATATGCGCGCATTGTGAACAGGGCGTCGTTCGATGCTGAACCGGGCCAGTTCTCATGTTACGAAGAGTGCATCTTCATCACATCCATTGATTTCCTCGCGCGGAGCGAGGGCTGTCTCAAGGCTGCATCCGAAACTCAGTGGGACCTTGTTGTGGTGGACGAAGCCCACAAGCTTTCAGCCTACGAGTACGGATTGAAACTCGAGGAAAGCGAACGGTACAAGGCCGTGAAGGCCCTGGCCCGCAAGACCGATCACCTGCTTTTCCTCACGGCAACGCCGCACCGAGGCAGAAGGGACACTTTCCGCCGTCTGCTCCTGCTCCTCGACGAAGATTTGTTCCAGAAGGATGAACATGTCGCAGATCGCATTCGCGAACAGGCCATGCCCTCCCGAAGCTCCGGCGTGAATGACGCCGCAGACGAACAACCGGTTAACAAGGCGTGCAATCGCTTCTTCCTTCGCCGCCTGAAGGAGGAGATGGTCGATTGGGATGGCAAGCCGCTCTTCAAGCAGCGCCATACAAAGACGGTGGGCTACGACCTCACACCGGAGGAAAAGAATCTTTACGATGAAGTGACGCGTTACGTCCGCTCGAAGCGCAAGGAGGCCAAAGCGAAGAGGAACCGGAACGTCGAGCTGACCCTCATGGTCATGCAGCGACGGCTGGCCAGCAGCCTTTACGCCATTACGCGAACCCTCGAGAACCGCCTTCAGGCACTTAACGAAGTTCTCGCCATCCTTCGAGATTCGAGCCGATCCGAGGCCGACAAAAAGCGGCTGCTGCGGGGAGGTGCCGACCCCGGGGATCCGCGCGACATCAGCGAATACGAAGAGCTGACCGAGGAGGAACGGGAGCGGATTGACCAGAGGATCTTCCGCCAGGTTCTGACGGATGATCCCGGTAAAGTCGAGGAAGAGCGTGACGAAGTCATGCGGCTATTCCGGTTGGCTGACAGTCTCAAGCATCATCGAGAGGCCAAGTTCGCAGAGCTTCTTGCCGTCCTCGATTCCTCTGACGTAATCCGTGCCGAGAACGAGAAGCTCCTGATTTTCACTGAGCACCGCGACACGCTCGATAGCCTCGCCAAGCGGCTCGAGGAGAAGGGGTACACGGTCGCCACGATCCACGGCGGTATGGACGTGGACTCCCGCAAGCATGCCCAACGCCAGTTTCGCACGCGTGCCAAGATCATGGTAGCCACCGACGCTGCAGGCGAAGGCATTAACCTCCAATTCTGTCGCTATCTAATCAACTGGGACATCCCGTGGAACCCCAACCGACTCGAACAGCGCATGGGGCGCATCCATAGGTACGGGCAACCCGCAGACGTATGGGTCTATAACCTGGTCGCCCAGAACACGCGAGAGGGATCAGTTCTCCAGAAGGTGCTCTCCAAGCTGGACGTCATGCGAGAGCAGATGGGGTCTGATCGGGTTTACGACGTGATCGACGAGTGGCTTGAGGATGTCCCACTCGTGCGGTTGATCGAGAATGCGATCGACGCGGAGGATGAATCCGCGAGCGCTCGGGAAACCGATACCGCACTGACGACGGCATCCAACGAGAGAGCGGAGCGGCTCATGGCCCTTCAGAGGAAGACTTCGTTGGCTTCACCTCTGGACTTGCGCTCCGCGCGGGAGCTGCGAGACGCATCGGACGAACGTCGTCTGCAGCCGCTGTTCATCCAGCGGTTCTTCGAGCGGGCATGGAGGGCTTGTGGTGGTACGGTGCGCAAGGACGATCATTTCCCTGTGTGGCACATCGGCCCAACACCGACAGCCCTTCTCGAGCTTGCTCGCGACCGGCGGCAGCCTCTGTCAGAGCATTACTACACACCATTTGTCTTCGACAAGCAGCTCGTCAGCGTCGCAAGCCAGGTACGCGTGCCCGAGGGCACGAAGCTCATGGGACCCGGGCATCCGCTGTTCGATACCCTGATCGATTGGGCGATTCGCGAGGCACGCCAGGCCTTCGCCAAGGGCGCAACCCTTCTCGATCCAAACATCGCAAAACCGCAGCGGATCTGGCTCATCAGGTCGACGATTGAGGACGGCCTCCGAGCGTGGCGAGGAGATCGGCGCATGCCACCGGCGCACGAGCGCCTGGCGGTCGTAGTTCACGATCATACTGGCATTCACACGACCTCGCCCTCCTATTTGCTCAACTGCATTGCTCCGGAGACCGGCGTACCGGTACCCGACGTGGAATCCAGAGCCACGGAGGAGATTCAGGCGTGGGCGTATGAGCACATCACGGAACGGCAGCTTGACAAGGTAAAGGCCGCCCGAGCCGAAGAATGCCATTTGCGCCGGCAGTACCTGACAACGGCCTTCTCGGACCTCATCCTCGAACTCCAAGAGGAACTGAATAATCTTCAGCAGGCGCAGCTCTTCGGCGAGGAAAATCACGAAGAGGAGGATCGCCTGCGACGGCGGATCGGGGATCTCAAAGCACGAAAGGCGGAACGGCTGAAGGAGCTCGAGCTAATGATGAAGCTCAGCGCCAATCTCCCAGAAATAGTCACCGAGGCCGTTATCTTCCCCGTTCCTGTGCCGACCGTGAAAACAGAGGGCAGAGCTCTGCCAAAGGGCCTGCCGATGCGCCGTGATGAGGAGGTGGAAGCCGTCGCCATGGATTTGGCCATGCGGTACGAGCGAAGCCGAGGATGGACCCCGACGGATGTAAGCTTGGAAGGAGAACATTACGACATTCGCTCGGAGGGGCCGGCCGGAGAGAAACGTTTTATCGAGGTCAAGGGCCGGGCGGAGTCCGGCGCCATCGTCCTGACAGGCCCGGAGTTGGACAAGCTTCGCCAGCTCGGGCCGCGAGCCTGGCTTTACATAGTCACCTTTTGCAAAGACGAGCGACCGAGACTCCGTATAATCCAAGACCCGATCTCGAAGCTCAATCCGCAGATGCTGTACCGCCAGGTCCAGTTCCTCGTCGAAGAAGACGACTGGGCACAGCAGGGTGAAGAGGTTGTGGCCCCTCCGAACACCAAGGCGTGCGACTCATGATGACGAAAACCGAGCAAATTGAGAATGCTTTAAATCTTCCATCCGGGGCACGCTTCTATAGGTGTGCGCTCCAGGTGAATCCTCACCACTATAGCGAGACGTATCGAGGGCGGATTTCGAATAGGGACGGCGCGAGCCACGCCCGAACGATCGTAGAGAAGGCCGCGGAGCTCAAGATCGACCTGCTTGCTATTACCGATCACAATAGTGCGAGCAGTGTGGGAGCGTTCCGAGTGGCAGCGAAGGGAACAGACGTCCACATTTTCCCGGGTTTCGAACTGGCTTCCAAGGAGGGGGTCCACGTTCTCTGCATTTACGGTCCTGATACCCCCGAAGAGGTTCTGAATCGCTACCTTGGGGCATTTGGCATTACGGACACCGAGCCCTCGACGAAGTTGGCGGACCAATCCTTCTCCGACATCCTCGCAAAGGTTCGGGAACACGGCGGCATCGCTATTGCGGCGCACGCTACAAATGATGGGGGACTCCTCCGTGTCTTGACGGGCCAAGCCAGAATTCGTGCCTGGCGGGACACGAACCTCCTTGCCGTGCAGATCCCTGGCACCATTGGGGACTTGCCACAGGAGGTGCGGCAGATCGTCGAGAACCAGGACCCGAATTACCGGCGCGAGCACCCCGCCGAAGAACGGTTGGCCATTGCGGTTGTGAACGCGAAGGACGTGATCAAACCTGAGGACCTCGAAGATTCCGCGGCGACGTGCTGGATCAAGATGTCCGAGGTCACCATCGAAGGACTCCGGCAGGCCTTCCTCGACCCGGGCTCGCGCATTCGCCTCAATCCCAAAGCGGGGACATTGGAGCCAGAGCGGCATGCGGAATTGGTCGCCTTGGCCTGGGAGGGTGGGTTCTTGGACGGCGTAGCCATTCACCTGAACCCCAACCTAAATGTACTTGTGGGTGGCCGCGGGACGGGCAAGTCCACGGTCATCGAGAGTATTCGGGCGGCGCTTGGACTACAACCGGTCGGCGACGATGCGCGCTGGGCTCATGAGGGAATCGTCCGCCAAGTGCTACGCAGCGGCACCAAGATCTCGCTTCTGGTTCGGGTGCACCGCCCCAGCCGCAGGGAATACCTAATCGAACGCACCATCCCCAACCCGCCGGTGGTCCATGACTCCGACGGGTCGGTGTTGAACCTGGCGCCGTTGGACATCCTCCCGGGGGTCGAGGTGTACGGCCAGCACGAGATATCCGAGCTGACCAAAAGCCGCGAAAAGCTCACCCGGTTGCTCGACCGCTTTGTCGAGCATGACGAATCGCTCGACCAGCGGAAAGCGTCGCTGAGCCTTGCTCTCCAGAAGAACCGCCGTGACTTGTGCGAGACGCGCATTGAAATCAATTCCATCGAGGAACGGCTCGCCTCGCTTCCGGCGCTGCAGGAAACCCTCAAACGATTCCAAGAGGCAGGTCTCGAGGATCGGCTGCGGGAGCAGAGTCTGTTGGTGCGTGAAGAGCGCGTGTTGGGCTCGATTCCCGAGCGCCTCGCTCCTTTCCGTGAGGCTCTCGAGACCTTGAAACGGGAGCTCCCGATCGACCTCACGTTTCTGTCGGAGCGAGCGCTGAAAGACCTCCCGGGCAGGAACATCCTTTCGGAAGCAAACGAGGTGCTTGCCGCTCTGGACCGAGACCTCGCACGCATCGCAAAGGACCTGGACGAGGCACTCAAACGCGCCGACGATGGAATTGCACGTGTGCACTCGGCCTGGGAGACACGCAAACAACAGGTTCGCGAGGCATACGAAACCATTCTCCGTGAACTCCAGAAGACCCGTGTGGATGGCGAGGAGTTTATCCGGCTTCGGCGCCAGATCGAGGAGTTGCGCCCGCTCCAAGAGCGCCTCGCGCTGCTGAAACGTCTGGAGAAGGACCTGGCCGACAAGCGTGGGGCGCTTCTGGCCGAGTGGGAAGACGCCAAAGCCAAGGAATTTCGGGCCCTGGCCAACGCCGCCAGGACCGTCAACGAAAAACTGCGCCATCGAGTACAGGTCGAAGTCACCGCATTTGGAAATCGCGAACCTTTCTTCAAAATCCTCCGCGAGGAGATCGGCGGCCGGATGGCAGAGGCGATCGACAGCCTGCGGAAAGTACGCGATTTCTCCCTGACGCACTTTGTCGGCGCCTGCCGGGCTGGGCCCGATGAGCTAATCAAGGCATACGGTATCACTCCTGCTCAGGCAGACCACCTCGCCAAGGCCAGACCGGAAGTGTTCATGCAGATTGAAGAGCTGGAGCTCCCGCCCACTACAACGATTCATCTCAATACCGCGCCGCCGGGGAGTCCCCCGCATTGGCAGGTGCTGGAAGATCTTTCGACCGGCCAAAAGGCGACCGCCGTACTCCTCCTCTTGCTGCTCGAGGGGAACGCGCCGCTCATCGTGGACCAACCAGAGGACGACCTCGACAACCGATTCATTACCGAAGGAGTCGTGCCTCGCATGCGACAGGAAAAACAACGGAGACAGTTTGTTTTTTCGACACACAACGCCAACATACCGGTGCTGGGGGATGCCGAACTGATCCTCGGGCTCTCGGCGTCCGGCGAAGCAGAAGGCGGACGCGCGTGCATCTCCCCCGAGCATATGGGCTCGATCGATTCGCCCGCCGTGCGCGAGCTGGTGGAGGAAATCCTCGAGGGCGGTCGCGAGGCGTTCGAAACCCGACGGCGGAAGTATGGTTTTTGACGAGAAGCCAAATGACCCGCGCTGAGCTGATAGAAATAATCAAGAACGGCGAGAACTCCGGTGTCGAGTTCAAGCTGGACGATATCCGCCCTGAAAAGCTGGCCGAAGAAATGGCTGCGCTCCTGAATCTGGAGGGCGGCCATATCATCCTCGGTGTCGCCAATGATGGCACTGTATCTGGCCTCACCCGCGATCCCAAGCGCGCCGAAGAATGGGTGATGGAGGTTGCGCGAACCCACGTCCGCCCACCCCCCATTCCGTTTTGGGAAACGATCGAGTGGGAACCCGGGCGACTGGTGGGCATTGTATCTCTCCCGGCCGATGCCCCAGACAAGCCCTACAAGGCAAAACGCGGCTCCGCCTGGGTCACTCAGGTTCGCGTCGGAACGACCACGCGCGATGCCAGCGACGAAGAAGAACTGCGTCTGTACCAGCAATCGGGGCGTTTGCAATACGATCGAAAGCCTGTGCCCGGTTCGTCGTTCGACGATCTCGACTTACGACGGTTGACCAATTACTTCCAGCACATCAGGCAGCAGCTTTGCCCTGCCGAGACGGATCGCGGGGCTTGGACGCAATTGCTTCTCAACACTGAGCTAATGATCGAAGACCGCGGCCGTCAAATGGCCAGCGCCGGTGGACTAATCCTCTTTGGGATTCGACCCAACAAATTCCTGCCCCAAGCCGGCATTACTGCCGTTGCCTATCCGGGAAATAGCAAGGACTATGCAGCCAAAGAAAGAGCCTCGCTCCGTGGTCCAGTGGTTTCCCTTTTCGCGGCGCCCGCACAGAATCGCAGCGAAATGTACCCGGAGATGCTCGATACACCCTTCGCAAGAACGGCCCTCGTCGAGGCCGGCGTGATCGAACAGGCTCTCGACTTCGTTCGCCGGAACATCCGGGTTACCGCTTCAATCGACAAAGGCGGGCGGCGCCAAGAGGTTTGGGATTACCCAATGGAAGCGGTGCGCGAGGCCATAGTGAATGCCATCGCGCATAGGGACTATACAATCACCGTTGCGGACGTCGAGCTGTCCATTTACGCTGACCGCATGGAGATCATCTCGCCAGGTCGCCTTCCCAATACCGTCACCGTCGAGAAGATGCGGGCCGGCTATCGCGCCTCGCGCAACGAGCTCATTAAGGAGATTCTTCGTGACTATCGTTACATCGAGGCTACCGGAATGGGCGTACCGCGGAAGATTATTGCCGGCATGCGCGCTCACAACGGGACCGAGCCGGACCTCATCGAGGAAGCAGACCGGTTCATCGTCCGCCTGTGGAGGGAGCCCCATCAGCGATGAATAGTCCACACAACAATGCTGGTGGTTGCCACCGCCTCATCGAGGTGGCGTTGCCGATCCGGGAGATTTCAGCCGAGAGCGTGCGGGACAAGAGCCTGCGGCATGGGCACATTTCGACGCTGCATCTATGGTGGGCGCGGCGGCCTCTGGCTGCGTGCCGGGCCGTCGTTTTCGCCTCGGTCGTGCCTGATCCGGACGATCCGAACTGCCCCAAAGAGTTTCGCGAAGCCGTTCAGCGGTTGCTGAAGGACAAGCTGCCGAGCATCCTGAAAGCTTATCGAGACCGGAGTGGATGGGTGAACGACCCGGACCCCTACAAGCCGTATGAGGGCATTCCCGATACGCTGCGAAATCGGCTGCTGACGTTCATCGCAAAATGGTCTGCCAAACAACGGGCGTTTGACCGGGGCGAAACCGACAAAGAGCCGAAGCCCGCCGAGATGCTCGACGACCGTTCCCTCGTGAAGTGGGAGACGTCGGACCCACAAAACCAGCAAGGCCGGGAAGTCCTGCGCATCGCTCGGGAACTGGTGCGCATCGCCAACAACGGCGAGGCTCCGACGGTCCTTGATCCTTTCGCCGGCGGCGGGGCGATCCCGCTGGAGGCGGCCCGGCTGGGATGCCAGGCGATCGCCAATGACTACAACCCCGTGGCCTATCTCATCCTCCGTGCAACCTGCGAGTTCCCGCAGAAGTACGGCAAGAAGCTGGCGCACGATGTCGAACACTGGGCCAAGTGGATTCTCGAACGGGCGCGGGAGAAAATAGGCCATTTATACCCACCGGGGAAAGATGGTCGGCCCGTGGTCGGTTACTTGTGGGCGCGCACCGCGCCGTGCTCGAACCCCGCGTGCCGGGCGGAAATTCCACTTCTGCGCAGTCTGCTGGTCTGCAACAAGGATGCGAAGCGCATCGCGCTGACCATGACGAAGCATGGAAAGGAAGTCCGCTTCGGTATCGCCAAAGGCCGGGACATACGAGAAACGGACGGGACCATGCTTGATCGCGGGGATTGCCGCTGTCCGATCTGCCAACAGGTCACGCCCGTCGCCGATCTCCGGCGCGCCGGATGCGAGGGCCAACTCGGCGAGCGCATCGTCGCCGTCATCACCGACACCCCGCAGGGCAAGGAGTATCGCCCGGTCGAGCCCGGCGACCTGCAAGCCTTTGAGGAAGCGGCCCGGCTCGCCCGGAACGTCGAGCGACCGAGCGAGCTGATCAGACCAGAGGTCACCCAGAGCGTTGAGCGGGTTGCCAATCGCGGCGACATAACAGTGCACCTCTACGGCATGAAAACATGGGGATCACTGTTCAATCCCCGGCAGCTCCTCGCCATGCAGACCTTCGTCGCCTGCCTCCACGAGGCGCTCGAGGAGATGAAGCGGGAGATCGACGAAGACGAGTACCGCAAGGCCGTCGGCGTGTGCCTGGGTTTGTGGCTCAGCCGGAACTCGATGCGCATGGGGACCGTCGGCCGCTGGGACATCGGTGGTGAGAAATTCCAAACCCCTTTTGACGCGGCGCGGCTGCCCATGAAATGGGACTATCCGGAGGCCAACCCGTTCTGTGGCGTTACCGGCGGGTTTCTGAACCAGCTCGAATGGATCAAGGCGTTTATCGGTCGCGAGACCGACGGCGTCGCTGTGCCGGCCCGCGTGACGCGCGGCGATGGCGCCGCTCTTCGACTGGAGACGGAGGCCGCGGACGCCACGGTCACCGATCCTCCTTACTTCGATGAAGCCGCCTATGCGGATCTTTCGGACTTCTTCTATGTTTGGCTCAAGCGCACCGTCGGCGACCTGCTTCCAGAGGCCTTGGCCACGCCACTAACGCCAAAAGCCGACGAGGCGACCGCGCTCAAGCACCGCCACGGCGGCGACGGTGTCGCGGCAGATAAGCATTTCACGGACAAACTGGGGCAGGTTTTCGCCGAGGCGAAGCGCGTCACTAAGCCGGGAGGTTTGTACTCGATCATCTTCGCGCATCAGGAGACCCAGGCATGGACAGCGTTGATCCGGAGCCTGTTCGCCGTAGGACTTACGATCGATGCGACATGGCCGATCGAGATGGAGATGAAGAACCGCATTCGCGGCCTGAACTCTGCGGCGCTCGAGACGAGCATTACCGTCATTTGCCGCCCGCGTGTGGCGGGCAGCGCAGCGTCGTTCAAGGATGTGCGACGGGAGATTGACCGGGTTGTCCGTGAAGCCGTTCGTCGGTTTTTCGATATCTATGGATTTCGTGGCGCTGACCTGATCGTGGCCTGCTATGGCCCGGCGGTCGGCGTGTTCGGGCAATATGAGCGCGTCGAGCGCGCGGACGGTACACCGGTGGAAATCCCGGAGTTGCTCGAGTTCGTCAAGGAGTCCGCGCTGAAAGCGATTGCTGGCGAGTTCACCGGCGATCCGCTGTCGCGGCTCTACTTCGTCTGGGCCAACCTCTACGGCGTCGGCCAGCAGGCGTGGGACGACGCCCGTCTGGTTGTGCAGGTCGGCGGCGACAGCGAAGACGCGATGGAGATTGCCCGCGTCCGCGGCCTGTTCGTGGTGGACGGCGCGAACTGCCGGCTGGCCCTGCTCGCCGATCGGGCGGACCGGAAACACTTGGGCGACAACGCCGACGCGCCGCTAATTGATCAACTTCATCGCGCGATGCGGCTGTGGAAAGAGGAGAAGCGGGACGAGTTGGTGGACTACCTGAGGCGCCATAAACTGGCTGAGCACGGCCCATTCTGGAAACTGGCCCAGGCGCTATTCGAGGTCTTGCCGCGTGATCTGGAAGATTGGAAACTGATCAGCGCCCTGCTGGGCGAGCGCCCGACGCTGCGGGCCGAGTGCAAACAAGCCGAGGGGCACATGGATCTCTTTAAACGGTGATAGAAGGAGCCGACTATGGAAGTTACACCCGACAAGAAAAAACTCATGACCCTCGTGGAGATGGCTGTGGACGGGGACCTGGCCCTGCCAGAGTTCCAGCGGAACTTCGTCTGGTCCATCCCGGACGTCAACGACCTGCTGCTCTCCATCTTCAAAGGGTATTTCATCGGAACATTCCTGGTCCTGCGCACGGGTCGGGGGCAGAGCCCCTTCGGCTTTCGCGGTTTTGCCGGGGTGAACGGACGAACGTCCGACAAGATACCGGTGTGGCTGGTGTTGGACGGCCAGCAGAGGATTACGTCTCTCCACTACGTGTTTGCCGCCCCGCCGCTTCCCCTTAAGTACACCAAGCACCCCTATCGGTTTTTCCTGCACCTGGACAAACTCCGCCCGGAAAAGGACGGGGATTTGCCGGACGACCTGATATTCTGTGAGCGGGCCGACCACTGCGCGAAGTACTTTGAGGCGGAACATCAATTCGCGAACCATCTACTGCCGCTGACCGAACTGCGGCATTGGGTCGATTGGCAGAGCCGATATGAACGGTGGCTTATCGAGAAGGACCGCGACGCCTATTTCAAAGAGTACCATCCGCGAGTGAAGCGCATATGGGAGGGGGCCATAGGCGAGCTTCAGTCGTTTCTGGTACCGGTCATCGAGGTGCCGCCCGTCTCGGACAACGATGCCAGAGGCATCTCGGAGATTTGCGCGATCTTCGAGAAGATCAACAGCACAGGAGTCCGCCTGTCCGTGTACGACCTTCTGACCGCACGGCTCTACAAATATGGGATCAACTTGCATGACCTGTGGGAAGAAGCGGTCGATAAGCATGCGCAGATTGAGGCATTCTCCGGCGAGAACGCCGATCCTGACCCCTACGGCCTGTATGTTTTACGCACTCTTGCCTTGTTGCGAGGGCAGGAAGTCCGGGCGAAGTTGCTCATCAACCTGTCGCCAGAGAATTTTGCCGAAGACTGGCGCCTCGCCGCCGCGGCGGTGGAGAATGCGCTTGAGCGGTTGATTGCCGTCAACCCTGACGGCTTTGGCGTTTTCGACCAGCGCTGGCAGCCGTACTCGACGCTCGTCCCCGTGTTGGCGGCGGCGCTGCACACGTTCAAGCCACTTCATCGGTACCGAAGCGCAAGCGGCAATGGAACGAGACGAGTATGAAGCCTTCTTGGTAGCCCGCGAGAAGGACATTCTGAAATACCTGCGGAACTTGTTGGAGCCGGCGCTATGAGCGAACAACTAAAACCCTGGTATGCAGTCACAACTCCGCACCAAGACATCCGCGAAGGACGCCTTGCGGAGGCGATTTTCGCCGCCAATCTCTGGGCGGTTTTCCAAGGTACGGCACCCGAGGTTTACCTCGATCCCGAGCAATTCTTCCGCAAGACGTATCTCACCACAGGACTGTCCAACGTGCTGAGTAGGATTGCGGTAGCGCTGCGTGGCGGAGGCGAGAGCGGAGACCGGATCATCAGCCTGCAGACCGCCTTCGGCGGCGGCAAGACCCACACGCTCGTCGCGCTGTGGCATCTTGCGAAACACGCGGATCGGTTGAATACATCGCCCCATGCAGAGCAGCTTCGAAAAGCTGTCGGCGGACGACTGCCCGCGGGAGCGAAGGGTGTTGCCGTATTCACTAACCAGACCTGTGACGCGACCCAAGGACGCAGGGTCGGAGATGATGTCCACCTGCGCACGTTGTGGGGCGAGCTGGCCTATCAGCTCGGCGGCAAAGCGCTCTACGAGCGCGTGCGGGCAAACGACGAGAGCCAGCGGGTGCCGCAGGGGATTTTCGTGGAGGTTTTGCGGGAAACAGCCCCATGTCTGATTCTGCTCGATGAACTGGCCGATTATTGCGTGGGCGCTGCGGCGGTATCCGTCGGCGATACGACGCTGGCAGATCAGACCGTCTCGTTCATCCAGCAACTCACCGAGGCCGTTCAGCAGGTTCCGGGCGCGGTTGTGGTTGCAACGCTGCCCGCAAGCAAGTACGAGGTCGCCCAGAGCGAGAAAGGGCAGGAAGTATTCGTGACGCTCGAAAAGCGCTTCCAGCGCCTCGGCGCCGATGTCAAGCCGGTGGCTGATGAGGAAATCTACGAAGTTGTCCGGGCGCGGTTGTTCGAGTCTGTTGCACCGCAAACCGATCCGCAGTATCCGAAGGAGGTCGCCCAAGCCTATCAGGCGATGTACGCCGCCCACGCAAACGAGGTGCCACCCGAGGCCACCAAGAACACCTACCGCGAGCTGATCGAACGCGCCTATCCATTCCACCCAATGCTCATCGACGCACTCTACACCCGATGGGGCAGTCACCCCGACTTCCAGCGCACACGGGGTGTTCTGCGCCTGCTGGCGAGCATCGTGGGGGATCTCTGGAACCGTCGCCACAACACCGCAGAGATCCAGCACCTCATTCAACCTTGCCATGTCCGGTGGTCTCTGGACCCGTTGCAGGCTGCCCTGACACGCCTCTGGGGGCCGGCCTACCAGTCGGTTGCCGCGGCTGACGTGGTCGGCGAAAGGTCCAATGCCGCCATCTTTGACGACGAGCGCGGGGGCGACTACTGGCACCAAGCCATCGGTCAGGGATTGGCTTCAGCCATTCTACTCGGGTCGTTCGGCGGCAAGGGGAGCCGGAGCGGATTCAGTTCAAAAGACCTGAAACTCGCGTGTGCCCGGCACGGCCTGAATTGGAGCTACACGGACGGGGCTTTGCTGGAACTGGAAAACCGCTGTTTCTACCTCCACACAACGGCCGCCGGCAGCCTCGGCAAGCGCTACTGGTTCGGCATCAAGCCCACGCTCAACAAGTTGGTAGTCCAGTATCGTCAGCAAAACGCCAAGCAAAACTTCGACGAAGCGATCTTGGAGGACCTCCGCACCGAATCCCAAAAGCAGACGCTCGCCGGTGCAACTTGGCGCGTTATTGTCAACCCCGCGGAAGACCTGCCCGAGCAAAAATCGCTCACGCTGTTAATCCTGCCGCCCTCCCTCGCGTGGGACGAAAACGGTGGTGCGAAGGATGCGGTTCTTCAGCGAGTTAAGTCCATCAGCCTCAGATGCGGTGGAAAAGACCGGCTCTACCGGAACACGCTCGTCTTCCTGCTGGCAACAGCACGGGGCGCGGCCAGGCTCCGGCAAGCACATCGGGAACGGGCTGCACTTGAAAGCCTGCGCGCAGACTACTGGGACCAGCTCGACGACGTCCAGCGTGATGATCTCCAAAAGCGTTTGGAGATAGCGCGCAAGGCCACCCTCGAATCGCTTGGCCCCGCTTACACGATTGTCCTTCGCATGAAAGGTCAGGACGTCGAGACATGCTCTCTCTCGGACGTTCGGAGAACCTTCCAAGAACACCTCGCCTACCTGTGGAAGGTCCTTACCGAAGATGAAGAGTGGATCCTTCGTTGCGTCGGGTCGGTGACGCTCGAGAGGGCCGGATTGGTTCCAAAAGAAGGTGGGCTGCGGCTGAAAGATGCCGTCGAAGCCTTCCTTCGATTCACGGACAAGCCCATGATCGCGACGCGGCAGGCCGTGACCGCCGGGCTCGCGCAAGCCTGCGCCGATGGCTTTGTAGGCATCGGCCGAGGCGCGAGCCTCTCGACCCTTCAGGTCCGCTACTGCAAGCAGTCGGTAACCTTGGACCCAAGTGAGGATGGCGTCTGGATCATACCTCCGTTCACAGCGGACTCGGCCAAGGCGCCAACCTCAGAAGAAACCGCGAGAGCGGCTGTCGGAGTTGGAGCATGGAGGGTCACCGACGGAACCGGGATGAACATCAGCGACGCCGAGGGCTCAGCTACAACGACCACAGCAAAGTCCGCGGCCAAGGGTACGGTTCGCCGCTTGGTCGTCCGCGGTGACGTGGCGGTCGAGAACTGGGGCGAGCTGTTCCGTTGCTTCGTCAGCCCCGCCGTCCGGATGAATCTGAAGAAGCTCCGCCTCGGGGTTCAGTTCGAGATGGAGATCTCGGAAGATCAGCAACTGGACTCGAACAATCCAACGCTCAAAGCCATGAAGGAGGCCGCCAGACAGTTGGGACTGGAACTGGAGATTGAAAGCTAGACCTTTCCAGAACGTGCACCATGCTCCAATCGGAACGGTTGGCAAATGAACCTGTCCGATTGTGACTTCGCACCTTGAGGATCGATCGTTGCGAATGGACGTTGCTGGCGCCGTCCCTTACACGATGAGTCGCAAGCACGGGGACGCAGCACGACATTACTCCACATTGTTGATCCCATCAGGTTTTCGGGTGCCCCAGCGACAGATTCGGAGCGCACGCAGTTTGCGTGGCAACTTCGACGCCATTAGCAAGTCTCTCAATTGCAACGCCGGAAAGTGCGATCTCCAATACCCAGTCACTCGGTATCTGCCGGAGATGGATCAGACACAGGGTTCTGCCTGCCGTTTTGCCGGCATTGTACGTACTTGAGCGGATCAGTCTGCTTGGACGCCCCTTGCTATGCGGTCTCCGGTTTCTTTGTCGATGTTGCGCCAGTACTCGAGCGCACGTTTCAATACGGGTTCGGACACGCCCGCTTTCAAGCTGCCAACCACGTTGGACACCAACCTGGCGCGCTGGGCGTCGTCCATGACCTTTCGCACCAAGGTGCCAGCCTGACTGAAATCGTCATCGCCCTTGCGCTTGCTGTAGGCAGTGCGCATGAAATCGCCACTGGCACTCCAAACGGCCAGCTCCGGATATCGCGCAGGGTCGGCTTTCGGGCCGCCCTTCGAGTTCGGTGCATAGACTGGATCAGAGACCTTGTCGATTCGCATGGCGCCGCCCTTGCCATAGCTGTGCACGGGGCATTTCGGGCGGTTGACCGGAATCTGCTGGTAATTGACACCCAGCCGCGCCCTGTGCGCATCGGCATAAGCAAACAACCGTGCCAACAACATCCTGTCTGGACTCGGTCCGATGCCGGGGACCATGTTGGCCGGGTCGAATGCAGCCTGTTCAATCTCAGCAAAAAAATCTGTCGGGTTACGGTCAAGGACGAGCTTGCCGACTTCGTGCAGCGGGTAATCCGAATGCGGCCATACCTTGGTCAAATCAAACGGATTGAACCGATAAGTTTCAGCTTCATTGAAAGGCATGATTTGCACTTTCAACGTCCAGCTCGGATGGTCCCCGCGCTTGATGGCATCAAACAGGTCGCGGCGGTGACAGTCTGGATCCTTCCCGGCCAAATAATCACCCTCTTCCTGGGTGAGGTTCTGGATGCCCTGGTTTGTTTTGAAATGGTACTTTACCCAGAAACGCTCGCCCTTGGCGTTGATCCACATGTAGGTATGGCTCGAGTAGCCGTTCATGTGCCGGTAGCTCCGAGGAATGCCACGGTCGCTGAACAAAATGGTGACCTGATGGGCGCTTTCCGGGGAAAGAGTCCAAAAATCCCATTGCATGTCATTGTCGCGAAGGCCATTGTCGGCGCGCCGTTTCTGCGAGTGAATGAAGTGCGGAAACTTCATGGGATCGCGCACAAAAAACACCGGCGTGTTGTTTCCCACCATGTCGTAGTTACCCTCGGTTGTGTAAAACTTGAGAGCGAAACCGCGCACGTCACGCCACGTGTCTGGACTTCCACTTTCACCGGCCACTGTTGAAAACCTTGCAATTACCTCCGTCTTCGTGCCCGGCTGGAAAACTGCCGCCCTTGTGTAAGCGCTGACGTCGCTTGTTACATGGAAGAACCCGAAAGCGCCGGAACCTTTGGCGTGAGGCTGGCGATCCGGGATCATCTCCCGGTTGAAATTGGCCAACAATTCCAGGAGATAGTGATCCTGCAACAGAATCGGGCCATCCGGTCCCACGGTGAGAGAAAACTCGTCACTTGATACAGGTATGCCCGAATCCTTGGTTGTGGGCTTGTGCTGATTGTCTTTCATGTCAATGAGTCCTTGTTTACGGTGCTGCCACTCTAAACCCCAAGAATGGTTTGTCAAAGAAGGATTTGTCGGAAACCGCTGCTTCTTTATTTTTTAGTGCGGTCCCCTCCGCAGTCGCCACGCTGCACTACTATGTTCGAAAATCTGCGCAGCAATCGCAGATTAACGGATCGTTCTAGACTTTTGCCTTTCAACTGCTTGACCATCGATCACAATCCATTTCCCCCGTGGGCGACGAAGTCGCCCCGTTTGGCGCGGCGCGACAAACTGCCGAGCTTGAAAGGAACGCGTTTACCTCGCCGAGATCATTCGGTTGCGGCTGCGCCACGCTGAGAATTCTTGCCGATTCCTCAAACGACCTCAGCAGTGTGTCCGTAGGAGCGATCAGTAAATCGGTCGAAGCGGCGCTTGCGCAGAAGCGTTGGGCTTCACAAAATGGCGAAGTCGGCCAAAACGATCCAAAAACAAGCTTTCCGAATGCTGTGCAGATTTGCAATGACAGTAGTACGTCACGGTCTCGCAAGAAACTGTTGGTGCTGGATCTGGACGAGACTTTGATCTACGCGGCCATGTTTCGCTTGGACCAACGTCCGGACTTTCACATCGGGTTGGCGAATGTGTTGAAGCGGCCGGGCGCTGAGCAGTTTCTCAGTTCCTGTCTTGGCCTGTTCGATATGGGGGTCTGGACATCGGCCACGCCTGAATATGCCAATGAGGCGTTGAACCATTTGCTGGGAAAGGATTTCGCCAGGCTGGCTTTCATTCGTGTCCGTGAACATTGCTCCAAGGTCTTTGACCCTGTAACCGAAGACCAATATTGGCACAAAGACCTGGGCCGGTTGTTAAACGATGGTTACGACGTCCGGGACATCATCGTAGCAGATGATACGCCCCGGTCATGGACTCCTTACGACGATAATGTCGTGCCGGTGACAAGGTACACAGGCGATCCGTACGATGTGGAACTAAGCTTGCTTTTGCCGTTTCTGGTCCGGTTGAGCTGCGCGGAGGATGTCCGAAGCGTGGACAAGCGACACTGGCGCTCGATTGTTTGGCCTGCATATTTCCCAGCCCGGCATAGCCGGAACCAAAGCTGCCTGACGCTCAAAGACGCCGTGCATTCGCCCGTTGATCAGAAATCTCTGCGCCGCCGGGCTGGGAAATATCCGCTGCGACTCCGTCCCCCCAAGAACCTCCCGGTTCAGTCCCACTGAACAAACACTGACGCTGCCGATAGCGACGCCACAGTAGCGTCAATGGGTAAATGTGGGGTCAGCCCTTGACATTTGACATTTTACCTCTTTGCGCTGATTTTTCGCGCCTTTCCAGTTTGCTGCTCAGTCGTTCCGCCCCCCTCAACTCCGCATCCTCAGCCATATGACTATATTGAGAAATCGATCGTTTTTGCGAAGATTTTCAGGCTGCGAGTTTGCTCAGTTTGTCACCAGGGCGCGGCCTTTGGAGTATAATA
>Ga0068707_1000768_pt1 | contig 21654 bp, 20 predicted proteins | sample YNPNPMetaG_FD_66600 | JGI IMG/M metagenome (GOLD analysis project Ga0068707, IMG submission 66600) | Anoxygenic and chlorotrophic microbial mat microbial communities from Yellowstone National Park, USA - YNP NP MetaG | ecosystem: Environmental > Aquatic > Thermal springs > Hot (42-90C) >...
AGATCCCCGGCCGGCTCAAGTGGGAGAATATTGTCCTGCGGCGCGGCATCACCGATAACATGGATATCTGGGATTGGCGCGACCAGGTGGTGCAGGGCAAGGTGAACGAGGCACGCCACAACGGCTCCATCGTCATGTTCGACCAAGCCCTCAACGAAGTGGCGCGGTGGAACTTTGAGAACGCCTGGCCGGTGAAGGTCTCGGGCCCCACGGTGCGCGCCGATAGCAACGAGTTCGGCATCGAGGAGCTGGTCATCACCCACGAGGGGCTGTATCGCGAGAAATAAGCCACGGAGGCGGCCATGCAGACCGAGTTCGCATTCACCCTGCCCCGGGGCTATGTGGATGCCGAGGGCCAGGTGCATCGAGAGGGCGTCATGCGCCTGGCCACGGCCATGGACGAGATCGCCCCGCTGCGGGATCCTCGGGTGCGCGCCAACGAGGCGTATCTGAGCGTGATCCTCCTTTCCCGGGTGATCATTCGGCTGGGCACCTTGCCCGCCGTCAGCACCCACGTCATTGAGGGGCTGTTCGCCGCCGATATGGCCTATTTGCAAGATTTTTACCGGCGGATCAACGAGGTGGGGGCCAACCGCGTCACCGTCACCTGCCCGGCCTGCCAACATCGTTTCGAGGCGGAGGTGGTGCCCCTGGGGGAATAAGGCGCTACCCCCTCGCCGCGCTCCACGAGGAGGTAGCGTATCTGGCCTATTACTTGCATTGGAGCCGTGAGGAGCTTTTGAACCTGGAACACGCCGAGCGCCTGCGCTGGGTGCAGGAGGTGGCGCGGATCAATAGCCGCCTGAACGAAGGTACACGCTGATGGGCGAGGAAAACAAGCGCGCCGAGGGGCACGCGGCCTTTCGCTTTGTGGTAGAGATCGAGGGCCTCAGCGAGGCCTATTTCACCTCTTGCACCCTGCCCGCGCTGGAGGTGGAGGTGGAAGAGGAGCGCGAGGGTGGCTTTAACGATGGCACCCATCTCTTGCCCGGGCGGATCAAGCGGGGCACGGTCACCCTGCGGCGCGGCCTGGCCGCCTCCAGCGCGCTATTAAAGTGGTACCTGGACGTGCTCCAGGGGAAGGTGCAAGAGAGCCGGCGCCAGGTCTCGGTGATCCTCTACGATAGCCTGGGGGAGCAGGTGATGCGCTGGGATTTTGGCGGGGCCTATCCCCACAAGTGGAAAGGGCCCACGCTGGACGCGGCCTCCAGCACCCTGGCCATCGAAGAGTTGGAGCTATCCTTTGAAAGTGTGGCGGTATCATGAGCACGCCCCCTGAGGCGTCCCCTGAGCTAGCCCAGCTCTTGCGCGGCGCTGGGCTGGCTTGGGTGCAACGGATCAGACAACGTGCCCTGCCGGAGCACATTGCCCGGCTGCTGCGTCGGCAGGAGCTCTGGCCTCCGGGCATCCATGGCTTGTCCTTGGTCCGCCGGCAGCGGCTGCCCCTGGTTTCGGCCGAACCGCTGGCCGACCTGGCCCGTCTGCTCCCCGGCGAGCGCCCTCCCCTGGAACGCGAGTTGCCCCTGGCCCAAGTGTTGCCCCCTTCCCTGGCCGGCTTGGGCGAGGAGCTGGCCGCCGGCGGCGAGACCGCGCTGGCCGAAGGGACCGCCGGACTCTCCGCGCTGCGGCAGGGGGCCGAGGGCGTGGCCCAAAGCACCATGGCGCGGGTGCGCCAGGCGTTGCAACGGGCGGAAGGGGCCGTCTCTCCTCGGTCCACAGGACTTGCCTCTGCGGCGCAACGCGCCGTGGAGCGCGCTCGCCAGGTTGCCGGCCAGGTTCAGGTGCCACGGGGAGCGCGCTTGGTGGAGGAGCTTCCGGCGGCCCTGCGCCCTCTGGCCCAAGGGGCGGTGGAGCGGGCCCAAGAGGTGGCCGCTGCGCTGCCTTCCCTGGCAGAGAACCTGCCCGAACGCCTCACCTCCCTGGTCGGCGAGGCGCTGCCCGAGCAACCCGAAGCTTTGGCAGGCGCCGCCCGCGAGGCCCTGGGCGAGACGGCCGCCATTCCGGAGGCCATCCAAGGGACCTTGGGGGAAACCGCCCTCCCGGAGCATCTCCAGGGGGCTTTGCCCTCCTCCGCCGCTTTGGGCCGCCTGGTGGAGGGCGAGCTGCCCTCCATCCCGCATGGGATGACGCCGTCCTCATTATTGCGCCAGCGAGTGGCAGGGCTGGTTCAGAGGGCCAGCGAGGCGCTGCGGCGCCGCCTGCCCCCCGGCGTGACCGAGCTTTGGCGGCGCATCCGCGGGGAGAGGCCCGCTCCAGCCGTGCCGGAGGCGCCACAGGCGCCGGGCCAGGCCGGGCCCGCGGTGGCAGAGGCCCCGGCCGAGGGGGCGCCCGTGAGCCCGGTGGAGGTGCTGACCCAGGTTGCGCGGGAGGCGCTCCCCGAGGCCGAGGCCCCGTTGGCGGGGATTGCCCGGGAAATGAGCTCCAGGGGCGGAGAAGTTGAGTCCGCCGAGGCCCCGTTGGCGGGGGTTGCCCCCATCTTGGAGCGGGGGCGGGAGCTGATCGCGCCGCTGGAGCGGCAGGCCGAGGCCGCCATCCAGGGGGTGGCCAAGCGGTTGCAAGGCGCGGTGGAACCCTTGGTGCCCCAGGGGGTCATGGCCCGAACCGTCGAGGCCGCCAGGGGGCTTTGGCCGCGGGCGCGGGAGGCGCTGGCCCGTTGGCTCGCGCCTGGGGAGAGGGAGCGGCCCGCTCGGGCCGAGGTTGGGCCATCCGTGCCTCCGCCAGGGCCGCCTGCGCCCCCGGCGGAGGGCGCCCCCGGCGCGCCGACGGCGCAACCGCCTTTGCGGGCGCCCTGGCAGGCGCTGGCGACCAGGGGCGCAGAGCTTCTGGGTTTGGGGGAGGGGGAGGCTCCTCTGGAGGAGGCCGAAGAACGGTCGCCCTCGGCAGAGGAGGCTCTCGCTGCACCGCCCGCCGAGGAGAGCTGGCCTCTGCAAGGGATCCCTCTGGGCGAGGCGCTCTTTGGCCGGGGGCCCGGCGAGGCCGCTCCCGCGGAGGCGGGAGAGCTGGCTTCCACTTGGGTCTCCTCCCTGGTCGAGAGGGCGGCCCCTGGCCTCAGGAGGGCGATCCCTGCTTTGCAGGTGAGGCCGGCGCGGCGCGGGGCGGAGGGCGCGCCTCAGCGGGAGGAGCGAGAAGAAGGTGAGGCGCCCCGGCCCGGCCCGGCGGAGGGCGGCGGGTTGGACCTGGATGAGCTGGCGGAGCAGGTCTATCGCCGCATCCGCGAGCGGTTGCGGGTGGAGCGGGAACGCTCCGGCCCGCTGCGCTAGCCCGTTGGCCTAGCCCCTTGTGGGCGCGGGATGACGGGCAGAAGGCCCTAGGCTACAGGGCGTGGACGGCGGGCGCAACGATGGATTACGCATGAGGGGGGTATCGTCATGCCCACTACCCGCGGCGGCTTGGAGCCGGCCGTGATCATCAACAAAAACACGGGCACGGAAGTGCCCTGCATGTTCAACCCCTATGAATATACCCTGACCAAGCAAAACGAGTACGACCTGGGCTACACCAAAGGGAAGAACATCCCCAGGGTGCGCTTCAAGCAGGGCGGTACCCAGACCCTGCGCCTGCGCCTCTTTTTCGATACCTACGCCGAGGGCACCGATGTGCGCACCCACACCGATCCCCTCTGGCAGATGATGATGATCGACGAGGACAAGACCAACCAACGCACCGGCAAGGGCGAGCCGCCTCACTGCATCTTTCGCTGGGGCCGTTTCGAGTTCGAGGCCGTCATCACCGCCATGACCCAAAAGATGACCCTCTTTCTCAAGGATGGCACGCCGGTGCGCACGGTGGTGGAGATGACCCTGCAGCAGATCACCGATGCCAGCGAGCACGCCAAGCAGAACCCCACCTCCGGCGGCGGGGTGGCCCCCAAGACGCGGCTGCTCTACGCCGGCGACCGGCTGGATCTCATCGCCTGGGAGGAATACGGCGATTGCACCCTGTGGCGGCTCATCGCCCAGGCCAACGAGCCCATCGATCCTTTGCGCCTTCGGCCCGGCAGGCTCATCGTCGTGCCGCCCTTGGAAGGGGCAACGAGGAGATAGCCATGCCGCAGGACCAGGCCCTCATCCGCCAATTGTATATCCGGCTCGACGGCACCCTCCTGGAACAACGGATGATGGACGAGCTGTATCGGGTGGAGGTGGAAAGCGACCTGAGGCTTCCGGCCATGTGCCTCTTGCGCCTGCACGATCCGGAGGCCAAGCTCACCAACGAGGGTCCCTTCTCCCTGGGGGCGGAGCTGCGGGTGGCCGTGGCCGATGAGCAGGGGCGCGGCGAGCAACTGCTCTTCTGTGGCGAGATCACCGGGTTGGAGCCCGAGTTTGGCGAGGGGATGTTGGCCGAGCTGACCGTGCGGGCCTACGACCGCTCCCATCGTTTGCAGCGCGGCACCCACACCAAGGCCTATCTCAAGATGAGCGATAGCGACATCGCCCAGGAGATCGCCCGGGCCGTGGGTCTGCGGGCGGAGGTGGATCCCTCCTCGCCGGTGCATGAGCACGTCTATCAAGATGGGCAGACCCATCTGGATTTCCTCCGCAGCCGCGCCCAGCGCCTGGGGTACGAGGTGTACGTCCGCGAGCGCACCCTCTATTTCAAGCGGGCCGGCCAGGCGCTGCCGGAGCGGGTGGCGCTGGAATGGGGCCAGCAGTTGCGCGCCTTTCGCCCCATCCTCACCTTGAGCGAACAGGTGGGCGAGGTGGAGGTGCGGGGGTGGGACCCGGCCGTCAAGCGCGAGGTGGTGGGGCGGGCCAGCCGCACCGAGGCCGCGCCGCGCTTGGAGGGAGGCGAGAAGGGCGCCGAGGTAGCCCAAAACGCCTTTGGCCCGGCCAAGAAGCTGGCCGTGCGCAGTGCCGTCAGCAGCCAGGCCGAGGCCGATGCCCTGGCCCAGGCCCTCTTGGATCGGCATGGAGGCGCCTTTGTGGAGGCCGAGGGCCTGTGCTACGGCACGCCCCAGCTGCAGGCCGGGTGCATCGCCGAGATCAGCGCCTTGGGCCGCCGCTTCAACGGGCGTTACCTGGTGACCACCGCCACCCACATCTGGAACACCGGCGCCGATTATCTCACCCGTTTCACTGTGCGCGGGCGCCGGGGCGAGACCTGGCGCGAGCTCCTGCTGCCGGAGGAGCCGCCTCCCCGTTGGTTGGCCATGACGGGGATCGTCACCAACAACAACGATCCCAGCGACTTGGGACGGGTGAAGGTCAAGTTCCCCTGGCTGGATGGCGAGATCGAGAGCGCTTGGGCGCGGGTGGTGGGCCTGGGCGCGGGCGATGGCCGCGGCCTCTACGCCTTGCCGGAGGTCAACGATGAGGTGTTGGTCATCTTTGAACAGGGGGATATCGGCCGCCCCTTGGTCATCGGCGGGCTGTGGAACGGCAGTGACGCGCCCCCGGCGGCCATCAAAAAGGTGGTGACCAACGGGAAGGTGCAGCAGCGCTTGTGGGTGACCCGGGCCGGCCACCGCCTGGAGTTCACCGACGAGAACAGCGCCACCATTCGCCTGGAGAGCGCCGGCGGGCACGCCGTCCTGCTGGATGATGACGCCGGCAAGATCGAGATCACCACCGCCGGCGGGATGACGGTGGTGCTGGACGACCAGGGGAAGACACTGCGGGTCAAGGGGACGGGGCAGATCCAGATCGAGGCCGGGCAAAACATGACCTTAAAGGCCCAAGGGAATATGGATCTGGAGGCCAATGGCGTGGTGACCATCAAAGGGTCGCTGGTGCAACTCAACCCGTGAAAGGAGCGCTGTGCCCGCCCAACCTGCCGCCAAACAGGGGGATTTCGTCCAAGGGGTGGATACCCACATCGTCATGGTGCCTTCGCCGGGCGGGCCGGTGCCCACGCCCACACCGGGGCATCCTTTCAACGGCATCATTGACGGGAACCTGAGCACCAACGTGACCATCATGGGCAAGCCGGCGGCCATGGTGCAGAGCACGGCCACCAATCAGCCGCCCCATGTGCCCATCGGCGGGCCGTCGTTCCAGGTGCCGCCCACCAACCGGGCCACCATCGTCATGGGCAGCACCCGGGTGTTGATCAACGGCCGCGGCGCGGCGCGCAACGGCGACCTGGCGCAGACGTGCGACGATCTGGTCCCCGCGCCCCACGGCCAGGTGATCGCCGTCGGCACCGTGTTGATCGGTTAGAACCCTCTCCCTCTGGGAGAGATGCCATCTCTCTGCACTTTCCAGCATTGACCAGTTTTGATCGGTTAAAACCCTCTCCCTCTGGGAGAGGGCAGGGTGAGGGAAGTACTGCGAGGGACTATGTCCGGAGATATCATCGGCAAGGGCTGGGCCTTCCCGCCGGGGTTGGACCATCGCGGCCAGCTCGCCCTGGTGGGCGGCGAGGCCGAGATCGAGCAGGCCATCCGCATCATCTTGAACACCGCGCCCGGCCAACGGGTGATGCGCCCCGAGTTCGGCTGCCGCCTGCAGGAGCTGGTCTTTGCCCCCAACAACAGCCAGACGGCCGGCCTGGCCGAGCGTTATGTCCGCGAGGCGCTGGGACGCTGGGAGCCGCGCATCGCCCTGGAGCGGGTGAACGTTACACCTGATCCAGAGAATCAGGCCCGCTTGCTGATTACGGTGCAATATCGCATCAAGGCCACCCATTCTGCCCGCAGCCTGGTCTATCCCTTTTATTTGTTGCCCGAGGAGTGAACCAGCCTATGCCTTTGCCCATGCGCCCCCTGGATGACCGCTCCTTCCAAGACCTGGTGGATGAGGCCAAGAAAAAGATCCCCCTTTATTGCCCAGAATGGACGGATCACAACGTCAGCGATCCGGGGATCACCCTCATCGAGCTGTTCGCTTGGATGGTGGATATTTTGCTCTATCGTGTCAACCAGATGCCCCAGCGCCACTATGTGAAGCTGCTGGAGCTGTTGGGCATCCGCCTGGAGCCGCCCAGGGCCGCCACGGTGCCCCTCACATTCTATCTTTCGGCCCCGCAGGCCGAGCCGGTGATCATCCCCCAAGGCAGCGCCGTCTCCACCTCGCGCGCTGAGGGGGGCGAGGCGGTCGTCTTTACCACCGATGAGACGCTCATCATCCGCCCGGCGCGCCTGGCCCATCTGCTGGTCCGTCGCAAGGGGGCCGGGGGCAATTGGGAATATGAGGCGATCGGTCTGCAGCGTCTCCAACGGGAGTTCACCCCCTTTTCCGCCACGGAGCCCCAGCCGGGCGAGGCCATCTTTTTTGGTTTGGCCGAGGCCTTGGACCACCATTACGTGGGGATTGACCTGGCTTGCGTCCGCGCCGGAGGGCTGAACATCATCCCCGAGGCGCCGCCGCTGAGCTGGCAGGCTTGGAGCGAGGATGGCTGGCGCGAGGCCGATGTGGAGCTGGATGGCACCGGCGGCCTGAGCTGGAGCGGGCAGGTGCGGTTGCATTTGCCCTCCATGGCCCCGCGAGAGGTGGGGGGCGTGCAGGCCTATTGGATCCGCTGCGAGGTGACCGAGCCTCGCGCCGACCAGCGCCCCTATGCCACCTCACCCATCCTGCGGGAGGTGGCTTTGGTCACTTGGGGCGCCACGGTGCCCGCCACCCACGCCACGGTGGTGGAGAACGAGCCCTTGGGCCGCAGCGATGGCTCGCCGGGCCAGGTCTTTTACCTGGAACACACGCCTCTCTTGCCCCGAAGCGAAGGGGAACGGCTGGAGATCTGGGAGCCAGGCATGGAGGATTGGCAGCCCTGGACGGAGGTGCCCGATTTCAGCCAATCGGGGCCGGAGGATCGGCACTATACCTGCGATAGCGTCAGCGGAGAGATCCGCTTGGGGCCGGCCATCCGCCTGCGGGATGGCACGGTGCGGCGTTACGGCGCTGTGCCCCCGCGGGGGGCCGAGATCCGTTTTTCCCGCTATCGCTACGGCGGCGGGACGGCCGGCAACGTCCGCGCCGGGACCATCACCGAGCCCAAGACGCCCCACGCCTACGTGGATCACGTTACCAACCGTCGAGCGGCCCAGGGCGGCCTGGACCAGGAGACCTTGGAGGAGGCGATCTTTCGCGCCCAAGGGCTGCTGCGCTCCCGCTACCGCGCCGTGACGGCGGCCGATTTCGAATTCCTTACCTTGCAGGCCTTCCCCGGCGAGGTGGCCCGCGTCCTCTGTTTGCAGACGCGCCTGGGCGAAGGGGGCGGCGGGGCGCCTGTGCCCGGCCAGGTCTATCTGTTGGTGGTGCCGGCGCTCCCGATGGAGGAGGCGGAGCGTTACATCCCGCCGGCGCGGCTGGCCCTGAGCGACGATCTGCGCCGGCGCATCCTGGCCTTCCTTAACGAGCGGCGTCTCCTCACCACCCAGGTGGAGGTGCGTCCGGCCGGCTACAAGCGGGTGCGGGTGGAGGTGCGCGCCGTGCCCAGGCCCGGCGTGGAGCCCTCGCGGGTGACCCGGGAGATCCTCTCGGCCCTGGAACGCTTTCTAAACCCTCTTTGCGGCGGCCCGGAGGGAAAGGGTTGGCCCTTTGGCCGGGAGCTGTATCTCTCCGATGTATACGCTTGCCTGCAAAGGGTGGAGGGGATCTTGTATATCCAGAATGTGGACCTTTTCTGGGTGGATGAAGCCGATACACCGCATCGCGCCGAGCGCAAAGTGGACCTTTTGGCCCACGAGGTGATCATCTCCGATCTGCACCAGGTGCAGATCGTTGCCGAATGAGAGGTGGACCACCGTGGCGGAATCTTTGGGCGGCAAGTTCGTCATCACGGCGCCAGATGCGCCAGAGTGGGTCTTTGAGATCACCCAGGCCATCGTGCGCATCGGGCGTTCGCCCGCGCCGCAAAATGACATCGTCTTGGAACACGGCTGGGTCTCCCGTTCCCACGCCCGCATCTATTGCGACCGGCTGCCCTACCGCGTGCAGGACCTGCGCTCCAGCAACGGCACCACCCTCAACGGCGTGCCGTTGCCGCCGGAGGAGATCCGCCCGCTGAAGGACGGCGATATCATCGCCATCGGCCCTTTCCGCCTGCGTTTTGTGGCCCCGGCAGAGCCTGCCGCCAAAGCGCCGGCGCCGCCGGAGCCGGAGGCGGCGCTGAAGGGGGTCAAGCTGCGCCCCGCGCCCAAGGTGGCGCCGCCTCCGCCGCCCGTGCCGCCGCCAGAGGCGCCCACCACGTGGGCCGCGCCGGAGCGATGGGTGGGCATGGATGGCGGGGCCAGCCGCTGGTTGCAATATCTGCCGCCCATTTACAGCGAGGACGAGTTCTTGGGACGCTTCTTGTGCATTTTTGAAGATTTGCTGGGGGCCGTCCAACAGCTCATCGGCCATTTCGATCTTTTTTTGGACCCCGCCACCGCGCCGGAGACCTTCCTGCCCTGGCTCAACGAGTGGTTGGGCGTATTCGTGGATGAACGCTGGTCGCCCCAAACGCAGCGGCAGTTGCTGCGTGAGGCGGCTTGGTTGTACCAGGCGCGGGGCACCCGGGCGGGCCTGGAGCGCCATCTGCGTTTGGTCACCGATGCCGAGGTAGAGATCGTGGAGCACGCCGACGGGCCGCACACCTTTCGGGTGGTGCTGCGTCCCCGTGGCGCGCCCGTGGATCCGCGCATGGTGGAGCGGATCATCGAGCTGAACCGCCCAGCCCACACGCGGTATACGCTGCAGATCCTGGCGTAGCCCGGCCCCTTGTGGGCGACGGGCGCCACGGTGGAGGTGTTGTAGCCTAGCCCCTTGTGGGCGTGGGGCGCCGGGGCTGGTGGCAGGCCGGAAGCGGACGCATAGATTGGATAGATCGAGGTGCACGATGGAAGACTGGGTGGGCAAGATTCTGGATAATACCTATCGCATAGACAAGCTCTTGGGCCAGGGCGGCATGGGGGCGGTGTTCAAGGCCCACGATCTCTCGTTGGCTCGTGACGTGGCCATCAAGCTGATGCACCCCCACATCTCCACCCAGCCCGGCTTTCGCGACCGCTTCTTACAAGAGGCGCGGGCGGTGGCTAATCTGGAGCATCCGGGGATCGTGCAGGTGTATTCCTTCAGCCGCAACCCGGAGCTGCTCTACATCGTCATGGCCTTCATCCCCGGCCAGAACTTGCGAGATTGGCTTTATCTCTTGAGCCAACAGGGGTTGCTCATCTCCCTCTCCGAAAGCTTGGCCATCGTGGAGGCTGTGGCCGAGGCCCTGGCCTATGCCCACCGCCGGGGTGTCTATCACCGCGATATCAAGCCGGGGAACATCATCCTGCGGCCCTTGGAGGCAGGCGAGACCAACGACCTGGGCCTCACCTTTCAGCCGGTGGTGACCGATTTCGGCCTGGCCAAGCTGGCTGAGGGGGGCATCCACAGCATCACCGGCATGGCCATGGGCACGCCGGCCTACATGTCTCCGGAGCAATGCGAGGGCCGCGAGGTGGATGGCCGCACCGATATCTATGCTTTGGGCGTCGTCCTTTACGAGCTGGTCACCGGCCAAGTGCCCTTTAATGTCAAGACCCTCACCGAGGCGTTGCGCGCCCACACCAAGGAACCGCCTCCGCCGCCGCGCTCCCTCAACCCCGATCTGCCCTCGCAGGTGGAAGAGATCATCATCACCGCGCTGGCCAAATCCCCGGCCCAGCGCTACCAGACGGGGAGCGACTTGGCCCGAGCCGTGCGGGTGGCGCGCCAGGCGTTGCCCAAGACCGAGGAGCCGACCCTGGCCCCCACCCAGAGCGGGCGGGTGAGTCTGGTGACGCTGATGAGCACGGCCACGCCCGGCCCCACGCCGGAAAGCGCCGCCTGGCCCACGCCCCCTTCCGAGATCCCTGTGGGCGGCAGGCTCTTGGTGCTGGGCCCCGATGGCCGGAGCACGGCCTTGGCCTTTGGCGAGCGGCGCAAGCTCACCATCGGCCGTGAGGAGGGCTGCGACCTCGTCTTGCCCGACCCCAAGGTCTCCCGTCGCCATGCCCAGGTCACCTTCGACGGCAACCGTTACCAGCTCACCGATCTGAACAGCACCAACGGCACCTTCCTGGGCAATACCAAGCTCTTGCCCGGCATCCCGGAGCATTGGTCCCCCGGGCAGACGGCGCGGGTGGGCGACCATTGGTTGCGCTTGGAGGTGCCCCAGGCCGCCCAACCGCAGCCGGCCAAACCGGCAGCCTCCTTTGCCGCGCCCACGCCTGTGCCGGAACAACCCATTCAGATCGCCCTGGAACCGGAGCAGGTGAGCGTGCGTCCCGGGCAGGTGGCTACCCTCACGGTGCGCCTGCTCAACCGCCAAAAGCAGGTGGACCACTTCACCCTGGCTGTGGAGGGGGTGCCGGGCGAATGGGTCAAACGGCCCGAAGGTGCCCTGCGCCTGGCTCCCGGAGATGCGGGCACCCTCACCTTGCAATGCTGCCCGCCCTTGGCGCCCACAAGCAGCGCGGGCGCGCATCCCTTCACGGTGCGCGCCGCCTCCCAGGCCAATCCTCAGCTCGGCGCCGAGGCCAAGGGGATCCTCAACATCGAGCCTTTCCATCAGCTCAAGGTGGAGCTGCGGCCGGCCGCGTTGACCAACGCTGGCCGCGTCGCCTGGCGCTGCGCCAACCTGGGCAACGTTGCCGAGACGGTGGCCCTCAGCGCCACCGACCCCGACGCTAGCCTCAACATCTCTCTGCCCACAAGCCAGATCACCCTGCCGGCGGGCCGCGAACAGGTGCTCGCCGTGGCGCTCAGCCCCAAGGGCAAGCGGCCCATCCTGGGCACGCCTCAAACCCACGCCTTTGCCCTCAACGCCGCCACCGCCGGCGAGACGGCCAGCGCCCAGGGCGCCCTCACCATCACCCCCTATCTGCCCGCCTGGGCCATCCCTTTGCTGAGCATGGTGTTGCTGCTCCTCTGCGCCGGGGTGATCTTTGGCTACACCACCTGGCAAAAGAACCAGGCTGCCCGGGCCACCGAGACGGCCGTGGCCCTGGTCAACCAGACTGCTATAGCCCAGAGCACCCTCGCCGCGCAGCAGACGGCCACCGCCCAGGCCATGACCCAGGAGCAGGCCCAGCAGGCCACGGCCGTGGCCGCCACGTCCACGGCCACTTGGCTCAAGGCCGATACCGATGGAGACGGCCTCACCAACGAAGACGAGCTCAAGTGGGGTACCGACCCCAACAAGAAAGATACCGACGGCGATACCTTGTTGGATGGCGCGGAGGTGGCCATGGGGATCAGCCCCACCTCTAAAGATACCGATGGCGATGGTTTGCAGGATAACGTGGATCCCGCTCCGGGCAAGCTGCCGACGTTCACGCCCCCACCCACGGCCACACCCCTGCCCACCGCCACCCGGACGCCCACGCCAACCCCCACAATGACGCGCACGCCGACGGTGACCCCCAGTAAGACGCCGACCATCTTCGCAGGGCTCACCGTCGTGCGACCGGTGCTCACGGTGGGTCCCGCGATTGTCCAGCCCACGCTGCAAATCAGGCTCACCCCCCTGGTGCTGGCGCCCGACATCTTGTCCGATGATTTTTCGGGCGCCGGTCTCAGCGGCTGGACGGCCAACGGCGGCACCTGGAGCAACATCGGCGCGGTGATGCAGGGGCAAGCACCCTCCGGCGATGCCTGGAACATCAAGAATGCCCAGGGGAGCGATATTATCTATGAGGGCAAGGTGAACCTCAAGAGCGGCAACGCCGTGGGGCTGGTCTTTCGTGCCTCCAGCAACGGCACCTCCTCCTACGACGTGATTCTGGATGCCGCGGAAGGGGTGTTCAAGATCAGCAAGCGTCCGCCGTACCAAGTCCTGGCCAGCAAGACCATGACCGTGCAGCGCAACCACGATTACATCATCCGCGTGACGGCCAAGGGAAACCTGATCGAGGCATATTTGGACGGCACCAAGCTGTTGAGCGTCACCGATAACACCTACACCACCGGCCGGTTGGGGGTGCTCGTCTATCGCGGGACGGCAACCTTTGACGATTTGAAGGCCTGGACCTATCGGTGAGGCGAGGCCGGCGGATCATTTGGGGTGGCGGCAGCCCGGTCCTCCGCCGCGCGGCAGCGGGCGCAGAGGCCGGTGAGGACCAGGTGGTCCAAGGTCAGCTCAAAGCCACGGGTCTGGCGCAGGGCGTCCACCAGGGGTTGCACCTCTTCCTGTTCCACGCGCACAAGCCGGCCACACCCGCGGCAATACAGGTGATGGTGTGGCCCATGCAGGCCCACCAGCTCATAACGGCGCTGGCCGCCGCCCAGGTCGAGGGAGGCAGCCAGCCCCAGCTCATGGAGCAGCTCCAAGGTGCGGTAGACGGTGGTGATATCCACCGCCGGGTTCTGCGCCTGCACCTGGCGATGGATCTCTTCGGCGGTGGCATATTCGCCGATGTCGTGCATCACCTGGAGGATCAGCTTGCGTTGCCAGGTCAGCCGCAGGCCGTGCTCGCGCAGCTTTTGGATGAAAACCCCTTCGCAGCTCATCGGTTTCCCTTCCCTTCTGACCCGGCTCCCTGCCGCTGTCGCCATGCCTCAAAGAGCAACACCGCTCCGGCGATGGCGGCGTTGAGGGATTCCACCTCGGCCTTCATGGGCAGGCGCACCCTGGCCTGGGCCAGGGCTTGGGCAGGAGGGCTTGCGCCCTGGGCCTCGCTGCCCACGATGAGGGCCGTGGGCGGGGTCCAATCCAGCTCCCAAGGGGAGCAGGTGCCACGGGGATCGGCCAGGACACAATGTTTCGTCCGCGTCAGCTCGGCCAGGCTGGGCCAAGCCATGTCGGGGAAGATGGGCAGGGCCAAATGCGCCCCCATCCCCGCCCGCACCACCTTGGGCGCAAAGGGATCCACGCACCCCGGCGAAAGGAGCACCGCCTCCACGCCGGTGGCTTGGGCGGTGCGCAGCAGCGTGCCCAGGTTGCCAGGATCGCGGAGATCATCCAGGATGAGGAGCAGCGAGGCCTGTGCTGCCAAGCTGAGGTCGGGCTGGGGCAGATCCAGGATGGCCACGATGCCCTGTGGGGTGATGGTATCGGCCAAGGCGGCCATGGCGCCGGGCGAGACACACCAGACCCGAGTCTCGCCGGCGATGAGCGCCTCGGCCAAGGCCCTGCCCCGTTCCTCGGCGATAAAGGCTTCCGTATAAAAGGCCCAAGCGGGCCGCATGCCTTGGCGCAAGGCCTGATCTACCAGACGGAACCCTTCGATCAGATAGCGCCTTTCGCGGCAGCGAACCCGCTTCTTGTGTAATGCCGCACCGTATTGGATGTGGACGTTATCGGGACTCTTGATGACCCCGTGAAAGGTCACCCTCTGCCTGCCTTGGTCCCCTTTAAGCCTGAGCGGCGTTGGCCGCCTGGGCCACCTCCACCAACTTGGCGAAACCGGCCGGATCGGTCACGGCCATATCGGCCAACATTTTACGGTTGACCTCAACACCGGCCAGCCGCAGCCCGGCCATGAAACGGCTGTAGGTGATGCCGTTCTGCCGCGCGCCGGCGTTGATGCGCATGATCCACAGCCGGCGCATATCCCGCTTGCGGTCACGGCGGTCGCGGGTGGCATATTTCAGCGAGCCCAACAGCGCCTCGTTGGCGCGGCGGAAGAGGATATGCTTGGTGCCCCGCTGGCCTTTGGTGAGCTTGAGCACTTTCTTATGACGCTGACGAGCAGTGACGCCTCGTTTGACTCTCAAGGTAGTGTTCCTCTCTTGGCTGGTAGGATAAGCGAAACGCGGTCTTGGTCTCAGCCTCTGTTCTTGCTGAGGTAGGGCAAAAGACGTTTGATGCGCTTCACCTCGCCCGGCGTCTCCACGTCCAGCATCTCCCAGGCGGCCTGTTTGGCGCGCCTGGAACGATTGCGGCGCAGGTGACTCCGGTAACCCTTGGTGCGTACCAGCTTGCCCGAACCGGTTAGCTTGAAGCGCTTAGCGGTGGCCTTATGGCTCTTGATCTTTGGCACGTACGAACACCTCCAATAGATTGCGGACCTAAGATTTGCCCAACGGGGCAAGCACCATCAACATCGTGTTGCCTTCCATCAGGGGCTGCTGCTCGACGATGGCCACATCCTGCATGGTTTCGGCCACCTTCTCCAGCAGCTTTTGGGCGATCTCCTGGTGGGTGATCTCCCGTCCGCGGAAGCGTACCCGCACCCTGACCTTGGCCCCTTCGGCCAAAAAGGCCCGAGCCTGGTTGGTCTTGACCACGACATCGTGCTCGGCGATCTTGGGGCGCAAGCGGATCTCCTTGATCTCGATCTGTTTCTGGGCCTTGCGGGCCTCCCGCTCCCGCCGGTTGCGCTCATAAATGAATTTGCCATAATCCATCAAGCGGCACACCGGTGGGTTGGCGTTGGGCGCGACCTCCACCAGATCCAAGCCCCGCTCCTCGGCCAAACGCAGAGCCTCTCGCGTCGGGTAGATCCCTAGTTGTTTGCCGGCCTCGTCAATCAGGCGGACCTCTCGGACGCGAATCTCCTGATTTAGGCGATGTTCTCTGGTGCTAATCTTACCACCTCTCCTACAGAATGCAGGCCTGCCTCGGCGCCAGCCGCCTAGAGAACAGGCCCAGGCTACTAAAGATGCTTTGCAACTTTATCATAATTGGCCCAGAGTGTCAAATCTTGCGCCAGAGCTCTCCCCGTACGCAAGGGCCAAACCGGATGCGCTTGGCCCTCAGGCTTGGCCCTCTTCTGCGGGCTGCTCTTCGGGCAATGGGCTGGCGAAGCGCATAAAGAACTCGATGACGCGCTGCAGTTGGGCGCGATTAGCCTGGCCGGAGGCATCCATCAGACAGGATTCGATATGATGGCTGACGATATAGAGCCCGGCCCTATCCAGCGCCGCCCGCGCCGCCATCAATTGGGTAACGATCGCTTCGCAATCGCGCCCCTCTTCGATCATCCGCTGGATGCCGCGGATCTGCCCCTCGATCCGTCTCAACCGGGTCAAAATCTCGGCCTTCTCTTTGGTCTCTGCCACAATCTCACTCCTTTGCCAGCCTTCAGGCGTCAGCGGGTTTCCCGCTGCCATGGGGGATTCTAATGCTGCTTGATGCTTGTCCTGTTCCGAATCCGGGCGCCACTGTGCCGCTCCTGCTGCGCGCCCATCCACCGGGGTCTTGGCTTCCCAAGACCAACCTGGATCAAGTATAGGGCGTACAGGCACAGGTGTCAATCCCTAGGGTTTTGTTCAGCGTAGGGTGACCGAGCCGACGCCGCCATCAATATCCACCTCTGCCCGTTCTGTGGCGGTGTCGTAACCGGCAGTGACGTAATACTTGTCCTGTTGGCGGAAGCGCCGCGCGGCCTCCACGGAACCTACGCCGCCATCCACCCGCACCCGCGCCTCCATCTCCGCCGGCACCTCAACGGTCAGCGCGCCGACGCCGCCGTTGATGCGCACGCTGTAGCGTCCGCGTTGGGGCAGGGTGAGGTTGACCTTGCCCACGCCGGCGTTCAGGTACAGGCTCTCCAAGGTTAGCGGGCGGAGATCGAGGCTGGCGCTGCCCACGCCGGTGTGGATGGTGAGCTCCAGGGGCACTTGAGGATTGAGCGCGACCCGCCAAAGCCCGTTTTGTTCCACCGAGGTGCCCCAGTTCCCCCGGTTCTTGGCCTGGATCAGCAATTGGGCCTCGTCACCCCGGCGGGTGAACGTGTGGGTCAGTTCCGTGCGCTCTGCAGCGTAGGTGATCTCTGCTTCCAAGACGTTGGCGTCCTCGGACAGGGGGACGATCTCGAGCCGGCTCACATCCACATGGAGTTCTACCTTGGCCCGCTCCACGCCCTCGGCCGGATAGCTCAGGCTCTGGCGCGCAAGCTCCGCCGGGCGCAAGCCCGGCCCCAGAAGCGCGATCCCCAGGGCGATGCCGATGACCACCAGGGCCACCAGCGCCATGACCACTCCGCTGGCATGGGTATAGTTCAGGATGAGCTCGATCCCGGCCAAGATCAAGAGCACCGGCCACAGACGCCACAGGGTGGTCCACTCTAAATGCAAAAGGCCGAATTGTTCCAAAAGCAGGACGACCCCGACGGTGATGAGCAACAAGGGCCAAAAGATGTGGCGCTCCCTAGGTTCAGCCATGAGTTGACTCCTTTAGAGCTGACAGGTCCGGGAGACCTGTCAGCTCTCCTTCCGTAGATTGTTGATCAAAAGCACCGCACCGATGAGGATCAGCATCACCGGCCAGAGCACCCCCGGCCGGAGCCAGCCCAACCGCTCCAACAAAAAGAGCGAGCCCAAGCCGATGAGCACCGCCCCCGCCATGATGGTGCGCCGGTTTCCCTGCTGGCCGGTGGTCCAGGGGCTGTCGCTCCGCCCGAGAGCAGAACGCACCTCTTGGCCGAACTGCCGGGCCCGCTCGCCTATCTCTTGGGCGTTTTGGCGCACGATCTCTTGTTGGCTTTGGGGCGCGGCCCCGGCCTGCTCCGACGGCAGGAGCAGCCAGAGGATGAAATACACCGCCAGGCCCGCCCCGTTGAGCAGGGTCAGCAAGATAAAAGCGATGCGCAACACCCAAGGATCGAGGCGCAGGTACGCCCCCAAGCCGCCGCACACGCCGCCGACGATTTTGTCCTTTGCACTGCGATAGACACGGTTCATTGCTGGTTCCTCTCATTTATGCTGGGAGTTCACGAGCGCAGAAATGTTCTGCCACACTTGCTATACGTGGGGGCTGGCGATGGGTTGCGAGGGCTCAGCGCCGGCCGAATTCCTTCTCCAACTGGGCATGGCTCAGGTGGACCATGGTGGGGCGGCCGTGGGGACATGTGTGGGGCAGGGCGCAACGCTCCAATTGGCGCACCAAGTCGCGCATCTCCTCCAGGGAGAGGGTTTGGCCGGCGCGCACTGCCGTGTGACAGGCGAGGGTGATCAGCGCCTGCTCCTCCCAAGAGAACCCCGCGCCCTGGTTCAAGGCGGCATCCACCAGTTCGACGATGGCGGCGGCGATGTCTTGGCCCAGCAAGCTGGCCGGCACCCGCTTGACCAGAAACGTGTTGCCGCCAAAGGGAATGATCTCCAACCCCCAAGCCAAGAGCACCTCCAAATGGGCCTCCAGCAAGGTGGCCCCTTGGGGCGAGAGCTCGATGGACAAGGGAGCGAGCAATTCTTGGCTGATCACCTGCCCGCTGTTCCGCTGGGCCCGGAGCTCCTCATAGCGGATGCGCTCGTGGGCCGCATGCTGGTCAATGAGATACATCCCGCCCGGCCCCTCGGCGATGATGTAGGTCTGGGCGATCTGGCCCAACACCCGCAGCATGGGGAGCCGCTCGGTGGGCGGCGGCGCCACCATAAAGGGTCCGCGGCCGGGCTCGGCCGGGCGCGCCAGCTCCAGGGCCAGGCGCGTCTGTTCGGCATTGGCCCGGGGGGAACCTTCCGGCGCCCCGAAACGTCTGGGTGCAAAAGGCAGCTCCTCGCCGCCGGCCAGGGGTGTGGGGTGCTGGGCCAAAAGGGTGGCCCGCACCGCCTTTTGCACCGCCGCAAAGACCTCGTTCGCCCGGCGAAAGCGCACCTCGCGCTTGGTGGGGTGAATGTTCACATCCACCTCTTCCGGCGGCAAGGTGAGGGATAGGATGGCCAGGGGGTAACGGCCGGCCGGCAAAAGGGTGCGGTACGCCTCGATCACGGCGTAGGCCAGGGAGGCATCTTGCACCCAGCGCCGATTGACAAAAAAGATCAGATCCTGGCGGTTGGCCCGCTGGAGCGCGGGATCGCCGATGTAGCCCGTCACCTGCACGGGGGCGTCGGGAGAACCGCCGGCCAGGGGCAGCATGTGCTCGGCCACATCCAACCCATAAAGGGCCACGATGACATCCAACAGCTGCCCCGTGCCGGCACTGCGCAGGAGCAGGCGCTCGTTATGTTGCAGGGTGATGCGTTTTTCGGGGTAGCTGAGGGCATAACTGCTGGCCAGGCGGGCCACATGGCCGGCCTCGGTGGGATCGGCGCGCAAGAACTTTAGGCGGGCCGGCGTGTTAAAGAAAAGGTTCTCCACCTGCACGGTGGTGCCCACGGGCCGGGCCAGGGCCTCTCGCTGGGTGACCACGCCCCCCTCCAGGCGGATAAGGGTGCCCACCTCTTCCGTGGCGGCGCGGGTGGTGAGGGTGAGCCGCGAGACGGCGGCGATGCTGGCCAGGGCCTCGCCGCGAAAGCCCAAAGTCTGCACGCGGTAAAGATCCTCGGCCGCGCGCAGTTTGCTGGTGGCGTGGCGGGCAAAGGCCAGCTCCACCTCGTCCGCGGGGATGCCGCAACCGTTATCGCTGACCCGGATCAGCCGGCGGCCGCCTTGGAGCAGCTCCAGGCGGATCTCGTCGGCGCCGGCGTCGATGGCGTTCTCCAGCAACTCTTTGGCCACCGAGGCGGGCCGTTCCACCACCTCGCCGGCAGCGATTTTGGCCGCCACCTCGGGTGGCAAGATGCGGATGGGCATGGCTTCCTTCCTGCGAGCCTGTGTCTTAAGGGCATTGTACCACAGCCCCAGGAGAGGACAAACCCTGTTTGACGTCCAAGTCTTCTCTGGGTTATGCTTGATGCGCTCCAACGCACCGAAGGCGCAACGCAGCATGTCTCTATGGATGACCTCCGAACAGGGGACGAGGGCACTCAGCGCGGCAGGCGCGCCGGGCACAAACCGGCTCCGGCCGCGCTCATGGGTTTTGCCTGCGAGCCTGGCCATCCTCATTTTGTTGCTTTATGTCCCCTCGGTGCGGTTCGTCCCCATCTGGGATGACCCCAACTGGTACAAACAGGGCGAGGGGTACCCCTGGTTCCAGATCTTGGTGGCGCTGCCCAGCTATCAATTCTACCGTCCCCTGGCCATCTTGCTGAACCGCGCCCTGCTCTCGGCCCAAGGGACGCTGCACACCGCCGTGGCCCACGGCCTGCAGATCGGCGCCCACTTGGCGGCAACCCTCTTGGGGCTGGCCGTGTTGCCGGAGCTGGGCTTCAAGCGGCGCCAGACCCAGGTGGCTGCCCTCCTCTACGCGGTGCATCCCTTCTCCTACCAGGCGGTGGCGTGGCAGGCCCCGCAGCAGCCCTTGGCCATGACCTTGGTTTTGCTTGCCCTCTGGTTGGCCTGCCGCTACCGCCGCGGGCGCCGGGCCGGGTGGCTGGCCCTTTCTCTGTTGGCCTTTTTGCTGGGGCTCCTCTTCCAAGAGAGCGTCTTGCCCTTCCTTTGGCTCTTTCTGTGGCTGGCCCTGCGGGATGATCGAGAGGGGCGCCGGCCGTTGCGGGGCGCCTGGGCCTTGCTCTATCTCCTTTTGGCCCTGGGCTATGTGGCCGTGTGGCTTCACGTTCCCCGGCAACAGGGGATTGTGGGACGCGGCTTCCAGCCCAAGGTGCTGGTCTATCTCTTGCAAGGGGTGGTCTTTCCCCTGGCCCACGGCCTCGCCGGGGCGGCAACCCACTGGACATTGGCTGCCCTTGGCGGCCTTTTGGCGGGGGGATGGTTGCTGCTGTTGGCGGGCCTTGTGGCCGCCGGCGAGGGGCGGGCTGCGTGGATGTCCTTGGCCCTGATCTTGCTGGGCCTCGCGCCGGTATGGATGGGGCTGCCTTGGCCCTATGTGGAGATCGGCCCCCGCCTGCTCTACCCGGCCACCTGGGGCATCGCCGCGCTCTGGGCCGGCTGGGGCGCATGGGCCCTGGAGCGGGAGCGCCCGTGCGTTTGGCGCGGTGTGGGCGCGTTGGCGCTGGCCTTGGCCCTGGCCATCTCCCTGCGCCAATGGCACCAGTTCCAGCAACTCTATCGCCGCGGAACCCAACACCTGGCCCAGGCGGTGACCGTCATGAGCCAGCGCGCCCAGGAGCGCCTGCTCTTTATCAATTTTCCCGACCGTTTGGCGCTGCGGCCCGCGCCCTACCCCTTGGGGTTTTGGGGGCTGACTTTGGCCCCCGTGATCCAAGACCTCGCCGATTACGCCCTCCTCACCACCGGCCGCAGCGCCGCGACGCGCTCGCTGGCCTCCTTCGCCACCGGCTGGGCGGAACGGGAGCGCTGGGCCTATCGCGTGGACCTGCGCGGCGAGAACGCCGGCCCGGAGCGGATCTGGGCGGAGGCGCAATGGGCCGATGGCGTTTACCTCACCCATTACCGCCCCGATGGCTCCTTGGCCCTGCAGGAGGTGGGTGCCGTGGTGGCCGACGACGGCCGGCCGGCGCTGGCCACCTTCGGCGGGAAGGTGCAATTGGTGCAAGGTCAGGTGGCCGGCGAGGGACAGCATCTGCGCCTCAGCCTCACCTGGCGGCTGCAGGGCCAGGCCGAGATCGAAGATACTTTTTTCGTGCACCTCTTGACCCGGGAGGGCGATTACGTTGCCGGCCAGGATGGGGATGCCCTGGGGGGATTGTTGCCCCTCTGGGCCTGGCAGCAGGGGTGGTTGGTCCGCGATGCGCGGGGGTTGAGCTTGCCCTCCCTCGCCCCTGGGGATTATGCCCTTACCGTCGGCCTCTATCACCGCGGGCGGGGGCAGCGCTATGAGGCCCTCCGCCCGGATGGCGCCGCCGCCTACGCCGGCGAATTCCAGATCGCAACCTTGCGCGTCACGGCCCCCGGCGTCGCCCAGATCGTGCCGGTGGCGGGCCTCGCCGGACCGTGAGCGTCGCTCCATTGCTCTGCTGGTACCCAGGGGTTCTCCCCCTGCGAGGGTGTTGAAAAAGGCGTGGAGAGGCCCTGGCCGCCGTCGGATGGAATCCGACGGCTCTGCTTGCCAAGCCCGCGGCGCGGGCTTACCATCCCCAGACGTCG
>Ga0068707_1000770_pt1 | contig 21631 bp, 13 predicted proteins | sample YNPNPMetaG_FD_66600 | JGI IMG/M metagenome (GOLD analysis project Ga0068707, IMG submission 66600) | Anoxygenic and chlorotrophic microbial mat microbial communities from Yellowstone National Park, USA - YNP NP MetaG | ecosystem: Environmental > Aquatic > Thermal springs > Hot (42-90C) >...
GGTCAGATAGATGCCGACCTGAATGCCGCAAGGACAATTGCTGTATGTTTTCTCCAAGGTCGCAATAATCCAAAACCATTTGGAGAAAGATAGTTTTTAAGAAGTTTTGAAGCAAGAAGAGCATGATAGCCTGCATTCAGGCTATTATCATGGTCCAAAAGGAACCGTATATACAGACGGATACAGCTCAAGCTTCAGCTTGACTGTCCCTTGGATAGCCATTTTTCTATATGGAAGATGGCCAAAGATGGCCCGTTGCAGGCCATTTGGGTCCATAAGGCACTGTCACGGTGCGTAACGGCCCGATTACTTACCGGTTCAAAGCATTCCGCAGGTCTTTATAAATGGGGGTGCAAAAGTGCGGCTCACCGTACTAAGGACGCAAAATGCAGGCTTAAATCATAAACAATCACGTCGGCTATTGTTTTGCAAGATTGGCTCCTGCAGAATACGAATCAACGGTAAGTGAGATGCAACTTCAACTCGTAATTTCCTCCATCCTCTTCTCCTTGTTCGCCTGCTTTATTTCTATTGCAACCCTTCGTCCAAAGGATATGCCTTCTCCATATAGATAATATGAATATGGAGTGAATCTCGTCCCAGGGCTCCCAGGCATCCTGAAGGAAACATCAAACACTACCAGGCTCTCCTTCCCGTCCCTTTCTTCAATTGCGCACTGCAATGCAAAAGGCCCAATCAGCCCCTTCTTATAGTGCTTTTTCACTTCCGCAACGAGCTTCTCCCCTGCCTCAAACACTTCTTCCAGGAGAGATTCCCTCAATGTGCACGCAATATGCCCCGTTTCAATAGTAGTCAATCTCCTGTACTTCAAAACTTCCATTTGCTGGTGTGCAGGCAGGCGCAATAATCCATCCAGGTTGGTCTGCCTCCTCGTATCTATCCCAAGCAATTCCAATTCTCCAGATAAAGGAGAGTAGAAGAAATTGAAATTGAACTGCGCCCCAAGAATGAACTCCTCTATCCTCGCCCTCTTCAAATCCTCTTCCGCCACCACTCCCTTCGCAATCAGCTCCTTACCCTTCTCTTCATATTCCTCTGGAGAGCCGGCAAAGAAGAACGCCCTTTCATAATGCCTCTTCTTCTCCTGCACTTTAACCAATGCAAGGGAATCTATGTTTTTCGGGGTAAAAGTCCTCGCAATATTTATGCCCGCCTTCTCAAGAAGGAAATACTGGTTCTTAGCTGCATCCCTTTCCTCCGCCCTAAGCAGATATTTGTTCCCAAAAACCGGGACTTTGAAGTCCTTCTCTATCGCATCATAGCCCACATACACAGAAAAGGAACGGTTCGGGACAAACACCGACCCTTCCAATTTCCTTTGGTTCTCCGGCTTCGTAATCTCCGCAAACTTCCCAAGCACAAGAACTTCATCCACACACCCGCGAATCCCCCTTGTCTTGTAGTGCTTCGCATAAACTTTCTCCCTCCCCTTTTGGCACACAACCAGCGTATTCATCCCTTCATGCTTCGCCCCCTCAGAAACATCCAATGCCGAGTGGCTCCCCAAGGTAGATACAAATACCATTCATCTCACCTATACCTGATGTACTCCTCTATCCCATCCTTATACCTAATTAATCCCTTCCCTTCCAGCACCTTCCCTTTCCTCAGCCCGCCCAAATGAGAAGGAACAAACCCCTTTTTCGCATATTCCCTGTACGCTCCGGAGAAATCCCTCCACTTCCTTTTCTCAATAGCAAAAATTCTCCCTTCCCTCTCCAAAATCTTCGCACTCTTATGCTTCGCCCTAAACTTCGCGCAGCCCTCCTTCATTTTCAATTCCGGCCCACGCACCTCTTTTTTAGGAGGCAATTTCCTCTCCTTCAGCTCATAAAACAAAACCGTCTTCTTCCCGTCCGAAAAGGAATGCGAGCCAAGCACGGTGAACCCGTTCTGCTCCAGAAACACGCCGAAAGCAGAGCTAACCCTCCTTATCTGCCCCCAGAGCACATCATCCACCATCTTCTCATTAGAAAACTCTATCCCGTAAAAGTTCCTTCCCTCAAGCCACTTCAGGATATTCGCAACGCTGATTTTCCTGGGGAAGAAGAACTCCTCAGTTGGGTTCTTCAAAAACCGCCCGCAAACCTCAACAAACCTCGCAAAATTCTCCGCGCTCACCGGAGCCGCGACATTCCTCTCCGAATCCACCGGGTCAACAACAATGAACTGCTGGGGGAACTTCTTCATCATCTCCCTTTCATTGGAATAATGCCCCTCCAGGTCCAGGGCCACCTTCCCCCTCCACCCGGAAGCCGCTTTCAAGACCCCTTCAAAATCCCCATACGCAATCACAAGCAGCTCGCAGAGATACCCAGAAAACCCCAGCGTCTTTATCTCTGCCCCATACAGCCCGTTCGCCTTCAAAAACCTCTTCAGCAATCTCACCTCGTCCTTCTGCCCTTCGCCCATCTCTTCCAGCACATACCTGGTGTGCAGCTGCGACCTGTCCACCGCGCTCTTAACCCTCTCACCCTCAACCATCAGGTAAGCAGGGACCACATCTACCTTCTTGCCTTTCAGGAAGAATTTCACATAAGGGTGCTCCGCGTATGCAATCTCAATTTTTGCCTTCGGATAAGCGTTCTCCACCGCTTCCTTCACTTCCTCAAACATCAGTTCCTTGGAGAAAGAGTGCGGAAACAGCACAAATAGGTCCACGTCCCCCTCCCCCGCAAGAAAGGTCCCCTTAACCACCGAGCCCGTAAGCATGGTTTTGGCTCCCATGGGCAGGAATTCCCCTATGCGCACTTCCACCTCACGCGCAATCCCCTCCACTTCCAGACGCTCCTTTTCGCCGGGGACTATCCTTTTCAGCACCTTTTCCAGCACTTTCCGCATGCTTCCAGCTCTCCTTTTTGCTTAAAAAATCCATAGCATGTTGCCGCATGCACTTTTACGTCGATAAACCGAAGGGAAGGTTTATAACCCTGTTTATATAATAGCTAGCCATGGATAATAGAGTAATTCTCACCTTTTTCCTAGCCTTTTTGCTGTTCGGCTGCGTGGAGGAAAGGACGGTCAACGTAAGCGGCTACGAAACCATAGAGTCCATAAGCGGAATGGACCTCAACGCTGACGGGATAAACGATGCCCTCGTCTATTCCTACCGCCCAATCCAGATAGACCAGCTAGCAGGGATAAGCATGGCGAAGACTGTTTCTACTGTCCCCTTCTCCTACGAGTTTGTGGTCTCCTCATACAGCAGCAGCGTGGACCTCGCGGGTGCCAAGGCGGCAATCGCGGAATTTGACTCCGCCCGCAAGCAGGGCGAAGCGGCCTGCTTCTCCCGCCTGCAGCTCCAGCCGGCATCGTGCAGTGACCCAAACTCGTGCGTGCAGAACTGCGTTTCCGAATACTGCGCTGCGGCATACCGGAGCGCAGGGGACACCCTTGGCAGGGAATTGCTTGATTTCACAAGCAAGAGCGCCGAGATGGACAGGCTGGCCGCGGAAATAAGCGCTGTGCAGTCCGTCCCGTCCCAATCTGACAAGGATGAGTTTGTAAGGAAGGTGGTCCGCCTCATGGCGCTCTCAAGCGACCTTTCCTACAACAACATATTCAACTCCCGCACTTACAACCTCTGCGCCCCCCTGGACCTACGCCTTAACAAGCTCAACGAGGCAGCCCAGAAAATTGGCACGGTCCAGATAACCCCCAACCGCTACCGCTACAGGGTCGCAGAAGTGGCCACCGGAGGCACGGAGGACCAGTACATATTCCTTTTTGTGCAGGACAGCCCGCCGGTAATCTTAAACATAGATGAGCTATCCGTTGACATAGACGGGACAATCTACCAGAGAATCCCGCTGAAGCTCGGCTGGGAAAACGTCCAGCTAAACACTGCGAGGAAGGTCCTCACATACGACTTCACGTCCCCTGACGCCCCGCAGGAGAGCGTGATGGCACGCTGGAACAACCCTTCGGTTAATGAGCGCAACGTCAAGTTTCTCGGCATATTCAACGCGATATATTCCAACCCGCTCGTATCCCTTGTGCTTGGGCTCTCAAAGTCCATTTTCATGTTGTCCTATTCCGCAGGTGCTGGCTATTACGTTTCCCTGGGCGCCGCATTGTCATTTGTGCTCTGGGCAGTGCTTTTCGTGGTTTTCCTCCTTAACATGCTCTACCATGCCCTCCATGCCTACATAGACCGCAAGAACATAAGGGAGGCCCTTGTGGAGGAAATGGGCCCGCCACTCACAGACTGGAAAAATTACATCGGCATCGGCGCTTTGCTGGCCTTCCTCTCGCTGGCCCTTGGGGCAGTGTATGTCCGCCCTGCAGAGATGGGCAATTTTGACCTCCAGACAATCCAGCTGCGCCTCACATCCGATATAATCGGCTCGGTCACAATGGCCATGTTCATTTTCGGCGCCTACACCATTTACATAGTCGCCGAGGACAGGCTCAAGGGCCTCATCCTGGGCGAATCATACTACCGCATCAAGGGCGCGACAAAGGAGGAGAACCTTGCTGCGATATCAAGGCTCAAGGTGTTGTCCGGAAACCTTAAGTCAAGGGTGGAGACGCTCTCCCGCGTCGGCATGGATGTAAGGGATGAATACGCCGCCCTGATAGCGGTCCCGGTGGACCGCCTCGAGCAGCTCATAGAGCTTGGCAAGCAGAACACCGCAAAGAGCCTGATAGATTTCCACATGGAAAGGCTGGAGGCGACGGACAGGTCCCTGGAGCAGAAGATACGCATAATGGAGGAGAACTGGCCTGTCTGGAGCTCGGAGATAGAGAAGGCGCTGGACCAGAGCCAGGAGGTCCCGGTGGAGACCCTTATTTCCATCCCGTTGCAGTGGAGGGAATGGGCGGTCAGCAAGTTCATCAGCGAGCACCGCGGCAAGAGCCTTGTGCTGGAAGACAACCGCATAAAGCGCAGGAAGGTCTCCATGGAGAACCTTGTGGCCACCGCGCTTGCCGACATGCGCCGCTCCGGGCTTGTGGACACTTCAATAGTGATGCAGGGCACCAGGGCCGTCTCCAACACCTTTTCAAAGGGCAACATGGTTGTTGGCTCGGTACTGTTCCTGAAGCTCATAAGCTATTCAAAGGCCATTTCCAGGAAATTCGGGGAGGAAGAAGTTAGGCGCGTGGTCGTGATAGGGAAGAAGAGCGCCGCCGCGTACCTCCCGGAAGGAAGCACTAATCCGCTCCTGTTTACGGACAGGCTCAGGCTCAAGGACCTCATAGAAGAATGGAAAAGGAGGATAAACGAGGCAGGCTGAGGGCATGGAAGACTACGGTGCAGAAAGCATAAAGGTACTTGAAGGGCTGGAAGGCGTCAGGCGCCGCCCTGCCATGTACATCGGCGACACCTCCAGGCGCGGCCTTCACCACCTCATATTTGAGATAGTGGACAATTCCATAGACGAGGCGCTGGCAGGCTATTGCAAGAATATAGAGGTGATACTCAAGGCGGACGGCTCCGCATCCATCCGGGACGACGGGAGGGGAATACCGACCGAGACCCATTCCAAGACCGGCAAGTCCGCGCTGGAGCTCGTCTCCACAGTCCTGCATGCGGGCGGGAAGTTTGAAAAGAAGGCCTACCAGGTGAGCGGAGGGCTGCACGGCGTCGGCCTTTCGGTTGTCAACGCCCTGAGCGACAGGATGGAGATAGAAGTGCACCGCAACGGGAAAATATTCATGCAAAAATATGCACGTGGAGTCCCCCAGACCGGGGTTGAGGTGGTCGGCACAACCGACTACCGCGGCACGATTGTCCGCTTCCACCCCGACATGTCCATATTCACAGGGGAATTTGAATTTGAATACTTGCGGGACAGGCTGCGCGAGCTCGCATTCCTGAACTCTGGGATTCGCATACTGCTCAGGGACGAGCGCGCCAACAGGGAGGAGGAGTTCAGATATGAGGGCGGGCTCGCGGAATTTGTGAAATATCTCAACCGCTCCCGGGAGATAATACACAGGCCCTTCTCCTACAAGAAGAAGGAGGGCGAGGTTGAGGTGGAATATGCGCTCCAGTACACCCAGAGCTACATCCCGCTTATCCACACATTCGCAAATGACATCGCGACCATTGAGGGCGGCACGCACATGGCCGGCTTCAGGGCTGCGGTAACGCGCGCGGTGAACGAGTACATAAAGGAGCACAAGCTCCTCAAGGGCGAGGAGGCAATCTCAGGCGATGACGCCGCGGAGGGCCTCACCGCGGTGGTGAGCGTAAAAGTCCCTGAGCCGCAGTTTGAAGGCCAGACAAAAACAAAGCTTGGGAACAGCGAGGTGAAGGGGATAGTGGGCAGCATCGTTTACGAAAGCTTCACCCGCTTCCTTGCGGAAAACCCGTCAGATGCCCGCTCTATAATGGAGAAGGTAATCAAGTCAATGCGCGCAAGGGAGGCCGCCCAAAAGGCGAAGGAGCTTATCCGCAGGAAGGGGGTTTTTGACAGCTCGGTCCTTCCTGGAAAGCTCGCGGACTGCATAGAGAAGGACCCCGCAAAAGCGGAACTGTTCATAGTGGAGGGGGACTCCGCTGGGGGGAGCAGCAAGCAGGGGAGGGACCGCCGCTTCCAGGCAATCCTCCCGCTCAAGGGCAAGATTCTGAACGTGGAGAAATCCCCAATCCACAAAATCCTGCAGAATGAGGAGATACGCACGCTAATAACCGCGCTCGGCACTGGCTTTGGCGATGACTTTGACATCTCCAGGCTCAGGTATGGAAAAATAGTCATAATGACAGATGCCGATGTTGACGGGAGCCACATCCGCACCCTCCTCCTCACTCTCTTCTACCGCTACCTGAAGCCGGCCGTAGAGAAAGGGCATCTCTTCATTGCCCAGCCCCCGCTTTACGGGGTTAGGAAAGGCAAGGCAATGCGCTACGCATTCAGCGACCAGGACCTCCCCAAAGTCCTGGCGGAGATGGGGGAGGGCGCGTCCGTCCAGAGGTACAAGGGGCTTGGGGAGATGAACCCGGAGCAGCTTTGGGAGACCACACTTAACCCGGAAACCCGCTCCATGAAGCGCGTTACCATAGAGGATGCGATGCTTGCGGATGAAATGTTCACGATATTGATGGGCGAGGCCGTGGAGCCACGCAGGAAGTTCATAGAGGAGAACGCAAAATATGTGAAGAATTTGGATGTGTGATGGATATGCCGCTTACAGACATCCCGATTGAGGACGACATGCGGTCTTCCTACCTTGATTATGCGATGAGCGTCATCACCAGCCGAGCCCTCCCGGACGTCCGCGACGGGCTGAAGCCTGTCCAGAGGAGAATCCTGTTCGCGATGCACGAGCTCGGCAACACCCACAACAAGCCCTACAAGAAGAGCGCGAGGGTTGTGGGCGAAGTGCTTGGCAAATACCACCCGCACGGGGACATGGCAATCTACGACGCCCTTGTCCGCATGGCGCAGGACTTTTCACTCCGCTTCCCTCTTGTGGACGGCCAGGGGAATTTTGGCTCAATAGACGGCGACTCCCCAGCGGCCATGCGTTACACTGAGGTGCGCATGGCCGAGCTCGCGTCCGAGATGCTGAAGGACATTGAGAAGGAAACGGTCAGATTCACCCCAAATTTTGACGGGACATTGCAGGAGCCAACCGTCCTCCCCTCCCGCATCCCAAACCTCCTCCTCAACGGCTCTGCGGGGATAGCGGTGGGGATGGCCACAAACATCCCGCCCCACAACCTGAATGAAATCGCGGATGCCATCATCTCCCTGATTGACGGGGGCACAGAGGAGGACGTCCTCCGCATAGTGCAGGGCCCGGACTTCCCGACCGGCGGCTCCATAATCGGCAAATCCCAGGTCATAAATGCGTACAAGACCGGCCGCGGCATAATCACCGTGCGCGGGAAGGCCGTGATTGAAAAAAATGAAATCACGATATTGGAAATACCTTACCAGGTGAACAAGACCGCGCTCATAGAGCAGATAGTCTCCGCGGTCAAGGAAAAGCGGATAGAGGGGATAAGCAACATCAGCGACCGCTCGGACAAGGGCGGCATGTGCCTGGTGATAGAGGTAAAGAGGGGCGAAGACCCGGAAATAGTCCTGAATCAGCTCTATTCCTTCAGCGACTTGCAGAAGAGCTTCGGAATCCTCAACCTCGCCCTGGTCGGAGGCGAGCCCAGGACGCTGCCTCTCGTAGGGATGTTGAGGGAATTCATAGAGTTCCGCAAGGAGATAATAACCGCAAGGAGCAGGTTTGACCTGGCGCGTGCGCAGGAGCGCCTCCACATCCTGGAAGGCTTCCTTGTGGCGCTCGCAAACATGGATTCAGTAATCCAGCTTATACGCGGCTCAAAAAACGCGGAGGAGGCCCGCCTCCAGCTCTCGTCTGCCTACAAGCTTTCAGAGAAGCAGTCTGCCGCAATCCTGGACATGAAATTGCAGAAGCTCACCGCGCTGGAGCGGCACGGGATAGAGGCCGAGCACAACGAGAAGAAGGAGGAAATCCGCAAATTGCAGGAGCTCCTCGGGGACGAGAAGAAAATATTGAATGCCGTAAAGGAGGAGATGCTCGAGCTGAGAAGAAAATACGGCCAGCCGCGCCGCACTGTGATAGAGGAGGGCGAGGCGGGCGTGGAGATAGAATCCCTCATCCCTGACGAGCAGGTCGTCATCACGATTTCAAAGAAAGGGTACATAAAGCGCGTCCCTCTTGCGGAATACCGTGCGCAGCGCCGCGGAGGGGTTGGCAAGATAGGCGCGGAAACAGTTGATGAGGACGTTATAGAGGGCGTGTTTGTCACCACAAACCACAAGTACATCCTCTTTTTCACCGACAAGGGGAGGGTGCACTGGCTCAAGGCATACCGGGTTCCCGAAGCCGGCCGGTATTCCCACGGAAAGCCGATAGTGAACCTCATAGGCGCAGAGGGGGAAACAGTCACGGCCTCAATCGCGGTGGACGAGTTCCGCGAGAGCGAGTATTTCTTCATGGCAACCCGGCTCGGCACCGTGAAGCGCGTGCGGGCAACGGATTTCAGCAACCCGCGCAAGGGCGGCATAATTGCGATCACCCTCCATGAGGGCGACTCGCTCATCTCCGTTATGAAAACCTCCGGCAGCCAGGGCATAGTTCTCGGCACAAGGAATGGGTTCGCGATACACTTCCCGGAGAAGGATGTAAGGGACGTCGGCCGCTCCGCGGCAGGCGTGCGCGGGATCAGGCTCCGCAATGGGGATGAGGTCGTTAGCGCAGCGGTCACCGACAAGCCGTTCCTCATCACCATAACCGAGAACGGGTACGGGAAGAAGACCCCTGTTGATGAGTACCGCTTCCAGAAAAGGGGCGGCTTCGGAGTCATAAACATGAAGACAGGGGAGCGCAACGGCGGCGTGATAAGCCTCCGTTGCGTGGATGACGACGAAGATGCCATTGTGACCACCGCCAACGGCATGATACTCCGCGTCCCTGCCAGGGAAATATCTACTGTTGGGAGGAACACCCTGGGTGTGCGCGTGATAAAGCTCAGGGAGGGCGAGAAGGTATCCTCCTTCACGACAACCCGGGCCGCTGGGCCATGACACGATGCCGGCGGGGTAGGGTTTTTAACTTTTCATTCTGTATAATCCGCGATTGTTATGTACAGGAACCTTTTCGCAATTCTGTTATTGCTGTCTCCGACTTTTGCTGCGTCATGCGAGCCGGGCTTCCGCGACCACGTGTCCGTGCAAGTCCTTGATGCCATGTGGAGGCCGGTGCAGAACGCCACCGTAACGTTCACATACCAGAAGGACCAGACGACTGGCAAGGGATACGTGACCACGGCCCCGCTCATGACGGATGCGGAAGGGAGGGTATCCACCTATCTCCAGAACACCGAGCAGCTGGGCTCCCGCGTGCGCTGCGACATCAGGATAAACGTAACCTTTGACGGCGCCACCAAGACAAAGGTGATTACCGCGCAGCACCACCTTGCGGAAGAGCAGTTCCAGTTTGATGCTTATGCGCTCACGCTCCGCGTGATAGACAAATACGGCGCGGCGATTCCGAACCTGCCTATCCGCGTGAACCAGATGGAAGGGCAGACCAATTCCCAGGGGTTTGCGACATTCACGGTGAACAGGAGAAATGATGTTAACGTCTCTGCGGTCTACCGCGGCAGCGTCATCTCCAGGAAGATATCCGTGCAGAACGACACATTTTACACCCTCCAGGCGCTGCTTTACAGCCTTAAGCTGGATGTGGTGGACGACAGCTCAAATCCCCTTGAGGCGGTAATCGTCGTGGACGGCGTTGAGTCCACATCCACGGGCGTTTCCATAACCGACACGCCCGCCTCCAGGCCCTCGGTTTCCGTGACATACGGAACGCTCACGAAGAACCCTGAGATAGACCTGTCGCAACAGGAGTCCTACACCGTGGTTTTTGACCTCACGCCCCCGGAGGTAAGGGACATTCAGGTCTCCATGACCCCATCCCGGGACATGAGGATAAAATTTGAGGCCTATGACCCCAACCCGCTCGCGAGCGGGCCTTCGCTCGGCGACACCTCTGTCATGTATACAATAGGCGGCATTACGCGCACCGCCACGGTTTTTGTTGAGGGGGGGAAATATGTCGCAGAGATAGCCCGCCCGCCCGAGAACTCGCTCGTCCGCTTCACAATAATAACAAAGGACAAGGAGGGGAACATGAAGACGGTTGGCGGGGAATACTTGGTGCAGGCCGCCCCTCATGCCAACCAGACCGGGCAGCCGGGCAACCAGACCCAGCCGCATGAGGAGCCGCCGCTCCCCGCACCGGCTGAAAACCCGCTCTTTCTCGCGGCAGCGGCAATAGCCGCAATCGCGCTTTTGTGGGTTGTGTATAACTACATCCGCGGCCTCGGCTCCGCGGAGTAAAATTCCACATTTTTACATGCCCCCAACGATACCTTTATAAAGCATTTCTTCGTATATAAGTTGTGTGAAAAGGTGACAAAATGCCCAGAGGAAGGAGAATTGTGATAAACAGGAAAATAAACGACGAAAAAATAGACCGCCTCACATCACTTGACATTGACAACATAAAGAAGAGGAGGGGCGCGATTGAGCGCAGCCTCTCCGCATCTATATCCTCCGTCATGGAGGCGGCCCAGCGCAGCTACGAGCGCGCGAGGGCCGGCGACAGCGAATTGAAGAAGGCAGGCCTCCTTTCCATACAAAGTTCATACGAGTATCTCCGCTCAAAGGGCATGGACATCTCCTTCAGGGCATTTGGCGGCAGAATAGAAAGGAGGAGCATACCTTCTGTGAAGGTCGGCAAGAAGAGGTACATACCGGTGCAGTTCCTTGACGACATACTCTCCGTGGGCAAGGAGTTCTACACCATACGCGAGGCGTTTGAGCTCTACAAGAAATACAACAGCACCATAAACTACCGCGCATTCATCGGGAGGGTTGAGAAGAGTTCCATCCCGTCCGTTAAAATCGGGACCAAGAGGCTCATCCCGAAGGAAGCGATAGACAGCCTTTCCCACGTAGCCCGCAAGTACTACTCTGTCAGCGAAGCCATAAAGGAGCTCCACGTAAAGGGCGTGGAGATAAAGAGGAACGCGTTCGAGCGCAGGCTTGACAGGAACCGCATCCCGCACGTGAAGATAGGCGGGAGGCGCTTCATTCCACGTGACGTGATAGAGGAGCTCGCGGACAAGGAGATCGCCCTCAGCAAGTCTAAATAACCCTTTTGTTCCTACTTTTCCCATGCAGAGGAGAAGAGCCCTATTCCTGGACGCTGACTACATCGTAAAGGGCGGCCAGACCTTTGCCCGCCTTCTCGTAAAAGGGAAGAAGGCCACCCGCCTCCATTACCCATACGACCCGTATTTCTACGCAGATGCGAATGAAAGCGAGCGCGGCGCAATAGAGTCCCTCTCTGCAAAAACCCGCGACGGGCAGGCAATCCGACCAAAGGGGGTCGAATTCGTTGAAAAAATCCTTTTCGGGGAGAGGAAGCGCCTCCTGCGCATCTATTGCCACGAACCCCGCCATGTCCCAATCCTCCGCGATGCGGTCCCATTCCCGTGCTATGAGTCCGAAATACCCTTCGGAAGGCGCTTCATGATGGATTTTGGCCTCGCCCCGTTCTCCATAATCTCCTACGAACGCGAGGGCCGCACGATAACGAAATTCCTCGGGAGCAGGGAAGGGAACCCTTACATGCTCCGCCGCCTCTCATTTGACACCGAAGTATACAACCCTGCCGGCGCCCCCCGCCCGTCCAGGGACCCGGTGATAATGTTCAGCTATTCGGATTCCGATGGGGGGAAAGGAGTGGTCACGTTCAAGAAAGACCACAAGCCCTTCCTGGAAGTGGTTGAAAACGAGAAGCAGATGCTGGAGCGCTTCTTCTCCATACTGTGCGAGCGCGACGCTGACGTCCTGTTCGGCTACAACACAACGAATTTTGACCTCCCATACCTCAACGAGCGGGCGAAAAAACTGGGGGTCCCCCTTGCCCTGGGGAGGGACGGCTCCTCCTACCGCATTGTGAAGAAGGGCATCATAAGCCCGCTGGAAATAACAGGCCGCATCCACATAGACCTTTATCCGGTGATGAAATTTTTCGGCTTCACGGGCCTTATCCGCACGGACGACTACACGCTGAAGAACGTGTACTCTGCAGTAACCGGAAAAAGCGCCACAAAAATAGACCGCCTTGACATATGGAAGCAGTGGGACAGCGGCGACATCTCCTCCCTCACCGATTACGCGCTCTCCGATGCCCTGGCAACGATGGAGCTTGGCGAGATGGCCTTCCCTCTCCTTTCTGAGCTCTCATCCATCACCCGCATGCCGCTTTTCGACGTCGCATACGCAACCTCTGGCCAGCTGGTTGAAAGCCTGCTCATGAGCGAGGCGACATCCCGCAACATGGTTATTCCGCCAAAGCCGGGTGGCTCCGCAGTAAGCGCGCGCATTGAAAACCCCATCCAGGGCGCGTACGTGAAATTGCCGGCGCCGGGCATATACGAAAATATTGCTGTATTTGACTTCCGGGGCCTTTATCCCTCCATAATCTGCTCGTACAACATAGACCCGTTCACAATTGACCGGGAGGGGGAATCGCATGCATCGCCCACTGGCGCGAAATTCCTGAAGTCGCCCAAAGGCCTTATCCCCGCTGTCCTTGAGGGGCTTATAGATCGCCGCGCCATCATAAAGCGCAGGCTTAGGGAAGCGAAAAAGGAAACCATGGAGCACAGGATGCTTTCAGCCCGCTCCCACGCCCTCAAGATACTTGCAAATTCGTTCTACGGCTACCTTGGCTACGCCCGCTCCCGCTGGTACAGCCGCAAATGCGCAGAGAGCGTCACTGCCTGGGGGAGGATGCACATAATGGAGGCGGAAGAAAAGGCAAAGGCCGCTGGCTTCAGGGTCCTCTACATGGACACCGATTCCCTTTTCCTTCTTCTCGGCGAAAAAACGCGGGATGATGCCCTCGCCTTGCTCGCAAGCATAAACAGGGAGCTCCCTGAAAAGATGGAGCTTGAGCTTGAGGGCTTCTATTCCCGCGGGGTGTTTGTGAGCAAAAAGGCAGAAGAGAAGGGGGCGAAGAAAAAATACGCCCTCCTCGGGGATGACGGAAGGGTGAAGATCCGCGGTTTCGAGCTCGTCCGCAGGGACTGGTCCGGGGTCGCAAAGGAAACCCAGCGCCGCGTGCTTGAGGCGATTCTTCGCGAAGGCAGCAAGGACAAGGCGGTTTCCATAGTCCGCGAAGTGGTGGAGCAGCTCCGCTCCGGGAAAGTTCCGCTTGGCAGCCTTGCCATATACACCCAGCTCAAGAAGGAGCCAGACAAGTATGACATAGTGAGCCCTGAGCTCTCCGCGGCGCAGAAAGCCCGCAAGAGGGGCAAGGCGATTGAGCGCGGCAGCATCGTTGGCTACGTGATCACAAAGAAGGGCAAATCCATATCGGACAAGGCAGAGCTCCTTGAATTTGCCTCTGATTACGACCCGGACTATTACATCAACAACCAGGTTCTTCCCGCAGTCATGAAAATCCTCAAGGAGCTCGGCGCAGACAAGTATGAGCTGACCCACGGCGGAAGGCAGAAGGGGATGGGCGACTTTTTCTGAATTATTGCACCAAAATGACAAATCTTTATAAAACAATTGAGCGATTTATGTACAATTCGTAATACTTAGTGGGGGATATGAATGGAAAGAAACAGGAGGCTCAGCTGGATCCAGACGCACGAGGAAGTGGAGCGGGTGATGGAGGGCTTCAGGAGCAGCGAGGGCAGCCAGGCCGCCTCGGATGTCTCCCTGCATGCGGATGCGCCAGAGCCGGTCCATTTCAAAAGGAAGGGCGGCATCTATTCCATACGCTATTCCTGGAAGGCCCATGACCCATCGTTGATTCAGGTGGAGTCTATGGAGTTCTCAGACCAGAACCTCCACTACCTCCACGCAATAAGCGCCAGGGATGGTACGGATTCCGTGGCTTTCACGCATTCCGGCCTCACATACATCGCCCGCAGGACAACATTAAAGATGGCAAAGCGGCTTTTTGCCTTCGCGGACAGGCTGGTGGAATGCGTTTTCAGGGTTGTTGGCTACCTAAGGACCCTCTCCGGCAGCATATACATCCTTTCCAGGGTTGAAAAGGCCACCTGGAGCTTTGACCCAGCGCTTTGCGCGCCTCACCTGCAGGCCGCCTCCTGGCAGGATTTCAGCTCCGAACACAAGGAAAGGTTCGCCGAGCTCGCGACAGAGATGATTGTGAAGCTCCACAGGAGCGGCCATATCCTCTCCAATCCCGTCCCTTCCGGGGTGATGCTGGACTCAAAGAAGGCCTTCGTTGCCGACCCGAGGGACATAAGGCCGGCGCGGCGCCCATGCGACGTGGTGGACAACTTCATACTAATGCTCAGGGGCCTCACGCGCAGGGGCCTTGATTCCAGCGGCGCAGTCTTCTACTGCCTGTCCGTGTATGTGAATTCCATGGAAAAGGAGTGCCTCGCATGGTACGGCAGAGGCAGGAAATACAGGCACTCGGGGGCAGACCTTTTCCAGGTCGCCTGCGAGCTGGAGAGCCGGGTGATGGCGTAACCCTACAATTCTTCAACAACGGTCGCCCCGCCGGATTCTTTGTCCCTTGAGAACCTGTAGCTCCTCGCGAACTCAGAATTCATCAGGTTCTCCTCGTGCGTGATCACAAACGCCTGCTCCACAATCTGCGGGACCCTGTTCTCCAGCGCCTCCGCAAGCGCCTGCACCGCTTCCTTGTCCAGGTTGTGCGTTGGCTCGTCCAGCATCAGCCACCCTGTCTCCGGCGCAAGCACAGTAGCCATCGCAATCCTCAGCGTGAGGGAAAGGCACGCCCTCTCCCCTCCGCTCGCAACTTTTTCCAGCTTCCTCCATTCGCCGTCATAAACCTCAAATGAATAGTCCTCCTCGCCAGCCGCTATCCTGAGCTGCCTGTAATCCGCATACGGATAGAGTATGGGCCAAATCCCGTTCATAGCCGCATTGATTGCCTCCACGAGCTCCGCCCTCAGCTCCGCCTGCGCCTCGCCTATCGCATTCCTCATCGCTATTAGCTGCTCAAGCATGGCTGCCCTCCTCTCCAAATCCGCCTTCGCATCTTCCAGTACCCTGTTTTCCTTTTCCAGCACAGCGGCCATCTCCTTTATGGATGCGATCGCCCTGCGCGCCTCCCTTGCCCTGCCCTCTGCCCTTTCGCACTCCACCCTAAGCTCGCGCGCCTTTGAATGCAATTTCTCAAATTCTTCGGAGCTGAACGCAATCCCCTTCCATTCCATCTCCAGCTCCTTCTCCCGCTCCCTCGCCGCCCTCAGAGCCTTCTTCTTTTCCAGGAGACCCTCCATCTCCCTGAGAGCAAATGATGCTTCCCTTGCCCTTTTTTCCAGCTCCCCCTTTTTCCCTTTCAGCACACTTATATCCACCGCGTTTTTCTCCGCTTTCCTCCGCATGGCGCTCAATTCGGCAAGAATTCCGCCCGGGCCCTCAACTTCCACTGCCATCTTCTGCCTCAGCGCCTCCGCGCACCTAATCCTTTTTTTGGCATCAAGCAGTTGCTTTTCCAGCTCCCCGAGCTTCATCTTCAGGCCGGCGGCCTCCCTCCTCTTCCCTGCAGCTTCCGTAGCCCGCTCCTTCTTCAGTTGCTCCGCCCTCCCCGGCCCAAGCTCCGAGCCGCACACAGGGCATTTCCCCTTCCCTTCCAGCCCGCCGAGGTATTTTTCAATCTCCTCGGCCTCCGCAACCAGGGATTTCGCCTGCGAGCTTATTTCCACCATTCTTAGTTCCAGCTCCTTCTCCGCCCCCTCCAATTCCTCCAGGCTCTTCCCGGCCAGGATTTTCTCAAGCGCCTTTCGTGCCTCTTCCATCTCCCCCTTCGCCTTCTCCGCGGCCTTTGCCCGGTTCTCCAGCGCCCCGATGTTCCTTGAGAGGGAAGACCCCTCCCTCTCAAGCGCCAAAATCTCCTCCCCAATCCTCCTAATGCCTTCCTCGGCTTCCCTGAGTTCCGCCTTCTTGCCAGCCAGCTTCTCCTCGCTTGCCTCCTTCCCGCCCAAATCCGCTTCCAGCGCCTCAATCCTTGCCCTCTCCCGCCCGAGCGCCTCCCATGCCCTTTCCTTCCTTTCTTTCTTCTTCCGCATCCCCTCCAATTCCCTGTCTGCGGCCGCGGCCTCCTTTTTCCTGGAAGCCAGTGCCCTCTCCGCGTCCTCCGCCCTGCCCTCTTCCTTCCTGAGCACCGCCTTTTTCTCCTCCAGCAGCTTCATAATCTCGGCGTGCCTCTCCCTGTCGTACCTCTGTGCAAGGGCCTTCCTTTCGCTTTCCAGGCGGTTTATAACCCGCACCGCGTTCGCTCTTGCCTCTTCAAACCTGTCCAGCCCCATCAGGCTATCCATCTCCTTCTTCCTTCTTCCTGCATCCAGCTCCAGAAAATATCCTATGTTGTTCTGCTCGGAATACACCGCCCGGTTGAACAGGTCATATTCCATGCCGAGCTTCTCCGCAACTATTTCGCTCACGCGCGCCTGCCCGGAGTCCAACAGCTTCCCGTCCTCATAAATTTTTGCGGCCGCCTCAGCCCCGCGCACGGCCTTCCTCAGCATCCTCACCACTCGGTATGCCTTCCCGTTGTGCAAAAACTCCAGCACAACCCCTGCCTCGTTTTCCCCGTGCCGGAATATGTCCTCTGTGCTGACCGCCTTTCTCCTGAGCGCCGGGAAAGTCCCGTACAGCGCATAGCATACCGCATCCAGCACCGCGCTCTTGCCGCTCCCCATTATCCCCAAGATAAGGTTCGTCCCTTTCCCGAAGTGGAGCCTCGTGTGCGCATGCGACCTCCAGTTCCGCATTTCCAGGGCTGTTATCATCACAGTACATTTGCCGAATAACCATTAAGAACTGGACGCTGCCTTATCCCTTATAATATTTATCATCTAATCTTCCATCATGAGGAATGCCTTTTTATTCCTGGGGATATCAATGCTGCTTTTCGGGTGCCTTGACTATTTCAGGTTTGAACCTGCTGGCCAGCCCCAGCCGGCCAATGAAACCCCCCCTGCGCCCGAGGAGATATTCTGCATTGACAGCACCCCGGCAGAATCCTGCTCGTCCACAAAGCCATTTTACTGCACGAAGTCCGGAGGCCTGGTGGAGGACCCAGAATACTGCGGCTGCCCGCCCGGCACAATCCTGCTGGAAGGGAAATGCTCACCGCTTTGCCCGGATGGCACAGCTCCGGACTCCTGCTCCGCAAGCAAGCCGAAGTACTGCACGCACGAGGCAATGCTCATAGACCGCGCATCTGTCTGCGGCTGCCCCGAGGGAAAAATTATCTCTGGGGAGGCGTGCGCCTCTTCCTGCAGCGACGGCACCAGGGGAGGCACGTGCTCCCAGGCCAAGCCGATGTACTGCACTATGGAAGGCTCGCTTGTTGAGGACCCTGCAAGGTGCGGCTGCCCCGAGGGGTCAATCCTCTCAGGCGGTTACTGCATTTCAGCAACATGCATTGACGGCACCCCTGCCGGCCAGTGCGCGGCAAAGGCCCCAAACTACTGCGACCCTGAGACAATATCCGTTGTTTCCAACCCGGGAAAATGCGGCTGCAACTATGGGCGCATCCCTACGCCCGACGGCCGCAATTGCGTCTCCCCGCGCACCTATTATTACCGTGAGGATGAGGATTTCCGCCCAGCCCCGGGCCTTAAGATGATGGCCAGGAACTCCGCGCACATGGAATGCGAAAAGGCAGATTACATAATCCTTGACCTGAGCATAACCAATGAGGGGATGGAGCCAATTTCCTTCACAGAGGCGCAGTTCCCGGGCTTCCAGCTTTTCGCAGGCGGCTCATACAAGTGGCTTGCGGTTGAATATCCCATTAACGATTCGGAATGCAGCGAGGTTGCGAAATTCCCCTGGAACACAACCATCCAGCCAGGAGAAAGGGCCGCGGGCATAGTATGGTACAAGCTCCTGAACTGGAGGAGCGACGCCTCCTACTACATTTACTATTCCGCCCAGGATCAGGCATACGCGGTGAAGCTGCACCCCTGACTTCAGCCACCTTTTTAATTTTTCCCTCCCTTTTCTCCACATGAGAAAAACCGTCGCATCTATGGCATTGCTGCTCCTATTTTTCGGATGCACCTTCCTGCAGGAGCCATCTCAATCCGTAGGAACGGCCGGAACCGTATCCGGAGGGGGCGCGGCCGCAGCCGCCCAGCCCAGGTGCTCCGACGGGACACCCGTGGGCTCCTGTTCTGCTGCCAAGCCGGGCTATTGCAACCCCTCGCAGGTTCTTGAGCCAAACCCCATCCTCTGCGGCTGCCCCGCGGGCACCCTCCTGCATGGCGATTCGTGCATCTCCCAGTGCAGTGACGGAACCTCTTTTGAGAGGTGCTCCCGCACCAAGCCAAAGTTCTGCAACCAGTACGGCCAGCTTGTGGACAAGGCCTCCCTCTGCGGCTGCCCCGAGCTTTCGGTGCGCTCAGGAGAAGCGTGCGTCCCTGCTTGCTCGGATGGAACTCTCCCTAACCAGTGCTCCGCAACTCAGCCCAACTATTGCACCGAATCCCTCGCCCTCACCCCTGACCCGGAAAGGTGCGGCTGCCCATCAGGCACAGTTCTGCAGGACGGCCAGTGCAGGGCCGCAAAATGCATTGACGGCACTCCAGTAGGCAACTGTTCCTCCAACATGCTTCCCATGTATTGCGGCGAAACCCTCACCCTTGTGCGCAACCCGCGCGTGTGCGGCTGCCTTTCAGATGAAATACTCAGCGAAGACCGCTCCCAGTGCCTCAACCCGAACGCGCTCGTTTATGAGGAGGGCGACAAGTTCAAGGTGTTCGGAGATACGTACATGCGCATAAGTGATGCGGAGTGGGTGGAGTGCGCGAATGGGGATTACATACGCATGCAGCTCCAGATAGACAACTCGGAGGGCGAACTGCCATACTGGATTTCCGAATCGGACCTGCGCCTTTTCATGCGCATGCGTAGCTCGCAGGCAGGCACATGGGTGGCTGTTGAATACCCTTCACACGATGGCCTCTGTTCCGAGCCGGACAAGTTTGCATGGACCTACACGATGGAAGGCGACATAAACACGGGGATGGTGTGGTTCAGGCTGCCAGGGTTCTACGAAAGGAGCCTTGAATACTCCGTCTACTACAAGGGAATCCGCATAGAGCTGGACCCCTCCTGATGGCTCAGAGTGGGACGCAGTACGCAACCCCGCTCCTGTCCGTGGTGCATCCAGCCGGGCACCTGTACCTTTCTGAAACCGGGTTGTTCCCTGAGCAGTAATACTCAATAATGTCATCCGCCACGCACTTGTCCGTGTAGGAAAGCGCACCCTTCGTTACAGTCCCTGCCACTATGTAATTCTTTCCGCCGTCCGAGTCCTCGCAAACTGCCTCTATGCAGCGGCCGTTCTCGCACTCCTCATAATCTTCACATTCCATCGTGCGCGTTTGCACGCTTAGGCCTGAGCAGTACTTCTCCAGCACGTTCCTGCTCCCCGAGCACTCGTCGTTCTGCGTGTCGCTGTACCCGTTTGAGGTGGATACCCTCACCCACCCCCTTACGGACGAATCCTCCCCCCCATCACTGTCCTCGCAGGTTGCTGGTGAGCATATCCCGTTCCAGCACAGCTCACCATATCCTGTGCAGAGTATATCCGCATAATCCACCCCTGTCCCGCCGCAGAAATACTCTCTGAGGGTGTAGAGGTCTTCGCACTGGTCCGTGCGCGTTGTGCTTCCGGATGTGGCTGTCCCAAGAACGCCCCTCTTGTTCCCCCCGTCAGTGTCCGTGCAGCTTATCCTTACACACTCCCCTCCTGAGCACGTCTCGCTGCTCCCGCAGCTTCTCCTCTCGGATTTAACCTCGTTCCCGTCGCAATAGTATTCTTTGACCGTGCCCGAGTCGTAGCAGTCGTCCTCCCATTCCTCGCTCCCCTTAGTCACCGTCCCGAACTCGTCCTCGTCTCTCCCCCCATCGCTGTCCCTGCATGTGTACTCAACGCATATGCCGTCGCTGCAGTAATATCCGTCCCCGCAGCTCGCAGTCGTCTGCACCATCCTGCCCCCTGAGCAGTAGTATTCCTTTACGCTGGAGGTTCCGGAGCAGTAATCAGCATAAACCCCGCTCCCCTCCCTCACGGTTCCCCTCTCAAAAATGTCCATCCCGCCGTCCGAATCGGTGCAGGCAATAGCGGAGCAGGCGCCATCTCTGCACTCCTTTCCGCTCCCGCACGCAAGGACCGTGCTTGAAATGGCGCCTGAGGCCGTGCAGTAATACTCCCTCACGCTGTTCGCGTCAGCGCACTCATCTGTGCGCCTCTCTGCCCCCCTCGCCGTTGTCCCTGCTTCACCAGCCACCTGCCCCCCGTCGCTGTCAATGCATGCGGGCGATGCGCACCTCCCCGCGGAACATTCCGTCCCCTCCGGGCATTCAACCCTTTCGCTTTTTATCTCGTTGTTTGCGCAATAATACTCAAAAACCGCAGTGGTGCCTGCGCAGGAATCGTTGTAGCCGGCTGTTCCCATTGATACCGCCCCTGCCTCAAGCGCGTTCTTCCCGTTGTCAGAATCCACGCACTGCTCTCCGGGCTGGCCCTCCTGCTGCTGGGGTGCGCAACTGCCCTCGTATGCGACGCTCACGTTCGCCTGCCTCGCGTAGCAGGCATTCGTGTAGGTGTTCCCGTCGCTTCCGCACACATATGCGCGCTCTGTGCCGCACTGCTCAGCCGCAGGCCCGAAGAAAGTGCAGCCTGAAAGAAGCAAACCCAAAGCCAGCGCAACAAATACGGTTCCTCTCATGGTGCAGATAATCAACGAGAAGTTTTAAAGCCTTAATTCCACCTTGGTCTGCGACTGGTGGTCCCGAGCGCCCAAGAAGTTAATGACCATATGCGCCGGCTGAACGTCAAGAAATCCACGGGCTTCGGCCCGTGGATGAATTGGCCACCAGGTTCCTCTTTTGATTACTGGCAGGGAGGTCTCCCTTTATTTATAAATGAGCCAAAGCATCAGATTTAAATGAAGGCGATAAGGGCATGGAGAGATGGCATAAATGCGCATGTGGCGCATCCATGCACAGGGACCTCAATGCAGCGATAAACATACTCAGAAGAGCTACCTCCGGACTGGGGGAGAGTA
>Ga0068707_1000772_pt1 | contig 21610 bp, 20 predicted proteins | sample YNPNPMetaG_FD_66600 | JGI IMG/M metagenome (GOLD analysis project Ga0068707, IMG submission 66600) | Anoxygenic and chlorotrophic microbial mat microbial communities from Yellowstone National Park, USA - YNP NP MetaG | ecosystem: Environmental > Aquatic > Thermal springs > Hot (42-90C) >...
GCCACTGAGTTGGCGAGCAGACCCATAGCCGTGTGCGCAACAGAAGGCTACAGTGGAGTGTTAGCGGATCGCTGGAAAAGCCAGATTGCCGCTAACAGCAAGATGCCCGCAATGGCGCTTAGGTTCCCGGATGCGGCGGAGGCCGATGTATGCGGTTGGGAGACCGAAAAATGTGGAAGTTTCGGGTTCGTGCTGTTAAACGACAGCGACGACCGTTCGGTTTCTGCTGAGCAGATGTTGGCATTTGCCGACATCGTGTGCGACTGTAAGCGGGTGGTGGTGGAACTCCAAGGAGGATCCGTGATCGAGAAGATGCTCTACGGCGTCTACTTCGGCGACTACTTCAGCTACTACTTAGCTTTGCTTCGCGGAGTGAATCCAAGCGCAAACCAGATTCCGGATGAGATAGAGGCTCGTGTATCGGAGTGCAGCACGGTTTGAGAGATTGGTGTCATTACAAGCTCTTCCAGGCAGCGAGCAGAAAGCATCACACCAGATACGCCGCCCCAACCAAAGACGATGGCTGCACCCAGAACTAATGCCCCAAGGCTAATAGTGAGCTTCAGAAGCGCACCAGGATTCGCAGGCCGATAACGACCGCGATCAGACTACTATAGCATACAAGGCTATCACCAGAGAATTATTCTTCTGTTCCAACTGCTTGCCTACAAGAGTCTTCGTGGGTTACCATTCAACCACCCGCCGGTGATTACTTTGTCTCGGCGCGTGGAGCACACCCACGGTTCGATCTATCGTAGTGAGCAGTGCCATAGTCGTGTCGGCTAGGGAACATTCCAGCCCGTGGACGCTTGGTCGCTCGCCAAAACCATAGCCCACTCGGACGGAGGTATTCTACCATCAAGCACCCCTTTTTGCTGACAACGAAAGCCGGAGTTGAGCTGGCAAGGAAGCGCGTTAGTAAGGAACTTTGGGCGCAGGAGATTGTTGCGCGGCTCAGGCGGAGCGCAAGCGAACTCAAAGCAGAGCCGCTACCTGTGTTCGAAAAAGATTGGTGGGAAATCGCAAAGAGGAAGCATTGGTCACAGGTCTACCCTGAAATCAACCATCACACGAACTTCGCTGTCCGAGGGCCGATAATGAAGGCGCGCAACAGCGCGATGCTATACGCAGTGACGGGCGAGGCTGAATATGCCAGTTTGACGAAGAAAGTATTGCTGCACTACCAAGACTACGAGTTCTTCGCCGAACACCCGGATGTGGGAATCAACTGGGCATTGTGGTGCGGACTGGCGCTTGAATCCTACGACCTAATCCACGAGACCATAAGCGAGGTTGAGCGCGCTCAAATAGATGACTTCTTCCTACGGGCAATGGAAGGCGTGAAGAGGAATGATGAGTGGTGGATAGCCAACAACCCGGGTGGAAGGCATAACAATCATTTCGCGTGGCATAAGGCGTTCATCGGAACTTACGGCCTGTTTTATGGCGCTGCTCACCTGGTGGACTATGCTTTGCACGCACCGGAAGGCATCTGCGAGCTCCTTGAGCATGGGTTGTTGGATGATGGACTCTGGTTCGAGAGCAGTCTCAACTACCATTTTGCGGCTGTAGTCGCATTCGTGGTGATGGCTAGAAACATTGCCAACACCAACCTAGCTCAGGGCTGCGAGGTTTTCAGCGATCTCTGGCGCACGGAGTTTGCCGGACGAACGATTAGGGACTGCTTCCTGGCTCCGATCAAAGTGCTTCTACCCGACGAGACTCTGCCAACGATAGGCGACGCCTACGGCCACAGGATGAGACTGGGAACGGCGAGCTGCTACTTCGATCTTTACGACGCTTACGGTGATCCCGAGCTGGGATGGGTAGTTCGCGACTCCCCCGCGCCTGCGGAAGCAATGTTTCTATCAAAGCTGCCGAATTGCGGCAGCATTCCTGACATAAAAACACGCCATTGGCCGGAACACGGCTATACGATGCTTCGAACTCAGGAGGGAATCGATTACTGGAAGGGAGACGGCTATACGGCATTTGTGAGCAATGACATAGACAGCGTTCACTCGCATCACGACAAATTCGACCTGATCGTTTACGGACGAGGCGTCCATCTGGCGGTTGATCCCGAGGCTCTGACGACGGCTGAACACGCCTTCTCCTCGCACGTTCAGGGAGAGCTCAACAGAGCCACATTGTGCCACAACACGGTGATGGTGGATGGGCTAGAACAATCTTCTATCGACGAAAAGCTGGAGGTCGTGGAATTTACTGACTCGGCTGAGGTTAAATCGGTCACGATCCGCGACGCGGCGGGGCAAGTATATCCAGGCGTCGGGATGATGCGAAGCGTATTTGCAACAGATGACTTTGTGCTCGACGTGTTCCAGTTGAGTTCGGGTAAGGAGCACGTCTACGATTACATGTATCACTCCGTAGACGACAACGGCACGTTTCGCTGCGATACCCTAATGACTAGCTGCGATCTAGGCCAGGTTCCGCCGTGGAACTGGATTCATAATGCTAAGTCGGCGCGCTTCGATGAGGGTTGGCAAGTCACCACGCAACAAGGCGACGTAACAGCGTTTTTCTCGATGGCGGGCAACCCGGGCACGGAGGTTGTGCTCTGCGAGTTTCCCTACAAGGATAACTTCCAGCGACCTCCTTTCCCAATGCTAATAGCGCGCAGAAAGGCTAGGAGCACGGTATTCGCATCTGTTATAGCAGCGGGCGGCCCAGGCTTTCGATCACCAAGCCCTCTTTGTCACGAGGGTAAGAAAGACGTTATAGTTAAGGTGGGAACGCGGGAGTTCGTTGTGCCGAAGTTGAGCTAGCTTCCTAACAATGCAAAAAGGCTGGTCAACAGCGGTTGGCCAGCCTCGGATCGGCCATCGCAGCTATAAGCCGGACTCCGTGCAAGTTGAGGGCTCGTAGCCCCACGCCATAACTGTAAGGCGAGTGCAATCGCCAAACCATGCCCAGGCGAACACCATGACCGGTCCACACCTACGTATGGCAACTGAAGCGGTAAGGAAGTCGCCAATCCTCTCCCACAGTCTGGAAAAGCTGTCGCGAAGCGAGAAGCCCTTGCGCTGGACATCTGACGATGGCGGCTGTTGGCCTCCCTCAAAGAGAAACCTTAGGTCTCTGTAAAGCCTCACCTTGGCCTCTTCGGGAAGTTCTCGCATTCGGCTCGCCCTATGCAGCCTAAGGTGCTTCTCTACTATCTTGATCGCTTTGTTAGCCAGGCTTTGCGAGACATCTGGCGCTTCCGGATATATTTTTTTCATCGGAACACCGCCGTTTGCATATCTCAGACCATAGTAAGGTCGCTCACCAGGCTTACTTTCTGCTCCGGACAGAGGGTAATTGGCCTGAGCTCTCGACCTTGTAACTTGGATTCAAAGTCCAGATGCTTGTCTATCACTTCTGCCATCTGATTGGACTTGCCGACTAACTCGTCCCAATCCATTGCGACGGGGAGAGGGAATTCGTTAATCTCGGCTTCCTCAGCCTGGGCAATTTCGGACGTAAGGAGGTGGTCCAACTTGTGCATCCTAATCACCTCTTTCACGTTGGAAGGTGCTCAAAAATGGGTTACCCATGGCCCCGTGAAAGTAAACGGTATGGCAGGGTCACTCGAAAACAAGTAAACATCCAATCGTTTAATCCGAGTTCAACCAAGGGAACATTTGCTAAGACTAGGTTATCTAAAATATGACAAGGCATAAGATTAGCAAGTTGGCGGCCCACGGTCGGTAAGAGTTCATTCTCCGTAGTATGAGGCGTTTTCCGGGGCTGGCGGCGTGTTCATTTTGGGTTGACTTCAGCAAACATACGTGGCATAATTGCAGATGGGCTGCGTTATTGTTATGCGAGGCTATCTGGCCAGCTTCTGGCAAATGGTTCTCGTTTTGCTGCAAAAATTCTTATAGCTGCCCGACCTGACCTGTCCACGGGCAGAGAGGGGAGTATGGGTTGCGAACTACGCTTTGGCACGACGTAGTGTGGTCTATAGCAGTCTGGGCGCTGACGGCAGTGTTGCTTGTCGCGTGTATGATCCGACCGGCGCCCGCAGACACGTCCCCCTATCCTTACGCACTTACCGATCCCCACGCTACAGCCATTGCTTCTATGAAACGATTGCCTGATGGGACAACCGTGTGCGTGCGTCGTAAGGTTGTCATCTCGATGTTTAATCTAAAATATTACATAGAGGAACCAGACAGGTCTGCAGGAATTCGCTTTGACCCGAACAACCATTTCCCCCCCTCCAAGTCTGAAAAGTTCAATCTTGTAAGCTTCACGGGGACCCTGCAGACCGTCGATGGAGAAAGAGTAATCCGAACAGACACCGATTATGAGTGGGACACTGAGGCTTTTGCAACCCTCGACAGCGTGGGAACTAACAGTATGACGCTTTTGGGCTCGCCCGTCGACCCGAACAATCCGGGCGGCTCGCGGGTGGCGGGTCTGGGACCCTATGGACTCTACACATGCGTTTGGGGAAAAGTGACAGCCAAGGGCGAGACCGACGACGAGGGCGACTGGTTTGTCTATCTGGATGACGGCTGGCACAAGAGCGACGGAACGAACCCCAATTGGACAGGAATAAGGGTATATTCCCACCGGATACCGGGGGATAATGAGATCTATCTAGCTGCAGTCGGAGCGTGTGGGAAGAAGTTGCATGATCCCACGCCTTTGGGGCCGACGGGAGATGAGTTCGTCGTTCCGGTTATTCGAGCGATGTACGAGTGGGATCTGTTTGTCCCAAACACCAGCTCTTCCACAAGGACATTAGGCCAGATAACGGGCCGGGTCAGACTGGTTGGCCAGTCAGCTCCGGGCAAAGATGTTAGGATATACTCACAGTACGGCAGCGTCATCTGTCACGGTGTGACGTCAGACTGGACTCCATTCACCCTTTCTGGTATTCCAACGACAGGAACGGGAGTGGCTGCTAGTTCGCCCGGGTACCTCTCGGACACGGTTGTGGCCTCGGCAGGCGATAACAATGTGGAGTTAGTGCTGACTCCCTCAGTCACTGCAATATGTATGGGCGTCGACAAAACCTCAATTAAGGTTTGTAGCCAAGAAGTCGCAACGATACGCGTGTTGCTTCACGACTGCGAAGGGAAGTCACTGGTTTCGCGACAAGTAAAACTAACTACAACGAGAGGCTCTTTTACCGAAAACCAGTCCAAGGAACTAATTGCCACCACCGATGCCACCGGTTTCGTTATTGCTCACCTAACCGCCAATCCAGACGCACAAGGCATTGCCACCGTAACTGCTAGCGATTACCCGCAAAACAGTTGTTCAACCTCTAAGACCATAACCCTGAACGGTCCGGAGGTTGAGCTAACAGCGAATCCTCAGTTCTTGGCAAGCGCCGGAACTTCGCAATTAACGGCAAGGGTAACGGACGATGGACAGGCAATACCTCAGGCGAATGTGACGTTCAGGACTGACTTCGGCACGTTCCAGCAGAGCGGGACCCAAATCTACTCAACTCAGACCGACATCAACGGTTACGCCTACGCTACTCTGTCGCTGACGCAGCCCGGAACGGCTAACCTTCTGGTCGTGCACACTGACTCGTGCTCAAACGAAACGATAAGCTGGACAGTCGCCGCTGTAAAATCCAATCCGTGGAACACTTACAGCGTCGGCTATTCAAGCCCCTTGATAGTCGACCTGGATGGTGCAAGCGATCAAAAGAAAGAAGTGGTGGTGGAGGGATCGAACGGCAATTTGACAGCCTTTTCGGCTTCGGGATCGACACTGTGGTCGGTCAACGTTTCTTCCGACTCGGGCGCGAACACCCCATCATCAATCTCTATGGACTCTGACAGGTCGGGGCGGCCGTGCGTTGTGATTCCCTCCGACGATCGCACCAAGGTATATGTATTTTCTCACGAGGGCCACAAGGTGGCGGGTTGGCCTGCCGGCAGCCACTACAGGTTCTCGAAGGTCTCCGCCGCAGTCGGCGATGCCAACCTGGACGGCACGCCTGAGATCGTGGCAGGCGATTACTCGTGCTTTGTGTTCTGCTGGAATCCCACAGGCGACTGGAAGAACAACTCGGGACCGAACAGCTCTTTTCTGTGGCGCAATCTTACTGATAGTTCCGTCGCAAGTATAGTTGGCTCAAGTTGTGCGCTGGGCGATATTGACAGCGATGCTAACGCCATACCGGATGTAGCGGTGGGCACGACGTCGCCACCCGAGGCTTTTGCATTTCCGGGCGACGCATGGGGTGATTTCGTTTCGCAGCCACTGTACCTGAGCGGGTGGCCCAAATCAATTTATGGAGGGTGCGAATCGGCTCCGGCAATCGGCGACATAGACGGTGATGGCAAAAACGATGTGGTTATGATCACATATGGTGGGAAGCTATACTATTATCGTTCAACTACCGAAACTTGGACTCAGCAGTCAGTAAATGCATCGTTCGCATCATCTCCAGCACTAGCCGATTTGGATGGGGATGGCAAGCTGGACGTGATATTTGGCTGTTCCGGTGGCAAAATTCGCGCAATGAACTGGAAGCACGAAGACCTAGTCGGTTGGGAAGAAGGTATTCAGCTCGACCCACTTTCTACGAGTGAGATCGTCTCGTCTCCGGTTGTGGGCGATGTATACGGCGACAGCGAAGTCGAAGTAGTCATTGCGTGCGCGAACGGTGTCACCTATGCCATCCACAAGGACGGGCTCAACCACCGTGTAGGAGGCTCGCGCGTGGGGCCAATAGCTTGGGCGAGATGTTGCATACCGCCTTCGGAAACCAGTTCGACGATTGTTAACGCTCCTGCACTCGAGGACCTCGACCACGACGGCAATGTGGACGTGATTGTGGCTGGTAACAAGGGCATTTACGTGTTCCCTACGAACGTCACATATGCCCCGGGGACTCAATACCCGTGGCCGACTTATCACCACGATACTGGCCGCACGGGCTGCGCGACCGCACCACCGGCACCGATAAATGCGTCGATACAGGGCATCATCACCAAGAACAACGTACCAATAAGCGGGGCGAAGGTGTACATTTACTTTAACGACGGCGGCACGGTCTACCAGCCGAAGGTAAGTCCGCCGACCCCGCGAAGCTACGTTCTTTCGGTCGGTTCCGATGACCCTAACGAAGTATGCAAAGGTGCCTACTGCATCAGTCAGCTTGAGGCCAACAAGGTCTACAAGCTCAAGGTCGAGGCGCCAGGAGAGCCCAACTACTGGGTGAATAACATCTCTGTTGGCACTGGATTGACTCGAGTAGACATCTCTCTTCCTTAACTTCCAGCGCCCCTCTCTCTTGCTTGATTTCGAAAGTTTTTAGCGTCTTAAGCGTGCCTGCGTGTGAATTCCTCAAGATTTTGTGCTTGTACACGCTCAGACAAGGAGGATTTGAGCGTGGCCGCGTGGAAGAAAAGGCCCGAGGGAGCTCACTTAGTTCGCATTGAGCCCCGTGCTCATGAAAGGAAGGTGAGATCATGGAGGCGTATTGCGTCAAGTGCAAGGCTAAGAAAGAGATGAAGGATGCCAAAGCCGTCACAATGAAGAACGGCAAACCGGCGACACAGGGTGTTTGCCCTAGCTGCGGAACCAAGATGTTCAAGATCGGCAAAGCCTGATCGGGGATTTAGAGGCAAGTTTCGAAGATGGCGGGTCCGGAGGGTCTCGCCATTTTCACGTTTTGGGTCATTATGCCCACCCTTAGAGCTAGACTTGCTACTAAAAATACAATGTGGTTGACTGAGGTTAGTTGGATCGGCTGCGGTATGGTCACTATAGAGTCTGTCTAGCCTGGGCAATGGATTCAATCCGAGCGAGAAGCTGGTCGTTGGAGGCAATAGGCTCGGCGCCAAGACCAATCGCCTGGTCGATCATATCGGAGGCTACCCCACCTGTGAAATCGCGAGTTGGTGCCAGATTGGGTGTTAGCACCAGCAGTTTCTTGCCTTCCTTGGCGGCATCGAGGACAGCGGCTATGTTGGCCAAGTTTGCCGATCCCACGGGCACTTCCCCCAGCACAATCATATCAGCCCCGTCTATCATATCTCTGTGCTTAGCGTCTGATTCAGGGGTAATGGTAGAAAACGGTGGCAGTGAGATAGTAGGAATATCCAGCGCCTGCGCGACTTCCTCGTCCGTGTCGCCTTCGTTCAAAACCCCGCAGGTGACGCGATAGCCGCGCCTTACGAGCCTTGCTAGAATTGGAGCCGCGCTGCCCCCGCCGCCTATAACGTGTACGTTCAACGGGTTGTCCGTATGCTGAGCCAGCGACTTGTGCCTGACTCCAGCGATGATGTAGGGTCGCCGCGTGGTTGGGTGTTGGCGTACCCATACCTCTGCGCCATAGACTCTTCGCACAGCATCAGCTGTGAGCACCTGGTTCGGCGATCCTGTGGCTTTAATCTCGCCGGCGCCCATCATTACCAAGCGATCACAATAGTGCGATGCGAGATTGAGGTCGTGAAGCACGGCAAGGACGGTGAGGCCGCGGTCTCGATTTAGGCTAAGCACGAGATCCATAATCTCGAACTGGAAGCTAATGTCCAGGTGAGATGTGGGTTCGTCCAGTAGCAGAATCTCCGGCTCCTGGGCCAAAGCTCGCGCCAAGAGGACGCGCTGGCGTTCGCCACCCGAGAGAGCGTTGATGGTCCTATCGCGCAGGTGGATGGTGCCCGTAAGCGCTAAAGCCTCAAGAGCAACCTCGACATCGCGGTTGGATTCGAAAGCGAACCTGCCCATTCTTGGAGATCGCGCCATCAACACTATTTCCAATACGCTGAACTCAAACGGAACGAATGTCTCCTGAGGCACGACGGCAACTTTTCGCGCGAACTCGCGAGAAGGGATGCAGTAGATATCCCTCCCGTCGAGGCAGACTTTGCCTTGGAGTGGCTTCAGGACGCGGGACATTGACCGGAGCAGGGTCGTCTTGCCGCTGCCGTTGGGTCCTATCACTCCTAGAAAGTCGCCCGAGCCCAATTCAAGCGACACGCAGTTAAGAACCGCGTGGTCGCCGTAACCCGCGCATAGATTGTCGACACGGAAAGAAGAGATCATAAGAACCTAGATATTGTAGCACGAAACTTCGCTAAGGAAGTGACCAGAAGCATTCAAGCCCGTCCAGTTTCGCAAGACTGTTATTCTGCCCTAAGTGGGAAATCCTCTGTTTCGGCCGGCGCAAAACACTCCAGCGGGCTGCAATACTGTGCTAATACTTGTTTTGTAGTAACGGACTGGCAGAGAGCTAAACACTTTCCAGGACATATCGGTGGGACACAGTATATAATGACAAATAGGCGAGAATAGGAAAGGAAGCGAGATGCGACTGGAACGGCTCAACTTAGACAATCTGCGCGAGGGGATTTTCTGCGCAAAAGGAAATCCTCACGAGTCCGAAATGCACGAGCAGTTGGAAGCGTGGTTGGAAGGCGCTCGCTTGCGCGGTCAGTTAGCGCGAGGCGAGGGCGGCGAATTACAGGGCTTCATTCTCTACTATCCGATCAAGGAAGCCCCTCTGGACGTTGAAGGGGATGGGCTCTATATGGTGCAGTGTCTCTACGTCAAACCAGAGGCGCAGAGCAAGGGAGTCGGCAAGGCTCTGATAAACAGCGTGCTTTCCGACGCACGCGAGTCCGGCAGGTCGGGCATTGCCGTAGAAGGATTCGAGGGAGTTCGGCGGCGGGACTTCGACTACATGCCCAGCGCGTTCTTCAGACATTTGGGAATGCAACCGGGCGAGTCGCGCCGCTCCGGCACTCTCTACTACTCTTTGGAATCCAATGCCAAACCGCCGAAGTATCTTGAACCCAAAATCGAGGTATTACGAGTACAACCGAGGATTAAGGTGGATGTGTTCGACTGTCGTCGGTGCTTTGTGGGCATATCAAACCGCGAAGTAATCAAGACCGTCGTCGAAAGCGTATATCCTTCCAATGTGGAACTTGCCATACACGACCAGACGACTAGGCAAGCCGTAGTCGACAAGGGGATGTCCAGCGGAGTTTTCATCGACGGCAAATTGACATTCTTCTCTGGGCCCATAAACGAGGAAGACGTGATGACCGCCCTCGACGTAGCGATGGCGGCGCGAGAGCAACAAATAGATCGTTAGCTATCGCTCCTGTGGAGGATTCCACGCCCCTTCGCCGATTAGCGGCACGAAGTAGCACAGCCCGTGATACGATCTCCGCAGGACATCGTCCGACTTGTCCAGGGCGACCAGCTCCTGCTCATAGTGTGATCCAACCGGCATCAGGAGCCGTCCGGGCGAGGCAAGCTGGTCAATAAGCGACCGGGGCACGTCAGCCCCAGCGGCAGTGACTATGATCCGGTCGTAGGGCGCAGCTTCCGGGTAGCCAAGACAGCCATCACCCACAACTACGCAGACATTGTTTATGCCGAGTTCGCTAAGAGTGGCGGCGGCTCGTTCCGCCAAGTCAGGAACCCTCTCTATCGTGTACACCTCCGCCGCCAATTCTGCAAGCACAGCCGCCTGGTAGCCCGAGCCGGTCCCAACTTCCAATACCTTGTGGTGCGGCTGAACACGGAGAAGAGAGGTCATAATTGCCACCATATGCGGAGCAGAGATGGTCTGACAATCACCAATGGGCAAAGCGCGATCCTCATACGCTAGTGACCATAGGGTAGTCGGCGTAAATAGGTGTCGTGGGACCTTGCGCAAAGCGCGAAAGACACGTTCGTCTCGTTCGAAAAGCCTCTTTTCGAGCGAGTCTACGAGGCGGGCACGTTGCGTTTCGTAATCGGTCATTGCTTTGGATCAGACCGTCCAAGCACCATACTCCGAAGCTTCAATGCGTTGTGGACGGCAAAAGCGTATTGATCGTTATTGAAGTAGGCATATACATCGCTTGTGGCCATGAGCCTTTCCACCCTACCCGCCCAAACGGTGAGTAGCGCATCAGTGTAATCGCCCGCCGCTGCCTCGTCCCCATAGTGGAACCTTATATAGGCAAAGTCGCCAGTCGTCCTTAGGTGAGTCGGCAAACTGGGATGGTCCATGATGCAGTAGGCTACTGAGTAGTTGGACAGCAGCGACCAGACCTCCTCGCAGTGCCAAGAATCGTCGCGAAACTCGAATACTGCCCGAACTCCTTGTGGCAAGATAGACAGGAAATGCCTCAGTCTTGTAAGGTCGACGCGCCAGTTTGGCGGGAGTTGGAAGAGAATCGGCCCGCGCTTAGTCCCAAGGCCGTCAGAGTGTGCGAGCAGAAGTTCAAGCGGCGCCTCAGGGTCTTTGAGCTTCTTGAGGTGAGTAAGATATCGGCTAGCCTTGACTGCGAATGTAAACGTGCACGGTGTCTCGTCGCGCCAGTGCTCGAAAGTAGTTCGTTCTGGAAGACGATAGAATGAGTTGTTTATCTCGACGGTGTCGAGCCGGGACGAGTAGTAGCCTAACCATTGGTTCTGGGACAGATCGTCCGGATAGAAGCGAGATTTCCAGCTCGCATAGTTCCATCCGCACGCTCCGCAATAAAAACGCGCCAATTTCACTCACCCCTTGGGATGATCTTCTTTGCGTTTTTGGTGAAATAGGCCCTGTCCAGCAGCACTTTATGCCCACACCGAACACATTTCGCGCCGATAACGGCTCCCACCCTCACTATATCCCATTCGAACGACCCACAAGCGTGTGGCTTGCGCATTACGGCCAGATCGCCGACTTTCATTTAGCCTCGTCCCCTCCCCGACGGCACAGTCTCGCGAATGCGCTCGACGAGAACGGCCATCTCAGCCGGCGGTGGGACCTCGAACTCAAGACGATCCTCCGTCACCGGATGCCTGAAGGCAAGGTAGCGGGCGTGCAGTGCCTGACCACGCAGATTCTCTATCAGCAGGCCAATTTCACGCTGTTCGACTTTACTGTAGTCGGATGGAAGGGCGCGCTTTGCACCACCATAGGTGGGATCCCCAACGACTGGATGGCCGATGAATGAGCAATGCACGCGTATCTGGTGAGTGCGGCCAGTGTCGAGCTTTACGTCGAGCAGAGTAAAGCCGGTAAAGCGCTCTGTGACGGTAAGATGGGTAATGGCCGGCCGCGCCGTGTGGCGTACGGTGTCTTTGATAACCGCCATCTTCTGGCGATCCGTTGGGTGACGGCCTATGGGGGCGTCCACCTCTGCCTCATTAAACCTAGTCTCACCCCACACGAGTGCCGTATAACGCCGCTCGGCTACGCGCGCTTGGATTTGTTCTTGAAGGGCTGTGTGGGCTAAGTCAGTCTTCGCGACAACGAGAAGCCCGGTGGTGTCCTTGTCAAGCCGATGAACAATTCCTGGCCGTTCCACTCCGCCAACACCGGAGAGGTCATCGCTATGGGCAAGAATAGCGTTAACCAGCGTGCCCGACTTGGTGCCGGGCGCGGGATGTACGACCATGCCCTTCGGCTTGTTGATAACAATCACGTGGTCGTCTTCGTGGATGATTTCCAGAGGGATGCTCTCTGGTGCGATATCGGGGCACTCAGCCGGAGGGATCGTAATGCGAATTAGATCGCCCTTGACGACCTTGTAACTGGGCCGCTGGGGAGAAGAGTTTACGACTACGTGGCCACCGTCGATCAGCTTCTGAATGCGAGAGCGCGAGAGTTCGGGGATACGTTCGGCCAGGTATGAATCCAGTCGCACACCACCTTCGTCTTCAACGATGACTGTCCGTTCGTCCACGATAAAACGGTTAGTGATCGCGGAGGATATGACCTGCGTACAAAAACAAGAAGAGCCAGGATTCCGGTAATCGAAGTTGCCCCGAACTTCCGGAGACCAACTGGCTCGTGTCCGGCGCCCGCGACTTGCGGGCTCGTGGTAAAGGAAAAGGACCCATTGGATCCTTCCGGTATGCTGTCTGCGCAGGCCCATCGGCCCGCGAGGAGCAGCCCTCCCCTCCCACCACATTAAAAGTCGGACACTATATTCTTCCCCATCGAGAACGTCGTTACCTCTCGATTTACGATAAATAGGTATTATTACTGGTTTTGGAGCGTTGAACAATGCTGCTAAGCATGCGATAATACGCAGGCGAGTAACAGTGTATGACTGAGGCAAAAATCTCAAGGGCATACCTTCTAAAAGGTGATGACGACTTCCAGAAACAGCAAGTCCTGGAAAAGCTGCTGTCGGAAGTCGTGACGCCGGATTTCGCCGACTTCGATTTCGAACAGCTCGAGGGCGACTGCGTTGACAGCGACCGGATCATTAACGCGTTGAGCGTGATGCCGTTTGGCTCGACGCGGCGGACGGTGCTTATCCGGTACGCCAACAAAATGGACCCCGTCGAGCAGGAACGACTGGCCGAACTGCTCCCGACGACCCCCGAAAGCGCTTGCCTGATAATGGTCACGCCCGCTCCCGAAAAGATCGACAACCGGCCCCGAAAAGGCAGTGAGGTTATTGGGGCGCTATCCACGGCGATTCGTAAGGTTGGACAGGTACTTGATATTGGCGGCGGACAGAAGAGAGACAAGACGGACGCGGCTCGAAAGTTCGCGCTCACGGTGTTTAACGAAGCCGGCAAGAAAATCGCAGAACCGGCATTGGGAGCGTTTCTGTCGCGGGTCGGCAGCGACTTTTCAGTGATCAACACCGAGGCTCAGAAACTAATCGACTACTCCGGCGACACTACGCAGATAACTAGCGATGACGTAGCGGCTGTTACCAGTGAAACACCGGAGGAGAAGATATTTAAGCTCATAGACTCCATCGGAGCCAGGGACAAGCCTTCCGCGCTACGCAATCTCTCGGATATGATGGGCGACGAGGAGTCGGCAAGGGGCAACGCTTCCAAGACTTTAGCCACCATAGCAAGGCATTTCCGCCTGCTCTGGCAAATGCGGTTCTTAATGGAACACAACGTGCGCGAGTTGACCCGCGATGGTGTGCCCGAAAACTTGCAGTCGGCGCTGCCATCGCAACCGAACCTGCTAGATTTGCTCTCTAGGCAGGCTTGGATGAAACAGCGCTTGTTGTCCCAGTGCCGCCATTTCAGCGAGGTAGAACTAGCGCGGGCGTTTGCAGCCATCGAGCGAGCCGATTTCCAGCTGAAGGGCACTGAAGGTGAGAATGAGAATCCTTCATTGGTGATGGAGCTTTTGGTGTTGGATTTGGTACGGCAATAAATTCCGTTGGAACGACGGGCGACCACCCCGACTTTCTCCCTCGGAAGGGGAGTAGGTTCTCTTTGCCTATGTAAGGCGCTAGATGCTATAATTATGGGGCCGGGGCGTAGCGCAGCTTGGTTAGCGCGCCAGTTTTGGGAACTGGAGGTCGAGAGTTCAAATCTCTCCGCCCCGACCAGGCATTATTGTGGCCCACTCTTAAAGCTTCCTCACGTAGGCGTTGCCAGGAACTCGCTTCACCACTGATTTCATCTCCAGTATCGTAAGGGTTCCCGACACCATCGGCGCGGGGAGGCCGCAGCGCTCGATGATCTCGTCAACACCGAGTGGTTCGAGTGAAAGCAGCGAGGCAATGCGCCGTTCGGAATCGTTGAGCGACTCAATGGGGAGCGGGAGTTGGTCAGACGCCTCCTCTGCATCTGACTGCAAGCCAAGCTCGCAGAGCACGTCCTGTGCGCACTCCACTAGCTTTGCTCCGTCCCTTATGAGCTGGTGACAACCTCTGTTGCGCTCGTCAGTGATGTTGCCCGGCACAGCGTAGACGTCTTTGCCCTGCTCAGCGGCATAACTGGCGGTAATTAGCGCACCGGATGCACTAGGGCTTTGACAAACCAGTACGCCGAGGCTCATTCCGCTAATGAGTCTGTTTCTCGGAGGAAATCGCCAAGACTCAGGCGGAGCGCCAAAAGGAAATTCGGAAACTACCGCCCCTTGCTCCGCCATAGCCGAAAACAGCTTCTTATTCTCGGCCGGATATGAAATATCGACCCCACATCCAAGGAAAGCAATCGTACGACCGCCTACAGCAAGAGCGCCTTTGTGTGCCGCCGTGTCGATGCCTCTCGCGCCGCCGCTAACTATGGTCAGTCCACGTGCCGCTAGGTCGCGCGCAATCATCTCAGCCACCCCCCGGCCGTATTCCGAGGATCGCCGCGAGCCTACAATCGCCACGGATAGCTTGTCAGACTCCTGCAGTTGCCCGCGAACGTAAAGTAGGACCGGTGGGTCATAGATGGACTTTAGGGAGGCGGGATAATCATCTGAAGTGATCGGTAGTAGCCGTACTTTTAGCTCATCTATTAGCCTAAGATCACGCTCGATGGCCGCTGGCGCTGGGGCAAGCACCTTTGTCCTAGCGTTGTCGGTAAGTAGGTCAACAGTCTTGAGCTCCGCCTCTGATGCCTCGAAGATGCCTTGAGGACTTCGGAAACGCTCAATAAGCGCGTTGGCAACCTTCGGGGAAACATCAGCTCTGCTAAGCCTAAGCCACGACCTGAGTTCCAATTCGTCCATACGCAGTTGCGCCCCGCCTAATAGGCCGGTCCCGGAGGCGAGAACGGCGGCGAGGGAGACGGCGGAGGAGGCGGTGGTGGGCTCTCCGGTCCTGTGGGCTGCGGCGCGGTCGGACCTCCAGGAGTAGTAGGCGGCGAGTAAGACCTACGCTTTGGCTCGCGAGTTTTCTTCCCTGAGTCTACTGGCACGGTAGTTCTCTTCGGCGGAGGTATTGCGGAGCTTGCCACGAAGAACCACTCCTTGGTGAGCTGATTGCCGAAATAATCCTTGGCCGTGACTTGGACCTTGTGGACGCCGTCGGAAAGCGGCCTCACAGATTTGCCCGGTCCGCCCACTTCGGTCTGGAAGGTAATCATCGAGTTCTCCACCACGATCTCCGAGTTCACGGTCTGTCCGTCCAGCGACAAGGTTGCAGTCGAGAAGTCGACGCCGCTGCCTACGTCATAAAGAACGGCGGAAAACTTGATTGGAGGAACTCCCGAGATAGCCACACCGTTAGACGGCCTAAGCTGAACAGCCTCCGGCGCGACGTTATCTGGGGCCGACGGCGCGAAGCAATGCAGCACCCCATCATCGGTAAGAATTAACAGAACCCCTTCGGCCACGGTGGCCGAGCAAGACGCATCGGTAAAATCGCTGCCGGGCGTGTTGATGGGTGAGGCTGCACACGCGTAACGCCATCTTAGCGCGCCATCCTCGATTGAGTACGCTGCAACAACGCCCTTCGAACCAGTGCAAATAAGCGTATCGTTGGCGATAATTGGACTGGACATTGGAATCGCCCCAAAATCAACCGGCTGTGTCCACTTCTGCACCAACTGTCTGCCTGTTGAGGTGAATGCGTAGATCTTCCTGTTACGGCATGGGATAAACACGTCACGACCGACGGCAGCCGGAGTCGCATTTGCCTCAGATTCGAGCTTATGGCTCCACTTAAGCTGTCCACTACGCAGGTTGAGGCCGTAGACGGTGTCGCCGACAGCTATGATGGCTATATTCTCCACGATGATGGGCGAGGTCTTTATGGGCGCAGATGGCAGCCTATATATCCACTTTAGCTTGCCGCACGCGGCCGCAATTCCATAGCAGTAACCATCCATACACGACACCACAATCACTCCGTTGCCCACCGCGACGCCAATCGAGATATCGTCATTGGCAGTGAATGGCTTCCACATCAGGTCACCGGACTCACAACTTATCGCATAGAGAGAGTTATCATCGGCTCCCACGTATATCACACCGTCGACAATCACTGGTGCACATCTAATAGCGCCGCGCATCTGGTAAGCCCACTCGAAAACACCTGTAGTGGCGTTAAGGCAATAGAGGTTGCCGTCGGATGCTCCGAAGTAGAGCTTGCCGCCGCAGACTACGGGCGTGGCCTTGACGAACCCACCCAAAGCCGCCTCACTCGGATATTTCCACTTGTAGTTGCCGGTCTCCACGTCGACAGCATAGATTCTGTCCCCGCAGGCAAAGTAGCACACACCGTCCGCCACCACTGGGGCAGCAGGATTGTTGTCGTATTTGCTAGCGGTGTATTCCCAGTTGAGGGCAAGCGGAAGCTTGATCTTCTCAGAGGTAAAACCGCTCTGCGAGGGCTCATAACGGCCCATCATACAGCCTGCGCCTAGCACGGAAGCTGTAGGGATCATTATGAGAAAAATCGCCGCTGCGGCGCGTTGGAAACTCATCGATCATCCTCCGGAGAAATCGAGGCCCGGACCACATCGGCAATTATACCGACGGGCATCTGGAGCGTCAAATGATTAGACGCCAGGCGGAGTAACCAGGTTCCTGAGGCTAACGACGCCTCAGAAGAACTTAAAGGTGACACTGACTCCACCAACACTGCAGGTTCCCTTGCCGTCGGAAGGGTTGACCTGGAGGTTGGAAACGGTGAAATTGCTGACCTGACTCGAGAGCTTGCCAGTGCGCTGAACAGTACCGTTCGCAACAACACCTAGCTTTGCGCCGCCAGCGCACTGCAGGGCTATTTGGCCGTCGAACTTGTAGACCGCGAGAGGCGTGTCCTGAGGCTGTGGCGCAACCGGAGCGGATCCTTTGATGCTACACGACCCACCAGAGAAGTTGAACTGCGCCCCCAGAGTTAACGAGCCAAACTGGATGCGACCGCTGCCGTTGACCGCACCGCCGGAGCCAACCGAGATCGAGGCATCAACAATCGGCCTGGGACTCGTCAGCACGACGCCGCGTCCCAAAAGGCCGGAGTCCGACAGCGTGAATGCTCCCTGCACTTCCACCCCATAGACCCGGGCGCTCAGGGACAACGACCCGGTGATCTGCCCGGACGCACTGCGGGAAAGCGATATGCGGGGTGCGCCGCCCGGCATCTGAAGTATGCCCGTAGCATTGCCTGATCCGTCCGGGTTGACACTGCCACGTATGTTGGCAACACTGAAGCCGCCTATGGTCATCTGCGTTGGCCACTCCCAGGCAAAAACCGACGATGAAACCGCTCCCAGGAGCATCGTTATCGCGAGAGCAACGATATTAGTGCGTTTCATCTGTGTGCCTCAGCCTTTTCCGCCAGGATTATCATTCCGTAAAACACGGTAGAAACGATAACACCTGCATTGGCAAGTGTCAATGGCGCCTGTTCATCGATGTTCAGTTTGGCGAAAACGACATTCCGACCGAACCGGACAAGTTCGATGTCTTGACCGCTGCGAAGCGCTACATTAGGTACCTCGGCTCCGCCGACAGTCCGCTCGAGATGACGAATTCGCACATTATGGAGCTGATTCATCAGCAATCAGGTCGCACACTTTACTAAGACGGGGCAGGACACGCGCATCGCCATCCAGCAGGCAATACTAGAAGGACTCACGCGGGCGAGGACGAATATGATATGGCATGCCGATGACCTTGTTAGGAGGCGTAAATGGATAATTATCGAGCCAAGTATTTCAGCCGCACTGAGAGCGGTTTTCCCGCCGAAGTAGAAATAATGGGGGTGAGATATGTGAAGGTGGAAGATCTTCGCTATGGCACCAACCCGCACCAGGGCGCCAGCTTCTACAGGCCCAAGGATTCGACCGGTATGCCGTTCGGACACATGGAACTGCTCAAGGTCGGCAAGTCTGGCCTCTCGGAGACCAACTACGGAGACCTCAACCACGGCGCAAACATAGTAAAATACTTCGACCGGCCAGCTTGCGCTGTAATGAAACACTTAAACCCTAGTGGAGCGGCAGTCCAGGTCGACAATCAGGATTTGAGAACCGTCTACGTTCGGTCGCGCGACGCGGACGCAGTTGCCGCATTTGGCGGAACCGTGGTTTTCAACACTACCGTCGATGCAGACACCGCGCAAGAGATAATGACAAGCGTCGTGGAAGTAATAGCAGCGCCAGACTATACCAAAGAAGCACTGGAGATATTAAACGCTGGCGAATCCTTCAAAATGAACAAGGAGATCCGTATTATCCGACTTCCGAACCTGATGGGCCTGCCGAAGTGGGTCGGGGACTGTGCGGCTCCAACGATCAAAGTACTTATGGATGGATCACTTATAGTTGCAGAACCTCTGCTTACGGCAGTAAAGTCGGGCGCCGACCTTGCCCAAGCCGTCACGGAACACACAGCCCACGGCAAAGTTATGTGCAACACAAAGCCGACTCCGCAGCAGGTGGAGGATCTACTTTTCAGCTGGTATGTAAACTTGAGCGTACGGTCCAACGGTGTAGTAATAGCTAAAAACGGCGTGACATTGGCGGTCGGCACAGGCCAGCAGGATCGAGTGGCGGCAGTGAGACAGGCAATAGCCAAGGCTCGCGAGAAGTTCAAGGGTGAGGAGACCTTGGAGGGCTCCGTACTGAGCTCGGATGCATTTTTCCCATTCCGAGACAGCATAGACGCCTGCGCCGAGGCAGGCATCAAAGCAATAGTTCAGCCCGGCGGCTCGGTGCGGGATTGGGAAGCGATTCAGGCGTGCAATGAACACGGCATAGCGATGGTGTTTACCGGAGAAAGGTGCTTCTCACATCACTAGCCAATAGGCAACAGCAGGATTCGTCAGTGGTGTCTGCCGGAACGGGCGATGGAAAATATAAGCCAGATGCCGAAGATGGTAGCGACTAAGTAGCCCGCGATGCCCAGAGCCGGCAGTCCGAACCACGATTTGCCTCCCCGGTCCGCCGCCACAATAAGGGACGAGCCAACTATGATCGAACCCACGATCAGGGCAATGGAGATTCGATTGGCACATTGCCTTAAGTTGGCTGCGAACTCGTCCACACCTAGATGTTTGAACTCGAGGCGCAGGGTGCCTTCGACCGCCTTCCTGAGGAGGCGCTCTAAGTTTTCAGGCAGACTGAGCACAAAGCTCCGAAGTCCGACCAATGCTCTGTAGAGCTCGGTGACCTGCGCCTCTGAGCGAAGCTCGTTCCTCATCGCACGCCCGACGTAATCGCGGGCTATCTCGGTGAGGTTGAAATCGGGATCGAGTTGACGGCAAATACCGTCGATATTGCCGAAAACCTTCCCCACTACAGCGAAACTAACAGGCAACCTAATCTTGTGATCGGCAGAAACATTGAGCACTCTGGTAAGTAATTGTCCCATATTGACAGCGCGCGCCGGGAGGTCGTAGTAGGCCCTGAGCACCTTGCCCAGGTCGAGCGTGAACCGCCTGACGTCGACTTCTTCCTGAGCGATGCCGAGGTTGAGTATCTCGTCAGCCAAGACCCTAGTATCTTGCTGCTCGAAAGCCATCAACATCCGCACAGCGCCAGCTCGATTTTCGGAGTCCAACCGTCCCACCTGGCCGCAGTCGACAAGCTCCAACACTCCGTCCGGGGCAACCAAGATATTGCCGGGGTGAGGGTCGGCGTGAAAGTAACCGCGCACAAACACTTGCTCCAAAAATGCCGCCGCAAGCCTTCGAGCGACTAAAGCAGGATCAATGCCCGGAAGCGGATGGTTGCGGATGTCGGTAATTTTGGTTCCGCGCATAAGCTCAAGGGTGAGCACACGAGAGGTGGTATGGTCCCAATAGACGCACGGTAGCCGGACGTAACTCACTTTCGTCTCCTCGCGCAAGCGATCTGTGTTGACGGCTTCGCGGGTATAATCGAGCTCTTCACGGATAGTAATGGCGAACTCATCGACCAAGTCGGTAACGCCGTATGTACGAGCCTTTTCCCAATGAGCTTCGAGGAACTTAGCCCTCCGGTAGAGTATTTCGATATCGGTCTCGACCTGTTCCCGTATTCCGGGCCTCTGGACTTTGACTATCACGTGCGTGCCGTCTTGAAGGGTAGCCCGGTGCACCTGTGCAAGGCTCGCGGCTGCTAATGGAGTTTCATCGAATTGCGAAAAAAGTTCGTCGACGGGACAACCGAACTCGGCCTCCATTACACCACGAACCTGGGCGGCGGAGAGTGTGGGAGCGGTGTCCTGAAGCTTAGCAAGCTCTGAGATGTAAGCGGCTGGGACTATATCGGCGCGAGTGGAGAGCAGTTGTCCGAGTTTGACGAAGGTGGGTCCCAGCTCTTCCAGTATTTGCCTTAGGTGAACGGGGGCGTAGTCACGGGTTGCCGCCGCTTCGGTTCCCCCCAGATGCTCGCCAATGCCAATCCGCTCAAGCGCCCACCCCCATCCGTGCTTGGCCAGGACTGCGGCTATCTCGCGATACCGACGGAAGTGCCGCCGGCTCTTGCCAAGCATCAACCGCACCCCTCAGGCTCGCACAAGTCGGAGGTAGCTTCGTGTTCCGGGACCGCCGTAGCGAGCTTCTTTTCCAGTTCGGCTACACGGCGTTCAAGCGCATCTACCCGTGCCGATTCCGCAGCGCCAGCCTGCTGAAGCATCCTGGACATCTGCTCGCGCAGCCATTCTTGTATCCTACCCTTTTCGTCATCGGCTCTCTTAGAGACCTCATCTACAAATTTGCGAGCTTCTTCAGAGCTCATTTCGCCCCTGGCGACCATTTCGTCTGCAAGCTGTTTGATCTTCTCGGCGCTGAACGCGGCCGCACCCAGGCCAAACGCGAGGGACTTCTTCATAATCTCCATCACGGTCATTTTCGGTTCACCTGACTGCGTCTGATTTTCATAACCAGAGGAATCGCGGCTGTGCAGTGATTCCTCTCGATATACGAATAAGCATATTAGCCTAGTGCCTGACACAGCTAAATGTCGCGGTGCCAGTTTACCCGGGTCAACTTGGTGTCAGCGCTCCACT
>Ga0068707_1000774_pt1 | contig 21569 bp, 21 predicted proteins | sample YNPNPMetaG_FD_66600 | JGI IMG/M metagenome (GOLD analysis project Ga0068707, IMG submission 66600) | Anoxygenic and chlorotrophic microbial mat microbial communities from Yellowstone National Park, USA - YNP NP MetaG | ecosystem: Environmental > Aquatic > Thermal springs > Hot (42-90C) >...
CAGCTTACCGTTCTCCAGGGCCTTCTGGGACTGGTAGAGATCGACGTCCATGGGATAAGGCGCGACCGAGACCACGATATCGGCCTTTCGCGGGACCTCGACGCAGAAGACCTCGTTGGCCTTCGCCACCGCCGCATCGAAGGAGGCATGGATGTCCCCCGCCGTTGCCCCGTAGATGCGCCGATCACGATCGAGGACGACCTGGATGGAGAAGATCTCCTTGCCGTGGACCGTCCGCAAGGCGTCGATCATGTCCTCGTGGACAGGGTTTCCGCTCAGGGCCAGGGCCTTCGCCTCTGGCCGGATCGCGTATTTGTGGTTCTGCTCTATGGTTCGATACGAGGCGATGCCCGGCAGAAATGACTTTCGGCCCCCCGTGTATCCACCGAAGTAGTGCGGCTCCACCGAGCTTATGGCGACGAGTTTCTGCGCCTCCACCCCCAAGCGGTTCACGTACATCTCGGTCCCGTTGGTGGAGGTCCCCAGGTAGACCATGGCCTTCTCGTCCCTGGATTGGTGGACATGGACCCGATCCCGCAGCCCCTCGTAGAGCCCGCCGAAGATGAAACGGTATTCCTCCTCCGTGGGGGCCCTGTGGCAGCCGGTGGCTATTATGAATCGATGATTCACCTCGGACAGCGGCCCCTTTATCATCTCCAGGACCTTCGCCGTGGGGGTCGGTCGGGTCCCGTCGTTGACGATCACCAAGACGTCCTTCGCGTCGTGAAGGAACTCCTCGAAGGAGGGGCTCTTGGCCGGATTCTCCAGGGCGGCCAACAGGGTGTCTCGCTCGGAGCTCCTCTCCACCTCGTTGGGATGAAACACCCCGAGCACGTTTCCGTCAGGGACCCTCACGGGGATCTCCCCTTGACCGTATGGGATATTGATCTCCATCACGAATCCTCCGGCGAGGATAGGCGACCGAGGCCGAAACGAACCGGCATGCGCCCCGGGCGGGTCGGGCTCCCGGAGCTGGCATCGGATCGCCCCATGGCACCCCGCCCTTCACTTCTTGACGTGTTTCTCTATCTCCTCCCTGAGCCATTGGAGGGCCGCTTCCCCCTTCATCAGGTTGTCCAGCTCGGACGGATCGCTCATGCTGACCTTGAAGATCCATCCCTCCCCATAGACGTCACGATTGATCAGGGTGGGGTCATCCTCCAATGCCTCGTTGCGGGCGGCGACCTCACCCGAGACCGGCGTGTAGAGCTTCCCGAGCCATTTGCCGGTCTCTATGGTCCCCACGCGCTCGTCCTGCGAGACCTCGTCCCCCTCCTCCGGCATGTCCACGAAACTTATGGCCCCCGCGAGTTTCTGCGCGAAATCCGTGATGCCGACCACGGCGGTCCTGTCCTCGACCCTGGCCCACATGTGTTCCTTGTGGTAATACAACTCATCGGGCATCTCGTATCCGTCGATCGTCGCCATGCCTCACCTCCTTCTGGGACTGTCAAGGGGGAAGAAAAAGGGGCCTCGCCGCCCCTTCCCTCTAAAACGTACCAAGCAACCCCCCAAAAGTCAATTCGACCTCTGGCAAAGGCCCTTTGCCCGCCGGCCCCGCTCTCTTCTCTCCCCGGGCCGGTCTTTCACACTCCCGCGAGGAAAGTCTTGTCCGGCCCTCACAGCCTCCTGCCGCAGTACGGGCAGAAGGAGAACCCCGGGTCCAGCCTCTCCCCGCACCCTGGGCAGAATCTTTCCCTCCCCTCCCGGAGGGAGGAAAGGGTCTCCCCCCGCTCATCGAAGACCCGAGAGCAGCCCTCGCACGCCAGAAAGGGGGTCCCCCTGGAGATAGGTATCAGGGGTATGAAGAAGAGGCTGATGTAATGGTCCGTGCGTTTGAGGTAGGCACTGGGGGCCCCGCAGAAAGGACAGGTCCTGGGGGTCCCCTCCAGGGTCCTCGTCTTGGGCTGCACGCCGCCTATGAATATCATCTCCACCCTCTGGAGCTGAGTCCTTCGGAGACAAAGACACTCTTCTCGGGGTGAAGCCCCACCTTCCAGACAGATCCATGGTGCCACAAACCCGGGGCTCCGTCCACTAGGGGACCCGCCTCAATCCGAGATCCCCTAAAGCGACAGACCCGTCACTGTGTCCTGGTCCAGCCTCTCCACCAAGGCGACGAGCAACCTATAGGCCCTGTCGTAATCCTCCATGTGCACGATCGCCGAGTTGCTGTGGATGTGACGCGTCGGGACACCCAGGACGATGGTGGGGACGCCGATTCCGTGGAGGTGGATCTGGCCTCCGTCCGTGGCCCCCCCGAGGCCGGCCGAGAATTGCATGGGGATCCCGAGCCCCTTGGCCGTCTCTATGGCCAGGTCTCGAAACTTCAGGTTCGGTATCATCCTGGCGTCGAGAAGGACGAGCGCGGGGCCTTTGCCCAGTTTGATGGCGGCCTCCTCGGGCTTGATCCCTGGCAGATCGCCGCAGATGTCCGTCTCCAGGATGATGGCCGCATCGGGGTCCACCAAGTCCGCGCTCGTCTTGGCCCCCCTGAGCCCCACCTCCTCCATCACAGTGGCCACACCGCAAAGCACATTGGGATGGGGAACTTTCGAGAAATGAATCAGCGCCTCGATCATCAAGGCCAGGCCAACCCTGTCATCGAAGGCCTTGCCCATGCAGGCCCTCTTGTTCGCCATGACCTCGAAACGACCGGATGGGACAACGGGATCCCCCAGCTGCACCCCGGCCTCCATCACCTCCTCCCTGGAGCCGACGCCTATGTCGATGTACATCTCCTTGAGTTCGACGGGCTTCTTCCGCTCCTCCTGAGAGAGCAGGTGCGGCGGCTTGGCCCCTACCACACCCGGCACGTCTCCCTTTCTCGTCTTGACCACCACCCGCTGCCCCAGGACGACAGGATCCCACCACCCGCCCAAGGGGCGGAAACGCAGAAAACCCTCCTCTGTCACGTGGTGGACCATGAATCCGATCTCGTCCATGTGGGCCGCCAGCATGACCTTCGGCCCCTTATCCCCGAGGCGGCACACCAAGCTCCCGATGCGATCCTGCTCGATCCGCCCCAGCGGTTCCACGTGTCTCCTCACGATCTTCCTCACCTCGCCCTCGTATCCGGCCACACCGTGGGCCTCGGAAAGCTCCTTCAACAATCTGCTCCTCCGATCCATCTCGCTCCTCCCCGCCATCACACTGTGAGGTCCCCTGATCCCCCGTGGTTAGATACACTTTTTGCGCCGGCATGTCCAGTGAGGTTTGACCGGACAGACCATTTGAGGTAGGCTGTCGCGGGAGACGGGCTTGCGATCATGGAAGGCCGCAAACCAGGAGGCACAAAAGGCCTTCTCGAGCATCACCCTCGTTACCGGTTTTGCCCCGTGTGCGGCGACGAGCTGTGCTCCAGGGTCCTGAAGGTGTCGGAGCCAGAGCGCCTGGTGTGCAGGAGGTGTCATTTCATCCTGTACATGGATCCCAAGGTGGCAGCCGGGACCATCGCGACCATCGGGGGGGAGATCGTCCTGCTGAGGAGGGGGATCGAGCCCTGCCTCGGCAAGTGGGTCTTTCCCGGTGGGTTCGTGGACAGGGGTGAGACCGTGGAGCAGGCGGCCATCAGGGAGACAAAGGAGGAGTCCAACCTGGATGTGGAGATCGAGAGACTCCTCAACGTGTATTCCTATCGGGGGAGGCCCATCGTCGTGATCGTCTACGTGGTCAGGATCGTGGGGGGGGAGCTTCGGGCAGGGGATGAGACCTTGGAGGCGAGGACCTTCCCGGCATACGGGATCCCATGGGATGACCTCGCCTTTCCGAGCACCAAGGACGCCCTTCGCGATTACTTGGCGGGGCTGCGGTCGTGTCCCGCCAACGAACCACCCTGAGCAGGGCTCGCCCCGGGTCTTCAGCGCCCGACGGAATCCAATTCAGTTACCCTCACCCTTTGGCAAGGGGGGGTCGGAGTCAGCGGCTTCCCCCGATTTCGAGGTCCCATAGAAAAGGTCTTGACAAAGAGGGGGCCGTGACTATCATGAATGAACGTTTGTTCGGTGGCGAACGAACGTTTGTTCACGCACGGTGCCCCTCCGTCCGCCGGCAGAGGCTCAGGGTCATGCTAGTAGAGTCCAAGGTCAAGGACCAGCAGCTCATAGACGAAAAACGCAGGCAGATCATCGAAGGCGCCATCCGGGTCTTCAAGGAAAAGGGTTACCACAAGGCCACGGTCCGGGAGATCGCCGAGGAGGCCAAGATCGGTCTCGGGAGCATCTACGACTACGTCAAGAGCAAAGACGACATCCTCTACCTCTTTTTCGAGAACTACGTCAAGTCCTTCTACGGCAGGGTCAGGGAGCAGACCCCGCCCCAGGCAGACCCGCTGACCAGGCTGGAGCTGACCTACAGGGCCTTTGTGGAGAGCGCTATGGAGCTGGAAGACCAGGTCATGCTCTCCTATACCCAGGCCAAATACGTTCGCAAGGACTACCTCCGCATCATCCTGCAGCGAGAGACCGAGATCGTGGAGTATTTCCAAAGGATAGTGGAGGAGGCCTTGGCCGGGGCCCCAGGGATGGACGCCTTTCTGGAGGCCAATTTCCTGGTCTACAGCGGGGTGTTCGGGGTGATCAGGCGATGGATCCTGAGGCCTCGTTTCTCCAAGGGAGAGCTGGCCGACTATCTGGTGCGCACCCAAGCAGGAGAACTCATAGACAGGATCAAGCGCCTGCGCGCCTCCGGTGGAGAGGATCGGGCGAGGAGAGGAAGGACTCCCAAGACCGCTGAACGCGATGAGGGGTGAGATGCGAGAGATCCATGTCCGTCAGGTCACGGAGACCGTGAGTCGGCTCTTCATAGAGGCCAACACCGTGTTGGGAGAGGACGTGTTGTCAGCATTGAGGCAGGCCAAGGAGCGAGAGGAGTCGCCCACGGCCGTGGAGGTCCTTGGGGAGCTCCTGGAAAACGCCGCCATCGCCAGGGAGGAGCAGGTCCCCATGTGTCAGGACACGGGCCTGGCCGTAGTATTCGTGGAGCTCGGTCAGGATGTCCACATCGAGGGAGGGTTTCTCTACGACGCCATTCAGGAGGGGGTCCGTCGGGGTTATAGGGAAGGCTACCTGCGCAAGTCCGCGTGCCACCCCTTCACGAGGGCCAATACCGGAGACAACACACCTGCCATCATCCACCTGGAGCTGGTGCCGGGAGACAGGATGAGGATCGTCGCCGTGCCCAAAGGTGGCGGGAGCGAGAACATGAGCAGGGTCGTCATGCTCACACCGGCCGTGGGCAAGAAGGGCGTCGTGGACTTCGTCATCGACCGTGTCAGGGAGTCAGGCTCCAACCCTTGCCCGCCCATAGTCATCGGCGTGGGCATAGGAGGCACCTTCGAGAAGGCTGCGATCCTGGCAAAGAAGGCGCTCCTCAGACCCCTTGGATCCGTTCATCCCGACCAGGAGGTGGCAGCCCTCGAGGCGGAGATCTTCCGGCGAGTGAACGATTTGGGTATCGGTCCCCAGGGCTACGGGGGGAGGACGACGGCCCTGGGCGTCCATATCGAGATGATGCCGTGCCACATCGCCAGCCTCCCGGTGGCTGTCAACATCCAGTGCCACGCCGCACGGCACAAGGAGGCCGTCCTGTGAGACCCGGCATTGGGCCACATCTTCAGGGCTCGGATCAGAGGCCCTGAAACCTGCAACCGGATGGAGGTCCTGATGGCGAAGATCATCCGTTTGACCACGCCGCTCCTTGATTCCGACGTCGAGGAGCTCCGCATAGGGCAAAAGATCCTCCTCAGCGGTGTCATCTACACGGGGCGTGATGCCGCCCACAAGCGACTGATGGAGCTGATCGCGTCCGGCGGGCCCCTTCCCTTCGACCTGAAGGGTCAAGTGATCTACTACGTGGGTCCTTCTCCTGCAAGACCAGGCCGCCCCATCGGATCGGCGGGTCCCACCACCAGTTACCGGATGGACCCCTACGCCCCGAAACTCATGGAGCTCGGGCTCAAGGGGATGATCGGAAAGGGGAAGCGGGCCAGGGAGGTGATAGAGGCCATGGTCAGATACAAGGCCGTCTATTTCGGCGCGACAGGCGGGGCCGGCGCCCTGCTGGCTCGATCCATCCTCCGGGCGGAGCTGGTCGCGTACGAGGACCTGGGCCCCGAGGCCATCCGAAGGTTGGAGGTGAGGGATTTTCCCGTGATGGTGATCAACGACGTGCTGGGGCAGGACCTGTACGAGGAGGGCGTCAGACGATACCTTCGCGACTCTCCCACCCCCGACTGACTGGGCTGCGGCCGGGGAGTCCGCTTTGGGGTGCGGGGGTACGTCGCGGCAAGCGAAGGAGGTGACTCATGCGTTACAGATGGGACATCGGGTTCGTCGCATGGCTCCTCATGCGTATATCGGGGGTGCTCATCGTCATCTTTCTCCTCATGCACCTCTTCGTCCTGAGCCGGCTCGGACTGGGGAAGGAGGCCTTCGAGTCCTTCTTCTTCGTCAGACTGGCCGAACACCCCATCAACAAGCTGCTCGAATTGGGCCTCATCGGGTGCGTGCTCTACCACGGCCTCAACGGGATGCGGATCTGCGCGATGGATCTCGGCTGGGGCATCCACTCTCAGAAGAGGCTCTACTGGGCCGCTGTGGCGGTCGCAGCGGTGATCTTCGTGGCAGCGGCCATCCCGATCCTGTCCCATCTGTGAGGAGGAGGCCATGAGAAGTCTGGGAGTGGGTAGCGGGGGTGCCATACACTGGCTCATGCAGAGGGTGAGCGGCCTGGCCATAGTCCTTTTGCTGGGGTTTCATTTGGTCCTGGCCCATTATACCGTCCCGCCGGAAGGGCTCAGCTACAGATGGGTCGCGCTGAGGATGTCCGACCCCATCTGGAAACTGTACTACCTCTTGCTGCTGATCCTGTGCGTCTACCACGGGCTCAACGGGATCTGGATCATCTTTCAGGATTATGTCCACAAAGACGGTCTCAGGATCGGCCTCTTCGGAGGCCTGGTTGTCTTAGGGTTGCTGATGACGGGCCTCGGCGCGCTGACCATCATCCCTTTTCCTCTGAGGCAATGATCCATGTTGCGAGCTACGAGCTCGGGGGAAGGGACGAATCGGCCGCTCGGGAGAGGCTCCAGGAGACGTTTTCTGGATCATCCGTGCGTCTTTCTTGAGGAGGCGTGATGGAACAGATAGAGGTTCATCGCCATGACGTGGTGATCGTCGGGGCCGGATTGGCCGGACTCTTCGCAGGGCTCTACACGAGCAGGGAGTTCGACACCGCGGTGGTCAGCAAGGTCTTCCCCATTCGCTCCCATTCAGGGGCAGCCCAAGGCGGGTGCGCCGCGGCCCTCGGCAACATGATGGAGGACCATTGGGAGTGGCACATGTACGACACCGTCAGGGGCAGCGACTATCTGGGGGACCAGGATGCCCAGGAGATACTTTGCCGCGAGGCCCCACTGGTCATCTACGAGTGCGAGCACCTGGGGGTGCCATTCTCCAGGACCCCTGAGGGGAAGATCTCCCAAAGGCCCTTCGGGGGGCATTTCAGCCATTTCGGCAAAGGTCCCCAGAAGAGGGCTTGCCACGCGGCGGACCGCACGGGACACGTCCAGCTTCATACCCTGTACGAGACATGCGTGAAGCAGGACGTGCGCTTCTACAGCGAATTCTTCATCGTTCATTTGGTGATGCATCAGGGGGCTTGCCGAGGACTGGTGGCGTGGGACCTGCGCCGGGGTGGGCTCCATCTCTTTCAGGCCAAGGCCGTCCTGTTCGCGACGGGGGGATATGCGAGGGCCTGGAAGGTGACCTCCAACTCCCATGCCAACACGGGAGATGGTTTGAGCCTGATCCTCAGGGCAGGTCTGCCGCTGGAGGACATGGAATTCGTCCAGTTTCACCCCACCGGTCTCTATCCGTCGGGGATCCTTGTGACAGAGGGGGCCAGGGGGGAGGGCGGCTACCTCACCAACGATCTCGGGGAGCGCTTCATGAAGGTCTATGCCCCGGAGAAGATGGAGTTGGCTCCCAGGGACGTAGTCTCTCGCTCCATTCAGACCGAGATCGACCAGGGCAGGGGGATCAAGGGGGGGCAGTATGTGCACCTGGACGTACGCCACCTGGGAGAGGCCAAGATCATGGAGGCTCTGCCGCAGATCCATGAACTCGCCCTGAAGTTCACTGGTGTCGACGCCGTCAAGGAGCCCATCCCCATCCTCCCGACGGCCCATTACTCCATGGGCGGTATACCCACGGACATCGACACCCACGTGATCAAGAACGCCCAAAACGAGACGGTCGAAGGCCTCTTCGCCGCCGGGGAATGCGCCTGCGTCTCCAACCACGGGGCCAACCGTCTGGGCACCAACTCGACCCTGGAGTGTTGCGTTTACGGCCGCAGGGCCGGGCTCTCCATACTGAGGTACCTCCGCGAAGAGCCCGGCATGCCGGACCTTCCCAGGGAGGCCGCCGACCCAGCGGTGGAGCGCATCCACTCGATCCTGGAGGGGCAAGGCACCGAGTCGCCCGCCGAGATAAGGGAGACGCTCCAGAGGACCATGACCGAGAAGATGGGGGTCTTCCGTCGGGAACAGACCATGAGGGAATGCCTCGCCACCATCAAGGAGCTCCAGGGACGTTACGGTCGCATCAGGATTCACGACAAGGGGCGCGTCTTCAACACGGAGCTGATGGAGGCCGTGGAGCTGGGGAGCATGCTGGACTTCGTCGAGCCCATAGCCGTGGGGGCCTTGGCCAGGACCGAGAGTCGCGGGGCCCACTTCCGGACGGACTTTCCCAAGAGGGACGACGAGAAATGGCACAGACACACCCTGGCCTGGAAGGAAGGGGACGGGATCCGCTTGGACTACAAGCCGGTGGTGATCACCCGCTTCCAACCGGAGGAGCGAAAATACTGATTGTCCGTTGCCCGTGGTCAGCGGCCTGTTGTGGGAAAGCCGATCCTTCTCGGGCAAGTCGACAGAGGATGAAACAATGAGGATCTACGGAGAGATCATGGGAGGATGAGGAGATGGCGGTCAGGACATTTCGCATCTTTCGCTTCAATCCGGAGCAAGACAAGGAGCCGAGCTACCGCGATTATCAGGTGGAATGCCCCAAAGGCTTCACCGTTCTGGATGCCCTCAACGAGATCAAATGGCATCAGGACGGCTGTCTCTCCTATCGCAGGTCCTGTCGCCATGGGATCTGCGGGTCGTGCGCCATGACCATCAACGGCAAGAACAACCTGGCGTGCGAGTCCCAGGTGGAGAACCTCAAGGGGGTGATTTGGGTGGAGCCGCTGCGCTCGTTCCCGGTGATCAAAGACCTCATAGTGGACATGGATGGCTTCTACGAGAGATATCGAAGGGTGAAGCCGTATTTCATAGCCGGGACCCCGCCCACCGACAAGGAGCGGATCCAGAGCCCAGAGGAGAGAAAGCTCCTGGACGGCTCGTACGAGTGCATCCTGTGCGGCTGCTGCACATCGTCATGCCCCTCGTACTGGGCTGACAAGGACTTCCTGGGGCCGGCGGCCCTCCTCAAGGCCTACCGCTTCATCTTCGACTCCAGGGACGAGGGCACGGAGGAACGCTTGGTGATCCTGGACAACAAGCACGGTGTGTGGCGCTGCCATACGATATTCAATTGCCAGGAGGCCTGTCCCAAGGGCCTCAACCCCACCTGGGCCATAGGCAAATTGAAACAGAAGATCGTCCGGGAGAAGTTCTGAAGGGAAGAGAAAAAGCGCTAGGCTGGTGGTGAACCGATGAAGATCCACGAGTATCAGGCCAAGGAGATCTTGCGCGCCCACGGCATCCCTGTCCCCCGTGGCCTACTGGCATGCACGGCAGAGGAGGCCTTTTCGGCGGCCAAAGAGCTGGGGGGAGAAGGCTGGGTGGTCAAGGCCCAGATCCACGCCGGCGGGCGGGGAAAGGGCGGGGGGGTCAAAGTGGCATCTTCCCTCGAGGAGGTCTCACTTCATGCCCGGCGGATCTTGGAGTCCCCCCTGGTCACACCGCAGACCGGGCCCCAGGGTCAGCAGGTGAGGCGCCTTCTGATCGAGGAGCGGCTCCCGATCAAGATGGAGATCTACGCGGGGGTGGTGGTGGACCGTTCCAGAGAGAGGGCGGTCTTGCTGGTGAGCTCCTTCGGCGGGATGGAGATAGAGGAGGTGGCGAGCACACGCCCCGAAAGCCTGCATCGCGAGGTGTTGGAGCCGGACGGCACGCTCCACCCCTTCCAGGCCAGGAGGGCGACCTTCGGCATGGGGATCCGCGGGGAGTCCGCCGGCAAGGTGCAGGCCGTGCTTCGGGCTCTGTGCAAGAGCTTTTTCGAGGAGGACTGCTCGCTGGCGGAGATCAATCCCCTGGTGATCACCCAGGACGGGCGTGTGGTCGCCCTGGATGCAAAACTGAACCTGGATGACAACGCGGCATTTCGACATCCCCAGTGGGCCCAGTTGAGGGACCTGCTGGAGGAGGACCCGCTGGAGCTGGAGGCGAACCGCTACGGCCTCAATTACATAAGACTCGACGGGAACATCGGTTGCATGGTCAACGGGGCCGGACTCGCCATGGCCACCATGGATCTCATAAAGGGGGTCGGGGGCGAGCCGGCGAATTTCCTGGACGTGGGGGGAGGGGCCAACGAGGAGGCGGTCTCCCGTGCCTTCGGGATCCTATTGTCCGACCCCAGGGTGAAGGTCGTGCTCATCAACATATTCGGCGGGATCATGCGATGCGACGTCATAGCCAGGGGGGTCGTGGCCGCTGCCTCCAAGATGGACCTCCGAGTCCCGTTGGTGGTCAGGCTGGAAGGGACCAACGTGGAGGAAGGGCGAGGGATCCTGAGGTCATCGGGCATCCCCTTGACGGTGGCGGAGGGCATGCAGGAGGCGGCGGAGAAGGCCGTGGCCCTCGGGAGGCGGTGATGGCGATCCTAGTGGATGATCGGACCCGCGTGCTGGTCCAGGGCATAACCGGAAGGGAAGGCGGCTTCCACACCAGGCAGTGCTTGAGCTATGGGACCAAGATAGTCGCCGGTATTACCCCGGGAAAAGGGGGTCGCGTCTTCGATGACATCCCTGTCTTCGACACCGTGGGCGAGGCGGTGCGCGCCACAGGGGCGGAGGCCTCCTTGATCTTCGTGCCAGCCCCCTTCGCGGCCGATGCCGTCATGGAGGCCGCCAGCGAAGGTGTGGGGCTCATCGTGTGCATCACCGAGGGGATCCCTGTGAGGGACATGATCGTCGCGAAGGAGGCCGTCAGGCGATCGGGATCGCGATTGATCGGGCCCAATTGCCCGGGGGTCATAACCCCGGGCCGTTGCAAGGTCGGTATCATGCCGGGCCCCATCCACATGCCGGGTCCGGTCGGGGTCATGTCCAGGAGCGGGACCCTTACATACGAGGTCGTCGATCAGCTGACCCGCAGGGGGATCGGCCAGTCCACTTGCATCGGTATAGGGGGCGATCCGATAGTCGGGTCGACCTTCGTGGACCTGCTCCAGCTGTTCGGGCAAGACCCCGAGACACGGGCGGTGGTCATGATAGGCGAGATCGGGGGCTCGGCGGAGGAAGAGGCTGCCTCCTTCATAGCCAAGGGGGGGTTCCCGAAACCTGTGGTCGCGTTCATAGCGGGGCAGACTGCCCCCCCGGGCCGGCGCATGGGCCACGCAGGGGCCATAATCTCGGGAGGCAAGGGGACTGCCGCCGAGAAGCGCGAGGCCCTCGAGTCGGCTGGGGTCGTCGTGGCCGGAACCCCGGCGGGGGTGGCGGAGGCCGTGGCGAGGGTCCTGGGGCCGGGCCGGTGATGAGAGAGGAGGTATGTCCATGGAGTTGAGCGAGCACTATGAAAAGCTGAGGAGCATGAACGCCGAGGCCGAGCTCGGCGGGGGCCCGGACCGGATCACGGCCCAGCACGCCAAGGGAAAGCTCACGGCCAGGGAGAGGATAGAGCGGCTCCTCGACCCTGGCACGTTCGAGGAGTTCGACAAGTTCGTGGTGCATCGCTGCTACGATTTCGACATGGCCCAGAAGCGCATCCTCGGTGACGGGGTCGTCACCGGCTATGGCCGGATACACGGAAGGCCCATGTTCGTCTTCTCCCAGGACTTCACCGTCTTCGGAGGCTCCCTGAGCGGTGCGTTCGGCGAGAAGGTCTGCAAGATCATGGACCTGGCGGTCAAATCCGGCTGCCCCGTCATAGGCCTGAACGACTCGGGGGGGGCCCGCATACAGGAAGGGGTGGTCAGTCTTGCGAGCTACGGGGAGATCTTCTTGAGAAACGTCCTCTCCTCCGGGGTGATCCCTCAGATATCGGCCATAATGGGGCCATGTGCCGGGGGGGCGGTCTACTCCCCCGCATTGACCGACTTCATCTTCATGGTGGACAAGACCAGCTATCTGCACATCACAGGGCCCGAGGTCTTGAAGGCGGTGACCCACAGGGAGGTGACGAGCGAGGAGCTGGGCGGGGCCAAGGTTCACACCCAGAAAAGCGGGGTCGCCCACTTCGTGGCGCCCAACGACGAGACCTGTTTGCAGATGATCAGGGAGTTGATGACGTTCTTGCCACAGAACTACCGCGAAAAGCCCCCTTGCGTGCCTTGCGATGACGATCCGAATCGGAGGGATGAGGCACTTCAGGAGATGGTCCCCGCCAACCCGAAGAAGCCCTACGACATAAAGAAGGTTATAAGGGCCGTCGTGGACAACGGGTACTTCTTCGAGGTGCATCAGGACTACGCGCGGAACATGGTCGTGGGGTTCGCGAGGCTCAACGGCCAGGCAGTGGGGGTCGTGGCCAACCAGCCCCTTCACCTGGCCGGCTGCATAGATGTGGATGCCTCCCTCAAATGCTCCCGCTTCGTCCGCACCTGCGATTGCTTCAACATCCCCCTGCTGACCTTCGTGGATGTGCCCGGCTTCTTGCCTGCCATTGAGCAAGAGGGGAAGGGGATCATAAAACACGGCGCAAAGATCATCTTCGCTTACGCCGAGGCCACCGTGCCCAAGATCACCGTCATAACGAGGAAGGCCTATGGCGGGGCCTACGACGTGATGTCCAGCAAGCATTTGCGGGGGGACATCAATTTCGCTTACCCCACCGCAGAGATCGCGGTGATGGGACCCGAGGGTGCGGTCAACATCATCTTCAGGCGGGAGATCCAAAACGCCCAGGACAAAGAAAAGGAGAGGGAGCGACTGGTCCAGAACTACAGGGAGACCATCGCCACTCCTTACAGGGCCGCCTCGCTGGGTTACATAGATGAGATAATAGAACCGAGGGACACGCGCTCGAAGGTCATCAAGGCCCTGGAGCTTCTCAGGGACAAGGAGGACTTGCGCCCCAAGAGAAAGCACGGGAACATACCTCTATGAAGGATCCATCATGGAGCGTGCATCCCCTTCGAGGGGAGATGGGTGATCGCGGGGTGGTGGCGTTTCTCTGAGCGGCTTGCCTGCCTGCCGCGCGCCGCTTGGCGCAGGCAGGGCGGAGTCGGTTTCGCGGGATGTAGACCTGGGGTCCGCCTCGTTCGGATCCGGCCGAGGCTGAGGCCGACTGGGGGAGGGGGCAAGGACCTGCCTGTGCGTCGCACGCAGAGAGGTCCACCGGAGGCCAAGTCCCTCGGGACCCGGGCATAGACGAGACAGACGAGACAGACCAAATAGACGGAATAGACCGGATGGACCAGATGGACGAAACAGTGCCATCACCCCCCGAGAGCGATTGCGAGGTGAGAGCCATGTACGACAAGAAGGCGCTGGAGAGGATCGAGAAGGCTTATGCGTCCTGGGGTGAAAAGGTCAGCTCGGCCCTGGCCAAGCGGCCGGAGAGGAAGGCCGACTTTTACACCGTCTCGGGGATCCCCGTCGACAGGGTCTACCTGCCCGTCCATGTGAGGGCCATGGACTATGAGCAAGACCTGGGCCTCCCAGGGGAGTTTCCGTTCACCCGCGGGGTGCAGCCCACGATGTACAGGGGGCAGCTCTGGACCATGCGGCAGTATGCCGGCTTCGGCACCGCCGAGGACACCAACCGACGCTACAAGTACCTGCTGGAGCATGGCCAGACGGGATTGAGCGTCGCCTTCGACCTGCCCACACAGATCGGATACGACTCCGACCACCCCGACGCCTATGCCGAGGTGGGGAAGGTAGGGGTGGCCGTGGACTCGGTCCATGACATGCGGATCCTGTTCGAGGGGATCCCCTTGGACAAGGTGAGCACATCCATGACCATCAACGCCCCTGCCGCCATACTGCTGGCCATGTACCTCGCCGTTGCAGGGGAGCAAGGGGTCCCAGGGGACAAGATCAACGGGACGATCCAAAACGACATCCTCAAGGAGTACACCTCGCGCGGGACCTACATCTTCCCACCCGGGCCGTCGATGCGCATCATAACGGACATCTTTGCCTTCTGCTCCAAAGAGGTCCCCAACTGGAACACCATCAGCATCAGCGGATACCACATGCGGGAGGCCGGCTGCACCGCGGTGCAGGAGGTGGCCTTCACCTTGGCCAACGGCATCGCTTACGTGGAGGCCGGGTTGAAGGCTGGGCTGGATGTGGACACCTTCGGGCCCCGACTGGCCTTCTTTTTCTGCTGCCATCTGGACTTTCTGGAGGAGATCGCCAAGTTCAGGGCCGCCCGGCGCCTCTGGGCCAGGATCATGCGGGAGCGCTTCAAGGCCAAGAACCCCAGGTCCTGGATGCTTCGTTTCCATACTCAGACAGCCGGCTGCACCCTGACGGCCCAACAGCCCAAGAACAACATCGTCAGGGTCGCCTTCCAGGCGCTGTCTGCCGTTCTGGGCGGGACCCAGTCGCTCCATACGAACTCGATGGACGAGGCTTACGCCCTGCCCACGGAGGAGGCCGTCCAGATCGCCCTGAGGACCCAGCAATTGATCGCCTACGAGACGGGTGTTGCCGACACCGTCGACCCCTTGGCCGGCTCTTTCTACATCGAGAACCTCACCCGGGAGATAGAGGAACGCGCCATGGAGTACATCCGCAAGATCGACGACATGGGCGGTTCCCCAGCGGCCATAGAACAGGGCTTCATACAACGGGAGATCCAGGATGCGGCTTATCGATATCAGAAGGATATAGAGTCGGGAGACCGGGTGATCGTGGGTGTCAACAGATTCCAGACGGATGAGGCCCCGCTGAGGGGTTTGCTCAGGGTCGACCCCGCTGTTCGGGACAGACAGACCGAGAGGTTGAAGGAGATCCGAGCGAAGAGGGACGCAGGCCGGGTGCAACGTCAGCTCGCCTCGCTTCGGGAGGCCGCCCGTGGCAAAGAGAATCTGATGCCGCCCATCCTCGAGTGCGTCAGGGCCCAGGCGACCCTGGGGGAGATCTGCGACGTACTCAGGGAGGTGTTCGGGGAATACCAGGCGTCGGTGACATTCTGAGGAGGATCTGTTCATGGGCAACGGCAGGAGGATCAGGGTCCTGGTGGCCAAACCAGGCCTGGACGGACATGATCGAGGGGCCAAGGTCCTGTCCAGGGCATTGAGGGACGCCGGCATGGAGGTGATCTACACCGGGATCAGACAGACCCCGGAGCAGGTCGTCAATGCTGCCATACAGGAGGACGTTGACGTGCTTTGCCTGAGCAGCCTCTCCGGCGCGCATGACTATCTGTTCCCCCGCGTCACCTCCTTGTTGAGGGAAAAGGGTGGGCAAGACGTGCTGGTCTTGGGAGGGGGGATCATCCCCGAGGAGGACATCCCGGCCCTCAAGGCCTGCGGGATCTCGGAGGTTTTCGGCCCGGGCACGTTCACCGGCGATATCGTCAGGTACATTGAGGAGCACGCCCCCAGGAGGGGGTGAAATGCGATCGGTTGATGCTGGGTCGCAAGAAAAAAGAGGGCAGACGACGCCCCATCGGGAGGCGCCATAGGGCCTTTCTTCCCCCAGGGGGAAGAGATCGAGGCCAGATGAAGGAGACGGTCATGAAGGTGCTCCATATAGACCACATCGGGATCGCGGCCAAGGAGATGGACTCGACACTCCGTTTCTTCACGGAGAGGCTCGGCATGAAGGCCACCGGATCCGAGACCATCGAGGAGCAGGCCGTCAGGGTGGCCTTCCTCCCTCTCGGGGAGGGGGAATTGGAGATCCTGGAATCCACCAAGCCCGACGGCCCGGTGGCCAAGTTCATAGAATCACGGGGGGAAGGCATTCAACACATCGCCCTCAGAGTGGATGACCTGGAGGCGGCCCTTGAAGAATTGAAGCAAAAGGGCGTTCGCCTGATAGACGAGAAGCCTCGTATCGGTGCCGGGGGGGCGCGGATCGCCTTCATCCATCCCAAGGAGACCCACGGGGTCCTCCTCGAACTTTGTGAGCGGTGAGCCCCTGAGGCCAGGCCAAAAGTGGCACCGGGAGGGCGATTTCGCAGCCCCTTCTTGGGCCCCGGCAGAGGGCCTGGCCTCTCGCTCGCTCCCGCGAGGATCCCAGTGTCTCTCCGTGTGCGAACCCTGCCCGTGGTGAGAGGGGCCTTGAGCCACGATCTGAGCAAGTTCTTCGAGCCGAGAAGCGTCGTGGTGGTCGGGGCCTCGGCCAGCCCTCGCAAACCAGGAAATGACGTGATCCGCAACATACTGGCCAACGGCTACCAGGGGGACCTCTATCTCGTCAACCCGAGGGGAGGAGAGATCCTGGGCATCAAGGCCTACCCCTCCATCGCGGAGCTCCCGGATGGCATAGATCTGGCCATCATCATCCTGCCTGCCAGGGAGAATCCCCGGGCCGTCAGGGAGTGTGCCTCCAAGGGGATCCGGGCCATGGTCCTCGCAGCGGGGGGCTTTTCGGAGGTGGACCGTGAGGGAGAGGCCCTCCAGAGGGAACTCGTGAAGGCCGTAGCGGAGACGGGGGTGCGGGTCATCGGGCCCAACACCTCTGGCCACACCTCCACCCCCCACAACTTCACATCCAGCTTCTTCCCACTGGGGAAGATCCCCAGGGGTCCCATCTCGTATGTCGCTCAGACCGGGAATTTCGCCACCCACACCATGCGGCACATCATCACGGCAGAGCACTTCGGGGTGGCCCGGGTCGTGGGGCTCGGCAACAAGGTGGACGTGGACGAGTGCGATGTCCTCGACTTCTACGCCCGCGACCCCGAGACCAAGGCCATATTCGTCTACCTGGAGAGTTTCAGGAGGCCCAGGTTGTTCCTGGAGATCTCGCGGGAGGTGACGAGGATCAAACCGGTCATCCTCCTCAAAGGCGGCTCTTCCGCGGAGGGCGCCCAAGCGGCCGTCGCCCACACCGCCGCCCTCTCATCTAACGACAGGATCAGCGAGGGGGCGTTGAGGCAGGCAGGCATAGTGCGGGTTCACAGCTATTCCCACCTCTTCCTGGCCGCCAAGGCCCTGGCATCCATGCCCATCCCCATGGGAAACCGGGTCGGTTTCTTGGCACCCTCCGGCGCCATGCTGGTGGTGCTCACCGACCTGTGCAGGGGGCGCTGGGGGCTGGCGGTGCCTCAGGTGGAGGAGGCCACCCGGGGTCGGCTCCAGGATATCAGCCCTCCTTATATCAAGATGCGCAACCCTGTGGACATATGGCCCTCTGCATACCAGCATGGGATCGAGTATGCATACGGAGAGGCCATGGAGGCCCTCCTGAAGGACCCCAACATCGATGCCGTGATCCCCATACTCATGCTCACCGAAGGCACGGGGGTCCCTCCCTTGGAGTTCATAGTGGAACTGGCCGAGCGGCATCCCGAAAAACCCATACTGGTCACCTTCACCGGAGACAAGGGATGCATGGAGGCGGCCAAGGCCTTCCTGGAGCCCCGGGGGGTCCCCACCTATCCCTTGATAGAGGAACCCTTCGAGACCCTCTCCATCCTTTACCGATGCCGGCTGGCCCTGCAAAGAGCGTGAACCCAAAGCGGCCCTTGTCGGCGGAAAACCTCACCACCTCTTGAACCTGGACAGGAGGCCCAAGAGCCCGACCAACATCACGCTCGTCACCACGATGAGCCAGAAGGCGTAGCCGGAGTGCTGAAAGGGGATGGGGACGTTCATGGAAAAGAGGCTGAACCACAAGGTCGGAAGCATCAGGGCGATCATCACCATGTTGAGCCTCTTCATCAGGACGTTCAAATTGTTTCCGACCACGGAGGCCCGCGCGTCCATCAGGCTGGCCAGGACCTGGGAGTATATCTCCGCCTGCTCACGACACTGCCGGTTCTCGATGGCGATATCGTCCAGTAGCTCCAAGTTCTCCGGTGTCAGACCGACCCTCTCCGCGTTGACCCTCAGCTTCTCGATGACCCGGTTGTTGGAGCTGATGGCATTCAGGTAATAGACCAGACACTTCTCCAAGGTGAACATGCTCAGAAGATGCCTGTTCTCCATGGCCTTGCTGATCTCCCCTTCGAGCTGTTCGCTGCAGGCGTTTATCACCTTGAGATGTTCCTCGAAGTGAAAGATGGACCTGTAGATCAGCTTCAGGACGACATCCTGCATGGAGTTGACCTTGATGAACTGCCTGCCTTCGAACAGCGGGATGTCCTCGGCCAGGACGATCACGAGTTTCTCTGCGAACATGAAAAGGCCGATAGACCCCACCTTGAACTCGAAGTTGTCCACAGAGGAGTAGCTCTTGGGTCGCTTTATGATCAAGGCCAAATGATTGGGCTCGAATTCCATACGAGCCAACTCGTCAGGGTCCAGTGCCGAGGCGAGGGTGTGCTCGTCGATGCCCAGATCCTCCACGAGATACCTCTTCTCGGCCTCGTCCGGGTCCACATAGATGAATATCTGGCATTGCCGAGGGGTCCCCTCCCTGATCCTCCCCTCGCATATCTCCATAGACTTCAACATGGCAACTTGCCCTGAAGGTCACTCGTTACAAGCAGGCGTGATCCATTATAGACCCATCGCATCGGGGAATCCACCTCTCTTGCGCAAAAGCTTTCAGGGGCCCCCCTCGAGGCCGTCCCGTTGCCTCCTTCTTCTCTCCTTCGACCTCTCCCACACGATGCACTGCGAGCGGAAGCGACAGTGCTGCCCCGGGCTGGAGCAGGTGCACCCTTCTGGCAAGGCGGGATCCTCGCAACAACCCTGGCAGTAACCCACCCCGAACTTCTCGCACAGGGCCACAGCCTCCCGCTCGGGATGAAATTTGCATCTCGTCATCACGGACCTGTCGCGCCGCCGAAGATTGGAATCCATCCAAAGTATAACCTACGCCGCACGACCCTCCAACAGGATCGGAGAAGCTCCTGATTCGTTCACTGCAAAGGACGCGCGGGCTATACCGCGTGCTCGGCAGGTGCCTTTCAAAAGAGAAACTCCAAGCAGGCGGACGGAACGATCCGCATGACTGCACTGCGACAGGGTCGCGAAGATCGGCTTGTCCGAAAGATGAGACGCCAAGGGATCTGGCAGACCGTCTAGGAGAGGATCCCGCGGCCTCGCGAGCCATTTCCCAGGTACCCTCATCCGTGCAGGAGGGCCTCGGAGGGGGGATCTTTCTCCACAGAGGCGTTTGAAGGAGCTCGCGTCCCCTTGGCACTGGGCCGCAAGGCCGAAGGAGGCTTCTGTCGGTACGACGGGAGGCTGGAACCTTGGGGAGAGGCGATGCCGAAAGACCGGTGTGAAGCCTGCAAGCGCTTCAGAAAGACTTCGCGGCGTGCAGGGAGCTCCCCTCCGCGTCGAGAGCGGCCTCTCTCAGGGCCTCGTGGAGGGTGGGGTGAGCATGGATCAGGGATACAGCATCGTGCAGGGTCGCCTTCATCTGGAGGAGTGCCGCAGCCTCCGCGACCAGCTCCGTGGCATGAGGGGCGACCATGTGGATCCCCAAGATCTGGCCCGAGTCGGCCTCGGCGATCACCTTCACGAGGCCGTCGCGTTCCCCGAGTATCAACGCCTTGCTGTTGGCCGCCATGGGGAACCGGCCGACCTTGATTTGGATTCCTTTTTCCAGCGCCTCCCTCTCGGTCATGCCGACGCTGCCCACCTCAGGCCTGGCGTAGACGCACCGCGGCACCACCGAGTAATCCATCCTGGAGCTCATCCCCATGGCGTTCTCAGCTGCCACCTCCCCCTCCCTGGATGCGACATGGGCCAGCATGACCCTGCCCACCACATCTCCTGCTGCATAGACCCCCGGGAGAGTGGTTTCCATCCTGTCGTCGGTGACGATCTTCCCGTTATCCATTCTCATCCCCAGCTCTACCAGCCCCAGGTCGTCGGAATTCGCCCTTCGTCCAGCGGCCACCACCACCATCTGAACGGTCTTCCGGATCTCCCCTTTCTGCCCTTTGATGGCGAGCACCCTGTTTCCTTCCTCGTCGTCCTCTATCCCATCTATTAGGGCCCCTGTATGTATCTCGACTCCAACCCTCTTCAAGGCCCTCGCCACGGTCTCAGCTATATCCGCGTCCTCGCCGGGCAGGACGTGGGCAAGGATCTCTACGAGCGTCACCTTGGTGCCCAGGGCCGCGAAGATCGCAGAGGTCTCCACCCCGCTTGGACCACCCCCTATGACGGCGAGGCTCCTCGGGACCCCCTCCAAGGAGAAGAGCTCTTCGGGGGTGACCCTCCCCGGTCCTTCTATCCCCGGTATGGGAGGTAGGGCCCAGGAAGAGCCCGTGGCAACGACGATCCTGCTCGCCGAGAAGCGGGACCTACCTGCCTCGGTCTCCACCTCCATCTCTGTCGGAGATTTGAGGCTCCCCTTCCCCCTGACCACCTCTATGGAGTGTTCTTTCATCAGCCCTTGAATGCCCAGCAACCCGCTCCTCACTATCTGGTCCTTGTACTGCCTCATACTTGGGAAATCCACCTCCACTGCCCCGACCTTTACGCCGTACCGCCTCGCCCTGCGAGCTGTCTCCATGACCTCCACGGCCCTGAGCAGACTCTTGGTGGGGATGCAGCCCCGATGGAGGCACGTGCCCCCGAGTCCCTCCCTCTCCACGAGCAAAACCTTTCCACCCAATTGGGAGGCCCGGATGGCCGCCATATACCCTGCCGGCCCCCCACCGATGACTAGCAGATCCTTCCTCTCCAAGGTCACCCCCCATTATCAAGGGCGTAGGGCTCGTCCCGGCCTACGGGCAGGCCCTTGACGCATCCCCTTGCGTGCGACGAAGACCGCTCGACCCTCCGTATACCATCGAGTGGAAGGGATTGCAAATGGGCCGAGCCTTCAAACGGCGAGCCGGCGGAGGTAAGCCCCCGCGCGAATCCTCGTGCCGGTCCGAAAGGGGAAGGGAAATACGATCCACCATCCCTCCCGAAGAGCCAAAGGTTCATGGCCAAGCCGTGAAGGGAGGGGACATGCGGAGACCCCCGCGGGGTATCAGCAGATCCAAGGGTTTTTCGTTGATAGCCGGGGGCGATTTGGATATGCTTAGCCTCGAGGCCGTGGCGAGAGGCCTTGTCGCCTGCAACGGGCGAAAGAGGGGTGGGAATTCGATGGCAATGCCGTGGAGACGCAATCCGCCTCGTCTCGGCCTGGCCTTGGGCGGCGGCGGGGCCAGAGGAGGGATCCACATCGGGGTCCTCAAGGTCCTGGAGCGGGAGGGGATCGCCATCGGCGGCGTGGCCGGCACCAGCATCGGGGCCTTG
>Ga0068707_1000776_pt1 | contig 21551 bp, 17 predicted proteins | sample YNPNPMetaG_FD_66600 | JGI IMG/M metagenome (GOLD analysis project Ga0068707, IMG submission 66600) | Anoxygenic and chlorotrophic microbial mat microbial communities from Yellowstone National Park, USA - YNP NP MetaG | ecosystem: Environmental > Aquatic > Thermal springs > Hot (42-90C) >...
CGGCTGTTTGGCTTCACTGGCCTGGGGACCTCGACCGTCCGCTCTCTCCAGACCATGGGCCGTGGATATAACCGAACACGGAGCGGATGGTAATTATATTCCCGTTGTTGTCGGTTCCGTACAATGATGATGGCCAGACCGTGTCGTTCAGCGGAAGGCGATGATACCCCGATAGCAGGAGTTCGTAAACGGGAGTGAGTTATGACGAGAAGCTTTGCCGTCGCGATTGCTGCGCTGATGATGTGTGCTGGAGCTGTCCGTGCGCAGATTCCTGAACCGCCTGTCGCGTCTGGAATGCATGGGACGAGTTTAGATCAGCAAACGCCCGCTGGCATAACCGGCAACGCGGGGATTCGTAACGCAACGCAGTATGTCCCTGACACGCGGACATTGGACAATCCCCCGCTGCCGCCAGTCACTCCGGGGAATCGTTCGGCCACCTCGGCGGCCTCATCCCGCTCCGCGGAGATTCCGTTGCCACCGACTGCAATAGCATCCGGACCAAGCCGGGGAGGTGGGGGTTGGGTTTCCGGTCAAGCAGCCCTCAGCGGCGGCCCATTTCCCGGGTATATGACCGGCTACGGGACGGGACAGGTCATGGCGGGCTTTGGCGGTGGGGCGCCGTCAGCCGTTCAGAAACCTTTTTCTGCCTACGCCCGAGAGCCATCTGTCAGTCCCTACATCAATCTTTACCGCCCCGAGGGGGCTTTTGGCACGGTCGGGAATTACTACTCGTTGGTCCGGCCCATGGTCCAGCAGCAACAGATCAATCGTCAGGTTTCCCGCCAGATCAACCAGATGCAATCGGTGATGTCGCCCGCAACGGGGTATGGAGGACGAAGTGGCGGTACGGGCGGTTATTTCATGAACTACTATGGGTTTTACCCCGGTCTCGGCTCGCGATAAGTGGTTTTGAACAATTGCTGAAGAGGTGGGGCCTGGAATCGCACGCGCTGACTCCTGGCAATCACGGAAGATTGAGGGGAACAAAAGCGATGACGTCAAAAGACACGCCGTATCAACCAGCGCCACCTATTTGGACACAATTGAGTCTCCCAGGCGAATCAGATGATCTTGTATTGCCGCAGAGAGTACCCACCGGCACCGCAGGCGAAGGAGGCTCTCTCGGAAATGAAATTGAGACGATCCTTGAGATGTGGCTTCAATGGAATGAAGCTTATCAAAACTTGACCCAACGAATGTACGAGGAGAGAACGGATTTCCATCAACTCGAAAGGTTGGCCGACCAGCTCGACGAGATGCGACTCCAGGCGGTCGAAAAGACTCGGAGACTTCTTGCGACTCTTCGGAAGACAACTTAGGACCGAATGACCGGTTGCCGCGTGGGCGTCAGATTTGTGGTTGAGGTAGCGCGCAATTCGGGGGGGCGCATTTGTCGTGCCCAGTCGGAGGGGCATGCTTGTCATGCCCGCAGAATTGGCAAGACGCCGACAATCGGTGGCCTGTTTGCAAGGCCTATCAAGCAATCCTCAATCCTTTGGGGAGGCTTTCACCAAACAATTGGGTTTCTTCGGCAGTCTCTAGCTGTCCCCCTTCCTTGACTAGAATGAGTAGATGCTTTGGTGCTGCGTGATCGGTCAGCCATTTCAGGGCGCGATCACGGACCTTCTGTGAGACATCCCGATACCGGTCGTGCGTGAGACGGGTTAACTGCATGACCACGAAAGGCATGACCTGACTTAGCGGATCCATCTTCATCAGCCGTTCGAACCATCGGCTGACCACGTCGGGTGGAACCAGGCAGTTAAGCGGTCCACGCATCGGGACCCTTGCTCCCAGTCGGGCCAACGTCCAGAGCATCACATCACGAAGGTGGTCAAGCTTCTTTTTGGGAAGGAGGTCCAGGATCATATCCCCGAGTTCGACCTTCCAGTGAGGGGGAACCAGTTCAAGAGAACCAAGGAGGCGGATAATCTCCATGGCTTCATGACTCGCATAGGGAAAATCAGAGCTGCCAGCTTTGCCCGTCTGCTGCCTGTGAAACGACCGCAGGGAAGCCACCAGGGGGTTTGCCAGGGCCTGCTGGTGACCGGCGGTCAAACCACCGGCGATACGACGCCAGAGGATCCACCATTCTGCTCGGCAGGCCGGGGTCGGATGGAACAATTTGCCGTGCAACACGCGCCACGTCTCGGCGACACGCCAGTCGTCTGCGGCCAGGCCAAAACCGGGGCGCAGGGCAAATCCGGCAAGGTTCAGCCAACGGGCTTCATGAGCGGCGCTCCGCTGACGGCCTAATTCATTCTCGATAAGCCTCTGCCATATCCGTCGGAGAAACGAAGGAGGCCAGTCCTTTCGATGGATTCCAATGACCTCGGTCATTCGTTTGAGCACATTATCTGGGGGATCGTGTCCTTCTGTCGAAAAAACGTTGTCAATGAGCGTCAGACAACGAAGTGCCGTGTCTTCATCGAGGAATCCGGAGACTTCGAGCTGCCCCTCATGCGGTCGGAGATCAGTCTGAACGGCCGATCGTACATCAAACTCGAGTCGCCAGCTCCCACGTCCCTCGATCTCCGAGCACCATAATTCGAGCGTGCCGATCTCAGAAAGCCGAGCGTGAATGGCAACATCAAGTTCGCTCGCAGATGTCTTTTTGCCGGTCTTTAAGACCGTTCTGATCGGTGGTAATGGCGTCATTTCTTCAGGCTGGACGGGAACGAGATCCCCTGGCTGATCAGTGAGGCGGATGCCCGAATAATACACGGGGAATTCCACCGGTTCACCCACACGCAAACGAAATGTCTTTTGCTCCAGAGAGACCTCTTCCCCTGGTTCGACACCTGCTGGAACGACGCACATTCCAAAACCGGAAATCTCCCGCTGAGTTGCCTCGTCTGTTTGTCCAGCCTCGGGTGACCCAGGCAAGGTTTCACCCTCACCTTCGACTGTCCAGGAGAATCGCGAGTGCTTTTGTTGGCTCATGGATGCGAGGGCGGCTTGCGATTCAGGGATGTCGATCCCCAGGTAATAGGTTCGGGATAGCCCGGCTGAGATCCGAACCCCTTCGCCACGTCGCACCATTCCGTAATATGCCGCCCCCTCAGCCACAGCAAGATCAAGCCGAGGATTCTCGATCGCTATCGGCTGCCAAGACTCGCCCTGCTTGGAAAACCATCGTGCTATCACCTCAAGCAATCGCTGGCGAATTGCCTGGGAGAAAAACAATCCACCATTGAACAGGATTAAATCCGGGCGGGCAGGATCGTAAGCGGGATTGTCTTCATCCAGGGCCACATGGCGGTGTGCCGTAAGAAACGCGGCAAGATAGCGGGTCACCGCAGGATCAGGGGCATACGGAAGGCCGAATTCCTGGAAGCCAATGCGACGCACGGTCGGTTTGGCGTCAAGGTCCACGAAGGGAAAGAATCCGTCAACCAGGAGCCGGACCACTTCGTTGCGTTCAAGCTCGATTTGCCAAGCGCCACCGATGAAACGCGATCCCCGACCGGGGATACTCACGCTGAGCCGATCCGGGGCTTGCGGCCCCAGGAATTCCTCTTTGATCTTTTGACATTTTCGCACGAGGACGGACCATGCCTGCGGCTCGAGCTTTTCGTGACTTCCTAGCTTGTCTTCAATGTGATACGCCAGCGCCAGATCAAGGTTGTCGCCTCCCAGGATCAGGTGTTCCCCAACGGCCACACGGTGAAACCGAAAGGTGCCATCCTCCCCACAACGAACCCGGATGAGAGTCAGGTCTGTTGTTCCCCCGCCAATGTCACATACCAGGATCTTTTGGCCAGGCCGGATGACTTGCGGCCAACTCTGACTATGTCGATAGAGCCAGGCATAAAAGGCGGCTTGAGGTTCTTCAATCAGCGTGACGCGATTCAAACCAGCCAATGCGGCCGCCTTGACAGTCAACTGTCGCGCGATTTCGTCGAAAGATGCAGGAATCGTCAGGACAAAATCCTGCTCAGCTAACGGGTGATCCGGGAACTGGTTGTTCCAGACATGCACAATATGCTTGAGGTACCGAGCAGACACTTCCACGGGAGATAGTCGAGTGACGTCGGGCGCGCCGTGCCATGGTAGAAGCGGTGCCGTGCGATCAACCCCGGCGTGGCACAGCCACGATTTGGCCGAGGCAATCAGCCGGCCGGGCACATTCGCCCCGTGATCTCGTGCCAGGATCCCGACAACATAGTCAGTTTGTATTGGCCCAAACGGGAGGCGAAGCGAGGCGGGATCGAATTCACCCGGTGCAGGTTCGTAATGAAACGACGGGAGCACTTCCCGTGCCTCCACAACACCCGGCGCCACCAGTTGCGGAATTGGCAACGTCCTGATTTGCCATGGAGACTCCGCTGTATCGACGTAACAAACAGCAGAGTTCGTCGTGCCCAAATCCATCCCCACGACAAACCGGGGTAATTTTGACTCACTAGGACTGTTGATGGTCATTGGGATTGGTTATCGTTTCGACTGACAGTTCGTTATTCATGCTTGCGAAGCGTCACGATCGACGTCCTCCCGAACGCTGAATTCGAGTTTCCATTTTTTCTCGTCGGTCGTGCTCAGGCACCACAGTTCAAGCATCCCCAGCTCTGTCACACGGCTTTGCAATCGGACGGGCACATAATCACCCTGATTGCCTTCGTCACCGGGGAGGCAGCCTTCCAGGGAGTCCGTCTCTTCGATCTCGTCGCTGGACCATGATTCGTGCACGTCCCCTGGGCGATCGTTTTTTCGGGAGGGAGAACTGAAGAAGCGAAAGACGACCCTTTCGCCAACAATCAGGCCGATTTCATCCGACGGCACATCTACGATGCTCCCTTCTTCCATGCCACGAGGGACGACGCACAGTAACCGCAGAGGGCGCGGAATCCCAGGAACGGCCGGCCCCGACGTTTCGATACCCACGTAGTATGCCCGAGCCGTACCGCCACGGATCCGGACGCCTCCATGATCTTTCGACCAGCCGTAGTAGGCAGCACCTTTGGCCACCGCATGGTCGAGGTCATGGACTCCCTCCAGAAGTTGCGGCGCAGGTTTTTGCGAGAACCAATGGGAAAGGACTTCCAGGAGTCGCTGTTGAAACGGTCTGGCCTTAAAAACCCCGCCGTTCAGCAAAATGTGTGACGGACAGGCTGGTAACTCGTTCGCTGAACTGTGCGACTGGAGAAAGGCCCCCAGATGGCGGGTTACGGCTGTATCGGATTCAAAGGGAAGCCCGATTTCGCGGAACCCAGAGGCGCGACGTCGTGCCGGACGTTCTGTGAGTTCGCATATGGGAAAGAATCCATCGAGCAATAGTTTGATGACGCTTTGGCGGTCGATTTCCACGGAAACAGTCCCCCCAATCAGGCGACTGCCTCGGCCGAGGATGGTCACCGGGCAGGTTTCTGGGGGATCTTCGCCGAGCAAGGTCTCCTTGGCGGTGCGGCAGGCGTGCCAAAGTGAAACAGTTTGCCATGGGTTGAGCTGAATTCCTTTTTCGGCGAAGCGCTGACTCACAAAGTGAGACATTGCCAGATCCATGTTGTCACCACCGACAAGAAGATGGTTACCAACGGCAAGTCTTTCCAGGGTCAATTCGCCGTTTTGTTCGGCAACAGCCACCAGGGTGAAGTCTGTGGTCCCTCCTCCGACGTCACAAACCAGGACCTGATCGCCAACTTTGAGCAACTTGCGCCATCGTGGCCCTGTGTCGGCCAGCCAGGCGTAAAGGGCAGCCTGGGGTTCCTCGAGAAGAATCAAGTCCTCAGGCAACCCGGCAGCCAGGGCTGCTTCGCGTGTCAGTTCCCGCGCTGCGGCATCGAATGACGCCGGGACAGTCAGCACGACCCGTTGTTGATTGATCGGGGCATCGGGAAACTGTTCATGCCATGCCGCCACAAGATGTTCCAGGTACCGCTGCGCAGCCGCCACCGGAGAAATGCGAGGCACTTCCGGTGGTGCTCCCCACGGGAGAATTGGCTGGTGACGATCCACCCGACTGTAACACAACCAGGACTTGGCCGCACAGATTGTGCGTTCGGGTGATTCCGCCGCTTGACGCCGGGCAAACTCTCCGACAGCGAATGACCGACCTGAAGCCCAGGGTAAATCGAGACTTCCCGACGCCACCTCGTGATCTCGAGCCAAATAAAGAAACGAGGGAAGCGTGGTCCGTCGTTCAATCGTTCCCGGTGCAACGAGTTGGGGGATTTCTAACAGTTGGAGTTGAGGTTCCTCTGTATCGTAGGGCGTAAATCCCAGGACAGAATTGGTCGTGCCCAAGTCAATCCCAATGACAAACGTTGGTTTCATTCTTTCCATCTCCCCTTCTTGGAAATGTGGTGGAGAACAGATTTCGCCGGTTCCCTTGCCCGTTCATGGCGCTACTGGGAACACCACTTGCCCAATCTCATGGCAGCAGTGCACGAGTCTTGGATCCAAACCATGGGCAGCGTCATGAGCCGGAGATTTCGACTTCTGCCGGGGCAATCACTTTGATGGCTGACTCTCCACCCTGCCACACAGGCAATTGACAAGTTGTGGCCTCCCAGCCGTGATGGACCAATGTTCCACGATAGGGTGGAGGACCAATGATATTTCCTACAACTCGAAAGCGGCTCGAATCGAAATCTTGAGGCAGCTCGAAATCCGTACCTTCGCTGGCTGAAACAAGCGGACGAATGGCAAAAATCCGCTCCAGCACGGCGGCACAGTCCCGATGAATGTCCCGAACGGCCGCGCCAATTTGGGCGTCTGAATAGCCAGATAAATCCTCCTTAATAAAATCCACAAAGCGGGCTTCCCGCTGCAACGTTTCCAAAAGGATCAACGCGTCGCTCTTGACCGGCTTTTCACGTAACTTTGCCGGCGACGGCTTGGGAGCAGAGACCGCCGGGGGGCGTTCTGGCTCCGCAGACGGCAGTTGCTTGGGTCCCTCGTGTTGCCCCCGTAAGAGCGCCCGCACTGCCTCAGCCACCTGCCGATCGAATAACGTAGCAAAAAAAATCCGCACGGCGTCCCACAAAGCCATGAGAGACTCCCTTTTCAGTGCAGTCGGTGACCCTCAATCAATTGAATTGTCCCCGATTTTTGCGAAGTGTCGCTAGTCGCCACCTCTTCGGTTTGGTCTCAGTGCCCGCGAGATGGCCGTCTCGCGGGACTTGAGGTTCAATTCATTCTAGCAAAATTGACGGGCCTTGTGGCCGATCCCACCGTGATCCGAACGCGGAGGACGTGCCAATTGTGTTTGGGGGCCAACCTGGGGATGCCTTAAACGCTCAGACAATGCCGTGGGCTTTTTCGTAGGCGAGAATCTTGTCCTCGTGCTGAAGCGTCAGGGCAATGTCGTCGAGTCCTTCCAGCAGACATCGCCGACGAAATGGATCGATTTGAAACTCGGCCTCAAACCCGAAATCATCTCTAACCACACATGCCTCGAGATCGATCGTCAGTTGATAGCCTGGATTCTGGCGGCAGCGTCGGAAGAGTTCATCCACTAGGTCCTCACTCAGCCGCACGGGCAGCAATCCATTTTTGAGACTGTTGTTGTAAAAAATGTCGGCGAAGCTGGGCGCAATGATGGCGCGAAAACCGTAATCCGCCAGCGCCCAGGGGGCATGTTCACGGCTTGAACCGCAACCGAAATTTCGCCTGGCCAGCAGGACACTCGCCCCCTGGTATTGGGGAGCATTGAGAATGAAATCGGGATTCGGGGTCCCGTCCTCGAGAAAACGCCAATCATAGAAGAGGAACTGCCCAAACCCCGTCCGTTCGATCCGTTTCAGGAACTGTTTGGGGATGATTTGGTCGGTGTCCACATCAGACCGATCAAGGGGCAGGACTAACCCTGTATGTCGTACAAAGGGCTTCATGTTAGGCTATCTCCACCGAAGAAAACCCAAATGTGGTCTAAATCGCGGGTCGAACTTATCGGTAATCCCAATTGCGGACATCGACGAAATGGCCCATAACCGCCGCGGCTGCCGCCATTGCCGGGGAAACCAGGTGCGTTCGTCCCCCACGTCCTTGGCGGCCTTCGAAATTGCGATTGGTTGTCGCTGCACAGCGCTCGCCTGGCTCGAGGCGATCGGGATTCATGGCCAGGCACATACTGCATCCGGGTTCTCGCCATTCAAATCCCGCATCTTTGAAAATACGATCGAGGCCTTCTTCTTCGGCCTGTCGTTTGACCAGACCACTCCCCGGCACAACAAGGGCTTGAACGCCCTTGGCCACGCGGTATCCCTTGACCACCGCCGCCGCCGCCCGCAAGTCTTCGATCCGGCCGTTTGTGCATGAGCCGATGAACACCTTATCGAGACGAATCTCCGTCATTGGGGTTCCCGGCTCGAGAGCCATATACCGAAGCGCATCCTCCGCTGCCTTACGTTCTACCGGATCGGCAAACTGCGTTGGATCAGGAACTCGATCTGTCACTCCGACGACTTGAGCTGGATTCGTCCCCCACGTGACCTGCGGTTCGACCAGCGCGGCGTCAAAGACCTCGACTCGATCGTAGTGAGCCCCGGGGTCACTGACCAATTGCCGCCACCGTGCGACGGTTTTTTCAAAGGCCTCGCCTTGTGGCGCGAATGGACGCCCCCGAAGGTATGCAAAAGTTGTTTCGTCCGGGGCGATCAGACCGGCCCTTGCCCCGGCCTCGATCGTCATATTGCATACCGTCATGCGCTCTTCCATCGTGAGTTGCCGAATGGCCTCGCCCGTGTATTCGATGCAGTACCCGACTCCTCCCCGCGTCGTCAGACGGCCAATCAGATAAAGGATCAAGTCCTTGGCGGACACACCCCGCCGCAATTGGCCTTCGACGCGGACTTCGAATGTCTTCGGCCTCGTCTGAAGGAGCGTCTGGGTAGCCAGGACATGTTCAACCTCACTGGTCCCAATTCCAAAAGCGAGGGCACCGAAGGCCCCATGGGTGGCGGTGTGACTGTCCCCACAGACGATTGTCATGCCCGGTTGCGTAAACCCCAATTCGGGACCAATCACGTGGACAATCCCCTGGTAGGGGGCGTGAATATCATAAAACCTGATACCAAACTCTTGACAGTTTCGTCTTAGTGTGTCAATTTGTTGCTTTGAGATTGGATCGGCGATGGGCAGTGATCTGTCTGTGGTCGGAACGTTGTGGTCAACCGTGGCCACAGTTCGTTCCGGCCGTCGGACTTTTCGGCCGGCAAGGCGTAACCCTTCAAAAGCCTGAGGGCTGGTTACCTCATGAACCAGGTGCAAGTCAATATATAGCAGGGATTGCCCCCCCTCGTCGGTATGGACAATGTGGGCATCCCAGATCTTATCAAACAGTGTCCTCGGGGCATTCGCTCTTTCAGCCATGGCAAGATCCAGATGGTGTATGTGACTATCAAGGTTTCCCACCACACGGGGAATGTTTATTTTACGTGATTCAGCAACGTTTGGTTAGGACCCTTCTTGGTCGGCCTCTTGTTTGTGGGCAGAAATGCCGTCCGAGGCGGGGGTGAACGTGGACCAACGAATTTGGAGGGACCTGCTTGTCAGGTCCGCCCTTCGGAGGGACGCGCTTGTCGCGTCCGCCGCACCACGTTTGATGATCCATTCCACTTCAACGGGCATGACAAGCATGCCCCTCCGAATGGGCACGATAAACGTGCCCCTCCCATTCGCCACTACCCCGACAAATTGCCACACGCAAAACCTTCACGAGGTTAAAGATCCGGGCGAGGCATCTGGGGTTCAAGTGGGTGTCAATTAAGGCGACCCAAGAATGCTAAACAAGCGACTCCTAAACCACTGCTGAAAGCTGTGAACCCGTGACTTCGGAATCCCTGTTCATGAGGAGATGCGTCTTCCACCACGCGGCGGCTTTGTCCCGATCCCAGCCGCCAGAATCGCCACAGTTCTTAAGCGCGATGTCAAGTTCATCCACACTGGCGTATCGACGATCACGGTCCTTTTCTAAACAGCGGAGAATAACTTGACAGAGATCCCCGGGAAGATTGGCGATCCACGCCGTTGGGGGTTTAACCTCCTCATGAATATGGGATAGCATAACCTTGATCGGTTTTTCCCCGGTAAAAGGTGGATGACCCGTAAGCAAGTAGTAGGCCACGGCTCCAAGAGAGTAGATATCCGTGCGGGCGTCAAGATTCTCTTCACCCAGGACCTGCTCCGGGGACATGTACAGCGGGGAACCCGTAACCGCGTTTTCAAGCGTCAGATTGAGCGAATCGCCGCGATGGGACATCGGCTTGACCAGCCCGAAATCGAGGACTTTCACCACGTCAAAGACCCCACCCCTTTGCGACAGAAAGATATTCCCCGGTTTGATATCACGATGGATGAACCCTAAACCATGGGCTTCTCGCAGGGCGTCACAAACCTGGCGAAGGATGTAAATCACCCGAGCTGGCGATTGCGGACCAAATCGCTCAACCGTATGGCCAAGGTCCAGCCCCGGAAGATACTCCATCACGTAATAAAACACGCCTTCACTACTGATCCCATAATCGAAGATCTCGACCGTATTCCAGTGCGAGAGACGGGCCATTATCCGCACTTCGCGCTCAAACCTGGCGATGAGTCGTGAATCGCCCGCCTTATCAGGGCGAATCAATTTGATGGCGCAGGGGCGTTTAAGCAATTCGTGTTCTGCCAAGTGGACCTCGCCCATCCCTCCCTGGCCCAACAGTTGTTTCAGACGATATTGTCCTAATTGATTTGCCTCGAAAGTTTGCCGGTGAAGTTGGTGGATGGTGTCCACCCCAAGCAAGGCGGTCACCCCAGCCACCAGGAAGACAAGAGGGACGACGACCATGTGCTCCAGGGTCATTGCCCGACTGATCTCTGGGTGGAAAGCCCATCCTCCATACAGCAATGCGATTGGCAGAAAGGCAATCAATGCAATGACGACAGCCGCCCGCCGAAACGAATTCGGAATAAACAACGCATACGTATAGATGAGGATGAGCCAATAGCCTCCCTGAAAACTGAAATGACCCTGGGAAACACTTTGTGTTTCTATGCTGGACCAGGTTGACACAGCAAAAAACAAGGCTATCAGGCCAAAGGCAGCCACTTCGAGCAGCCGTAATGTTCCGGAGCCAAGACATTGTCGTGTCAGCGTCACCCATAACGCGGCAATAAACAACATCAGCGTTAATAAGCTGTGACCCAGCAGAAGGAACCATCCCGCCCCCGTGGTCGTGTCGCCCAACAACCAATGCACGGGCAAAAATACGGCAAAGCCGAGGCTCAAGGCCCAAAGGGCGAGCTTCAAGCGACGTCGGAGAACCGCGTTGACTTCGCAAGTCCAGTCTTTACCCGACCCGGTGACAAATTGAACCGGCGCGGAACGGATTGGACATGTCGCCTGCGAAATCTCTTCGCCTTCCGAGCCACCGGCCAGCGAAAACTCGATGGTTGGGGCATCGCCAGACGACGATCTGGTAATTTCCTGGTTTGACACGTCAATTATCCCCCAACAAGGCGTTAAAAAAAGACCATGATTTGCGCCCCGACGAACAAGATGCTCTGCATTTTGCTGACAAACGGCTCAAACCTAATTGTACACATCAGCGAAGGGATACGACTTCAACGCGCATGACAGGCGTGCCCCTCCGATTTTATCCTTCGGAGGGACGTGCTTGTCACGTCCGCGTCTGGGAGGGACCTGCTTGTCAGGTCCGGGCATCGCTCCTCTCTGCAAGGGAGACGCAATCGGGTTCTCCCCAATTAACCTTGGGCATGGCAAACGTGTTCAATCTCAAACCCCAGGGCTTGAATCATCGCGAAATCCTGCTCCGGTGGCTGACCGCGGGTCGTCAGATAATCGCCCACAAAGATGGAATTTGCCACAAACAGCCCAAACGGTTGAAGCGGTCCAAGGTGAACCTCGCGTCCTGCGGCGATGCGAAGATCGGATTGAGGGCTGGCAAACCGCAAGAGGGCAAGGGCTTTGAGGCAATACAGAGCCGTCAATTCATGGCAATCCTGTAAGGGAGTCCCTCGAATGGGGATCAGGAAATTGATAGGAACAGCCTCTGGGCGAAGCTCGGCCAAGGTCAGGGCAAAGTCCGCCACATCTTCTGCGGTTTCTCCCATGCCAATAATGCCGCCACAGCAGAGTTCGAGCCCGACACTTCGTGCAACACGCAAAGTAGCAAGCCTTTCATCATACGTGTGTGTCGAACAGATCTTTGGATAAAACGCCCGGCTCGTGTTAAGGTTGTGATTGATTCGGTCCAACCCGGCTTCTTTAAGACGCTCTGCTTGTTCTCGATTAAGCAGGCCAGGCGACAAACACACGCGAAGGGGAAACGTTTGCTTGATCTTGCGAATGACGTTAGCAAGCCGGTCCAACTCTGACGACGAAGGAAACCGACCGGAGATCGCAATGCAATACGTCGAGGCCTTGTTGGCCGTCGCAACTCTGGCACCTTCGAGAATCTCCGACTCGTCAACCAAAGGATAACGTGATACCGGAGCCGTTGATGCCTTGGATTGCGAACAATATGCGCAATCTTCGCCGCAAAGCCCACTTTTAGCATTGATCAGGAAATTGAGGCACATCCGCGTCCCATGGAAATGTCGTCGGACACGGTAGGCCGCTGCGAGAAGCTCAAGGATTTCAGTATCTGGCGCACGAAGAACAGAAAGGGCCTCATCCCGTGTTAACTTATGACCGTTCAGAACGCGACGGCTTAATTCAAACCAATCTGAAGACACTCTGCTTGCTCCGTCTCCAATTCCGAGATTTGAGGGACGCGCGTGTCGCGTCCGTTGGGCAGCGCTGGACTATCCATTGTGGTGCGGCGGGCACGACAGGCGTGCCCCTTCGATTCCGCTCTTCGGAGGGACGCGCTTGTCGCGTCCATTCCTTGGAGGGACCTGCTTGTCAGGTCCGCTGCATCACGTTGGATGATCCATTCCACTTCGCCGGGCACGACAGGCGTGCCCCTCCGATACGGGCACGACTCCATTTCGCTTATCGCCTCGCCGCCAAATGTGACGCACACACGTCCCAAATCGTCATTCTAGCGAAGGACTGCTTTCCGCCAAGATCAAGCGCCGGAGACTGGCGAGACGCATTTCGGTTGATTATAACATCATTGCCAAGATAAAAGGTTCTTGCAAAGATGCCTGGGGCTACGTGATTTGGTATTTTCAACCCTCGCCCGCGCCGCCAGCGGGAAGAAGGAGTGGGAAAGCGAATTTCGCGACAAAAACAGACGTCATGTTTTCATTCCGCTGGACAGCTACCACAATCATTTCGTCACTCTGTCAAAAGCAGGACCGATTAGCACTTCAGCAACAGAATCTCGACAATCCTCGTGTCGGGAACCAAATCTGGTACCGTTTTCGGTTTACTGAGTAACCACAATCTGGGAGGCCCAATCATGAACCATCAATTCAAGTCAGTCGCAAAATTGACAGCCTTCTTTGTTCTCGGGTGTTTAGGCTTGAATGCGGTGATTGCACAAGAGAGTGGCATTCGACCCTGGCCCAAGAATCCTTATGTTTGGCAATATAATGGTCGGCCAGTCACCCTCATCGGCGGCAGTAAGGATGACAATCTGTTCCAGATTCCCGACCTCAAGGAACATCTCGACGAAATGGCTGCCGTAGGAGCGAATTACATTCGCAACACCATGAGCGACCGCCCCGACAAAGGATTTGAAGTCTATCCGTTTAGAAAACTTGACAACGGCAGATACGACCTTAATCAGTGGAGCGACGAATACTGGCAGCGATTTGAAAACATGCTCCGGTGGACAAAGGAACGGAACATCATCGTGCAAATCGAGGTGTGGGATCGCTTTGATTACTCCCGCGATAATTGGGAGCCCCACCCCTACAATCCAAAAAACAACGTCAATTACACCTATGAAGAATCTGGTTTTGCGGAACATTATCCCGATCATCCGGGCAGCAACAAACAGCCTTTCTTCTTTACAACGCCTTATCAGAAGAACAACAAGGTGGTTTTTCCGTACCAGCAGCGATTTGTGGACAAGATGCTTTCCCATTCCCTGCAGTACGACCACGTTCTTTACTGCATCGACAATGAAACATCGGGTGAGGAGGCCTGGGCGAAGTTCTGGGCAGAGCACATCCAGCGAAGGGCACAGGAGGCCGGAAAAAAGGTCTGCGTCACGGAAATGTGGGACGACTGGGATTTGACGGCAGCCCGGCATCGTAGGACTCTCGATCATCCCGAGTTATATGCCTTCGCCGATATTTCTCAGAATAATCACCAAAAAGGTCAAACACATTGGGACAACTTTCAATGGGTGCGAAACTACGTCAAGGATCGTCCCCGGCCGTTAAATAGTGTCAAGATCTATGGGGCGGACACAGGGCGTTATGGAACTGACCGCGACGGTGTCGAACGATTCTGGCGACTCCTCCTGGGTGGAGCGGCTGCCGTGCGTTTTCACCGGCCGGACTCAGGTTTGGGGCTGTCCGATAAAGCAAAGGCGTCGATCCAGGCAGCCCGCAAAGTGGAAAGCCTTATTCCCTGGTATGAACTGCAGCCCGCCATGGAGTTACTCGCAGAGCGCGAACCTAACGAGGCTTATGCGGCGGCCAAATCTGGACAGGCCTCCGTGGTCTTCTTCACGGATGGTGGCGAGGTAACCGTGGACTTATCCGCTGCCCAAGGCCAGTTACAGCTTCACTGGATTGATATTTCGACAGGTCAGTGGGGGACAAAAGGGGAATTGACCGCAGGCTGTTCCGTCAAACTGAAAGCTCCGGCTGCGGGTCCCTGGGTAGCTGTTATTGCCCGAAAAGAGGGACCCAAGTCGCAGGTGCCCCCGGCCCACGCCCACGAGAGTTGGTCACCACGGGTGCGGCTCGTTTCCTGGGAGCCGTCAGACAAACGTCCCGCGATCGCTGGGACTCTCCGCGTACATTCCCAAAATCCACGGTATTTTACGGACGATACTGGGCGGGCGATCGTCCTTGTGGGGTCTCACACGTGGAACAACCTCGTTGATATGGGCCCCGGGGATCCGCCGCCCGCTTTCGATTTTCCGGCCTATTTAGATTTTTTAGAGAAATATAATCACAATTTTATCCGCTTGTGGACCTGGGAGCTTCTGAGTTGGGATACTGGTAACCGAGAACCCAAGCCGGAGGTGCATAGAGTCTTTCCTCATCCGTACAGAAGAACCGGGCCAGGCACAGCGCGGGACGGCAAGCCGCGATTTGACTTGACTCAATTTGATGAGACGTACTTTTCACGACTTCGTGAGCGTGTCAAACTTGCCCAGGAGCGCGGCATCTACGTGTCAGTGATGCTATTCGAGGGCTGGGGAACGCAATTCGAACCGAAGGCCTATGAAAACCATCCTTTCCATCCAGACAATAATATTAACGGCATTAAAGGTGATCTAGACGGAGATGGTAAAGCAGTAGAAATTCACGAACTTAAAGAGCCTCGTATCCTTGAGATTCAAAAGGCTTACGTAAAGCATGTCATTGATACAATCAATGAATTCGATAATGTGTTGTATGAAATCTCTAACGAAAACCATCCCGAATCGACGGAGTGGCAATACGAGATGATCCGCTTCATCAAGGAGTATGAAAAGCAAAAAGGAAAGCAGCATCCGGTGGGCATGACATTTCAGTACCGAGGGGGAAAGAATCAGACGCTGTTTGAAAGCCCGGCCGACTGGATTTCACCCAATCCCGACAGTGGCTATCGCGATGACCCACCGCCCGCCGATGGCAGGAAGGTAATCCTCAACGATACGGATCATCTCTGGGGCATCGGCGGAAATCGCACATGGGTGTGGAAATCGTTTTTACGGGGCATGAACCCCATTTTTATGGACCCCTATGACGGCAAAGTGCTGACCTGGGGCAAGGGGTTGGCCTGGACGGAAGACGTCCGAAAGGCAATGGGTGATGTCCGAGCGTGGGCAGAAAAAGTGGACCTGGTCAAAATGACACCACAGCCAGACCTCTCGTCGACCAAATACTGTCTGGCAAATCCTGGGAAAGAGTATCTTGTTTTCTTTCCCGAGACGATTGACCGTGCCGAGCTTGAATTGACACCTGGCAATTACGAGCTGCACTGGTTTGACACACAGAGTCGGAAAGAGCAACCCGGCGGAACACTGCGCGCGTCCAACTCCCCAGCCGTGGTCAAAGTCCCTGGTAAGGGCGAATGGTTGCTTTATCTCCGCGCAACAGGCGGGTGACGACATCATACCGCGACAAACGATTTGCGATCGTAAGCAGGGTTATGAATACCGCCCGGTGTAAACATGCTTTTTACTTGCATTGTAGGGAGGCCCTCCAATGGCTGCGTTATCGAAATACTCCAAACAGTTGATGGCGGTTCTGTACGTCGCTTTCACGGTTTTTCTGTTGCTAACCAACGAAAAGGTTCTCGGAGAGGAGCGGGGCCGCCCAAACTTTCTCGTCATCATCGCCGACGACATGGCCTGCGAAGATTGCGGCGCCTATGGTCATCCCCACATCAAGACTCCGAATATCGACCAACTGGCACGCGAAGGAATGCGTTTTGATCGGGCATTTCTGACCTGTAGTTCGTGCAGTCCGAGTCGAACGAGCATCCTCACTGGCCGATACCCCCATGCCACGGGTGCAGCGGAGTTACATCAGCCGGTGCCTGCTGAGCAGATTCTCTTGACCACGCCCCTTCGTGAGGCGGGTTATTTTACGGCAGCCGCCGGAAAATGGCACCTCGGCCCAAATGTCAAGTCGCAATTCGACATTGTCCGTGAAGGTGGTGGTGACGGCGCTTATGAGTATTGGCGTCCCGTGCTCAGGGAACGTCCCAAAGACAAGCCCTTTTTCATCTGGTTGGCCACAACAGATCCTCACCGACCGTATGGACCGAACCGTATCACCGAGCCGCACACCCCGGCCGATGTGGTTGTGCCCCCCTATTTCCCCGACGCGCCCGAGGTCCGCCAGGACCTGGCCGCTTATTACGACGAGATTGGCCGACTCGATGTTTGGGTAGGCCGGGTTCGCGAGGAACTCGCGACTCAAGGGGTATGGGATCAAACGGTCGTCTTCTTCCTTTCGGATAATGGCAGGCCTTTCCCCCGCTGCAAGACGACCGTCCTGGATAGTGGCGTTCGAACACCGCTGATTATTCGCTGGCCATCGAAAATCCCTCCGGCAAGTGTATGCCCCCGCCTGGTCAGTTCGGTCGATCTGGCTCCGACCATCCTGGAACTGGCGGGGATCACGCCGGGCCCCACCTTTCAGGGTATGAGTTTCGTAAGGCTGTTCGGCGATCCCACCACAAAAACTCGGGACTATGTGTTTGCCGAGCACAACTGGCACGATTATCAGGCCTATGAACGGAGTGTCCGGGACGAGCGCTATCTTCTGATCCGGAATTGGCTACCACTGCTACCACGAACGCCACCGGCAGATGCCGTCCGCAGTCCAACGTTTGAGGTCATGAAGCGACTCCGGGATGAAGGTAAGTTGACGCCACCGCAAAACGAACCATTCGTTACGCCCCGACCGGAGATCGAGTTGTATGACTGTGAGCTCGATCCCCATAATCTGAAAAACCTTGCCGACCTGCCCGAATATGCCGAGATCAAGTCGAAGCTTCTAAAGGCCCTGGAAACATGGCGTCACGAAACGGCCGATTACGTTCCGCAGCCTTTGACGCCCGACAAATTCGATCGGGAAACTGGAAAACAACTGTGAGCCGGCAAGACGCGGCGGCCACCGTTTGCTCATTGAGCAGAGAAAATCCGCGAGACTTTAGGGGCGAAACTCGGCAAGCTTCAGAGAGCGTCAAAATACTTGACAACGGTAGCTGTTGAGATTAAATTACGGTCAAACGGTTTGTGGGTTGAGTTTCGGATTCCTATGGAAGGGATTAACCGTTAGAAAAACTTTTGCGGGGTCGAGATATTCGTCGCCAAAATTTTGTGGTTTGGTCGGTCGCTTTGTTTAGTACTGTTCTTGGTATCTTTTACATGGGAGGCCTGCTATGAGATCACTGATCTCGAGTCGTCACGCACTTTGGAAAGGGTTCACGCTCGTTGAACTGTTAGTTGTCATTGCGATCATTGGCATCTTGATAGGGCTGTTATTGCCCGCGGTTCAAGCTGCCCGTGAAGCTGCGCGAAGGTCTCAGTGCACCAATAATCTGAAACAGCACGGATTGGCCTTGCACAACGCGCATGATACGTACCGTGAGTTTCCACCTTTGATCATTAATATGTGGTCCAACGTCAATCCCGGCACCAACACGGTAATTTATCGTGGTAAGTACGGCGACCCCAATAACGCGGGACATAAGATCACATATTTCTTTTGCTTATTGCCGTTTATGGAATTGCGGCAGTTGAAGGAAGACCCCATATGGGACAACTGTGTTCTCGCGGAATCTCGCTCCAAGCCGGGTAATTGGTTCGACGTCAATCCTGTTCCGGTTCTCCAGTGTCCCAGTGATGATTCCCAGTTTCAGATCCAGATGGGAGGTTATAGCTGGGTTATGGGGGGCGCCTTGAAGCCGGTAAGCCTGACGAGTTACGTTCCTAGCGCCCAGGTCTTTGGGCGTCCTACACCGAGTAATTCGTTGAATGTCTGGAACGTTGTTTGGGATAACGCCAGCGGTGAACAGCGGATGGAGCACATTGCGGACGGAACGTCCAACACGATTGTTGAGGTAGAAAAGCCCCGGATCACAGGCGAAAGCATCGTTACGGCTGAGGCCTGGAGTGTAAAGGGCATTAACGGCAAAACGGACGGGTGTAATCTCTGGGCGAAAACGGATATCGGTCCTGAAGCCCAGGGCTTTTTCGGTTGCAACTGCAACGATCCCAATGTTTCGTGGGATGATGAAGAAGGTCAATGGTGGATGGGCGATTGTACATTCACGTACAACAATCGGACACGCAAGTTTTTCCAGCCACCCGCGCGCAATCGTCCGCGCGATCAGCAGGTTATCTGGAACATTTATCCCCTGCACGCCGGGGGAGTTGTGAATTGCCTCATGGCCGACGGAAGCGTCAGGGCGATAAACAACAACATTGATCTTGTGACGTGGTCAGCAATGGTGACCAAAAACGGGAACGAGACAGAGAGCACGAATTGATGAATACTTGAGGAGGCAATTGAATGAGCGGGAATATGAGTAAGTTATTGGTGTTTATGGCTGTCGCAGGCGTGATCTTCGCCGCGGTGTCGTGTGGCAAACGCATCGAACGATTGGATCTTTCCAACGCGACGCTTGAAGGCACAGTGACGTACCAGGGTAAACCGGTGCCGTTCGCGCTGATCATTGTCGCCGGTAATCAACAATCTGCTACCGCCAATGCGGATGCAAACGGCAAGTTCAAAGTTGAACATGTGCCGCTGGGACAGGTGCAAATTGGGGTCAATACAGACGCTGCCCAGGGTATTGCAATGAGTGCCATGATGGCAGCTCAACGGGGTGGTGGTACTCCTCCTCCACCCTTGGTACAGATCCCGAAGAAGTACTTCGAACCTTCGACGTCCGGCATCACGACAACCATTCAGGACGGCGCCAATACGTTTGATATTAAGATCGAATAAAGGGGTTTTTTAGAATCGCGTCGTGCGTTAACGGTAGCCTCGTAAATCAGACATTTCAAAGGGACACACCGAAAAAGTGTGTCCCTTTGTGGTTGTCAGATTTCTGACGAGCAAAAAGGCGAAAATGCCCTTTGTGGTTGGCACATAAATGCCTTTTTGTTGCCAGGACAAGGATAGAACAACCAAACCGCGTGATCAGCTTATGCTGGTAAAGGCTGTCATTCGGTGTTTCGAGCCCATCAATGATGGGATGTCCGACACCGATTTTCTCTAGATTGTATATGGAATCGGATTTTTGCTACGCTTGCTGGGCCAACCTCTGCTTGTAAAGCTGCTTCAGGCGTTTCTTCTCTTCTTTGGTCAGTTTACGGGCTGGAAGTTGAATTGCGGGCTGACCAGTGACAGCCGGGGCTTGACCACTCGCGTTCCCCGATGAGGCCGAGTGACCTTGGCCAGACCCGCCAACATATCGAGTCGCCGCGGTTTGGCCCGTGTTGCTGAAAGTGGCTTGAAGGAGTGCCGAACTGGGGTAAGGATTGGCAACGCCCACGCGGCCTGGCTGATCGTTGTATTCCAGATTCTGAGCGGCCGGTTGCGCGGTGTAAACATCGCCCGCCCTTGAAGCGGGATTTACCATGGTGCTCATAGCACCTGCCTGGGGGAGTTCGGTTGTAAGTGGCGACGACGATGGCGAGGCGACTGCCGCTGATTGCGCGGCCTTTTGTGCTTCAGCATAGGCCATCCCAGCCAGAAAGGCGTTCATGGCCGCAGAGCAATTGCTAGTTTCCGAAGGACTTTGCTCTTTAACGGCTGGTTGCGGACGGACATTTGCGGTTTCGCAGGGCGGAATAGCCGACGACAGAGAGGAAACTGTGGGTTTGTGTGACATCCGCCGGGTTGGAAGGTCCAGGTCCGAGCGTCTTCGCGATGTTTTGGTGGCGGACGCCGTTCTCTTGCCTGGGCGGACAATCCTCCGTACGGCGCGGGGTGGGCCGTATCCGTGGGGCGGATGAATGATCAGCACATCGCCGCGATTTTCGGCAGGCTCCTCCACAATTGGTGGATCGCCGACTGATCGCCCCCGACTTCTCCCCTGCATCTCCGCCGAGGTGATGGTCCTTTCACCACCCGACCTTCCAGCCATTCCGCCCGGGTCGTCCCCGAAAATACCCCGTACAAGATAGGCAGCAAAGCTGACATTTGCCATGAGAAGGAACCAATGGCCAACCAATTCTCCCAATTCCTCGGCCATGACCGGTTCCCATCCCAAAGGTGATGCAACATTAACACCAGCTTGCACGATAACGGAAAGGAGGTACGCCCCCATCGCCAAGGTCATCCACAATAGGGCACCCCAGGATTGCTTCAGATCGACCACAAGGCGGCTGACAATGCCCGCAAAGACGAGCCCGTAAGGGATTAGCCACCACAACGGACTGTTGGTCGAGCTGCCAGAAAACTCTCCCAAGAGCCGTGCGAGCGCCAAATGGAGTCCGGACGATTCGTCCATTCCCATGAAGAACCAGTAAATGGCGGCAAGCAGCCAGATCCCGCTCCTCTGACGGTACAGCCAATGGAGCATCCACCAAATCACCAAAGCATAGAAACCGGCTGCTGTCAGAACCAGACTTGAAAACCAACTGGCCAGATTGCCGGGACCTTCTAGGGCGAAAGCCGACAGGGGTATGGGGACCCATGCCGGACGACTGGCACCAAATCCACGATACCCCGCCATGAGCAAGGCCACCGCTGCTATTCCCGTCAGGAGCATGCCCAAAGGCTGGCCCTTTCGGGGGACAAGCTCCAGAAGAGTCGGCAGTCCCTCCTCATAGGAGAGATCATCACCGCCTGGGCTGACCCGATCCTGATTAACCGGCCAGCCAGCGCGATCGTCTGGGACCGGTGGATAAGGTGGATTTTTCTCGGCCATCCGCTTCGTCCTCGTTTTGCCAACCGCGGGGATGCCTAACCCGCAGTCGCTCCCCGTTTGTGCCACTGTCTGCCAGACCTGAACGGTTTCGCCA
>Ga0068707_1000779_pt1 | contig 21505 bp, 21 predicted proteins | sample YNPNPMetaG_FD_66600 | JGI IMG/M metagenome (GOLD analysis project Ga0068707, IMG submission 66600) | Anoxygenic and chlorotrophic microbial mat microbial communities from Yellowstone National Park, USA - YNP NP MetaG | ecosystem: Environmental > Aquatic > Thermal springs > Hot (42-90C) >...
GACGAGACTCAATATCCCTGTCTATTTGAGATTTAAAAGTGCGATAGTTAAGTATCTGGAGCAATACTAGAGGAATAATTGTCAAAAGGAAGAGACCGACAAGTTTTGTTCTTACACTCATTCCCCCTTCTGATACCATTTGTACCTTTGCCATTGGACACTCCTTCCTTTATATTTGTTATAGCTTAACTACTATGGCTTATTAGTCCCTCTTCCACCAATACCTTTTTTACGCTCTCCATATCAAGTTCCTGCAATTTACCTCGTTCTTCCGGAGAAAGAATCTTATGAAGATTGAGAACAATTATAAGCCGTTCATCAAGACGTATTACTCCATCGAAATACTCACCTCCCACCTGTTGTTTTAAAACGTCAGGAACTGGCTTTAAAGAATCTTGTGGCACCTTAATGATTCCACTAACAGCATCCACTATAAAACCAGTCCATTTACCATCAAGAGTAATAACGATAACTCGAGTGAACTTATCAATTGGTTTATACTCACGCCCTGATATTCTAAGGCGTTTTCTAAGGTCTATTACGGGAACAATGCGTCCTCGAAGATGAATAATTCCTTCCACAAACTCGGGAGCATTGGGAACCGGAGACATAGCCGGAAGACGTATAACTTCCCGAACTCTCATAATATCAACGGCAAACTCCTCTCCAGCAACGGTAAAACAAACAAAGTTCTTGAGGGTTACAATAGCTGGTTTAGTGGAGCGAGGCTGACTTATTATATTTGTTTGCATCTTAAAAACTCCCTCCGTTTATGTATTAATCATTTCTTTCCACATTTCGATCAATGAATCAAGCCCTTTAACCTCCGTTCCTATTCCATTTTCTCGCAATTTAATGGATAGCCCAGCATAAAGACACTTTTCAGGGTTCAAATAGAATACTGGAATTCCCCTTCGTGCACAATGCTCAAAAACATCAGCATCTTCTTCATTTCCAGATATTCCAGATAACACAACATTAGAACCAAAAATACTCCACACAGAATCGAGAAAAGTCCACAAAATATTTTTACCTTCTTGGGACGGTTCCCTATCACTAGTAGTTAAGGCAACGCCATCAGACGTTGCAAAAGCGGTAATCAAACGATCCTGAGGGCAAATATAACGATAATCTTTTATAAGGGTTGTTAGATCTTCATCGATAAATTTCACATATTTATTGCAATCCGCCTGAATATATGCTGCAAGTTCTTTAAGAGCTTCAAAACGCACAGGCAAATAAAAAATCATTCCAATATCTAGATCAATAGAATCAAGCATAAAAAGCACCTTAAGGAAGTGCGAAAAACTTCCAGGTCCAAAAACATTTACAAATACTCTATCGTGAGGTTGTACATATTTTGCAACTGAGACGTCCTCGGCGGTCTTTATTGCACCTTCTCGTGATGTTCTAACATATCGCACTTCTTCAAGCTGAATTCTAGCTGCTCTCACCAAACGATCTAGAATGTTTTTGGTATTTTGTTCCATATCCTGAACACTGAAATTCTTAGGTTTTTCTATAACATCTACGGCTCCAAATTTGAAAGCATCGTAAGTCATTTTAGAACTCTCCCCTGTGAAGGCACTTAGCACTACCACAGGTTTGGGATTCTGAATCATAATCCTTTTTAGAGTACTCAATCCATCCAAACGTGGCATTTCCAGGTCAAGTGTTATAATATCAGGGTCTTCTTCGTCCAGCAGTTCTAAACATTCTATTCCATCCTTTGCCGTAGCAACGACATCGAACCTACTATCTTTATCCACTATACGTTTTAAAACTTTGAGGAAAAAGGGGGCATCATCAACTATAAGTGTTCGATATGGTTTTGAAGGCACGTCATCAGGAATACCGTCAATGCTTGCAATATAAGTGCGAGGTACTTCATCTCCTCCAGATGAAATGGGAACAGCATCTCCTAGCGAAATAATACGATTTACGAAAAAGAGAGTTCTAACAGGACTCATTGTAGAAATCTGGAGTAGTGCATCAATAGACACATTCTGTTTAGATAGAATATTACAAATTCTAGCATAATGACTGAAAAAAGGATCTGCGGGATCATCCAGTGCACAATGGGATGGCTTCAGTTCAATAACTGTTTCGAGAGAATCAATGATCTCAAAAATATGAATATTTTCGTTTAGTAACTTCCTATAATCTTCGAGGACTTGCAAAATCGGGACAGGCTGGGAATATTCGGTAACACCAATTAGTCCGTCAGACAAGCTTACCTCCCATATATAAACGCCATCACGCCACGAGACAAAATCGTATAAAGCATCTATTCCCTCAATTCCTCTAGACCGAGCTTCAATTACACATCCTTTTCTTATTCTAAACTTAGCATTGGCTCCATCAGATCTAACAACGTTCAAAACACCAAAAGCATTCCCAAGACCCATTGTCATAAGTAGTTCAAAAGCGCTTATTTCGCTTAAGCGACCTTCATGCGAGCGATCAAAGGAAGGAACCTTAAAAGATTTTTCGAGTACGTAGTCAATCCATTTTTGGCACAACACAGAATCCCATTTTAGAGAAATCTTATCCCTAGGGCTTCTAGGCCATAAGAAAGAAAGGAAAGGTGCAATCCCATCTCCCCATATACAACAAGGTACTTTATAGCTATCCGGATCGAACCGGAAATCCAAAAGTTTTTCAAAAGCGGCTGTATCTTTCTTCGTAACCTTAGCAAATAAGACCCTAACTTCCTCATCAGAAGTTTTTATGGTTTCACAAAGCCTCTTTAAAAAAGCCAATTCATTTTCATCAAAAGATTCCTGCCCTATAATAACAAATCCTCTCTTCATACTACAAGACCCCCACTGGTCTCATTTTTCTATTTAGAGAGCTTATGATAAACTTTTAATAAAGTATCAAAAAACTGCGCATTGGAGCTAAGCGCTTCAGTTGGATCTTTGAATCCAGCTATGTTACACTTTAAAAGCACCTCATGGTTTCCAGATAGTCCTAGTAGGCCTTTCTTTATTTGATCTTTCTCCTGTTGATTAATGTCAGAAGATCGAACAGCAAGAATCCATTCAGGCCACAAAGGCGTTGAATGAACAAAAGGAAATGTATCGTCAATTTTATGTAAGACTTTCAAATCGCCCATATTAATTTTCCGCTCAGATGCAAGTTTCTCCAGTGGACCGGTTCTCACAATTCCCACGTCTACAGTTCCATTCAGGACAGCAAACACGACATTGTCCTGATTTTTTAATTCCTTAATAACCACCTGTTCAACTTTAACGCCCTCCTGTTCAAGTAAAGCAAGCCCTCCCAGACCACTACCGAGGGAACATTTACTGGCTATACCGATCTTCTTCCCAACAAGTTCCTGAACGGTTTTGATGGGACTATCAGACTTAACAATAATTGCAGAACCGAATTTATCCCACATTTCTCCCTTTAGTTTTTGAACAATCATAGCAACAGGAATAAGCTGTGCTTTATCTTTAGCAATGAAAAATGCTAATGGATTTGCAAGTATCATCTGAACCTTTCCAGTTTCAACCCATTGAACGGTCGCTGCAATGTCTAATGGAACAACTTTAACATTAGCATTGAGCAATTTTGAGATATATCCTCCAAGAGGCTCCCATCTCTTAAACGTAGATACAGGCTCATCGTAGTACATAACACCAAAAGAAAATTCCCTTGCATCAGCGGATAAAACGCTTCCAACACATACACACATCCACAGCAAGCCGATTAGAATTCCTATCAATAACTTACATTTCACTGATCCGGTCATTTTTTTCCCCCTTTTTACGACTCATTATTTCTCTAATACGGGAGGTTCCCCCCAACATTTTTTCAACTTCCAGAAGTATTTGAGTCGTACTACGCCATCGCTTTGCCGGGAAAGTATTTAGACAACCCATAACTAAATCACAAACCGCTTCTGGCAAATCTGGCCGAAAGACTTGAGGCGGTATAGGTTTCTGATCGCAATGAAGCATCTCAATTTCTTCTATGGACTCGCCCATAAAGGGATTAACACCTGTAAGTATTTCATAGAAAACAACTCCAAACTGGTAAACATCGGTGCATATAAGCGGTTTTTTAGGGTTCCACAAATAGGGCCTAAATTGCTCGGGTGCTTTATACGCGAGATAAGGCAAAGGCAACATTCGATAATTTGTTAAGTTAGGACAAGAAGTCGATAACATATGCCATAGTCCCCCGTAGGCGACCTTCACTTTATACTGGTCAGAAAAAAATATACGAGATGGCCTTAAATCAAGGTGATAAATTTTTCTTTTCTGCTTATCCCTCCCCAGATGTAGGTGGAGATATCCAAGCCCTTCCAGGATTTGGTAACCTATAACCAGGGCTTCGTCAAGACTGATTTTCTCAGTTCGGTTACTTAAAAATTCAGATAGAGATTGCCTATAATATGGACAAATAACAAAGAGCTTGCCATCTGAAGCAACAGAAAGATCGACTGGCATCAGAAGATAATCAGACTCCATCATGATGCTTGTATAAACCCATTCGGTAAAAGACTCGTTGCTAATACACCCCCACCATGATGGAACCAAAGTAATAGCGGCGTAATGACGACCATCAGGCTGTCGAATGGCTTCAAAAACTGCCCAAGTATTTCCGACTTGCATAAGCTCTTCAAGTTTATAACTGCAAATTCTAGGTTTCCATGGCAAATCCTTGCCCCAGTTCCATGATCTCAGAACAACACCTACATATTGTGCTAAGTCACCCACATAAGATGCCACCAATAGAGAAGATTCCTTTTCAAGCCGATCCAACTGGGATGATTTAGTCGATGGAAATTTTTCCATAAATTTCTTTTGTCGACATTTTACAATTTTATCGAAGATTCTTTTTTTTACATCTTCTGAAAGTCCTGGAACGGAATAAACAATTTCGTAATATTCTATAGCTTCTTGATAACGTCCGGCTCTTTGAGCACAATCACCACAAAGTTCATAACATTCTTCATATTTATATCCTGTTGCTGCAACAAGTTTCAGTACAGCAATAGCTTCATCCCAATTATGAATGCTTATAAGATTCCTTGCGTAAACAAACTGCTTTTCTGGATCCTCGGTAATTTCCAGAGACTCGACTTTATCGGAAGTAGAAGGCCCACTATCCAAACTCAAAGCTTCAAGCGGTCCCAATTCATTCTCAACCAAGCCATAAAGTTCTCTCTTTTTAATATCACTTAACCCAGGCAAATTATCAATTTCACCAATAATTTTTTGGAGCAATTCATTGGCAATATCAATCATTCCCTGATCTCTGTAAAGTTTGATTTCGTTCAATTTGTCCATAATACCACTTTCGACATCAAGAGCGATTACCTTATCAGAATCCAGATGTTTATCCAGTTTTTGAATATCCAAGTGGGGAATGTATCTTTGGAGAGAGCCTAATTCACTTTCTAACATAGATATAAATTCTTCTTTTTCTTTTTCTGACAAACTACTTTCAACAATTTCCTTATAAACGTTATGCACAAGTTCCTTGACTACATCATCAATCCCTTGATCTTTATATAGTTTAATCTCTTTCAGTCGATCTGATATTGAGTCTCTGATATTTTCTGCCATATCAGCCTTCGCCTGCCTTAATTAACTTAAGAAAACCATAATTTAAGCTAAGGCCTTAATATTTATTATGTCCACATTCTTATATTGATCAACGTTAGCAACGCCTAATAATTTTGGATTTTTAGCAGGTTTTATTTCTTTCACAAAAATAGGATCTCCCTCAATCACAGAATCCACGAGAAACATCAAATTATTAACACCATCAGAAGCAAAGATAACCACCCCACCATATTCTTCTTTAATTTCAGGAAGATCGAACAGTCGTCTAATATTCACATATTTGAAAATCATAGACTTTAGTTCTTGCTGAGGTTTATAAAGCCATTGGCCACGAACGCCATGGGTAATTTTCTTAAAGAAAGGTTTTACATCTTTAAGTGTTCCAAAACCTTTAGACATTAAACTGCCCGCCTTTTTAAACGAAATTTGATCGTATTTTACCAGTTGATCAGCAGGTATGGCAAAATATTTACCTTGACACAAAAAGACATAAATTTTCTTCACTGATTCGTACTCATCAGACGGTCGAGATATTGCCTCTGATACAGCTTCTTCCTTTATATGGCTATCAACCTCACCCTTTTCCTTTCCAACAAAAGCGGGTTCAGCAACAGCGGGTTCGACAAATGTGCCTTCTGATAGTGTTTTAGCAGGAGATGTTTTTTCTTTATCCCTATCAGACATTATCTCCTTTGGAAAATCTATTTTAAATGACGACAGAGCAACTTCTAAATTTTGAATACGATCAACATAAGATTCATACCTATGAACCACCTTTGACAATCTGTCCCCTAGAGGTTTCAATTTTGGTCTATCATTCAGAATTTCGATAATCCGACGTAACCTTAAATTTTCTTCCTCTAAAGTTTTTCTAAGATTCCTAATTTCTAGTTCTAGATCCTGTATAGAAGTAATCTTGGAAACAACCCGAGCTTCAGGTTTAGTTTCTACAATACCTTCAGCAACTTTTAGTTCAACGGACACCTCAGAAGGAACAGGAGGCATTGTCAAATCAGGTTCCTTGATATTATACTGTTTCTTCAAGATATTGAATCTCTTGCAAAATTGGTTTATAATTTTTTGTTCCTTGTCACCTATTTTCTGACCTCTTTGAAGTGTTTTGCTAAGGAATTGCAAAACTTCTCTGAATAAGGTTAGAGAATTTGCCGATACAGTCTGTTCATAAGAAGAAAACCACTCAAGCAATTTCTTTAGTATAGAGAAAAGCACACGAGTTTCTGGCACTGGGTCAACTCTTGATTCTATAACCAGCACAGAATCAGTCATAGCTTTTAAATTCTCCTGCGTAAACTCCCAATCCAAACTCAGATAGGTTACTGTAGCTCGTTCAAGCAATTCCAGCAAGGTAGGTTCCTCCGCAACTTTACTAACTTCAGGAGTTTCAAGTTCAACTTTCTGTTCAGGAAGTGGCTCAAACTTTTTAATATCTTCAGATATCTTACTCTCAGGACTTTCGGATGAAATAATTTCAGAAATAGTAGATTTGTCCTCACCTCCAGTTTCTCCAAAACCGAAGGAGAGCTCAGCTTCTGGTCTAAAAAGTTGATCAATTCGCTCTTCAATTGTTTTAGTAAGCTCATCAACATTTATGTCTATTCCGTTGACAGGAGATGTCTTAGATGATTCCTCAAGATCTTTTTGTGTTTCTAACTCGAAATTACCCTTCTTAATTTGATCATCTTTTCCTGACATAATGCACCCTTTCTTTCATAATGTTGTTTCACAAAAACTTCTAACCTAACAACTTTCTAGCCACACTTCGTATCGTGATTTTTGTAATCTCTCTAAGAGTCTCAAAAACCCCAAAACCAACAGTGGCACTTGCCTCGAAAGCGGGTGCTTTAAACCGTGCATTAAGATCCTCTTCAAGTTCTCCAATAGAAAGTAGGGGAAAATTAGCTTTCAGAAGATCTCTCTTGTTATATTGCAACACCAAAGGACATGTATTTATGTCAATATGATAGTCCCTAAGGTTTTCTTCAAGGTTCATAAGACTCTCAATATTTTTCTGCCGCTGAACCCTTAGGGAATCAGCCACAAAAACAATTCCATCAACTCCCTTTAATACAAGTTTTCTTGTTGCATTATAGATCACCTGACCAGGAACAGTATAGAGCTGAATCCTAACACTAAGATCTTTAATCTTGCCAATATTGAGCGGGAGGAAATCGAAAAACAGCGTCCTATCACCTTTGGTGTCAATAGTTACCATTTTGCCGGCAACATTTTTGCTCATTGCTTTATATAGATACAGAAGATTTGTGGTTTTGCCACTTCGAGCTGGTCCATAATACACTATTTTTACCTGAATTTCTTTTTTAGCAAGATCAATGAAAGCCATAGCCTCAGCTCATCAGTATATTTAACAAGTCATCCGAAATCTTGTTTATCTTATAACGAACCAATCCTAAAGATACGTTTTTACCAAAAAGAATAACCAATATAAATTGATCACCCACTTTGGTAAAATGCAAGTTATATTTCTCGCCCTTATGAAATAGGAGAGTAAAATCTTCTTCTCCTACCAGACGAGCTATTTCGGCAGTAGCACCAAAATTAGCAGCGGAAAGAGCCGCAAGAGGAAGAACATCTTCTAGAGGATAATTACCTTTTTCGACAATTAAATTACCAGCCGTATCAACTAAGAAAACATGCTCAACTCCATTTTTAATTAGCTCTCGATCAATAATTTCAGAGATTCTAGTTTGTTTTTCTTCTGTAAGTATTAGATCCATTGTCATCACTCCCAACTTACTATATCTGCATTTTCCCCTTCTCCACCTTCCTGCCCATCTGCTCCCAAAGAATAAAGATCGTATTCACCATGTTCACCAGGGCATTTGTAAACATAATCGTTTCCCCATGGATCTTTGGGAACACCTTTGGGAAGGTATGGGCCATCCCATTTTGCAAGTCCAGGATTTTTTACTAATGCTTGTAAACCTTCTTCTGTGGTTGGGTATCGTCCTACATCTAATCTAAAAGCATCTAGCGCTGATTCAAAAAGAGCAATCTGTGCCTTTGCTGCTTTCTGCTTCGAACTCCCAACTTTCTGGAAAAGCTTAGGAGCAACAAGAGCAGCAAGCAACCCAAGAATAATCATAACAATAAGAAGCTCAATAAGAGTAAACCCCTTCTCCCGACGGGTTTTACCATTCAACATTTCAAAAAAACCTCCTCGTAAGATAACTTGACTTCGCAATTTTCATGTAAAGTACCCCCCAAAACATAAAAAGTCAAATCTTTATATGCCTCTCCCATGTTACTCTATTATGTAGCGCAGCAACTTGTTTTGACTAACCTTGATTGCTAAGAACACAAAATTCCTAAAAACTCCCTGTCTTTTGAGAATTCTTTTTTCCTTCTATCATCCCCAAACAAAGCAATGAGACATCGCAAGTCCCTAATTTACCTAGGTACACTTTAAACTTCATGATGTTGGCACAGCAATTGCTTTAGCTTCAAAGTCGAAACATAGTGGTATTAACACAAAAGGCTCGTTAGTAAATATAGCCAAAAAGATGGAGGTAAGTAAACATGAAAAAACACCTGATGGTTGTTTCAAGCATTATGATGGGGCTTACCATTGCTTTAAGTTTCAACATTTCGCGAGCAGGGGAAGTTAAAAACCTTCCACCAACTCAAGCAGGTGAAAAATCTGAAATGAAAACGGAAACCAAGCAACACCCAGCAATGGGAGTTATAATGTTTGGTAAAGTTGAGGTTGTTGGCAAAGATTTTGTGCTAAAAACCGAAGGCAGTAAGGAATTCAAACTTGAAGGAAAAGACTTCAAAAATTATGTCGGTAAAGAAGTTGAGGTAAAAGGTTTGCTTATACATGGAACAAACACAATCAGAGTAAGTGAAATTAAACCTGCTAAATAAGAGCAAAAATCTTATCAAGGCATCCCAAACACGCAAGGGGAGAGCTAAACCCAACCTCTCTCCTTTCCTTTTAATTTTAGTCCCTGACCAACTTGCAAATGATCAGGGAAAACACTATTTTCTTTATGGAAACCGATAACAAGAAAGGAGGGGAAATAAGGTATGAGGTGCGCTCGTTGTGGATGTGAACTTTCCGAAGGGAACACTTACGAATTTGGAGGGCAGACATTATGCGAAGATTGCTACATAGACCGCATGGCAACTCCAAAAACCTGCGATCCTTGGGCTGTTTATACTGCCAAGCGCACAGTTGAAAAGAACCCAACTCTTACGACGCTTCAACAAAAAATATACGATTTCATTTCTCATCGTGGCCATGCAGATATGGAAACTATTTGTTCTGAACTTTCCATCACTGAAGAAGATTTCCGCACAGCTTTTGCCGTGCTAAGGCACATGGAACTTTGTAAAGCTTCCAAGCAGGGAGATAAAGTGGTTTACACCCTTTTTAACAGCTAAAAATTTACCTTTCTATCGCGCAGGCATTGGGCCTGCGCCTTTATCATTCTTTAGCCCGATCTACACACCAAATAGCCGCCATAAAGAAAACAATCCCTAAAATCAGCAAAACCAAATAGGAAACGATAGGCGGAGGTTGATTAAATAGTGCCTGACGAATAGCCTTTGCTGCATGAGTTATAGGCAAATAGGCAAGCACTTCCCTTAAAATAAAGGGCATACGTTCCAACGGGAAAAAGGTACCTCCCAAAAAACCCATAGGGGTTATAACAAAATTAACAAGAAGAGCCTGGTCTGCGTGTGATTTAACCAGCATAGCAAGACATACCGCAATTGATGCAAATAAAAAGGCATTCAGCACAAGAGCTAGCCAAAAATATCCATTGTAGGAAAAACTAATCCCGAAAAACCAGCTCAGGATGATAATAACTCCAGCCCCCATTACGGCTCTGGTAATTCCAAAAAGCACTTCTCCCGTAACATAAGCCACATGTCTTATAGGAGCGGACTGAAACTCTTCAAAAACCCTCCAATAAAACCGAGCAATATTAATCTCAGCGGCAATACTGAATCCTTGCACCATGCTGTTCATGGCAAGCAATCCCGGGATCATGAAGCTCATATAGTTAACACCATCAACTGTAACTTTTTCACCTACTCCATAACCAAAAGCCACCATGTAAAGAAGCGGCATGACAGACATAGACGCCAGCTGGCGAAAAAACCTCTGCTTGAGGATCAAAATTTCTCTGTAGTATATCGCCATCCATCCCTTCACGCCTGCACCCTCTTCCCTGTCATAGAAATGAAAACATCCTCTAGATTAACCGGTCTTACTGAAAACGAACCGGGATATTGAAGAGCCTGTTGTTTAGCGTCTTCTTGAGTTGAGAAATAAAGAGTTTTCATGTGTTCACCGTCAACGATATCAAGAGCCCATCTTCCCAGAGTCTCAATAAGTTCACGAGAAGTCCCCACGGTAATAAGTCTCCCTTCTGCAAGAAAGGCTACTCGATCTGCAAGGAATTCAGCTTCTTCAATGTAATGGGTGGTCAGAAAAATCGTTGTGCCATCCATCTGAATTCTTTTAATCAGAGCCCATATTTTACGGCGTATTGATGGATCAAGACCAACTGTCGGCTCGTCAAGGAATAAGATTTTAGGTTCATGGAGGAGAGCGCGAGCAATCATAACCCGACGCTTCATCCCGCCTGAAAGTTCTTTTACCGGAGTTTTTGATCTATCTGAAAGTCCGATGTAATCAAGAAGTGCGGAAATTCTATCCTTAATGAATTTCTTATCCAGATGAAAAAGCCAGCCATGTATAAATAGATTTTGTTCGACTGTGAGCTCATTATCCAGATTAAGGGCTTGAGGCACATAACCACACTGGCGCTTAGCCTGGATGGAATCTTTTTCCACGTTAAAACCGTTCACATAGGCGGTTCCCGCCGAAGGACATGCAAGGCCTGTTAGAATCTTGATAGTTGTGGTTTTCCCAGAACCGTTAGGACCAAGGTAGGCAAAGAGTTCCCCTTCTAGAACTTTTAGGCTGACTCCCTTGAGAGCTTCCAGCTTACCGTAATTCTTGCGAAGATTAACAAGCTCAATCGCAGTTTTTTCATTCTCTTCGATCATGAAAATATATCCCCAGCCTCGACTTTCAGCATCTGATGGCATTCTTCGAGCATTTTTTCCAGCTCTTCCTGGGAAAATTCAAGGAACACAGCACTAATCATTTTAGACAAATCAGCATCAGGAGTTCTAATAGGTCCAATTTCAAGTTTATGGGCCATAGCATTTGCCAAATGTACCGTATGACACATCATTGGATTGATTTTTGCTCGCCCCGGCCAGTGGTGATAACCAATGGCCTCCTCTATTTCCTGCGAGAACAGCCATTTTCTTGCAATAAGCTGTCCCACATGAGCATGGGTAAAACCAAAAACCTTGGTTTCAATGGCTGTTGAATCGTCACGCTCTTCTCCATAAAGTTCTTCTATCACCTGAACCATCCGATCGGGAATCTTTATCTGAAGCACAATTTTCCCAATATCGTGAAGCAAACCAGCAATAAAATACTCCTCGCTATTTCGAGGAACTCTTTTCATAGCGATGTATCTGGAAATAAACCCAACAGCAACAGAATGCTCCCACAAGAGTTTTTCCACCAAACCAAAGGTTTTAAACATTTCCCTAACAGCGGAAGCTATAACCAAAGACCTCAAAGTGTTAAACCCTATAACTGTCGTAGCTTCACTGATGGTTTTAATCATTCTTGCCTGAGCATAAAAGGGAGAATTTGCAAGCTTAAGAATACGTGCAGCCAGAGAAGGGTCCCGAATAATAATATCTTCGATCTCTTTTGGAGTTGCATTAGGATCAGAAAGCTTTTGAAGCACTGCCTGAGAAGTGTAAGGGATAGTGGGAAGATCCCCGGTTAACATTACAATCTTTTTAAGAAGCGCTGGTAAGCTCATAGGCTATTCTCAAGAACCGTTTGATTGTGTAAAAGCTTCATCTTTAGTCTCGGTTTTATCACCCAAACTACTTTCAGAACTAGAAGCAATTGACATTTCACGCAAAGAGTCCATACACTGTTTAAGTTCCCTGCGTTTTCTCCAATACAGCCTGAAAAATATCCATGAACCAGCAAGGAACCCTACAAAAGCCGAAAAACCCATGATATGACCAACAGTATAAGACCACCTAACTTCAGGGCGAAAATAAACATCAAGAGAAAAGGGAAGGTCTATATTAAGAGTCTGGCGATTTTGATAAACTGCAAGCCCCAAAAATCCAATCACTATAAGCCAAAAAATGACCTTGATTGTTTTCATAACTCAGACTTTCCTCCTTGAAAATATGGAAGTAGCTTCCTGTAAGTTTCTCTAATATGCTCAGGGATGGTTCGAACATCGCCTAGAACCGCAATAAAATTGGTATCGCCATTCCATCGGGGTACAATATGAAAGTGAAGATGTTCTTCTATACCAGCACCAGCAACTACGCCCAAATTAACTCCCACATTGAATCCATCCGGTTTCATAACTTTCCGTAGAACACCAAGACATTTTTTAATGGTGTTCATAATATCAAGCATCTCAAGTTCTGTCAAATCTTCAATATCTGCTATATGCCGCCAGGGGGCTACAAGGAGATGCCCGTTATTATAGGGGTATTTATTCATAACCACCATAACTCGCTCACCCCGGTACAGAATGAGTCTTTCCTCATCACTCTTACCCCCTCCTCCGGGGCAGAAAATACAGTAAGGTTCTCGCTCTCCAAGAATGTAATCAATTCGCCACGGTGCCCAGAGATTTTTCACTTCTCCACTTCTCCTCCCATCTACAGCATCATTATTTCCGCCCAGACTCGTTCTTCAAGATACAAAAGAGCAAAACTTCGCTCTACATTGCCTCTTCCGTGGAATACCGATCCAGGGTTTAGCCAGAGAACCCCGTTTTCCATCATCTGAAATGGAATATGACTGTGACCGAAAAGTATTACATCCACATCCTTAAATTCTTTTCTCAACCTTGGCACAAGATCGTAAGGAGATCCCCAACCGTGGGTAATGCCCATTCGGTATCCGTGTATTCTTACAATTCTTTTTGCTGGAAGTGCTCTTTTGATAGCCTCATCATCGCTATTACCAGAAACACCTAGCAGTTTAAATTGACTAAGGTAATCAAATATTTTCACATTGGTCCAGTCTCCAAGATGAATGACAAGATCAACATCTTTAAGATAGCTCCGACATATTCTTTCGAATTCGGGAGTTACATCTGTAAGATGAGTATCAGAAACAACAGCCACCTTCATTGCACAACTACCCATTTAGACGATAGTGAAACCGAACCTCTTCCTAAAACAAAACAACCAGAATAAGGAAAATATCCAACAACGTGCTCAGGGTCAATATTTTTAAGGAGTTGTTCGAAAAGATACCCGAAAGCTTATAATTACACCACGGATTGATGTAAGGTAGGGGCGTATAATCATACGCACCTACGAACCATCGGCAATTTTCGAACAATCCCTGGTTCCTAAAGAACTTACCTTAAAACGGTATATCATCTTCCATATCGGTTGGTGGAACGCTGGGCAAATCCTCTGGCATCATATTAGCTTCCGTGGTTCCCCGGTTCTGTTTCTGAGGTTGTCCAACTTCTCGTTGAGTAGTTCCTGCCGAATCCAAAAATTGAATATCTCTAGCTACAATCTCGGTGGTGAAACGTTTTATACCCTGATTATCCTCCCATTGCTGAGTGCGCAAACGACCTTCAATGTAAACAAGTCGTCCCTTAGCTAAGTAATTGCTGCAGGTTTCAGCAAGCTTTCCAAACACCACAATCCTATGCCACTCCGTTCTATCTTCCCAGGCACCATCACCCACAGGTACCCGCTCTGTGGTGGCAATATTAAACCTGGCAACAGCCGCTCCATTAGGAGTAAAACGAACATCAGGGTCTGAACCTAACCGTCCTATAAGAATCACCTTATTAACGCCTCGACTCATAATTTTCTCCTCGCTATTGTGCTAGTTTGTTAATTCTATTTACCAAAATCATACCGCCACAACAAATCCACCCCGTTTTTGTTTTGACTACCTACTTGAGTCTGAATGGAAAGATGGCGGTTCAACCTGTATTCTACCTTGAAATTATCCTCTCCGCTTGACCTCAAGTCCTTTTCGTAAGTTACGTAAAAGTCAGGGGTAATATACTTGCCAATCTCAATAACGCTGCTTTGCCCCGAATCACTTCCCCTCATTTGAACCACATCTGGTGTAAAAGGTGTATCACCAATTGATTTTTTCAAAACTTTCGAAGCCTGCGAGCCAATAAGAGCAGCCGCCTGGGTTTGCAAAGCCAACCCTTCACTCCCCGTAAGGCCTGTGGCAGGTCTATTGAAAAGCAAATAAGAGACCATGTCAATTCGATCAAGCGGAGGATCGCTGCTCATGACAACCTCAGGTTCCGAACCCTTACCCATAACCTTAACTGTAATCTCGATGTCTCTAATCTTCTTTGTTCCGACAAGAAAAAGATTTGGATCAGGGGAACCTTTGAAAAGAGCGTAACCTTCGGAAAATTCAATCTTTGCATCACCAAATTCATACCAACCTTTACGATGTTCAATTTTCCCCTCAAGCCCTACCTTGTCTCCAAGATTTTTTACAACCCACAATTTACCCACCACTTCATCATGAAGCCCCAGGCCCACCACTTTGGCTTTAGCATCTGAAAGATCAAGAAAGAGCTTAAGGGCAAAGTCCAGTGATGATTCTTCCTTTTGCTTAGACGAAAATCTATCCGAGGCACTTACAACATCGATATTTTTCCTAAGAGTATCCTTCAAAACGGCAAGATCCAGGGAAGCTTCGCTAATTTTAAAATTTCCTTCTATAAAAGGATGTCCCTGAACAATTGTCAAAACAGCTTCTCCCGTTCCTCGTCCTGTAATACCATAAAACCTTGGCACCATCACATCCTTCAATATACCTGAAATTGCAAGCCGGCGCCAATCATCGTATGGTATGAAGCCATGCAAAACAGCCTCGCCATTAAAGCCCTTGGTAGCCACTTTTACAACGTTTATCCCTTGTTGTTCGAATTTTATCAGACCATCAATATCCGAAATTACATAGCCCTTTTTAATCTCCATTTTGCCTTTACGAATAAAACCCTCACCGTCAACTTTAGGCTTGGCGATAGTCCCTGAAAAATTAGCGTGGAGGCTGAAAGTCCCCTCTATCCGTTCTGCAGGGAAAAACCACAAGGCTACATAAGCAAGATCGAGTTCGGAAAGATCAACCATGCCTGAAATTGGTTTATCTTTAGGAACGGCAAACCGAAACGGCTTAAGACTAAACTGCACAGGAATATTTCCTTTTGCCTGCAATGGATTACTAACATTGGGAGATTCAAAAAGAACTTTACCAGACATATTACCTCGTTCCAGTCGAGCCTCAACCATAAACCGATCCCAGCTCAGATGATTGGATGTTCCTTTTTCCCACAGAAGACTACCGGGTTTAAGATTCATTGAAACCTGGATTTCAGGACTTTCCAATGATCCACCAACTAAAAGTTCTCCCCCGATTCGACCGCCTGACAACTTTACTCCCTTTGAACTTAAAAAATCCTCAAGCAAGGCTATATTTTCCCCTGTAACCCTACCTTTAAGTCTTCCGGCTCCAGAAACATTAAAAGAACCCACTACAAGCTGATCATCTCTGTTAATTCTGAAACTCTCAATGTTAACTTCGCCGTCATTCAGGAAAGTACCACGAAGATTCAAGGTAAGATTCCCAACCTTGGGCAAAACAAGGCTTGCGTCTGTAATGGAAAATGAGGGACGTTTCCAGATATTTTCTATCCTGGCAACAAACTTACCAGAAGGAATTCCATCATCTGACTTAACATTTCCAGAAATTTCCACTCCACCCTCCGTCTGGGAAATTGTTAATAGCCCGTTAAATACCTTTTTAGCCCCACCTATAGCGGGGGGCTGGATTTTCTCGAACACAACCTTAGCATCCTGTTCAACACTGTAAGTAACATTTCCTACAGCAATTCCCTGGCATTGACGTATTGAACTGGAGCGACACGATCGTATCCGCCCCCTAGATTCATAACCAAGGCGTTTTGCGAAAAAGTCATTGATTCGACCGTCTACAAGATTGCCTTTGAGTCGAAAATTTACTTCATCAATTGAACCATTGAAAGTTCCATCCATTTCAAATAGCCCCGCAACATCAAAGGGCAGCCCCAAAACGGATGCCCATTCTGAAAAATTATCGATTTTACCTCGGACCATAAGAGCGACCGCTTTTTCTGAAATATCCCCCTCAGCAAGAAAGGTTGATCCAGAAGACGCAAAAAGTATCTTACCGGACGCTTTAATAGACCTGATGTCACGACACAGCAGATCACCACAATGAAGATTTATTAAGCCTGAACTTTGGTTGACCGGGATTTTACTTTTCGCCAGGAAAATGTTTCCAGATTGTCCGTCCTGATTTGCTACAACTTTCCATTCTAATAACGCCTTAAGTCCATCATTTCTCTGCAGATCTGCTCTAGCAACCAGTTTGCCAAATGCCCCCACAACATCAATTTTCTCCAGCACTAAAAATTCTTTACCGAACTTCCATTTCACAAAACCATGATCAATGAAAACAGGGCTTAACGTGTTTAAGGTCAACTTAGAAGAATCTAACGAGACATCCCCATATCCGGCAATATCCTCCCCGTAAACTATTTCTAAATTGCTTGCAATTCTACCGTGCAAATCAAAAGAACCTTTCTCAAAAGATGAAGCCATGCTAAAGTTAGCCCTGTTAACAATACGAAGCTTCTCTCCCAGCTTGACCAACAGATTTCCTCTTACCTGCCCCAGACGAGAATCCACAATGTTATAGTCCATTTCCAAAGAAGAAGGCGATATGGTAACTTCCCCATCAGCTGATGTAACTCCCAAATACCTGACAAAGGGAATTTCTTTGATGAGGGTACTGTCACCCCGAACGAAGTGAGGGGTCTCCTCAGGAGATTCCTCGGCACTTCGTGCCTCGGAATGACACGGCACGAGGGCGGAAAATGTAAGGTTTTGAATCGAAAACCTGAAAAAGCCTCGTTTATCCAGTGGCCCCCAGAATCCGGATCCTGTCAATACTCCCCAGTATTTCGAAAATGCGTTAAAGCTTCTAAGTACAATGCCATCCTTAGAAATCGTTACAACTCCATTCCATCGCAAAGCTTCAAGAAGTGGCTTTTCTGCAAAAAAGTTTCCGTCATAAACTCTTACCTGTATCTTATTTTCACCTGGTGAAACAACAACCTTCGCTTTTGCCGAAACATCCTTTAATGAAGCAACAATGACCCCATTTTTTATGATCACAATTCGGCCGTTTTTTATTTCCAGCTCAGGCGATGGAATATTGATAAAAGGTTTTTCTCCGGACGAGTCTTTTTTAGAAATCTCGGGAAGGTTGATAACCTTTCCAGATTCGTCTAACTCGCCCACGACCAGCGGTTTATCAACCGACACCATCCTGGGAACAATAAAAGGCTTTCTCCACGATAAGCTGTAGGAAAAAGCAACTTCCCGAACAGACATTACCTGTCTGCCATCAGCATAAATTGCCATAGAAGTCAGGCGAAGTTCAGACAAAGGATGCCACGCAATTTTTTTGAAATCGACATACCAGCCTGTTTGCTGAGTCATAAAGCTAACAATCCGTTTGGCCAAATATTGCTGAAAAGATCCCCATTGAATAATCGAAGCTCCAAAAAACAAAAGAGCCACCAAACATACAATGACGATCAAAACATTTCTCTTTGCATTGCCCATAGGCACCTTCCCTGGTATAAATATTACGGCTTTTTTTTTCGAGGATGGTTAGAAACTATAGCAAATCTCATATCAAAGTAAAGCATATCAACCATACAAAGAGAGGTAACCGCCATGAAAGCTATGGTTTTGAAAAAATGTGCTCCCATTGAGTCTCACCCTCTTGAACTTGAAGAAGTACCGGATCCACAGCCCGGGGAGGAAGAAATCAGGGTTAAGGTTGAAGCCTGCGGGATTTGCCGCACCGATCTTCATGTTATCGAAGGGGAATTGCCACCACTTCCACATCCGGTGATACCCGGACATCAAATAGTTGGAACAGTTGACATGGTTGGACGAGGCGTTAAGCGGTTTCGGGAAGGCGATAGAGTAGGAATTGCCTGGTTAAGACACACCTGCGGAGAATGCGAATACTGCCGAAGTGATAGAGAAAACCTCTGTGAATATCAGCGTTTCACCGGTTATCACGCTCCAGGAGGATTTGCCGAATATGCCGTTGTGTCGGAGGCTTTTGCTTATCCAATACCGCCTATATTCGAACCGGCAGAAGCCACACCTCTTCTCTGCGCCGGTATAATAGGTTATAGATCTCTCAAACGAAGTGGTTGTCGTCCTGGGGATACTATAGCTCTTTACGGTTTTGGCTCCTCGGCTCACATTGTAATCCAGATAGTGCTTCACTGGGGGTGTAAGGTTTTTGTGGTTTCTCGAGGCACAAAGCACCAAGAACTGGCTCGCTCGATGGGAGCCCATTGGGTAGGAGCATCTCCTGAAGGAATGCCAGAAAAAGCAGATTCTGCAATTATTTTCGCTCCGGCAGGAGAACTGGTTCCGCAAGCTTTAAAACATCTAAAAAAAGGCGGCACCCTTGCTCTTGCAGGAATCTACATGACCCCTATCCCTACGCTCGATTATGAACAACATCTTTTCTACGAAAAAAACGTTCACAGCGTTACGGCAAACACCAGAAAAGACGGTCAAGAACTCTTAAAAATCGCTGCTGAAATTCCAATCAAGCCTCACATTACAACCTTCCCGCTGGAGCAGGCGAATGAAGCATTGATATTATTGAAACGAGATGCTATTCAGGGAACAGGTGTGTTGACCTTTGGAAAAGTATAAATTCAGCAAAAAAGGAGATCGGTATGATGGGGAAAAGATTGTTTCGACTTTTGCTAGTGCTCATCCTACTACAGATTCTTACCTCCTGTATAACGCCAGCAGGCAGAACTCCAGGTGAAGTAATAGATGACACCAACATTACGGCAACTATCAAAAAAAAGCTTTTTGAAGATCCCTATCTCAGCGGTTTTGCTATTTCGGTAACCACATTTAAGGGAGAAGTAACTCTTACAGGAGCTGTGGATAATCAGTTTGAAAAAGATCGAGCAAAGGCAATTGCGGAATCTATTGTGGGGGTAAAAAAGGTAAACAATCTACTTGAGCTGAAAAAGTAAAAGCTCAAATTAGAGCTCTTTTGTAGCATGCCGTGGGCACGGCGTTGCCGTGCCCTTTATCTAGCGAAGCTCTTCAAGAGCTTTTTGCAAGCGGTTGCATCCTTCTTCAAGCTGTCTCATGGATAATGCGTAGGAAAGTCTTATACATCGATCATCTCCAAAGGCTACTCCTGGAACCACAGCAATATGAGCTTTGTCCATAAGATAGTTTGCCATACCTATTGAGTCTTCCACTTTTCCAGCATCCCAACTTCGTCCGTAGAAAGCACTTACATCCGGGAAAATGTAAAAGGCCCCCTGAGGCTCAACAAAGCGAATTCCCGGGATGGCCTGGAGACGGCTCATTACGTAATTGCAACGAGCTTCAAAGGATTCAACCATAATTTTCACATCACTTTGATCCCCTAAAAGCGCTGCCAGTGAAGCCCACTGAGCAATAGAACAGGGATTACTTGTGGATTGACTCTGAATCTTCGACGTAGCCTTTATGAGTTCCTCATTTCCAATTGCAAAACCAATGCGCCATCCGGTCATTGCGTAAGTTTTACTGACCCCGTGAACTATAATCGTCCTATCTTTTAAAGATGGCTCCACCATTACTATATTTGCCCATTCGGAACCGCTAAAAAGAATGTGAGAATAAATATCGTCGGAAATAATCCACAAATCAGGGTAGTCAAGCAGGACTTCCGAAAGAGCCTTAAGCTCGTCCTTGCGATAATGAACTCCTGTAGGATTTGAAGGGCTGTTTATGATCAGGGCTTTAGTTTTTTCTGTAATAGATTTTCTAAGGAGTTCGGGTGTAATTTTGTAGCCATAATCAAAGGACGTATAAATTACTGAAGGCACTCCACCTGCAAGAATAACCATATCAGGATAAGAAACCCAGTAAGGTGCCGGAATAAGAACTTCATCTCCTGGATCAAGTATAGCCTGGAAAACATTATAAAGAGCGTGCTTTCCTCCACAGCTTACAAGCACATTTGAAGGGCTATAATGAAGTCCGTAACTTTGAGCAATCCAATAACATACAGCTTCTTTCAACTCCTGCATTCCACTTGCCGGTGTATATCGACTCTGATTGCGCAGCACAGCCTGAACAGCCATCTGCTTTACATTAGTAGGCGTATCAAAATCCGGTTCTCCCACAGCAAAGCTTATTACCTTAACACCCTGTTTTTTTAATTCCTGCGCCTTAGCGTTAATACTCAAAGTAGCCGAAGGGCGAATTTCCGATACTCTCTTTGCTAACTTCATTCTTTTCTTCCCCTTCCGTTGTTACTTCTTTGCTATCGTAATCTACTCTCACCAAATAAAGCCCATGAGCAGGGGCTGTTATTCCAGCAAGATTCCGATCTTTTCCTTCAAGAATTGTCGGCATATCGTGACAGGATCTTTTGCCAATCCCCACTTCTATAACCGTTCCAACGATAATGCGCACCATATGCCTGAGGAAACCATTACCCGAAAACGAAAAAATTATTAAACCCTTTGGACTATCTTTAAAAGATGCGTGATAAAGCGTGCGAACGGAGGATTTAACAGATGATCTAGCAGCCTTAAAGGATGAAAAATCATGCTCTCCTTCCAGGTGTGAAAGCGCTATTCTCATGCTTTCTAAATCCAGCCTATAGGGCACATGCCAGGCGTATTTACGCCACAATGCGGAAGGAAGAG
>Ga0068707_1000780_pt1 | contig 21498 bp, 16 predicted proteins | sample YNPNPMetaG_FD_66600 | JGI IMG/M metagenome (GOLD analysis project Ga0068707, IMG submission 66600) | Anoxygenic and chlorotrophic microbial mat microbial communities from Yellowstone National Park, USA - YNP NP MetaG | ecosystem: Environmental > Aquatic > Thermal springs > Hot (42-90C) >...
CGGGCGCAGCCTCCGGATATTCCCGCTGTGCAACACCACGACCCCGGCCCCCCAACGCACCGCCTCCTCCAGTGTGCGCGCGACCAGCCCCTCGGCATACCTCCGGGCCTCCGCTTCCTCCGCCGCCAGATCGGCCAGTTGCAACGGGTCTCCCTCCACCTCCGGATGGGGGAAGGGGGCGTGGAGGCTGCTCACCCCCAGCCCATACCCGGCCAGGGCCTGACGTAGATGGGACAGGCTGCCCGCCGAACGGCGGTACTCCAACTCCACCGTGGTCAGGCCCAGTTCCCAGGTCTTCCGGGCCCACCCGGCGAGCGCCTCGCCCTCTGCCTCTCCCCACCACATCGTGGACAGGGAAACGTTCATCCCTCCTCCTGGAATCGCTTCAGGGCCAGACGCGCCGCCTCCTGCTGGGCCAGTTGCTTGCTCGGCCCCTCGCCCACGCCCAACAGGCGCCCCCCAACCCATACCTCCACCCGGAAGGTGCGGGCATGGTCCGGCCCCCAGGCATCCACGGTGCGGTATTCCGGGGTGAGGCCCAGCCGGCCCTGCACCGCGATCTGCAGGGCGCTCTTATCGTCCAGCGGCGGCCGGCCGGAGGCCTCGGCCAGCGCCTGCTCCAGGAAGGGCTGCAAGAAACGCCGCGCCGTCTCCATCCCCTGTTCCAGGTAAATCGCCCCCAGCACAGCCTCAAAAGCGTCGGCCAAAAGGGTCGGCCGGTCGCGCCCCCCCTCGGCCTCCACACCCCGCCCCAACACCAGGAAACGCCCCAGGCCCAGTTGCCGGGCGAAGCCGGCCAGCGTCTCCGTCCGTACCAGCGCCGAACGCCAGAGGGTCAGTTCCCCTTCCCCTTTCTCCGGATACCGCAGGAACAAAAATTCGGCCGCCAGGGCGTCCAACACGGCGTCTCCCAGAAATTCCAACCGTTCGTTGGAGAGGAGACGGCTGTCCGGATTCTCGTTCAGATAGGAACGGTGTACCAGCGCCTGAAAGAGGAGGGAACGATCCCGAAAGGTCAGCCCCAGCGCTTCCTCCAGGTCGTCCAGATCCTCCATCCTCGATAACCACCTACCACGAAGCCACCGTGGTGCCTTCGCGGTTCCAAAACCTCATCGGAATTGCGCCTACTCCTCGTAACGGCCAAAGATCAGGGTCACGTTGTGCCCGCCAAAGCCCAGGGAGTTGGAAAGCGCTATTCGGACGTCCGCCTGCCGGGGCACGTTCGGCACGTAATCCAGGTCGCACTCCGGGTCGGGAAACTCGTAGTTGATCGTCGGATGGATGATGCCGGTCAGGATGGTCTGGATGCAGACGATGGACTCGACGGCCCCGGCCGCTCCCAGGAGGTGGCCGACCATGGACTTGGTCGAACTGATCGGGACGCGGTAAGCGTACTCGCCGAAGACGGCCTTGATGGCCTGGGTCTCGGTGAGGTCGTTGAGGGGGGTGGAGGTGCCGTGGGCGTTGATATAGTCCACATCGGTCGGCTGCAATCCGGCCTGCTTCAGAGCCAGGCGCATGGAACGGGCCGCCCCTTCCCCCTCCGGGGCCGGAGCGGTGATGTGGTAGGCGTCGGCGGTGGCCCCATAGCCCAGCACCTCGGCCAGGATGGGTGCCCCCCGCCGCCGGGCAAACTCCAGTTCCTCCAGCACCAGGATGCCGGCCCCTTCGGCCATGACAAAGCCGTCGCGCCGGGCGTCAAAGGGCCGGCAGGCCTTTTCCGGCGCATCGTTCCGGGTGGAGAGGGCCCGGGCGGCGCAGAAGGCGGCCACGCCGAAGGGGTCGATGGGCGCTTCGCTGCCGCCGGCGATGATGGCCTCGGCCGCTCCCCGCCGGATGGCCTCGAAGGCCTCGCCGATGGCGTGGGCCGAGGTGGCACAGGCCGAGGTGGTGCAGAAGTTGATGCCCTTGGCCCCGTAGCGCATGGCCACCTGGCCGGCCGCCATGTTGCCGATGATCATGGGGATGGTAAACGGGCTGACCGACTGGGGCCCTTTGGTGATCAGAACCTCGAACTGCTGCCGGATGGTGATCAGTCCCCCCACCCCGGAGCCGATGATCACCCCCACCCGCTCGGCGTTGCCGGCGTCGATCTTCAGCCCGGAATTGCGCATGGCCTCTTCGGCGGCAGCGATGGCCATCTGGGTATAGCGGTCGGAGCGGCGGGCCTCCTTGCGGTCCATATAGTTCAGCGGGTCGAATCCCTTGACCTCGCAGGCAAAGCGGGTGTCATAGGGGCTGGGATCGAAGAGTGTGATCGGGGCCGCCCCGGATCGGCCTTCCAGCAGGCCTTTCCAAAGGGTGGGGACATCCAGGCCCAGGGGGGTGATCGCCCCCATCCCGGTCACCACGACGCGACGAGCCATCATCGTTCTCCTTATCGGCTTGCTCATCAAGGCCAGTGGGCAGTAGTGGGGTTATTTTACCATGCCCCTGCCGGGAACGCAAACCGGTTTGCACATCGCGGCCAGATGTAGTACAATTCAACCGGCCGAGGCCCCCAGCGATGTGGGCCGAGGTATTGGATGTCGGACCCGTTGGGGCAAAGATGCCCCGCCAGCCTCCGGGCAAGGAGGCCCGCCAGAAAGGAGTTCCTGATGCTCCGCGCCGAGGAAGAAAAGATCGCCTTCCGCTACCGCGAACTCTTGCCGCACTTCCCGCGCTGGGAAAAGATCAAAGACCTGATCGACCAGTTCATCGACATCATCCTCAACTACCGCCAGAGCGGACATCCGGGCGGCTCGCGCTCCAAGGTGCATGCGCTGGTCACCCTCCTCCTGAGCGGGGTCATGCGCTGGGACATCCGCCATCCGGAAAAGCGCTTCGCCGACCGCTTCATCCTGGTGGCCGGCCACAACGTCCCCCTGATCTACTGCACCCTGGCCGTCTTCAACGAGGCCCTGCGCTGCAAGTACGAACAGACCGGGGACGAACGCTTCCGGCCGGCCCCGCCGGAACGGGCCCTCTTCTGGGAGGACCTCCTGAACTTTCGCCGGAACAAGGGCCTCTCCGGCCACGCCGAGATGGAGGGCAAGACGCTCTTCCTCAAGTACAACACCGGCCCCTCCGGCCACGGCACGCCGGCCGCCGTCGGGGAAGCCCTGGCCCTGAAGCGGGCCGGCGCCCACGGGGTCAAGGTCTTTGCCCTGGAGGGCGACGCCGGCCTGACCCCCGGGGCCAACCACGAGGCCATGAATTCGGCCTGGGCCATGGCCCTGGACAACCTCTTCTACCTGATCGACTGGAACGACTACGGCATCGACGACCACCCCCTCAGCACCACCGTCTACGGGACGCCCACCGAGTGGTTCGCCTCCCACGGCTGGCGCGTCTTCTCGGCCGAACTGGGCAACGATTGGGGGCCGGTGGCCCAGGCCATCCTCACCATGGTCCTTTCGGAAAACCCGGAGCGACGGCCCAGCGTGGCCTGGCTGAAGACACGCAAGGGGCGCGACTACCTCAAGTACGACAACGTCTCCCACGGCGCCCCGCACAAGATCAACAGCCCCGAATTCTGGGAGACGAAACGCCGCTTCGCCGAGAAGTACGGGGTGACCTTCGTGGGCATGGGCGAGCCGGCGCCCAAGGACCCCCAGGAACTGCGGGCCCAGTTCCGGGCCAACCTGGAGGTCGTCGTCCAGGTCCTTCGCCGCGACCAGGCCCTGGTGGACTATCTGGCGGAGCGCCTGGTGGAACTCGGCGAGAGCGTGCCCGAGACGATTCCCACCTTCCAACTGGGGAAACGGGGCAACCCCTTCCGGGACGAGCGCCTCTACGACTACCGCAACTACCCGCCGGAGATGTACGTGGCCCCGGGCACCGAGGTGCCCAACCGCCTGGCGCTCTTCCGCTGGGGCGCCTGGGTCAACGCCTTCGGCCACGAGCACTACGGCCGGCCGCTCTTCCTGGCCTGCTCGGCCGACCTGGCCGAATCCACCAACATCATCGGCTTCGCCCGGGGCTGGGGCGATTTCCCCGGCTACGGCTGGTACGAACGCTACGGCAGCCCCGAGGGGGTCATGCTCCCCCAGGAGATCACCGAGTTCGCCAACGCCGGCATCCTCACCGGCGTGGCCACCGTCAACTTTGCCGAAAACCCGGAGGAGGAGTTCGACGGCTTCTACGGGGCCTGTTCCACCTACGGCTCCTTCGCCTACCTGAAGTACGGCCCCTTCCGCCTCTTCAGCCAGCTGGCCCAGGATTGCCAGTGGAAGGTGGGCAAGATCATCTGGGTGGCCGGCCACTCCGGCCCGGAAACCGCCGACGACTCGCGCACCCACTTCGGCATCTTCGCCCCCGGCGTCACCCAACTCTTCCCCAGGGGGCAGATCATCAACCTCCATCCATGGGAATATAACGAGGTGCCCGTCGTCCTGGGGGCGGCGCTCCGGCTGGAGGCCCCCCTCATCGCCCTGCACCTGACCCGCCCGCCCATCCCCATCCCCGACCGGCAGGCGCTGGGCATGCCCTCACACTTCGAGGCGGCCCGGGGCGCCTATATCGTCCGCAACTACCGGCCCGGCCGGCCCCGGATGGGCACGGTGATCGTCCAGGGGACCAGCGCCATGCTGGCCATCTGCAAAATCCTGCCGGAGTTGGAGCAACGCGGCCTCAACGTCAAGATCATCGCCGCCATCAGCCCCCAACTCTTCGCCCGACAGCCGGAGGAGTACCGCCGGGAGGTCCTCTCCCCGGCCGACTTCCTCGACTCCACCTTCATCACCACCCAGGCCCGCTGGCTGATGCACGACTGGATCTTGAACCCGCTGGCCGAGGAATATGCCCTCTCCGCCGACTGGGACGACCGCTGGCGCACCGGCGGCACGGTGGACGAAATTCTGGAGGAGGCCCACCTCTCGCCCCGCTGGATTCTGGAGGGCATCGAGCGCTTCGCCCGGGAGCGCCCCCGCCGTCTGGCCCGCCTGCGCGAACTCCTGGAGGCGGCGGAGGCGGGGCCATAGCCACGCCCGAGGCTGAGGGATGGCCGAGAAGCCCCTTCGCCACCGTTATCCCTTCTGGCTGGCCGGGCCGTTGGAACTGGCCGCCCTGGTCATCGTCCTCCTGACCGGCTGGAATTACCTGCACACCCTCGGGCAGACCGTCTTTCAACAGCAGCCCGAACTGCTGGACCGGGTGCTGGCCCTTCCCTACCTGGGCCGGCCGTTGCTCCTCCTCTTCTCGGCCATCCCGGCCGGCCCCCCACAGCCCTGGGAAGACGTCCTCCCCGGCCTCCTCTCCCTGCACATCTGGACCGCCTTCTATATCTTCCTGGCCGCAACCCTGCGTAACTTCCTGCCCGCCCTGCGGGTGCACGAGGAGGGCCTGGAGGTGCGCCGGGGGTTGGGCTGGGTCCGGGTGCCCTGGGAACGAATCACCGACGTGCGCTCCATGCTGCTTCCCGGGGAACGGCTGGTCCTCCTGATCCAGGGGCAAAAGTGGAAACTGGGGCCCTGGTTCCGCCTCTACCCCCTCCTCTGGGGGGCCGGCCTGCGCAAAGGCCTCCTGGTCACCTGGCACATCTCCGATTTCAACGTCCTGGCCGACGCCCTGGTGGCCCACCTGCAGGCCCTCCACGGGGAACAGGGCCTGCCCCTGATCGTGGACGATACGGCCTATTCCCTCTTCTACGCCCTGCTCTTCCTCCCCCGGGAAACCTGGAAGTCCCTCTTCGCCCCCCGGGAGCGGGTGGAAGACGCCTACGCCCACCCCAAATGGGTGCCCTTTTCCATCCGCCTGATCTCCATCCTGCTCCTGGTCCTGGGCCTCTGGCGCTACCTGGGGGTCTGGTGGCGCTTCCTGACCAACCGCTTCGCCGACCTCCTCTACGCCCTCGACTGGCCCCTCCTCGGTTCCTTCCTCCGCACTTACGGCCCCCGCGACGAAAGCGCCTCCCTTTCGGAAGGCTACCTGGCCCTCCTCATGGCCCAGGTCAGCATGGTCCTGCTCCTCCTGGTCCTGGCCTTTCTCCGCGACCTCTTCCCCGACTGGTTGCTCGGCGCGGAGGGTCCCTCGGTGTATGTGCGGCGCGCCTGGAAAGCCATCCCCTGGTCGGCCATCCGGACCATCCGCGAGACAATCTTCTCCCGACGGGGCGGCGTCATCCTCCTCCAGGTGCAGCGCTCCTGTCTCACCTTCTGGCACGTCCTCTACAGCCTTTTCTACGGGGCCGGGTTGCGCCGGGGCGTGCTCTTTACCTCCCTCCTGCCCGGCTTTGAAGAGTTGCGGGAAAAGGTCCACCTGGGCATCGTCCGGGCCCACGAGAGCAGCCCGACTCCCCCGGAGCGGGCCGTCCTCCAGGAGCACGGCGAGGCCGAGTTCCTGCTGATGCTACGGGAGCCCCGGGCCACCCTGCGCCGCTGGGCCGGCCCGAAGGAGGAGGAAAAGGCCGAGGGCCTTTTCAAACGGCCGGGATTCTTCCCGCCGGCCGCCGAACCCCTCCCCTGGGAAAGCCCGGGGCCGGCCGCTGTGGAAACTGCCGGGGAAAAGGAAAAGGTCCAGGAACGCCCGGAGCGGCGCCGGGCCAGGAACGCGGCCCTCCTGCTGGCCCTTTTCCCCGCCCTGCTCATCCTGGCCGAAGAGGGCCTTTTCCCTCCCCTTTCCCGTCCGCTGGCGCTCCTGGCCCTCCCGCCCAACCTTTATGAGCGCGGCTGGGCGATGGTCCTTTTGACCGCCCTGCTCATGGGCCTCCTGGCCCTGGCCGAATGGCCCTTTGCCGCCTTCCTCCTGAGCCTGGTGGCCGAAGCCCACGAACAGCCCGGCACCTTGGGGAAAACGCTCACCCTCTACCCCCGCATCCAGTCGCCGCGCCTCCTCCTGGCCCTGGTCCTCCTGGTCCTGGCCGCCACCGGCCTGGTCCAGCCCCTCTTCCTGCTCTGGTGGGCGCTGGGGACCCTCTGGGGGATGGTGCTCATCCTCCTGGCCGGCCGCGAAGTCTTCTCCTGGTCCACGGCAGGGGACGCCCTGAGCCTGCTGGGGTACGTCCTCTTCCAGGGGATGATCCTGCTGGTCTACCTCCTCATCCACTGATGCAACTCACAGCCAATGGCAGGCCGGCCTTCTGCATCCATCTGCCGTGGCTGGCAACATTCCGAACTATCGAACCGGTATGTCCTCTATACGAATCGATTGGACGGACAACGACCCAAAAACCTGGGTGAACATCACCGTTATCCGGGTTGCCCGGCCGTCCAACGGCCTCTCCATCTCGGCATATCCCGATACAGTAGCACCGGGGGCCACCTCCATGGGGAAGGTGGAAGAGAAAGGATCGGCCGTATATTGATTGCCCAAATCGTCAATCACAAAAAAGTAGCCAAACAAAGGAAGCATTAGCATTGCATCGGTTTGGTTGACCGCGGTCATCCAAATCTGAAAACCATGGGTGGTCTCGATCCTGTCAACGGTCAAGGTGAGCCCACCTTTGCTTGCCGACCATCTCTTCTCCGCCTGGGGGGAGATGATAGGAGTGGGATATGGGACACGGAGAGGCGTCGGTGCTCCCTCAGGAACAGCACGCGAGACAGAAATGACGGCCAAAAACACATGCTTGTTGAAGGGGGGCAATACTTTCTCCGGCAAGGCCGTGGTGCTGGTTGGAGAAGGCAGAATAAGCGATGTCGGCATCCTCTCGGGGCTGATTTCCATCTGCGAGACGGCAGGTGTTGGAAATGGCCACGTAGCGGGACTAGAAACTGGACCGGGTAATCGCCAGAACATGGTAATCCAGAATATCAAAAAGACAACCAAGAATATTATGCCGATAAGCATTCTTGCAAGTGAGAGCACCTCACGCCATTGCCTGATGCGAGCCTTTCTCGGCACGGTCTCAATACGGGCCTGCTGGACCTGGGGCTTTGGAGAGGGTTCCTGACCGGTTTGAAGCGGACTTTCCGGCGTAGCACCGCCGTAGGGTATCCCAGAAACTCCCCTTTTCTCCACCATCCGCATACTTTGGGCAATCAGGTCGATATCAACTTGGTCGAAGGCAAAATCCACCTGTTGGATAGCCCCCTGATCGCGCTTAACGATACTGTCTTGGGCATCTCCCAACGAAGTAAGCACCCATTCCCATCCCTTTACCTGCTGCAAATTGGAACGCGTTGCCTCATTGGCATGGGGGATAAGCACATAAGGGAAAACTTTGCCTCTGAAACTCTTACCGGCTTTTTTATATATTTTTCCGAGTTCCGCTTCGAGCACTTTGGCCGTGCTTCGAACTTGCAGAAGCGGATTCTCCTCCCTCCCAGCCCACCAGTTCACGATAGGCTTTCCATCTTCTAACCATCGGTTCTTCTCATCTACGACAATCGTACCCCGCCTGTCCTTGATTTCTATTACATGAACAGCATTTCGAGTAAAGACAATAACGTCGGCCTGACGCCCAAACTGCGCTCCCAGGAAAACCGCATATACCTCGTATTCATCGCTGAATCGACGGAGGCATTCTTCCACATCGGTGGGGACGTCACCTCTATATGCAAACTCGTCTCCTGCCGGAACAAAGAAACGGGCCATCAGATACCCTCCTCGCGGGCTAAGGTTGAGGATTCGAAACTCGGCTCATTTTGCCCATCGATCCTGATCCCCGTTCTACCCCGCAGAATGGCAAGAACTTCCTCCTCGCTGACAAACTCGCCCCGCCGGCCCTCACGGATGGCGTTGGCCAGGCCGATCTCTTCCACAGCCTCCAACATCGCCTCGAGGAACAGGTCGCGCCTTTCCTCCATCAACTCAACGAGCACTTCCTTGAGCAACTCTTTGGCCTGCTCTTCGCTGATCACCAATTCCATCTCGCCCCTCCTGTCGGGGGATTCCGGATGTCGCCGCACACCCAACCGTTAGGACCACGACCGGTCGAATCGCCCGCTCCGCCTCCTTTTATAGCAACAAAAGGGTAACCTGTCAAATGCGCTTCCCCAGCAGCCCTCGCAACACGGCCAGGTTGCGGCGGTCTTCCTCCATCTCCGGCCCTTTGGGCGTCTCCAGCACCATGGGGTGCTCCTGAAAACGGGGGTCGTTCAGGAGGCGGCGGAACGGCTCCAACCCCAGTTGTCCCTGGCCGATGTGGGTGTGCCGGTCCACCCGGCTGCCCAGCCCCTTGAGCGAATCGTTCAGGTGGAAGACGCGCAGCCGCTCCAGCCCGACGACTTCGTCCAACCGGCGGAAGGTCTCCTCATAGCCCTCGGGGGTGCGCAGTTCATAGCCGGCGGCGAAGACGTGGCAGGTGTCGAAGCAAACGCCCAGCCGCTCAGGGTGAGCGACGTGCTCGATCACCCAGGCCAGGTGCTCGAAACGGTAGCAGAGATAGTCCCCCTGGCCGGCCGTCGTCTCCAGGAGGACCATGACCTCCGGAACCCGGTCCAGGACCCGGTCCAGCGCCGCCACGATGCGCCGCAACCCCTCCTCCTCGCCGGCCCCCTTGTGTGCCCCGGCGTGGGTGACCAGGTAAGGGAGCGACAAGGCCCGCGCCCGCTCCAACTCCACCTGAAAGGCCTGCACCGACTGCTCCCAGAGGCCCGGGTCGGGCGAGGCCAGGTTGATGAGGTAGGCGTCGTGGGCCCAGACCGGGCCGATGCCGCTCTCCCGCCAGGCCTGCCCGAAGGCGGCGATCTCCTCCGGGGTGAGCGGTTTGGCCGCCCAACGGTTGGGCTGCTTGGTGAAAATCTGCACCGCCTCACAGCCGAGGGAACGGCCGCGCACAATGGCCTGGTCCACCCGGCCGGCGATGGACATATGGGCACCGAGGTAGGGCATGGAAACCTCCTGACCTCCGCCGCCAGGGAGCGGATGGGCTTGCTCCCCCACCCGCCCCCTGGCAACGGGCAACGTGTAAACGTGCAACGTGCAACGTGTAACGTGCAACGTGTAACGTGTAACGCCCTAACGGAACACCAGCGGCAGGTAAACGTGCCAGAAGTGCTCCAGGACGACGATATCGCTCTCCGCCCTCACCCGGATGCGCTGGCCGCCGTAATCCTCCGAACCCAGCCCGACCGCCCGCACCCAGTTGCCCACCTGGATGTTTTCAAAGGTGGGGTTGGCCGGGTCGTTGTTGTAGCCGTCCAGGAAGATGCGGCAGGGGCCGCTGCCGTCGTTGATGATAAAGGACTGGGGGTCATACCAGGCCGTCACCAGCCCCTCTGTCTGCAGGAGCCAGCCCTCGCTTTCCTCCCGGGCCGCCTCCCCGCTCGGAAGGACCCGGGGTTCGGGGACCGGGCCCTGGCCCAGGATGCGAATCTGCTCGGCCTCGGCGAACTGGAGTTCGGTGTCGCCCTGGTAGACGTCCACCGTGGCCACCACCCGCACCTGCGCCCCACGCCCGAACTCGCCCTCGATGTCGCCGGCCGGGGCATAGACGGTGATCCCGCCGCTCTCGTCCTGCACATAGAGCACGTCGAAGAACTCGCCAAAGGCGGCGGTGACCGTGCCCTCCACCCAGACCAGCCGGCCCCGGTAATCGGGCACGTCGTCCCCATCCCCGTCGGTGCGGACCTGGGCGATGGGCCACTTTTGCAACGGATCGCCCAGGAGCCACATCACCACTTCCAGGTTGAGGAGTTCGTTCTGCTTGTGGTCGCCTGCCGTGTAGCCGTAGGTGGAGAAGGTATCGTTGGAGTCGCCCCAGAGGGCGATGCGGCCGCCGCCGCTCAGTTCGTAAAGGGCCGCCAGGGGCACCGGAACCGTCCCGGTCAGGGGGTAGATGTAGGCCAGGTCGTGGTCCTCCGCACAGTCGCCGGAGGCATCCTCGTTATAGGTGCGGCAGGGACGGGGGCCGTAGCGCGTCTGGCACGTCCCCGGGTCCAGGTCGCCCGTGGCCACCAGGAGGGCCCCGTCCTCCGGGGTGAGGGCGTCGTGGCTTCGGTCGGTCAGGGAACACTCGCTCCAGGAAGCGGTGGCGGTCACGTTCACCCCGACGCCGGTGGAGAAGACGGTATCCGTGGGGAAGGTGTGCCAGGTTACCCCCCAGGGGTATCCGTTGTTGTCGTCGCCGTCGATGACCTCGTCATCGTTGAAGCGGACGGGAATCTCCTCTCCCGTAGCCGCCTCGATGGCCGCAAGGATCGAGTTCAACTCGTCCGAGTTGCCCTGGTTCTTGTAATCGGCCTCGCCGGCCAGCCAGAGCGCCCCGCCGGCGGCCACATAGTCGGCAATGGCCTGCGTCTCGGTGAGGTTGTAGGGGTTGTCGGGGTCGTCGCCGGGATCGGTGAGGATGAGCAGGCGCACCGGGGCCAGTTCCTCGGCGGTGATTTCGTCCAGGTTGTAGAGGACGTTGTAGTGGTGCGCCGAGAGGTCGGCCAGGAAGCGGGCCATGGGGGCGCCGACGTTCTTGTTCCGATGGCCGGCATCGATCATGACCAGGGGGACCTCCTGGCCGGTCACCGTGAGAAGCATCCCGGCGGCGTTGTCGTCGGGGTTGTCGCCGGCCGGCACGCCGGACAGCGCCGCCGTAACCCGCACCGGCCCCACCTGCTCCGGCCGCCAGGAGGCGTAGGCGAAGGCGTCGCCGTCCTGGGGAACATCCACCAAAACATGGGCAAACGGCACCCCTTCAGCGGCAAAGGTCACGGTGATGCCCTGGAGGTTGCCGCCGCCCCGATTGCTGACCCGGGCCGTAAGCAGGGAGGTCGTCCGGGTGGTGGGGATGGAGGGCTGGATGGTGAAATCGGTGATGGAGACATCCACATCCCCCTGCGTCCAGATGGGGGCGGAGGCGATGCGGTCTCCGTCGGCCTGGGTGACGCGGACATAGACATAGTGCACGCCGGGGGCGATATCCAGTGCCGGATTCCAGGAGAAATCGGCCCCGGCGGTCGTGGAAAGGACCACCCGGCCCATATCGCTCACCAGTTCGACCAGGGCGCCCTCCTCGCCGTCGGGGTCGTGGCCGGTGACCTCGAACTGGATGGTCCCAGCGTTGGGGATTTCCGAACCCATCCAGTAGCCGTTGGCCTTCATGGCCAGTTCATAGTTGACGTCCTCGGTGGCAAAGGTGCGCCGGGCACGGAGGGCCTCCATCACCCCGGCCTTGGTGAGTTCCGTCGCCCAGATGCCGGTGCGTATCGGATAGGCCCCCCACTCCGGGCTGTGCATATCGGCGTTGTCGCTGGGGGCCACCCGCCAGCCGTAGTCGAGGGCGCGAATCGACTGCTCCTCGGACCAGACATAGGAGGCGCCGTAGCCGTTGCCCATCTCGGCCAGGGGGAGGAGGTCCAGCGCCTCGGGGTGGTAGGCCCAGTCGTTAAAGTTCATCCAGCCGGGGTGGTTGAACTGGGCGAACGTTCCGGTACCATCCACCGACTGCGTGCCGGTGTGCACCATCCAGGTGTAGAAGCCGATGACGGTGGCTCCGTCCTCCAGGCCGGGGACGTAATCGCCGTAGGCATAGCCCATATCGCTACGGGTGGGGTGGCGGACGGTGTTGTAAACGTTGATGTGGCCCTCCGACCCCTGGGTCCACTCGGCCCCCCGGATGGCCACAAAGTCGCCGGGGACGGTGGCCGAGATGACCGCGTTCAGGGTATCCTCCCACTCCGCGTCGTCGATGGCGTAGGAGTGGTCGGTGATGGCCATGAAATCGAGCCCGTTCGCCCGGCCGACGGCCAGGGCCTGGGTCGGGGTCAGCGCCCCGTCGGAGTAGGAGGTATGGTTATGGATGTCGCCGTGGTAGCAGTACATCGTGGGGGCCGTCCCGGTGCGGAAGGTCCAGGAGTAATCGAAACCCAGGGGGTTTCCGGGCCGGTCGGCCACATCTCCGCTCACCTTCGCTTGGTAGAGGGTATTTTCCTCCAGGAGCGATTGAGGGATAAAAGTGGCCCGGAAGCGGGCCGGGTCGTAGGAGACGCTGCCGGCCACCGGGGTTGTCCCGCCCCGGAGCAGGCGGATGGTGCTCGGGTTGATCGTGGCCGGGTCCATGGCCTCGCTGAAGGTGACCAGGACGGAGGCATAGATGCTGACGCCGGTGGCCCCCTGGGGCGGGTATACCCGGGCCACCAGGGGAGGGGAAGTATCGGCCGGCCCGGTGGTGAAGGACCAGGTATAGTCGGTTCCCATGGGGTTGCCCCGGAGGTCCTCCAGGCTTCCGGCGATGGTGGCGGTGTAGCGGGTATAGGCCTCCAGGAAGTGGGCCGGGGTCAGGGTGGCCCGGTGGAAAGAGCGATCGTAGGCGACGGTGGCGGAAAGGGGGCCGGCCGGCCCGGCGAGGTCCCAGTCCAGCGTCTCCGGACGGATGTCCTCGCTGAAGGTGGCCTGGAGCGGTTCGTAGAGGCTGACGCCGCTCGCCCCCGGAGCCGGGACGGTGGAGAGGACGGAGGGGGGAGTGGCGTCGTAGAGGACGATGTCGGCATCGCCCCGGGGTTCGATTTTGTAGTCGCCGTAGGTGTACCAGAGGGTCCCGGTGATGGCCTCCAGGACATCGTTCAGTTGGGGGGTATAGCCGTAGCCGGCCACGTCGTCCACGCGGGTCGGTCCGCTGCCGTCGTCGATCTGCCACTCCCCGTAGCCCAGGTTCGAGTTGGTCACGGTGGCCCACTCCACCCGCACCAGCACGCCCTCCAGGGCCTCGGCCCAGGCCGGGTTGGCCGTGGAGAGGTGGGCGGTATCGGTCAGGACGGCCGGCGGAAGGGGTTGTCCGGAGGCGGTGAGGGTGTAGGCCCGAATGCTCTTGAGTTCGGTGAAGCCGTAATACTCGTCCACCAACGCCACGAGTTCCAGGGCGTCGCCCACGGCCGGCTTGTGGCAACTGTCAAAGACCATGATGCCGCTCCAGGGGCCGCTGGCCGGGTCCTCCACCACGTAGGCTCCGCCGTAGTACGAGGGGTAGACGGCCACGACCACCCCGGAAGTGGCGACGTACTGGTTGTAATAAGGCGAGGGATAGGTGCCGTCGCCGGGGTCGTCGGTGTACTGAATCTCAACGATGGAGACGTGAGGATAGGCCTGGGGACGTCCCCCGGCGGCCCCCCGGTCGGAATTTCCCCAGGCCGGCCCGGCCAAGCCGGGCAGGGGAAGGAGCAAGGCGATGAGGAGCAAACCGGAAAGAAAGACTTTTTTCATGGAGCACCTCCATCTCGGACCAGGCCGTTCAACGGCCACCTCCGACAAAAGTTCGCCGTATGCCGGGGGCAGGGCCTCACGCCGATTCCTGCGCCCCCTCCAGCCGCACGACCTCAAAGACCACCGGGTTGTAGGCGTCCGGGCAGGCGTGGGTGGCCACGTTGGGGTCGCGCAGCCAGGGGAAGTGCGCCCCATAGGCCATGGCAAAGACCTTGGGCAGGAAACTGTAGAGGGCCGAGAGGCAGACCCGCCCCTGGACGGTCTCGCCGTCGAAGACGATCTCATCTCCAACCTGGTGGCCAAAGGCGCAGCGTCCTTTGACCTCCTTGACCCGCACGACGATCTTGTAAGGCATCGTTTCCTCCGGAAACGCTCAACCGCTGGCGACCAGCGGAAGGTTCGGATAGACATCCAGGTCCCAGGGGGCCGTCTGGCCCCGCAGGAGGTGGTAATGGCCGGCCGCGCCGACCATGGCGGCGTTGTCGGTGCACAGGAACGGCGGCGGGACCCGGAGGGGCACGTTCAGGTGGAGTTGCATCTCCTCCCGCAGCCGGGCGTTCGCCGCCACCCCGCCGGCCAGGAGCACCTCCAGCACCCCGTAGATGCCGGCCGCCTCGGCCGTCTTCCGCACCAGAATCTCGAACACCGCCTCCTGGAAGGCCGCCGCCAGGTCGGCGGTCACCTGGGGATCCAGAGGGGGAAACTCGCCCGCCCGGCTCAGCCGGGGCACCTCTCCGGGGCGTCCCTCCCGGCCGTAGCGCAGGCCGGCCTCCCGGCGGCGTTCCTCCTGGGCCAGGCGGTAAAGCGCGGTCTTCAGCCCGCTGAAGGAGAAATCGTGCGTCCCCCGCAGCCAGGAGCGGGGCAGGCGGTAACGGCCGGCCTGGCCCTGCCGGGCGGCCTGCTCGATGAGCGGCCCCCCCGGATAGCCCAGCCCCAGGATGCGGGCGGCCTTGTCCAGGGCCTCTCCGGCGGCGTCGTCCAGCGTCTGCCCCAGCAAACGGTAGCGCCCGTGGTCCTCCATCAGGATGAGGGAGGTATGTCCACCGGAGATCACCAGGCAGAGGCAGGGGAACCGGGGCGGCTCCCTTTCCTCCTCCCCCCACAGGAGCCAGTTGGCGTAGATATGGGCCTCCAGGTGATGCACCGCCAGGAGCGGCTTTCCCCAGGCCCAGGCCAGCGCCTTGGCCACGTTCACCCCCACCAGGAGGGAGCCGGCCAGCCCAGGCCCATGGGTGACGGCCACGGCATCCACCTCCCGGGCCGGCTCCTCCAGGGGCGAGAGCGCCTCCTCCAGGACGGGGAGGACCTTCAGGACGTGCTCGCGCGAGGCCACCTCGGGCACGATGCCGCCGGTCGGACGGTGCAGGTCCACCTGCGAGGCCACGACGTTGGAAACGATCCGCCGGCCGTCCTGCACCAGGGCCGCGGCCGTCTCATCGCACGAAGTCTCCAGCGCCAGAATCAGGGACACCTTGCGCCTCCAGCCGGGCCAAAAGTTGGCCGCGCAACGCCTCCAGACGGGCCTGAGATTCGAGGCTGTCCAGCGTCTCCGACCACATGATCAGGGCGTCCTCCCCATCGCCGTAGTAACGCAGGCGACGGCCCTCCAGGTGAAAGCCAAAGACCTGGTACAGGCGCTGTGCGGCCAGGTTGGAAACCCGCACCTCCAGGGTCAGCCGCCGTACACCGCGCAGCCGGGCCTGCTCGAAGAGGTCCAGCAGAAGCAGGGTTCCCAGGCCGCGCCGGCGATGCTCCGGATGCACGGCAACGGTCATGATGTGCCCCTCATCCAGGATGACCTGAAAGCCGGTGTAGCCGAGCACCGGAGGGCGTTCCGGCCGGCTTCGCCTCCCCGACCACCAACGCCGCGGCGCCGCCACTTCCCCAGCCACCCGGCCCCACTCCTCCCGCCTCAGCCGGGCCACGCGGAAGACGCTATAGGGCAGCGACAGTTCCGAAAGAAAGGCCCGCTTGGACCAGGGCAGGGGGAAACTGGCCCGTTCGATGGCCATGACCTCGTCCAGGTCGGCCGGCGTCATCGGCTCGATCACATAGGGCAGGGCCAAGGTATCCTCCCATACGGAAACGTGTAACGTGTAACGTGTAGCGTGTAGCGTGTAGCGTGTAACGTGTAGCGTGTAGCGTGTAACGTGTTAACGCGAAGACAACGGTTCGGCCCGGCGCACGTTCAGCCGATAGGAATAGGCTCCGTCAGGCCCATACCGGCCGACCTGGAAGATGCCGGTCGCCCGAACCAGGCCGTGGACGATGCCGTTTTCGGCCTGGTGCAGTTGAGGCGGCACGTCGGGCGGCATCCCCTCGACCCAGATCTGCTTGCCGATCGGCACAGCGTTGTGCACGCCGTCCAGGCTGCGGATGCCCTCGGCCAGGACGGAGGTATATCCCTTTTGCCCGGCCTCTTCGGGCGAAGGCTTGGGGGTGGCGTAGTAAAAGGCCACCACGGAGACGGTCTGGCCCCGGTAGGCCTCGGGGTTTTGAAGCAGGTCGGCCAGGCGCAATGTGTCGGGGAGGGAAAGGCCGGCCGGCACCCAATCCTCCCGCATCTGGGCCGCCTCCAACGCCACGACGCGCCGGGGGTCGCGGACGACCAGGCGCGCCGGGCAGCGGCCCTCCGGCCCGAAGGAGCCGGCCTCGAACTGCCCGGTGACCTCGACCATGCCGTAGATGGCCCCCGAGGCCATGTTGAGGCGCTCCAGCACCTCCGAGGGCATGCCCTCGACCCAGATGGCCTGGCCCAGCGGAACCGGGTTCTGGAAACCGTCGTCGGTGCGCACCCCGATGACCAGGAGTTGCTCTCCTCCTTTCTGGTAATAGAAGCCGAGGACGGTGACCTCCTGGCCGTGGTAGCGGGAGGGGTCGGCCACCAGTTCGTAAAAGGGGACGCTTCCCGACCCCGCCGTGCAGGCCAGGAGCAGGAAGAAGAGGCCGGCGATGATCCAATGGGGCAACCTGCGCATCTTGTCCTCCATCAGGCTCTGGCCGAGATTATAACAAGGGCCGGCCCTCCCGTCAACTGCATTTGACCGCCTGGCCTCCCCTGTGCTATACTGAAAAGCCAGCCGGAGGCAAATCCCCCAACGTCTGGAGACGCCGTGCGGCCGGCAAGCGCATCGCCGGCCGGGTCAGGAGAAAGCGAGGAGCAAGATGGACCTGTTCGAAAAGTGCTACCAGTTCACCGAGGCCAAAGAGGCTATGGCCGGGGGGTACTACCCCTACTTCCTCCCCCTGGACGATACCGAGGGCACCGAAGTCACCATCCGGGGACATCGCCTGATCATGATCGGCTCCAACAACTACCTCGGTCTGACCACCCACCCCAAGGTCCGGGAAGCGGCCATCGAGGCCGTCCGACGCTACGGCACCAGTTGCACCGGCTCCCGTTTCCTCAACGGCAACCTGGCCCTGATCGAGGAACTGGAGGCCCGGCTGGCCCGTTTCATGGGCAAGGAAAGGGCCCTGGTCTTCAGCACCGGCTTCCAGACCAACCTGGGCACCATCTCCGCCCTGGTCGGACGCAACGACTACGTCATCACCGATAAGGAGGACCACGCCAGCATCGTGGACGGCTGCCGCCTCTCCTTCGGCACGGTCAAACGCTTCCGCCACAACGACATGGCCGACCTGGAGCGCGTCCTGGCCTCCTGCCCGGAGGGGAGCGGCAAACTGGTGGTCGTGGACGGCGTGTTCAGCATGGGCGGCGACCTGGCCAACCTGCCGGAGATCGTCCCTCTGTGCAAAAAGTATGGGGCGCGCCTGATGGTGGACGACGCCCACTCCATCGGCGTCCTGGGGGACGGCCGGGGCACGGCCGCCCACTTCGGGCTGCACGACCAGGTGGACATCATCATGGGCACCTTCAGCAAATCGTTCGCCTCGCTGGGCGGCTTTATCGTCGGCGATGAGCCGGTCATCCACTACGTCCAGCATATGGCCCGCTCGCTCATCTTCAGCGCCAGCATCACCCCGCCCAACGTCGCCGCCGCCATGGCCGCCCTGGAGATTATGGAGACCGAGCCGGAACGCCGCGCCCGCCTCCTCAGCATCGCCGAGCGGATGCGCCGGGAATTCCAGCGGATGGGCTATAACACCGGGAAATCGGTCACCCCGATCATCCCCATCATCATCGGCGACCGGATGAGCACGGCCTTTATGTGGAAGCGGCTGTTCGAGGAGGGGATTTATGTCAATCCAGTGATCGAGCCGGCCGTCCCCCCCGGCATGTCCCTCCTGCGCACCAGTTATATGGCCACCCACACCGACGCCCAGATGGACCGCGTCCTGGAGGCTTTTGAGCGGGTAGGAAAAGAGGTCGGCGTCATCTCCTGAGAACGGCGTCCGCCCCGCCGATTTGACAGCGGGCCGGCGGGAGCCTATAATAAAGATGTGCCTCGCGGGAGTAGCTCAGTGGGCAGAGCGTCTGCCTTCCAAGCAGAGGGTCGCGGGTTCGAATCCCGTCTCCCGCCTGTAGCCGATTTTCCCCATGACGAGCCGGGAGGTTCGCTTTGGAAGCGGTGGCAGGGCAGGCCCAAGGTCCCCAAACGCATCGGACGGCCATCGAAGAACGGCGAAGAAAATACCAGGAACATCGGCGCACCGAACTGGAGCGGCTGTGCGGGGTTCTGCGCGAAATCGGGGCCCGGCAGGTCATCCTCTTTGGCTCGGCCGCCCGGGGCGAAGCAGGTCTGGACAGCGACCTGGACCTCCTGGTTGTGCTGGAGACCGACCTGAACTTTGTCGAGCGGTTGGCCTTTCTCTACCGGATGCTGTTGCCGCAGGTGGACGTAGATATCCTGGCCTATACTCCCGAGGAAATGGCTGACCTGCGGGAAAGCAATCCACTGGTACGTCGGGCGCTGGCAGAAGGGGAGGTGCTGCTGTGAAAAGGACGCCTCTGGAGGAAGGGAAGCGCTGGCTGGATCAGGCCCGGGCCGATTTGCAGGGAGGAGAGGCGCTACTGGCTGCGGAAAGTTACCACCTGGCCTGCTTCGTCGCCCAGCAGGTGGCCGAAAAGGCCTTGAAAGCCTTCCTCTATGCCCAGGGGGAAGAGTACGTCTTCAGCCACTCGGTCGAGGTGCTGGCCGGCCGGGCAGCCGAATACGACCCGGCGTTTGGGAATTTGCGCCCCCAGGTAGCGCCGTTGGACGGCTACTACGTCCCGGCTCGCTACCCCAACAGCCTGCCCGACAGCATCCCGGCACGGGTCTTCGGCCGGCACAACGCGGAGGAAGCCCTGTCCCTGGCCCGCATGGCCCTGGACCTGGTTGCCCGGAAACTCGGCCTGGAGTCAGGCTGAGCGCCGCAGCCATGAAGATCGTCCTGATCGCCCCCTTTGCCACCCGCCCCAAAGGCACCACCCGGGCCCGTGTCCTGCCGCTGGCCCGCGCCCTGGCCGGCCGCGGCCACCAGGTTACCGTGCTCATCCCCCCCTGGGATTGCCCGGAGGAGGCCGGCCGCGAGGAAATTCAGGGGTCCCTGCACCTCCGCTGGCTCCCCCTTCCCCGCCGCGCCCTCGTCCCCCGCCTCTCCTGGCAACTGGCCGGCCTGGCCCTCCGCGCCCGTCCGGAGGTCATCCACGTCTTCAAGCCCAAGGCCCACGCCGGCCTGGCCCTCCTCTGGCTGTGGCTGCGCCGCACTCCCCTCCCCCTCCTCCTGGATAGCGACGACTGGGAGGGCCGCGGCGGCTGGAACGAGGTCAACCCCTACACCCGGACGCAGAAGGCCTTCTTCCAGTGGCAGGAGACCTTCCTTCCCCGCCACTGCGCCCGGGTGGTCACGGTGGTCAGCCGCACCCTGCAGACCCAGATGTGGGGGTTGGGCCTGCCCCCGGAGCGGGTCATCTACCTGCCCAACGGGGTGGACCGCCACCGATACGCCTCCTGGGAGCAGGTCGACCCGGCCCCCTTACGCCGGCGCCTGGGGTTGAGCGGGCACCCGGTGGTGCTGCTCTACACCCGCTTCGACCGCTTTTCCCTGGGACGGGCCGTCGAGGTGTTCTCCCGCGTGGCCCGGGAAATCCCCGAGGTGCGCTTTCTGGTGGTCGGCCGGGGATTTTTCGGCGAGGAGGAGGTCTTGCAGCGGGAGATGGCCGGCCGGGGTCTGGGGAAAAACCTGGTCTACGCCGGCTGGGTGGCCGGGGAAGAACTCCCGGCCTATCTGGCCGCCGGCGACGTGGCCTATTACCCCATGGACGACAACCTCATCAACCGGGCCAGCGGCTCCATGAAGTTGTTGGAACTCCTGGCGGCCGGCCGGGCCGTGGTCACCGACGCTGTGGGGGAAAACCGCGAGGTGCTGGAGGACCGTCGGAGCGGCCGGCTGACCCCGCCCGGCGACATCGCCGCCCAGGCCGAGGCCCTGGTCGCCCTGCTGCGTTCGCCGGAGACCTGCCGCTCCCTGGGGGAAGCGGCCCGCCGGCGTGTCTGGCAGGAGTACGACTGGGAACGCCTGGTGGAGCGGGCCGAGGAGGCCTATCGCCTGGCCGGGACGGTCGAGCGTTGAAGGTTGGGGGCGGTTGTGCCCCTGTTGGCGGTGATGTATAATCCGAACAGGGCTATCGTCGCCAGAATCGCGCTCGCCGACCCGCCGACCCGTCCTTCCAACGCCGCAAAAGGCCGGGCAAACGGTTCGGGCTGAGAAACCACCCAAACCGGTGGCCACAGAAGGCCGGTGGGAAGGTGGCGATCATGGATAACCGAAAAGGAGGCCGGCCATGGGGCTTCAGATCGGACAATCGGTCGGGCGCTACCACATCCTCGAACTCCTGGGCGAGGGCGGCATGGCCACCGTCTACAAGGCCTACGACACCCGCCTGGAAACCGAGGTCGCCCTCAAGGTCATCCGCACCGAACAGTTCGCCCCGGCCGTCCTGGAACGGGTCCTCCGCCGCTTCGAACGGGAGGCCAAGGCCCTGGCCCGCCTCACCCACCCCAACATCGTCAAGGTGACCGACTACGGCGAGCACGAGGGCGCCCCCTTCCTGGTCATGCCCTTTCTCCCCGGCGGCACCCTCAAGAAGTTCCTGGCCGAACGCGCCGGCCGGCCCCTCCCCTGGGAGGAGGCCGTCCGCCTCCTCCTGCCCATCGCCCGCGCCCTCCACTTCGCCCACCAGGAAGGCTTCATCCACCGCGACGTCAAGCCCTCCAACATCCTCATCACCCGTTCCGGCGAGCCCATGCTCTCCGACTTTGGCATCGCCAAACTCCTGGAAAGCGAGGAGACCACCCTCACCGGGACCGGCGTGGGGGTGGGCACCCCCGAGTATATGGCCCCGGAGCAGGGGCTGGGCCGGCCGGTGGACGCCCGCGCCGATGTCTATGCCCTGGGGGTGGTCCTCTACGAACTGGTGACCGGCCGGCGGCCCTACCAGGCCGATACCCCCATGGCCGTGGTGTTCAAGCACCTGAGCGAGCCGCTTCCCCCGCCCCG